>ERZ857840.3685-NODE-3685-length-12716-cov-5.434405_pt1 | contig 12716 bp, 7 predicted proteins | sample MGYA00519760_ERZ857840 | MGnify/ENA primary metagenome ERZ857840 (study PRJEB31778, sample SAMEA3449371) | human gut metagenome | biome: human gut; feature: human-associated habitat; material: faeces | place: United Kingdom | collected 2010/2012 ... | reverse complement strand
CCGGGATCTTCGGCATCATCATCGGCATCCCGGCGCTGCGTCTGCGCGGCGACTACCTTGCCATTATCACGCTCGGCTTCGGCGAGATCATCACCAAGGCCATTCCGCTGATTATTGTCGGCGTCGGCGTCGCCTTTGCGGCGGTCGGCGGCTGCAACAACCTCGGCGGCGAGGGCCAGATGTATGTCGGTACGCTCGGCGCGATTCTGGTCGCGACCAGCTCCTTCGGACAATCGCTGGGGGCGTTCTCCATCCTGTTCGGCCTGCTGGCAGGCGCACTGTTCGGCGCGATCTGGGGCGCCATTCCCGGCATCTTCAAGGCTTACCTGAACGTCAATGAGGTCATCACCGCGATCATGTTCAACTGGATCGGTCTTTACGGCTGCAACACGATCATGTACGGCAGAGGCACGGGCGCGATGTACAACGCCAAGCAGTCGAAGACCTTTGCCGTTACGGGGCAGAGCCTCATTCCCTCGAAGCTCTTCGGCTGGGACATGACCGAAACGTTCGGCTACAAGTCCTGCACGATTGCGATTTTCCTTGCCATCCTCGTTGCGATTCTGCTTTACGTCGTCATCAACAAGACGACCTTCGGCTATGAGCTCAAGGCATGCGGCTGCAACAAGAACGCGGCAAAATACGCAGGCATCGACGAAAAGCGCAGCATCATCCTCTCCATGATCATTGCCGGCGCGCTTGCCGGCTTCGGCGCGGGGCTTTACTACCTGTCCGGCGCGGCGCAGTGGATTCCGGGCGACTCGACGGCGCTGCCGTCTGAGGGCTTCGACGGCATTTCGGTGGCGCTGCTTGCCTCGTCCGACCCCATTGCGGCAATCTTCTCGGCAATTTTCATCTCGCACATCTCCACCGGTGGCGGCTTCATGAACGCCTCTTTGTTCCCGCCCGAGATTGCGGATATCATCTCCGGCATCATCATTTACCTGTGCGCGTTCTCGCTGCTGTTCAAAAACCTCATCGTCACGCTCTTCACGGGCAAACACAAAAAGGCGCCGGAGCCTGCGAAGACAGATGCGAAGAAGCCCGACGGAAAGGAGGCGCAGTAAGATGTTTCTGATGCTCAAATACGCCCTGCTTTCGGCAACGGTTCTGATGCTGGTCGCGCTCGGCGGCTGCTTCTCGGAGCATTCGGGCGTCATCAACCTCGCGCTCGAGGGCATTATGGTCATCGGCGGTCTGGTCGGCACGATGGCGCTGAACCTGCTGCCTGCCGACATGCTGCCGGTGTGGAAGGTCGTCATTTCGATCTGCCTTGCCGCGGTGTCCGGCATTGCATACTCGTCGCTGCTCGCCTTCTCCGCCATCAACCTCAAGGCGGACCAGACCATCGGCGGCACGGCGCTGAACCTTCTGTCCACAGCGATCGCCCTTGTGGTGGTCAAACGCTACAACGGCACGCAGTCGGCAAAATTAAGCTACGACAATTCCCCGTTCATTTTCCAGGCTGGTCCTCTGACGCTCAACGTGTTTCTGATCATCGGTCTGGTGCTGCTGGCAGTCTCAATCGTCCTGCTCTACAAAACGCGCTTCGGTCTTCGTCTGCAGGCTTGCGGCGAGCATCCGCAGGCGGCGGGCTCGGTCGGCATCAACGTCTACAAGATGCGCTGGGCTGGCGTCCTGATTTCAGGCTTCTTGGCCGGTATCGGCGGCTTTGCCTACATTGTGCCTGCCGTGCAGACATGGAACTTCGAGGTCGGCGTAGCCGGCATGGGCTTCCTCGCGCTGGCGGTCATGATCTTCGGCCAGTGGAAGCCGACCCGGATCGCGCTGGCCGCGCTGTTGTTCGGTCTGTTCCGCGCGCTGTCGAACGTCTACGCGGGCTTCCCGTTCCTTGCGCAGATGAACATCCCCGGCTCGGTGTACAACATGATGCCGTACATCATCTCTCTGGTCGTTCTGGCCTTTACGTCCAAGAATTCCAGAGCGCCGAAGGCGGAGGGCATTCCCTACGACAAGGGACAGCGCTGATTATTTGGCATTTTCACAGCAGGCGAACCGAATCCGGTTCGCCTGCGCGGGTTTTACAATGATTTTAGAACAGAGGTACTTCCTATGAGAATGGTAGATTTGATCGAAAAGAAGCGGGACGGCGGCGTTCTGACCGACGAGGAGATCCGCTTCATCATTAAGGGCTTTACGGCGGGGGCCATCCCGGATTATCAGATGTCGGCGTTCGCCATGACGGTTTTTTACCGCGGCATGGACGCCCATGAAACGGCAGTCCTGACCGACGCCATGATGCACTCCGGCGACACCATCGACCTCAGCCGCTTCGGCGACAAGTCCGTCGACAAGCATTCCACCGGCGGCGTCGGCGACAAGACGACGCTGATCGTCGCGCCCATCGTTTCCTCGCTCGGCGGCAAGATGGCCAAGATGTCCGGCCGCGGGCTCGGCCATACGGGCGGCACGGTCGACAAGCTCGAATCCATCCCCGGGTATCAGACCACGCTTTCGGCGGACGCTTTCATGCGGCAGGTCGAGCAGGTCGGCGTGGCCGTCATCGGCCAGTCCGGCAATCTCACCCCCGCCGACAAGAAGCTCTACGCCCTGCGCGACGTGACGGCGACGATCGACTCGCTGCCGCTCATCACGTCCTCCATCATGTCCAAAAAGCTGGCGGCCGGCGCGCATTCGATCGTGCTGGACGTCAAGATCGGCTCCGGCGCGTTCATGAAGACGCTCGAAGACGGCCAGAAGCTCGCCGAGAGCATGGTCCGCATCGGCCGGGCCTGCGGGCGGAACGTCGTGGCCGTCATGTCCAACATGGATATCCCGCTCGGCTTCTACATCGGCAACGCGCTCGAGGTGCGCGAGGCCGTCGAGGTCCTGCAGGGCCATGGCTGCCCGGATCTGACGGGCGTTTGCATCACGCTGGCGGCCAATATGCTCCACCTGTGCAACGGCTGGCCCATCGAAGAGGCCACGAAGCAGGCGCAGGAGGCCATTTCCTCCGGTCGCGCCTTCGAGCAGATGAAGCGCTGGATCGCGGCCCAGGGCGGCGACGCGGCCGTGCTGGACAATGTCAGCCTGCTGCCGCAGGCGTCGGTCCAATACGAGCTCAAGGCGCCGCAGGCCGGCTACATCCACCACATGGACGCGCAGAAGATCGGCGAGAGCTCCGCGATCCTCGGTGCCGGCCGCAAGACGAAGGACGACGTGATCGACCCGGCCGCCGGTATCGTCCTGAAGGAAAAGACCGGCGCGAAGGTGGAGCAGGGCCAGACGCTCGCCGTTCTGCACACGGACCGGCCCGAGACGCTGGCGGACGCCGAGCGCGTCTTCCTGGAGGCCATCCGCTGGGGCGCGGACGCGCCCGCGGCGCAGCCGCTCATCTACGGGATCGTAACGGAATAAAAGAGGAGACAGAGATATGTCAGATGTGATCGTCATTGGGGTCGCCGGCGGGACCGGCAGCGGAAAAACGACGCTCGTCAAAGCGCTCGTGAATCGCTTCGGCGATAATATCAGCGTGCTCAGCCACGATAATTACTACAAGCGCCACGACGAAATGAGCTATGAGGAGCGGACGCATCTCAACTACGACTGCCCGGACGCGTTCGACACCGACATGATGATCGACCATCTGCGCATGCTCAAAAACGGGCAGGCCATCGACTGCCCGACCTACGACTATACCATCCACAACCGGGCGGAGGAGGTCCTGCACATCGAGCCGCGGCGGGTCATCGTGGTCGAAGGCATCATGATCTTCGTCAACAAGACGCTCTGCGACGAGATGAACATCCGCATCTTCGTCGACGCCGACGCCGACGTGCGCCTGTGCCGCCGGATCCGGCGGGACGTCAAGAAGCGCGGGCGGAGCATCGACTCCGTCATCGACCAGTATCTGACCACCGTTAAGCCCATGCACGAGCTCTACGTGGAGCCCAGCAAGAAAAACGCGCACATCATCGTCCCCGAGGGCGGTAAGAACCTCATCGCGCTGGAAATGATCATCAACCGCATTCAGCGCCACATCGACGCCTCTGCGGACTGACCCCGCAAAGCAAACGGCCCCGGCTTTCCGAATGGAAAGCCGGGGCTTTTTATGCTTCAGATACCGCCGGAGACGTAGTGCTTGCGCTTGTTTTCCTCCACGCGGTCCTCGATGGCGTGGGCGGCCTTGTAGTAGCCGCGTTTGATCTCCCGGACCGTGAGCTTCACCAGCACGATCGTCAGGCACACGGCCGGCATGAGGCCGAAGAGCGTACCGAGGATCAGCAGCAAAGCCGCGTAGCTCTCGGCCATCCGGGCGGCGTTTTCCCAGTAGGGATAGATGACGCCGTTCGTCGTCATGACGCGCTTGCCGAACTTCCCGATCACCGAGATCAGGCCGGAGAGAGAAAACCGGCCGGTATTCTGCACGATCACGCCTTCGCCCACGGGGAATTTCTCCGTCATGAGCTTCTTGGCGAAGCCCGAGACGGGGTCGGGCAGGACGATCTCATAGCAGTCGATGGGCAGCTCCGCCATGGCGTTCAGCGCGGCGTAGCTCATGTAGATCATGGCCTTGGAGGCCGACTGGACGCCCGTGGGGTCGGAAGACGCCTCGGCTCCGGCGTCCAGCGCGGCGGCTGTGGCGAAGTCGTCCTCACTTTTGACCACGCCCGCGATGGGGAAGGTCTTGCCGTTGATCGTCACTTCCATCCCGGCCACGTCGCTGCTGCCGAAGAGGTTGAAGGCCGTCTGCGCGTCGAGCACGACGCGGTCGGCCATATAGTCCTCGTCCGACACGTAGCCGCCGGACAGCAGCTGCAGCGGATGGAACAGGAAATAGTCTCCTCCCACGCCGATGGCCGTGACCGTCACGCTGCCGGGCGACTTGCCGGAGACGGACAGCTGGGTGCTGCCGCTGTAGGCGTCGGCGTAGAGGCGCGCAGAGGTGTCCGCACCCGGGTCCTGCGCGTCGGGTTCCGGCGCGAAGATGGAGTTCTGGACGAATGCGTCCTCCAGCGTCACGCGGAACGAGCGGATGGTATCGAGGTCGATCATGCCGTTCACCGGCAGGAAGGCCGAGACCTGCGCAAAGCGCTCGCCGCTGCCGCCGCGCCAGACGTCGGCGGCGGACTGGGTGATGAGCGCGCCGGTCACCTTCCCCAGCATGGCGAAGCTGAACACAGACAGCGCCGTCTGGATCAGGCAGGCAATGAGGAGGGCAAGCTTCCCTCCGTGCAGCCGCGGCAGCCTGCGATGCCGCTCAAACCGCCCGCGCCGGATCATCCGTTATCGGCCAGCCGGACCTGCTTGCCGGCTTCGACGGGCTTGTTGCTGGTGGTGATGATGAAATCGCCGGAGCTGATGCCGGAGACGGCGGCGGACTTATCGTCGCGCGCGAGCTCCTGCACGGTGACGCGGGTGGCGATGTAGCGGCTGCCGAGCGGCGAGCTCTTCGACTCGAGCACGTAGACGAACTTGCCGTTCGAATCCTCGCGCAGGCCGGAGAGCGGAATGAGCGCGTCATAGTTTGCGCTCTTCTGCCCGATGGAGAGCGTCACGTTCTGCCCGGCCTGGATATCGCCGGTGAGGGTGAAGACGAGGGTGCGATTGCCCGCGGTCTGGGAGCTTGTGATCTGGTCGAGCGTGGCGACGGCGTCGCCGCCCCAGAAGTTGACGAGCTCTGCGGTATCGCCGGTCTTGACCTTCTTGGCCTGGTCGTTGGTGACGTCGATCTTGACGGTAAAGCCGCGGTCGGTCACGTTGATGGTGGCCAGCGGCTGCTCCTCGCCGCCGATGGACTTGCCGGCCGAAGCGTTGATGGACGCAATGGTGCCGGACACGCTGGATTTGACCTCCAGCTCATCCGCATTCTCGCGCAGCTTGTCGACCTCCGCCTGCTTGCGCTCGATGGCCTTTTTTGACGCTTCCATATCGACGGAAGAGGAATCGCCGAGATTCTGTTTGAAAACAAGGTCTTCAAGGGCTTGCTTCGTAGATTTTACTGTGTCTGCTGCGCTTGATGCTTTAGTGAGTTTGTCAATCTCAGTCTGCTTGTTACTGACAGCTGTTTCAGCAGCGGAAGCTCTCTCTGTACAGCTCTTGACAAGATTCGCGCAATGATCCGCATTGTTTTTCAGGTTGCTTAATTCCGTGCGGGCATTGCTTAACGCAGTTGGATTGTACACCACACTCAGTCGAGAATACTCCGTGCACAAAGTTCCTAGTTTTGATAAGTCTTCCGTGATGGTCTTATATGCCGTGGCAATAATACCGGCATCGTTTGCCATCTCTGTCTGCCCCTTCTCAACCAAATATGCATATAACATCGTATCCTTTTGGCAGTAACCTGCAGCAATAGGCTGTGATGCAATCGAGACAACCGTGATAACGTGTTTGTTGTCATAGGTGACACTTGAAGTGGGTTCCGCGGTAAGTTCAAGCAGTTTCGAATAATACTTACCATATACAACTATATCGGCATCATAATCATCTGTGGCAGTTTTTAGTTCTGCGTATTTGTCCTCGGCTGCTTCCATCTCTTTTACTTTAGCTTCCTGTGCCGTGACATCAGCATCAATGTTTTCTTTATCTGTCTGCAATTGTTTTAGCTCTTCCGAAATTGCCTTGCTTTGTGCGGTTAAATTCGTCAGCTCATTTTCCGCAGCTGTAATGGCCGCAGTCAGTTGTGCTGCATTTACATTTGTATATTGATTGTAAACCGCCAGTGCCTCATTATAAGCTTCCCGAGCCTTCTGCACGTCGTAATTCTCCTGTGCGGCGGTGTTGCCCGCCTCGATGAGGCTCTTGTCATAGTTCTGCTGGAGCGTCTCGAGGTCCGTCTCCGCCTGCTTGAGCTCGTCCGAGTCCTCCGCTTCGAGCACGAACATCGTATCCCCCACGTTGATCTCCTGGCCGGTCTTGACCAGGACGCTGGCGACCTTGCGGGTCTGTTTAATGGTGACGTTATAGACTTCGCTGGCCTCGACGGTGCCGCTGCCGCGGATGCGGGCGTTGATGGCGCCGGAGGCGGCCTGCTGCGCCGCGACCTCGGGCAGGGAGGCATTCATGATCGTCTTGGAGAAGAAGGTCAGCACCAGCAGGACCGCCAGAAAAATGATGGCCGCGGTCTTGACCCATTCGCGTTTTCTTACACTGTTTTCCATGTCTCTTTCCTTATCCTTTCACAGAGCCAGAATGTGCGATGCCTTCCACCAGATACGCCTCGCCGTGCAGAAACAGCAGCAGACCGGGGATCATATAGATGACGGCGGCGGCAAAGGCGATGCCGATCTCGCCGGCGTTGATGCTGGACAGGAACATCGAAAGCGGCTGCTTCTCCACGTCGTTGAGCAGGATCAGCGGCTGTTCGACCATGTTCCAGTTGTCGATGAACACCAGGATCGCAATGGAATAGAGGGCGCTCCGGCACTGCGGCAGGCAGATGTTCCAGAAGATGTGCCACTCGTTCGCGCCGTCGATCTTGGCCGATTCAATGACGGCCATGGGGATGCGGCGCATGAATTTGGTGAGCAGAAACACCGAGAACGGCGCGAACGCGCCGGGCAGGAAGATCGCCCACCGGGTATTGAGCAGGTGCAGCCAGTCACTGACCAGATAGTTCGGCACCAGCGTGACCTGATACGGCATGAGCATCAGGATCACATAGAAGAAGAACAGACTGTCGCGCACCTTCCCGCGCCAGCGGGTAAAGCCGTAGGCCGCGATGGACGCGACCATGAGCTGCGCGAAGACGATCGGCGCGGTCAGGATGACGGAGTTCCAGAATTTCAGCAGATAGTCCGGGCTTTTGAGCAGGACGGTGAAATACTGGGTGAAGCTGACCTTGTCGGGGATGAATTTGAGCTCAATGGTCTTGGAGATGTAGCTCTTGCCGTCGTTGGCGTTTTCAAAGACCTGGCCGTAGCTGGCCGTGATCTCGCTCTGCGTCATGAAGGAGTTCGTGATGGTCAGAACCGTCGGCAGCAAAAACAACAGCGCGAACACCGCGCAGAGCAGAAAGCAGACCGTGCGGGAAAAATAGCGTTTTTTCTTCATCCTTCCACGTCCTTTCCGAAGATGTTCTCCACGAAGAACAAAAGGGCGATGAGGATGACGATGACGATCGCCAGCAGCACCGCCGCGGCGGACAGGCGCTGGTAGTCGGCGGAGTTGAACATGTTGTTCATGAAATGCTGCATCATGTAAAGCCCGTCGTAGGGGTAATTGCCGGTGAGAAGATAGATCTCGCGGAAGACCTTGAACGAGTTGATGATGGACAGGATCGTCACGAACAGAACCGTCGGCGAGAGATAGCGGAGCTTGATGTGGAAGAACTGATAGGCCGCCGACGCGCCCTCGACCTCCGCGACCTCGAGCAGCTCGCGCGGGATATTGCTGAGTGCGGCCATGAACAAAATCATGTTATAGCCGAGGTTTTTCCACAAAAACAGCACGACGATGACGACCATGCAATAGTCGGATTTCAGCCAGTCGATCTTATCCGCGCCGAAGACCTGCAGGAATTCGTTGATGACGCCGTTATAGTGGAACAGCACCTGCCAGATGAGGATGATGGACGCGATGGGGACCATCATGGGGCTTAAAAAGAAGGTGCGGAACTCGCTTTTGAGGGGGATCCGCGCCTCGAGCAGCAGCGCCAGGCCAAGCGACAGCACCACCGCCAGCGGCACGGACAGACCCGTGAACGTGAACGTGTTTTTGACCGCGATCTTGAACGCGCCGTTCTGCCAGACGTTGATATAGTTTTTGAGACCCGCGAAGCTGTGGTCGGTCAGACCCGCGGTGAAGGAATAGTAGACGACGATCAGGAACGGGATGATATAAAACGCCAGCATACCAAGAAAGCTTGGCCCGGAGAAGCACATCGACGCGAGAAAATCGCGCACTTTGTTATTCATCCGCGTCCAAAGCCCTTTCCCGGACGGTCTTGTTTCATATTTCCCGCGTGACCGGAGAGAAAGCTTCTGCACGTTTTTCGTGTCTCCTTTGCGTTGGAAAATGCTCATAGCTCCCGACTGAATCTCAATCGGGATTTATCGGCATTTTCATTTCTGGGTGGGAAATCCGCATGTACTTACGCACTTGTTTGTAGGGGCCGATGCCCACATCGGCCCGCGCAGAATGCACTGTTTTTAACGGAAACCTTCGGCTAATTCGCAGCTTCCCAATGGGCCGATGTGGGCATCGGCCCCTACAAAAGCTGTTTCGCAGTTGCTTCCCCCTTGCCGCGTAAGGCGCGGCAAGGGGGAACTTTTATTGTTGTTTTACCGCTGCTCCTGCACGTACAGGTTCACGCGGCTCTGGATCATGCTGGCAGTGGTCTGGACGTCCTTATCGCCGGCGAAGTAGGCGGCAACCTCGTCGGTGATGATATCGAGGATCTCCTGATCGTAGTCATAGACGCTGCGCGTGCTGTTGATCACGCCCAGGATCTGGTCAATGTCCTCCTGCGTCAGCGCATAGACATCCTTATAGACCGTTTCGCCGTTTTCCATGGTCTCATAGCTGCCCCGGATAGCCCTGTCGGGCTCACCGTCGCCGTCCCAGTCGACCTGTTCGCCGTTTTCGTCCAGCTGGTACTGCTCGGTCATGATGTCGGTCATTTCTGCGTCAAACGCGGCCTGACTGATGGGGAAGCCGTAATAGTAATTGTTCTCGTCTATCGTGTTCATCTTTTTGATGATCGAGCAGACGAAGTCCCACGCGGCGTCGGGGTATTTCGTGACGGAGGAAATGGCCATCGGCATCTGAAGCTCGAACGAGCTGCCGGAGCCGTCCTCGGTCGGATAGCCGGTAAAGGTGATCTTGTCGCGGATCGCGTAGACGCTCCAGATATAGGAGTCAAAGCTGTACATCCCGATCGTCGACATGAGCTGCTTGCCGTTCGTGATGCGGGTCGCGTCAGATTCCCACATCGCGTCGTCAACGGCGATATCGGCGGAGGAAGCATAGGCAATCGCGCCGTCACCGTCACTGGTTTCTGCCGGGAAGGAATTGCAGAAGGCCAGCAGCTGCTGGAACGCTTCGGAGTCAAATTCGCACTTGCCCGTCGTCCAGTCGACGAAAGCAGACAGGTTGCGGGACAGGCAGTTCGACAGAGCCGTGTTCTTCGTCCAGCCGTCAGAGAAGACCGTTGCGCCCTCCTGCAGCTGCGTCATGGCGTCCTGCACGGCGGCAACGTTCCACGTGTCGTACTGGCTTACGATGGAGCTCAGCGCGTAGGCCGTCGTGACAGTGAAGCTGGTGGGCAGCTCATAGAGCTTGCCGTCCTTTTCCAGCGCACTCATGACCTGTGGGACAAAATAGTCGCGGCTCAGGCCGTTTCCGCCGTCCATGAAGGTATTGAGGTCGGCGATGACGCCCTTGGCGGCATACTTATCGATTGGCAGATTGCTGGTCAGGAAGATATCCGGCACGCTGCCGCTGATGATCTCGGTGGTGAGCTTGGTGACGCCGGCGTTGTAATCGTCGTCGGTCGCGTACTCGCTGTAGTCGACGACATTGATGCGGTACTCGTCGTTCGTCTTGTTGTATTCGACGATCATGCTGCGCAGGTTCCAGTCGAGATACATGCACGCGAGCGTCAGAACCTTCTTTTCCTTGATCTCAGACGCGTCCACACGGTGCAGGACGATCAGCTGATAGGTCGTGGGGTCGGTGCTCCAGTCCTGCATGAGGGCGGCCACGCGGCTGTCGGAGAGCATGGCATAGCCCGACATATTGTTGGTGTCAACGTCGCAGGCCAGCCAGTCGACGAGCTTCTCCTTCGTGTCCGTTTTGGCGGCATAGCCATAGATGTTATTATTGTAGGTGTAGTAGAAGTCATAGGCATCGTCGCCCGGGAGGATGCTCCACACGTTGGACGGCAGCTTGACCTTCTCTCCCCAGTCCTTTGTTTCCAGATCGATGGGGACGAAGTACTGGCCGTTTTCATCGGCGGCGTTCACGTCGTCCGTGTAGTTGTACCACATAACGCCAACCTGCTGTGCGTTCAGCCGGCACAGACTACCGTTATACTGGCTGCCGTCGAGCTTGAACTGCACGTTGCCCTCTGCATCGAGGACGTAAATATTATTATAGTCGCTGACGTAGAGATTGCCGGCGGCATCGACGGCGAAGGAGCTGAGGTTGCCGCTCATGCCGTCCTCGTTGTCCTCGTTGTTCGTGTCGGAAAGGTCGAGGCTGGCGATCGTGCTGCCGTCGGCAGCGATGTGCATCAGATACGAGCCGTTGATATCCGTGGAGGGGTAGTTCCACTTGCTGTCCGTGTTGGGGTCAAAATCGTCGGGCAGCTCATACTGCGTCGCATAGACGTTTACAAGCATCCAGAGCGTTCCGTCGTCCGAGCCGATCATGTTGTAGCAGTTGACGCCGCCCTCCGCGCCCTCCGGCACCTGCGGCAGTTCCAGATTGGTCAGCTCTGTGCATATGCCGGTATCCGGGTCAATGGTCAGAACGCCCAAGCGGGAGTCGTAATACGACCAGGTTTCGCCCGTGTCGGGGTCAGTGTTGGTGATTTCTTCCCCCTGCATGCTGGCCGTCAGATAGAGCGTGGTGCCGGCGGCGCAGATCTGGTTGACGTACTGCACGCCGTCCGGAACGGCAAGGTCGAAATAATCGGCCTTATAGGCGTATTTTGCCGTTGTCTGGGAGGGCTTGGTCTGGTCGATCAGAGAATTGCCCGGATCGGTCTTGCCGGGGTCCTTCGTCTCGTCCTTCGAGCAGCCCGCAAACAGGCCCACGATCATCAGCGCCGCAAGCAGCAGCGCAAGCATCCGTTTTGTTTTCATGTAATACTCCTTTTCATTCATGCCCAATGTCCATAATCTATATCTTGTGCTGACGCACGGTACAGGCGGCCTACCTTGCCGTCTGTATCATACCAAAACAAAGACGTAAAAAAAAGACCGGCGTTGCATTTTTCATATTTTTTTAAGAACTGGCTTCGCCGCCCGGCAAAGCCTCCCCTTGTCATGCCCCGCATGATAAGGGGAGGTGGCATTTGCGTCAGCAAATGACGGAGGGGATTTGCTGCAAATTACAGAGGCTCTGGAATCTGCTACGTTCGAATCCCCTCAGCCCCTTCGGGCCAGCTCCCCTTGTGCCCAAGGGGAGCCTTGGTGCGGGCAAACCTTGCCGGGTTTTTTGTAACTGCCGCTTTACTCCGACGGCATTGTCTCTGCCTGGATAGGCAGGATGACCTCCGCCGTGAATTTTCCATTTTCCGTATACCGCCGGAAGCCGCCGGCCATCTGCGCCATGATCTTTGCGCAGGTGCGAAGGCCGATCTTGTTGGACTCGATGCGCCCGGAAGCGGGATTCACGCTGTTGGACAGGCAGATATGCAGCGCACCGTCTTCGATCAGCGCCGCAATGGCAACGGGCTTAGCCGGGTCTGCGTACTTTCGGATGTTGTCGAAGAGATTGTCGAGCACCCGCTTCAGATACATCACGTCAGCCTCGATCTGCACCTCCTGCTGCGGCAGCAGCAGCTGCACCGTGAAGCCCTGCTGCTGCAGCTGGACGCGGCTCTCACCCAGAAGCTGCTCGAGAAGCAGCCGCGCGTCATAGGACTCCATCTGCATGGGCAGTTCCTTACAGCCGAACAGCAGCGAATACCGGAACAGTTCGTCTGTCAGCGTCTTCAGCTGCTCGGCCTTGCCATAGGCAGCGTCCAGAAAGCTTTGCAGTTCTTCTTCCGATCGATACTGTCCGTTTTTTGCCAGATCAAGGTA
>ERZ857840.3679-NODE-3679-length-12730-cov-4.304379_pt1 | contig 12730 bp, 11 predicted proteins | sample MGYA00519760_ERZ857840 | MGnify/ENA primary metagenome ERZ857840 (study PRJEB31778, sample SAMEA3449371) | human gut metagenome | biome: human gut; feature: human-associated habitat; material: faeces | place: United Kingdom | collected 2010/2012 ... | reverse complement strand
GACGGGCATACCTATGGTGAATGGGTATCGAACGGCGACGGCACGCACACCCGTCGGTGCACGGTGGACGGCTGCAACGGGCTTGAAACAAAGGATTGCTCCGGCGGCACGGCGACCTGCACTGAAAAAGCGGTTTGCGAGGTCTGCGGCAAAGCCTACGGTGAGCTTGACCCGAAGAAGCACACCGACTTAAAGTATATCCCCGCAAAGGCGGCGACCGAGGACAGCGAGGGCAATATCGAGCATTGGTACTGCAGCGGCTGTGATAAGTATTACAGCGACAAGGACGGCACCAAGGAAATCGCCAAAGCCGACACCGTAACGGCGAAGCTGCCGAAGAATGAAAATCGACCGCAGACAGGGGACAGCAGCAATTTTATATTATGGATTGCATTGCTCTTTATCAGCGGCGGAGCTGTTATCGGCACAGCTGTTACCGAAAAGAAGAAAAAGCAGAAATAAATCCCGAATGCAGACACACACGGAGCAGGGCGGCGGTTTGCGCCGCCCTTGTCCTTAAAAACCGAAAATTTACATGTAAAAACCGCGAAACAGTGCTTTCCCTTGACATTATTCCGGGTTGAGAATATAATATAGTCAGAGAGGAGAGGCAGATCCGGTAAATATATCGGAACCCACTCGGCGGAAAAGGAGTTAAACTGAAACAGAAAAGCTTTCATACACAGACCCGTAGGCAAAGGTGTTTCGACAAAGCCCACGAGCCAACAAATGAGAACGAGGCATCGGCTTTGCGTAGCAGGGTCGGTGCCTTACGGCATTTTACAGGAGGTGCGACAAATGAAAAGGGTTATCACCATAGGACGCGAGTTTGGAAGCGGCGGTCGTGAAATCGGCCGCAGAATTGCGGAAAAGCTGCAGATTGCTTATTACGATCAGGAAATCGTAACCGAGATTGCCAAGCGCACAAAGCTCTCCGAGGAATATGTGGAACGCATCACCGAAGACCGCCCGTATATGGCTTATCCAATCCATGCCGGCATGAGCTTTCATACGGCATATTACGCTTATACCGAGTTTGACAGGAGTCTTACGGTGTTTGCCGAGCAGCACAATATTATTAAAGAGCTGGCAGAGAAATCCGATTGTGTTATTGTCGGGCGATGTGCCGATTATATTTTGAAGGAAAAAGAACCGTTCCGTATTTTCGTCTATGCGGACGCACAAAGCAAACTGAAACGCTGCAGGGAACGAAGCCCGAAGGACGAAAATTTATCCGATTCCAAAATACAAAGGAATATTCGTTCTATAGATAAAGGACGGGCAAGATATTACAACTATTTCAGCCGACAAAAATGGGGGGCATGTGAAAACTACGATATGCTTATCAATACATCGGGTAAAGATGTCGGGCGAGTTTCCGAAGCGGTTGCCGACTATCTGAAGAGATATCTGTTTGGCTGACGGGTAATTTAACTGCGGAGGTGAAATTATGCAGAATAATTGGGAATCAAAACGGGATTGGATACTGTTCCGTGAAAGAATCGCAGGATGGCAGGAAGCGTATATCGGGAGATTGAACCGGGAATACATCGAGCTGCTCAGCCGTGACTGCTCGGAAGCGGAAAAGTTTTGGGAACTGTATAGACGCATACGCCGCGATAAACGAAATACCGGTGTGCTTATAGAAATGCGCAGGTCGGAGCTTCTCACCGATCTTTGCCGCCTGGTCAATGAGGGGGCAATCGGTTATGACGATCTCGACGGATTCAGTGAAGAATTGCGTGAAGATGTGATTCGGATCACATCATACAATGCACATGAATCAGAATAATTAGGAGGGAATCGTGATGAAAACAAAACAATGGACAGCAGTTATTTTATGCATGTCTGTTCTTGTGACAGGGGTGATGAGCATTTCCGGTTGCGGGACAAAGGTGCAGGCAGCAAATCTTATGGAAGGCATCGCGGCAAAGCCGGTTTCCGGCAAGGCTGCGGATGATGCTTTCAAAAACAGCAGTGCGGACTTTGCAATCAAGCTCTTTCAACAAACGCGAGACGACAACAAAAACAGCCTTATATCTCCGCTGTCGGTCATGCTGGCGCTCTCCATGACGGCAAACGGAGCGAAGGGCGAGACTCTTGCGCAAATGGAAGCTCTGCTCGGCGGAGATATTCCCATGGAAACGCTGAACGAATATCTGTATTCCTATATAAAGGCACTGCCCTCCGAAAAAACGGCAAAGCTGAATATAACAAATTCTATTTGGTTCAAGGATAACGGATTTACGGCGGAAAAGGCTTTTTTGCAGAAAAACGCGGATTACTACGGCGCTGAGGCATATAAATCGGCGTTTGACAGAAAAACGCTGCGGGATATCAACAACCGGGTAAAGAAGAATACCGACGGCATGATAGAGAAAATCATCGATGATTTTGACCCGAGCGCCGTAATGTATCTGATCAACACCGTTCTGTTCGACGCTGAGTGGGAGAATATTTATAAAAAAGACGAGGTCAGGGACGGCACATTCACTGCTCTTGACGGCACAAAGAAAACTGTTCCGATGATGTATTCGGAGGAGCACAGCTATCTTGACGACGGCAAGGCAACCGGGTTTATCAAGCCGTATAAGAACGGTTACAGCTTTGTGGCGCTGCTCCCGAACGAGGGTGTTTCTCTCGATGACTATGCAGCTTCCATGACAGGAAAATCCTATATTGACACGATAAAAAACGCCAAGGATGTTCCCGTGGAAACGATAATACCGAAATTTTCATATGATTATGACATTGAAATGAGCGGTGCGCTGAAGGCGCTCGGTATGCCCTTGCCATTTGATGCGGAAAAAGCGGATTTTTCGGCGCTCGGATCTTCCGGCAACGGCAATATATTCATCAGCCGTGTGCTCCACAAGGCGTATATCGCTGTGGACGAGAAAGGCACAAAAGCCGGTGCGGCGACCGCTGTAGAAATTAAGGAAACCGCTGTTGCAGTGGATATATACAGCGTGACGCTTGACCGTCCGTTTATCTATGCCGTTACAGACAACGCAACCGGGCTGCCGGTATTTATCGGCACAGTCACAGATATCGGAAAGTAATGTACAGTTAACGGCTTGTTGAAAGCAGGGGAGGGCGATAGAGGTGAAACGGAAGGCAATTACAGCGGTTTTTACGGTTCTGTTGCTCAGTGCCGTATTTATTCAGCCGACTCATGCCAACTCCGCTCAGCGTCACTGGAGCGGAACAGACAGCACCGGCGCACTTGTAAAAGAAAAGAATTGTCCGCTTGTGGTGGATAAGGAGCTTCTGACCTTTGATGTGCAGGAGTTCCCGAAGAATTACTACAACAGTACCGAAGAATTTCTCACCTATACAGGTAAGGTCACGGCTGAGTACACCTTCCGCAACCCTGCCGATTATGCGGTGACCGCCACGCTTGTTTTTCCGTTCGGCAATTTGCCTCATTACGGGGAATATATCTACGATTCCCCGACCGATAAGTATACCGCCGCTTCGGATACCGGAAAGTACGGTGTTAAGGTCAACGGCAAACCGATCAAGGCTACCGTGCGTCATACGCTGAAGGACAGAGGAACACCGTTCTCCTTAAACGAGGATATGCTGAAGCTGACAGACGGGTATATCACGGACAGCTTTTTCCGTCCCGATCTCCCTGTATGGGTACGGCAATATTCCGTTGAAGGCGTCAATCCCGAAAACCAAGCCGCAACCGCCGCCCTTGTTCTGCGAGAGGAGCCGACCAAAACACGGGTACTGTGGGAGGAAAAGAGCGGCATGGCTACGCTGAAAAACGGCTTCCGAATATCCGGCTGGATAAAAACCGGCGACACACTTACCGTATATATTTTCGGTGAGCGTCCGAAGGACGGTATTGCATGGTCACTTTATGAAAACGGCGCGTGTAAAAAGAAAATTGACGGCAATATTACATTGAAATATTCGGAACAGATGACCTTCCGGGATTTTGTCTTCAAGGAATACGACAATAGCTCCGGCATATCGGAGAGTGATTGGTATAATGCGCAGGTCGCGTTTCTGAACAACGGTTCAAAGAACTGGATGTACGGCGGAATTTACACCGAAAGATCAGCCTTTTCACTGATGCGGTGGTACGAGTATACACTGACGCTGGAACCGGGACAGATTTTGACAAACACGGTAACAGCCCCGCTGTATCCGGCAATTAACGCAGGCTACACACCGAGTATTTATACCTACACCTATCTGCTCTCTCCCGCAAAGACATGGGCGCAGTTCGGAGAGCTGAAAATCGTGGTAAACACACCGTATTACATGATCGAGAACAGTCAGGGCGGCTTTTCCGAGACGGAAAAGGGCTATGAGCTGACCCTGCCCGGTTTGCCGGAGAAAGAGCTGACCTTCACATTGTCGGAAGCAGAGCATCCAAAGCCTCCAAACCTATCGATTCCGTTCAAGCCGGTCTTCCTGCTTGCAGGTTTTGCCGGCTTTGTGCTGATCGGCGGAGGCGTGATTGCCGTTGTGCTGATTATTAAAAGGAAAAAGAGCCGTGGGAAAGAGCAGTCCTGAAAAAAGCGACGCAAGCCCGATTTGCGGCAGAGCTCTGCTTCGCGGGTGTCCGGCGCATTTTCTTCTGACAGCGGTTGCCTGTTCTTTTGTGTATTCACGCAAAGCACAAGACTTTTTTCGGCATTGATCAATCTTTTATGTACCGCAGGATTTTTGTTCTGATCCTGCTTCTTATACTGATGAAAATAGGTGAGCGAAAATGTTAAAACGAAAAGTTTCTGCCATATGGGTCTTAATTCTTGCCGTAATAACCGTGTTTGCCTGTGCTTTTGCTGCGGTTACCTATATCCGCTGCGTCAGGCATATGTCAACACCGAAAGCAAAAGAGATCGGAAAGTTTCGTTTTTTGAATGCCGAAAGCGATGCCGAGGGCGTAAGCTTTGAGATTATCAATGCCCGTGAGGTCGGCTCGGATTGCGTTCTGGATCTGCGGTGGGTAAACCGCTCCGGAAAAACGATTGAATACGGTGCGTCGTATGAACTGTTCCGACGGGAAAAAGGCAAATGGGTAAAGATAGAACCGGAGCCTGTGCTTATATTTCCGTCTATAGGTTATAGTATAAACAGCGGTTTCACCGCCGAGCTTTCGTATACGATACCGTCTCAGTATAAGTTAAGCCCTGACGAGAGATATCGCTTTCAGGCAGCATTTCAATTTCGGCGCGGTTCTGAGCTTTCCGGAAAGATGATAAACAGCCTTGAGTTTGAGGCGGTAGGGGAGGTTGACTCCAACGGCATATATCGGTGTGAAGATTGAAAACAGGCGAACAGAAAAAAACGCCCTCGGAAACCGGATGTTCGGAATCCGAGGGCGTTTTCCTGCTTTTGCTTAATCGGCTTTTTCAGCCGCTTTGATTCTGCGGTACATATCCTGCATCTGTTGGTCGATTTCCGCTATCTTTTCGGCGCAGTCAAACATTTCTTCGTTAATGCCTCCCGGCAGCTTGGTTTTGTCTACCTTATACCGGATATCGTGCTCAAGGCTTGCCCAGAAATCCATGGCAATCGTGCGCAGCTGGATCTCCGCTACCACATACTCCGTTCTGTCGGAAAGGTATACCGGGATACGGGTGTCAAGATGCAGGGAACGGTAGCCGTTGTAATTCGGCTCCTTGATATAGTCCTGCTTTTTGAGTATCTCAACATCCTTCTGCCGTTCAAAAATTTCGGCAACACGGTACACATCATCTATATAATTGCAGACAACGCGCACACCGGCAATATCGTTGATATTTTCTTTAGCCGAGGCAATGTTATAAGGCATACCTTTCTTTGCAAGCTTTGCCATGATGCTCTGCGCGGATTTTACCCGGCTTTCGATATGATGAATGGGATTGCGTGAATACTGTATGTTGAATTCGCTGTTCAGTATTTCAAATTTCAGAGCCAGCTGCTTTACGGCTGACTCATATATGTTTCGCATGACAAGAAATTCCTGTGTACTCTCAAATGAGCCGGCTTGTGTTTTATCCATTATAAGAACCGTCCGATCTGTATTACTTTATCCTAAAACAGGACCTACAATAAGCAAGTATATTATACCATATATTTGTGACTTTTTCTACTGTTTTTGTTTTAATAGCCCTTTTTGGGGAAAACACGGTTTTTGAAGAAAAACGGCAAGATATTTCTTGCAGAAAAAAAGTCCGGCGGTACTGTTCCGTCGGATTCCCCACAACATTATAATTATAACACACAATAAAGTAATTAGTCAATACATACAAAACAAAAAGAAAAAGTTTGTATGTAAGCATAAAATCGAAAGTCGGAATTCGTATATCCTGCCGATTGTTTTTTTGAGGAAAATATGCTATTCTATAGATGCAAGGAGAAAGAGGTGATTCCAATGACCTGAGTACCCGCTCCCTTATATAAAGCGTTAAGGGAGAAAAGTCACGGCACCGAAAGACGGCATAACGCCTGACAGGTCAAGCCGCTTTAGAAGGTAAGTCCATCGCACTGCGGTGTTTATATATAGCGCGGCAAAGATTTGCAGGACGCAGAAGGGTGCCGCCAAACAAGGAAAGAGAGGTACAAGAAAAGATGTTGGATATCAAGAGTGAGGGATAGCCCTTGATTGCTGAGATGAAAAGCAATCAAGGGCTATCTTTTTGCGATATGAGATGTTGAGTGAGAGATAACGGAAGAAATTCGAACTGAAAGAATTCAGATTTGATTTGTTCCGTTATTTGTGCTTTTTAAGATACTCGCAGGCGGAAATCGCAGCAATCGTGCCGTCGGAAACAGCGGTTGTAAGCTGGTAAACACTCTTTATGCGGCAGTCTCCCGCGACAAATAATCCGGGTGTTTCGGGGACAGCCGTTTTTTCGTCGGTAAACACATAGCCGTTTTCATCAAGCGCGGCAAGACCGACAAGCGCCTGTGTGTCCGGCAGTCTGCCGAGGGCAACGAACAGCCCGGATACCGCCAGAATTTCGCCTTTTTCGATTTTGTTTTTAAGCGCTAAGCCTGTTAATTGCCCGTTTTCCCGTATCAGCTCCGAAACGGTCGTGTCGGTCAAAAGAGATATGTTATTGCGCTGTTTCACTCTATCAACAAGAATCTGCTCGGCACGGAAGCTGCTTCTCCGATGAATCAATGTAACATGGCTGCATCGTTCGCTCAAAAGCAATGCATCATCGAAAGCAGAGCTTCCGCCGCCGACTACGGCTACAGCCTGTTTTCTGAAAAAGCTGCCGTCGCAAAGTGCGCAATAGCTGATGCCGTGACCGATAAGCTCTGCTTCCCCGGGTAATCCGAGCGTTCTCGGCCGCGCACCGCAGGCATAGATAACAGCTTTGGCATAGCATTCGCCGTCGTCTGTATCCAGCCGAAAAATTCCCGAAGATTCTTTTACTGCCTTTTGTACGTCCGTAAGGCTTATCACGGCACCCGCCGCCTCTGCCTGTGCCGCCATACTGTCGCCTAGCTGCAGACCGGATACCGTTCCGGGACCCGGGTAGTTTTCCACCAGCGGCGCGCGTGTTATCTGCCCTCCGATGCAATCCCGTTCATACACCGCAACGTTCTTTCCCGCTCTTGCGGCATACATGGCGGCGGTAAGACCCGCAGGTCCTCCGCCGATTACAGCTATGTCTGTCATAGCGCCAGCTCCTTGAGCAGGGCTTTAATCTGCGCTGCACCGCTGTATAACACGGTTTTATCTCCCGATTGAACAGCAAGAGTGGGCGCCTGCCTGAGTCCCAGAGCCGTTGCCTCCTCAATATATTCATCTACATTCCGTTCCGTATATAAAAGCCCGGATTTCTCCAAAAGCGGCTTAACGGCGCGGCAGTTAGGGCAGGTGGATGCGGTATACAGAATATATCCGTCCGCATCAGAAACCGACACAATTTTTTTCTCCGGTTCAGCTTCGTTCTTTATCTCGCCGATATGATAGGTTTTTCTGTCCCTGAACTCCTGACTTTTACCGTCATTCCAGTTCTGTACCGGGCGGTAGTAACCGGTGATACGGCTGTAGACCTCGGTCTTTCTGCCGCAGTGCGGGCAGACGGCTTGCTCTCCGGTAAGATATCCGTGATCGGCGCAGATGGAATAGGTGGGGGACAGCGTATAATAGGGCAGCTCGTAATTTTCGGCAATTTTGCGCACCAATGCCGCAGCAGCCTTCCAATCCGGCAGTTTTTCTCCGAGGAAGGTGTGGAACACCGTGCCGCTGGTATAGAGCGGCTGCAGCTTGTCCTGCACATCAAGTGCGGCGAACACATCCTCGGTATAGCCTACAGGCAGGTGGCTGGAGTTGGTGTAATAGGGGGTTGCTCCCTCGTGCGCTGTTATGATGTCCGGGAAATGCACCTTGTCGTGCTTGGCAAGACGGTAAGAGGTGGACTCGGCAGGGGTCGCCTCCAGGTTGTAAAGATCGCCGTATTGCTCCTGATAATCCGACAGACGCTCGCGCATATGCTTGAGAACACGGACGGCAAATTCCTGCGTCTCTTCATGGGTCAGATCCTTGCGCAGCCAAGCAGCATTAAGCCCCGCCTCATTCATACCGATAAGTCCGATGGTCGAGAAGTGATTGTCAAAGCTGCCGAGATACCGTTTGGTATATGGGTAAAGCCCTTCTTCCATCAGCTTGCCGACTGTCGTGCGTTTGATTTTCAGACTGCGTGCGGCAATGTCCATCATCCGGTCAAGACGGGCAAAGAATTCCCCCTCGTCTGCCGAGAGATAGGCGATGCGCGGCATATTGACGGTAACTACGCCGATGGAGCCGGTGGATTCGCCGCTGCCGAAAAAGCCGCCGGATTTTTTGCGCAGCTCGCGCAAATCAAGCCGCAGACGGCAGCACATACTGCGCACATCGGACGGCTCCATATCCGAATTGATGTAGTTGGAAAAATAGGGTGTGCCGAATTTCGCCGTCATTTCAAATAACAGACGGTTGTTTTCGGTTTCGCTCCAATCGAAATCCTTGGTGATGGAATAGGTGGGAATGGGGTATTGAAAGCCGCGGCCGTTGGCGTCGCCCTCGATCATAACCTCGATAAAGGCGCGGTTGATCATATCCATCTCCGTCTTGCAGTCACCGTAGGTGAAGTCCGTCGGCTTGCCGCCTACGATGCAGGGCTGATCGGCAAGGTCAGCCGGTACGGTCCAGTCGAGAGTAATATTGGTGAAGGGCGCCTGCGTGCCCCAGCGGCTGGGTGTATTGACGCCGTATACAAAGCTTTCGATGCAATGCTTAACCTCGTTATAGGTCAGTTTGTCCGTGCGGACAAATGGCGCAAGATAGGTGTCAAAGCTCGAAAACGCCTGTGCACCTGCCCATTCATTTTGCATAATGCCGAGGAAGTTGACCATTTGATTGCACAGCGTTGCCAAATGCTTAGCCGGTGCGGAGGTTATCTTGCCGGGAATGCCGCCGAGTCCCTCTTCAATGAGCTGCTTTAAGCTCCAGCCGGCACAGTAACCGGTCAGCATGGAGAGATCATGCAGATGCAGATCGGCGTTGCGGTGCGCGTCGGCGATTTCTTCATCGTAGATTTCACTGAGCCAGTAGTTTGCGGTTATTGCCCCGGAATTGGACAGAATCAGTCCGCCCACGGAATAGGTGACGGTAGAGTTTTCTTTTACCCGCCAGTCGGATACCTTCAGATAGCCGTCCACAAGCCCCTTGTAGTCCAGTATTGTGGAGCTCATATTACGGAGTTTTTCGCGGTTTTTGCGGTAAAGAATATATGCCTTGGCAACCTTGTCGTAGCCGGCTCTCTGCAGCGTTTTTTCAACACTGTCCTGTATGGATTCGACATCAATCGTATCATCCTTTACCCTCGGAGCAAAATCCGCTGTTACCTGAAGGGAAAGAAGATTGATTACATCCGGGCTGTAAGGAATGCCTGTTGCGTCAAATGCCTTGGTAATGGCGTGGGATATACGGGTCAAATTAAACTCGGCACTTCTGCCGTCTCGTTTGATGACTGTGTACATAGCTATTCTCCTCTGTTTATTGTATTGTTTTATCGTTCACACACCACGCAGCTCTGCGGCGGGTATATACGGTTTAACGGCATTGAGCAGCATTTCAAGCTCGGATTTTGTCATGACCGATACACCGCTGCCGAGCAAATTGCCTGAATCAACAAAGGGTTGGATAAAATATCGCTTTGCCCCATGGAGCCAACGCCCGATTTCCTGCATACCGTCAGGCGAATGAAAAGGATGGCAAACCGTTGTGCGGAACTCGTAGTCGATATTGCTGTTTTTAAGCAGTGCAGCGCTTTTTTCAACCTGTTCAATTACATCTGCACCGCAGGTCTCTGCATACCGTGAGGGAGCATTCTTAATATCCATTGCCACATAATCAAGCAGCTTTTCGCGCAGAAGATGTTCAAGCATTTCAGGGACTGATCCGTTGCTGTCCAGCTTAACAAGAAATCCCATCCTTCTGATACGGCGAAGCAGGTCGGGCAGGCTTGGGTACAGCGTCGGCTCGCCGCCGGTGATGCAAACACCGTCCAGCTTACCCCTTCGGGAAGAAAGGAACTCAAACAGCTCATTTTCCGAAACGGTTTTTTTGTCGTTCCGCGGCAAAACGAGCTCGGGATTGTGGCAATAAGGGCAGCGGAGATTGCAGCCCGTCAAAAAAACCGTGCAGGCGACTTTATTCGGAAAATCCAGTAGGGTCACCTTCTGTAGGCCGCCGATCATGTTATCACCTCCGGTTTATGAGTCTTGTATTATCAGTATACATGATGTAGTTGTAAAAGTCAATGAAAAAATCTACATATAGTATGTGTATGAAAAATATAAGACTAAATATAGTGTTTTGATATATTGACACACTGAATGCTCCGGAGAGAATGGGCAAACAAATTTTGTTTTTTCGGTATATTACGAAAAAACTGCAGGCCTATCCGAAAAAGGATGTGCTTGCAGTTTTTAGGCTCAGGCTGTTTTTTCATAGCTCTGTATTATTCATTCATTTTTAAAAAACGCTACAACAACAGCCCCGGGCCCAACATGGGTCCCGATAACGCTTCCGACGGTCGTATAGCGGATTTCTTTCAGGTTGCCTTCCCAGATATGACGGCTGTCCTCAATATATTTCAGCAGCAGTGCGTCAGAGATTCCGCTGTAGCCAAGCAAAACAGGTTTACTGAAATCAATGCCGCCGACCCTGTTGATTTCCTGAATGAGCAGATTGTTGCCCATTTTAGAGCCGCGCGCTTTTCCGAGCAGCTGAATTTCCCCGTCAATGACGGATAGCACAGGCTTAATATTCAGCACCCCGCCGGCGAATGCGACTGCCTTTGAAATACGACCGCCGCGCTTGAGATATTCAAGGGTGTCTACCAGTGCCACAATAATAATTTTTTCCTTTTCCTTCTCCAAAGCCTGTTTTATTTCTTCTGCCGACATTCCTTCGTCCAGAAGCCGAAACGCAAGCTCAACCAGAATTCCCGTGCCCATCGCCGCGCTTCTGCTGTCTACCACATAGACGTTTTCATAATCCGTTGCCGCGATCACGGCACTTTGATGCGTACCGGAAAATTCGGATGCAAGGGTAATAACAACGGCTGCCTCTCCTGCCTGTTTCGCCTTTTCAAGCTCCCGAATAAAGGCGGCAGGGGTCGCCTGACTGGTAGTCGGCAGCGTGTCACTTTCTATGAGCTTTTCGTAGAATGTTTTGTTGTCGATGGTCACACCGTCGAGGTATTCCTCCTGACCGAAATGAACGGTCAGGGGTACTGTATATACCCGCGCTTTGATTTCGGGACTCAAGTCTGCTGTGGAATCAACAATAATCCTTGTTTTCAATTTGATTACATCTCCTTATGCTTTGCAATTTTGGGCGATATCGTCCAAAATTCTGCTGATAGCGGAAAGAGTGCGGTAAAATGCCGCTCTTTCGTCCTTTGTGAGGGTGCAGCCGATTATATCAAGGACATCACTGATTTTTTCGGCAATTCTTTTGCCTGCAGCCTGACCTTTATCCGTCAAATAAAGCGGACTCTTGTAACGCTTGGAGCAGTCGGTATTTCGATAAATGAATCCGTTGTCTTCAAGATAGCATAATGCACGGGAAACAGTCGCCTTGTCCTCCTCGCAGTGCTCGCACAGCTCTGCCGCGGTCACACCGTCCAAGGAATAAATATAGTACAGGCAGGATATATGTGTGCTTCTCAAATGATAGGCAGTCATTTCCTGATTTTTTATTTTTCGTATGTCACGGCTGATTCTGTTGATTAGAACCGTAAACATCTCGAATCTTTCCTGCATGGCAGCACTTCCTCTCACAGATGTTGAAGTTTCAACAATTATATTTTATCACAAAAAGTTGAAATGTCAACATCTTTTCTGTCGGATTACAACCTTACAAACGGATAACGGCGGAATAATTTTATAAATGAACACATACTTCTTAAGGTGCGCTGCCGACTTTAGCGTTACGGCTGACAAGCCAGGCGGTCATGTCCCGCAAGGTCTCCTCAATCGGGCGCGGCCGATAGGCAAACCTCTCCGATGCGGCATCATGGGTAAAGCGTCCGTTTGAACCGAGAACAGCAATGGAATAAGGGGTGAAGAAAAGCGGTTTTTTCTCTTTCAGACAGCGGCGTTCACAGTATGGCGCCGCAAGCCTTGCGAGCTTTAACGGCAAACATATGGGACGGTATATCAGCTTGGCAGCCTTTCCGACGATCTGCAGCATCCTGCGGATGGTGATGTAATGTCC
>ERZ857840.3672-NODE-3672-length-12757-cov-5.393718_pt1 | contig 12757 bp, 4 predicted proteins | sample MGYA00519760_ERZ857840 | MGnify/ENA primary metagenome ERZ857840 (study PRJEB31778, sample SAMEA3449371) | human gut metagenome | biome: human gut; feature: human-associated habitat; material: faeces | place: United Kingdom | collected 2010/2012 ... | reverse complement strand
CCCGCAGGGAACGGCACACCGCCTCCGGCGCGCCGGCACAGAGGAGATGGCCGCCGTCCAGCACGGCGGCGTGGGTGGCCAGGGGCAACGCCTCCTCGAGACGGTGCTCCGTCATCAGAACGGTGATGCCCAGCTCGCGGTTCAGGCGGCCCACAGTCTGCAAAAAGTCGGCAGCGGCAATAGGGTCCAGCTGGCTGGTGGGCTCGTCCAGTATCAGCAGACGGGGTTGGAGCACCATGACCGAGGCCAGGGCCAGCAGCTGCTTCTGGCCGCCGGAGAGCTCATCCACTTTCCTATGGAACCAGTCCTGGATGCCGAAGAAGGAGGCCATCTCCGCCACGCGGCGGCGGATGGAGGGCGTGTCGCAGCCAAGGCTCTCCAGTCCGAAGGCCAGTTCATGCCAGACCTTGTCGGTGACGGTCTGCTCCTCCGGAGACTGGAGGACGAAGCCGATATCGGCGGCCTGCCGATGGGGCGGCAGATCATCCAGCGGCTGACCGTCGAAGAGGATACGGCCCTCGGCCGCACCGTGGGGGCGCAGGGCGGGCTTCAGCTGGCGGAGAAGCGTGGTCTTGCCGCAGCCGGAGGCGCCGCAGAGGACCCAGAACTCGCCCTGACGGACCGTGAGGGACACATCCGCCAGCGCGGGGCAGGGCTGCTGGGGGTAGGTGAAGCCAAAATGCTCCAAACGCAGCAGTTCAGGCATGGGGCGTCCCTCCTTTCCGGACGAGATAGCGGCGCCGGGACAGGGCGTCCAGCAGCACCGGCGTAAAGCAGAGCAGGCCGTAAACGGCGAAAAAGCTGACCGTCAGCGGTGTGACGGGGCCGCTGATCAGCATGGGATAATACTGAAAGCGCAGGCCGCCGGCCAGACCGCCGCCCAGCAGATACAGGCCGCAGAAGGCCAGCCAGAGGGCGACGGCACCGTCACGCCGGTCAAAGCGGTAGAGGGAGAAGGAGGTCCTCCCCGGCAGGCCATAGCCCCTGCAGCGCATACTATCGGCGGTAATGAGCCCGCTTTCCAGGCTCCAGGTAACAACGATGGAGAACACACGAAGGGCGCTTCTGACGCGCTGGACCGGGGCGCCGGTCTGGGTATCACGGCCCAGATGCCGCTGGGCCTGCGCCACGGCACGGAGCCGCCGGACAAAGCGGGGCACAAAGCGGAGGATCATGCTCAGCAGCAGGGACAGCGCCGGGATGACGCGGCCAAAGAGGTACACCACCTTGTCCGAGGTGATGACATCGGTGACGCAGACGAACCACAGCGCCACGGCGCTGAGCATGGCGCCGGCGGCCAGACCGTAGAGCAGGCTCTCCAGCGTCAGGGGATTGCCGGAGGGCAGATAAGCCAGAATGGTGACGCCCTGGTGGACAAAGGCCGGGTTCAGGGCCGCCGCCAGGAGGGCCATGGGCAGCAGCCACAGCAGGTGGCGGCGCAGGCCCTTGCCGCCCAGCAGACGGGCAACATACCACCCGCCGCCCAGCGTCGACAGAACCAGGCACACCGGGTGCATCAGCAGCATCGCGCAGGCGATGACCAGGGCGAAATAGGCAAAGCTCACCGCCGGATGGCAAGTGCGCAGCGTATCGTCCATGGGATCACCTCCTGCATACATGATGTCTTAACCTTTTGATTATACCCTGCCGCCAGGGGATACGTCAATCCTGCGTGCGGAAAAAGGGCGGCAAAAGCCGCCCTTTTGTCAGCCCATGTAGGTATTGCCCACGTCTGCACCCATATTACAGGTGTAGAGCCACTGGATGTTCTCGCCGCCGGAGAGCGTATAGCTGTCCGCGCCATAGCTGGGGAAGGTTCCCCCCACGCAGTACATCCAGCCGGAGCTCCTGCCCACATTTTTTTCGAACAGGCCGTTGATGCCCCTGACATAGTTGCTGCTGGAGCTCACCGGGATACCCGCGTCACCGCAGGCCCGCTTCAGTACGGACATGACAGACTCCCCCTCGGTGATGGTCACCGTGGTGGACAAGATCACGCCGTCGGCGGGAATAATATCCTTCACGCCGTCGGAGCACTTGTCCATATTATTGAGCACCGTGGCACAGGAAATGTACAGCGATACGGACGCCGCCGGCGCAGGGTCAGGTGCAGGCGCAGGGTCCGGGTCCGGCGCAGAAGGCTGCTTCTGTTCCTGCTGTTTCTTCTCTTCTTCCAGCCGCTTCTGCTCCTCCAGGCGCTTGGCTTCCTCCTGCTTTTTGGTATCCTCCTGCTTTTTGGCGTCCTCCTCGGCCTTTTTGGCATCATCAGCCGACTTCTGCTTGTCAGGCTTCTTATCGTCCGCGGTCTTATCCTCAGTCTTTGCCGCGTCCTGCTTGCCGTCAGCCTTGGTGGTGCCCGTTTCAGCTGTGTCGTTCTTCCTGGTGTCCGCGGTCTGCTCCTGCTTTGCCGTGGGAATGTTGCCGGGGGCGTACGATACGGTCTTTTTTCCGCAGGCGGCGCAGGTCAGCAGCAGGGACAGCGCCAGCGCCAACAGCCAAAATCGGTGGTTTTTCTTCATATCTCTCATTCCTCACAAAAGCGCCATACGCAGAGGCGCTTTCGCGCCCCTGCGTCGGCTGTTCTGTTGTTACTTGGAAACGCGCTTCTTCCGGGTCAGCACCACAACGGCTGCCGCCGCCAGGACCGCGCTGCCCAGCCACAGCACCATCTGACTGTCGTCCGCCGTGTTGGCAGAGTCGGTCTTGTCCGGCGTCGCGGTGGGGTTGTAGTAATAGTGGTTGGTGGACTCCGTCCAGCTGATGGCCACAGGAGACAGGCCGGTCAGCGTCACCAGCAGGCCGCTGGCGGTTTTGGTGACAGCGGGGAACTCCACGGTGCCCACATCCAGGCCGCAGTCCGCCATGGCGACCATGTGCGCCACGGTGAAGTTATACTGGCCGTACTTGGCGGCCACGGCCTCCGGGTAGGGCAGCAAAACTGTGATCTTGCCGGCTGTCAGGTCCTCCTTGGTGGCAGGACGCCACCCGTTGTTCTCGAATACGAGCAGCGACACATCCATGAAAACGGTGTTGTCCTTATTGCTCTTGCTGTTTTTCAATGTGATCTGCAGCTGCAGTTCGGCCTTGACCTTGTCCGGCGTATTTAGCTTGTCATTGTCTTCCAGCGCAAACGTGATCTCGTCGGACACCACCACACGCTTTATGGTGGTATCCGCGTCGCCTTCCGCGCCCTTACGGACGCCGCAGACGCACTGGATGCCGTTTACATAGGTATGTTCGGTCTTGTTCACCGGCTGATGGCAGACTTCGCAGATATTCCAATGGTCATTTTTGTCCACAGACACCTTCGTGCCGGGGGTGTGGCCCAACGCAGCGATGACGCGGGTCTCCTCCTTGGAGCAGACGGAGCAGGTACGCTTCTCCGTGCCGGTCTCGGTGCAGGTGGGTTCCTTGGTGGTCGTCCACTCACCGAACTTGTGGCCTGCGGCAGGAAGCGTCTGAACCTCCACCGCGCCGCAGCGCGTGCAGACGCGCTGGCGGGAGCCGTCCGCCGTGCAGGTGGCCGGGGAGACTACCTGCCAATCGCCGAAGCTGTGGGCGCAGACGGCGTCGGTCATATCGTAGAGGGCTTTGGTCCTCCGGCAATAGCGCTCATAGGCTGCCATGGCATAGAGGGCCTGCTCGGTGGCCTTCTGGTCAGCCGTCTTGCCCGAGGCCGTATGCTTAAAGCCCTGACCCTCGCCGAGGTAATACCGCAGCAGATCGCCCAGCACGCTGGTGGGCGCACCATCTACGGTCTTGACAAAGCTGCTGTCGCTGTTGGCGTTCAGCTGCAGAGCGGACAGGGCCACCACCACCTGAGCGCAGCTCTCCGCGCTGGTATAGCCCGTGCCCTTGTACTTAGCGGACAGCCATTGCAGCGCTTTATCGACGGCGGCGTTCACCGTGGTATCGCCGCCCTCGTTGTAGTAGGGTGCCAGCGCCTGCAGCGCCATGGCGGTCATGTCCACGTCGCCGACGGGTTTTCTGTCGGCGCTGGCGCTCCAGCTGCCATTCTCATTCTGCTGGGTCAGGATGGCCTGTACCAGCCAGTAGCTGTCCTGGGTATAGTTGCCGCTGTTGAGGGCCAGCAGGCCGAATACCAGACCGTTGATATCCGTGTCACTGGTATTGGTGACCTGCATGATATTCCGGTCCTGCAGCGCCGCCAGCAGGTTTTTGCCGCCCACGTTGGCGGGGTCCTTACCAATGGCGGTAAGGGCCAGGATGATGCGCTCGTTGTCGGTGACGGTGGGGTTATGGCTCTCGGGATCGGCAAGAACGCCGTCCGCGCCCATATTCTTCTGCACATAGGCCACGACCTTGCCGTAGTAGGCCTGGATGTATGCATCGGACAGCTCCACGCCGGCGCGGGCCAAGCCCAGCACCGCCCACTCGCCGCGGTCACTGGCCACAACGGGTGCGGGCACGTTGTTCTGGATGTACTTCTTGGTGTCGGCGTACACCTTGTCAAAGTTGGGGACCTCCGTGCCGGGATCCACAGGCTCATCGGGGTCCACGGGGATATACTTGTTCGTGAAGAACAGGCGCACCGTGTCGCCGTCATGGATAAAGGTCGCATCCAGCGTGGTGTTGGGCAGCGTCTCCTTGCCCTGGGCCGGCGTGACGCCGAACATCCAGCCGGAGGACTTGCCGTCATCCTTCTCGCCCAGCGTTTGGCCCTTTGTGTCCGTAATGCTCTTGAGATACGCACCGCTGCCGGTATATTCGTACTTGGCATTGTCCAGGCAGGCCTTGACGGCATCCCAGGCCGTCCAGTCATTGCTGGCCTTCCCGGTAAAGGTGTAGTTGGTCCCGGTAAAGCTGTGGCCGTTTTCGCTGTAGTCGTCCACCTGGACGGTGACGGTGATCATCGCGTTCTCGTTGGGATCATCTTTTCCCGTCAGGCCCGTGACCCTCAGATCAACGCTGACCGGCTGCTTGTAGAACTGCTCGAAGAGCTTGTACTTCTCCTTTGTCTCCTCAGTGCCGTTCAGGCCGAATTTCTCCCAGTACTGGGCGTACTTGGTGTAGGTCAGGACGCTGTCCAGCGTAACTGTCGTATTGTACTCCGGCCGGTGCACACGCAGGAGCTCATTCTCGATGACGGAGGGTCGGGAGGATCGGAAGCAGCGGTACTTCTCCGTATCGAGCCAGCCGGGGATATCGTCGGCCTCGATGCCGTCGAAGGTCATATTCACCGTGCCGCGGACGTATTCCAGCGTGCCGTCCTTGTTTTTGCAGATCTCTGCGAAGGGGTACAGGTCGGAGGTGACATTGGTCTTATCCGTATTCTCGTTCTTGATACCGTTCCAGTAGACATCCCCGGTCAGCGCCTTGGTCATAAAGACGGCAGCGCCATCCAACTCCTGCTGGGTAAAAGGCTGAATGGTGAAGCTGAACTCCTGACGGGCCAGCAGCTGGCCGGAGCTGCGGGTGGTGATAGTGACCACGTATCTGGCCTCTGCCGCTTCCTCACCGGGCAGCGGGCGGTAGACCATGGCGTGATAACCGTTGAAACCCAGCACGTCCGGGGTGAGGCTCACCATCGTGACCTTCTGGTTATAGCTGTCGGTCATGATGCCCTCCTGCTGCAGCAGATAGGGCCGGGGCATCTGCAAATCGGCATCGACTTTCCTGAGATCGGGCTTCGTCGTTTTGTCCACGAAGTCCACCAGCAGAGACTGATACTTGTCCTTCAGGGCCATCTGCATCTCGTTGGTGGCGTCGATGTCAAAGGGCGCTACCGTGATGTCAAAGAACACGTCGGCGTAGACCTCCACACCGTTCTGCCCCGTGATATGCTCCTTTATATACGGATCGTCGTCAAAGTCGGTATAGGTCACGCGGGCGATCAAAGTTTCCTTGCCGGCATCCTCGGGCAGCTCACCCTCGGCAGGCCGCACGGGGCGGACAATGTTGCCCACGCCGGAGGCGCTGTCTTTATCGCTGCTGATATACAGGCAGTTGGAGTCTTCCGCGACATCCACAACAGCCCACTGGACCTGCATATCGTAGCGGCCGGAGATGCTGTAGGGCAGCGTCAAATTGGAGGTAATGCCGCCAACCACGGCGTGGCGATCCCAGGCGCCGGTGGTGTTCGTCTCCGCTTCGTTGGTGTTCTCGCCGCGGATCATCTCCCAGGTCAGCGTTTTGGCAGCTTCCGTCAGCTGTGCCTGCACATCGTCAAAGCTGCGGCCCACGATCGCGCGGGTGGTGATAGTCTTCTCCACACCGCCGTAGGCGACTTTGAACTCCAGGCCGGCGTAATACGCCTCCTTCAGCTGGACAGCGCCGTCAAAGAACTTGACATCGCCGTTCGCGGTGATGTACTCATGTGCCGCACCGTCAAAACCGCTGGCTTTAGCGCTGCCGTCCGTATAGGTAATGACAGCCTTGTCTGCCACATCCGCATAGCCCATCTCCTCCAGCAGGCGGCGGAAGGCTTTTTCAACACCCTTGCCGTTGGCGTCGGTGGTGTCGTTGTAGAGGCCCACCCCCTGCAAAGGCCGCACCGCCGCATTGCGTGCGGTGATCACGGCGACGATGTCGTCCAGTGTCTGCTGTTGCTCCGCCGCTTTGGACCACAGGCAGAGGGTAAAGGTCTTGACCTTGCTCTCGCTGCCGGAGGTCAGCGTGGCCTTGAGGGTGACAGTAGCCTTGCCGCCGGCAGGCGCGGTGATGGCGGCAGTCCCATCGTCCTTCACGGTCACCAGGCCGTTGTCGCTTTTCCAGTCAATGGCAACAGTCTTTTCCGCGCCGTTCACCGTTACCTGTACGGTGGACGGCAGTATCAGGCTGGTGGTGCAGTCGCAAGGCACCTTTTCGTCGCTCTCCATATCGTCCAGCATGACTGTGACGGCCTCGATGCCCTTGATCTGGTAGACGCCGGTGGCATCGGCCTTCAGAAGGTCTGCATTCTCGGCATCGAGCCCCAGTTCCTTATAGAAGTGCTTTTGCAGGGCGGTCAGGAAGTAGTCGTGCAGGTCCGTGACCGCTTCGCCGGGCTCTTCGATGCCGTATTCCTTGCAGAGGTCGGCCTTATCGTTATAGTCCGTAAGGTCATAGAGTCCCAGCACATTCTCGGCGTACCAGTCGACCTTGGCTTTCTTGGCGGCGTCGGCGGCGCTCATACCCCGCAGGGACAGGCTCTGCTGGGCCTGGCTGACGGCCCGCAGGTCGTCGGCGGAGAGCACGGTGCCGCCCTGCCAGGGCAGAACGGGGAAACCGCCGTTGAGGGTACCGTCATCCTGATTCATGCCCATGTCCACGGCGAACTCCGCGGAGCGCATATAGTCCGCGGTATGGGCAGTCATACCGCTGGTGGTGCCATCCGCCGCGGCCTGTGGTGCGACGGTGTCCAGATAAGCGCAGTTGGTGATGGTGGCGCCGGAGTTCACCTTGCCTACCACCGCACCGAACTTACTCTCATCTGCTATTGCGAACTCTCCTGCCACATAGGAACCCTTGAGCTCTGCATTAGCGTTCAGTTCGCCTACAAGGCCGCCGCGTTTTTGATTGATAATCTTATTCGGCTGCGTCTTTTTTACCGCGAGAGTACCGGTAAAATAGCAGTTCTCGACAACACCGTATGCATATCCGGCAATGCCTCCCAAAGGTGCGGATGTACCATATGTACTATTATCGTAAGCATCCTTGACGACAGCCCTACTAACGCAACCACTAATCACACCGTTGCCGGTAGTCCGTCCAGCAATGCCACCGATTGCCGATGCGCCATTATAGCCCCCGCTGGAGAACGTGATACTACCACTGACCATGCAGTTCCGTATCGTTCCTGCACTGGAATTGGCAACACCTCCCAAAAGCGACGAGGTACTGACAATCGCGCAATTCACACGCAGATTTTCAACTACGCCGCCCTCTGCAAGTTCCCCCACAAGGCCGGTTGTAACGAGTCCACTAACGGTGTAATTATCGCCGTCCAGGGTGCCGGCGAACTTATTGCTGCTGGTGCCGATGGCCGTCCAGGTCTTGCCGTTGAGGTTGATGTTGGCGGTGAGCTTGCCGCTGATGGTCGTGTCGCCCTTGTTGACCGCATCGGCAAACCATGCCAGCTTCGCGGCGGTGCCGATCTGATAGACGCCGTTTTTGTCTTGGGTGGGTGCGGTCTTGGCGGTGCCGTCCCAGCCCTCACCCGCGTAAGTTAAGGTGAAGGAGAGCGTCTTGTCCTCGGCGGCGGTGATGCTGCCGTGAACGGGGATATAGTCCGCCTTAGTGACGGTATAGGCATAGGTCTCGCCGAGGTAGAGTTTGTAGCCGCCGTCGGTCTCGGGCTTGATGGTGCCGCCCACGGGGTGGGTCACGGTCACCTTAGCGTTTTCCGCCGGAGTTATGGCAAAGGTCAGGGTATGGGTGGCAAGTTCGCTCAGCGTGACGGTCTCGTTCACATCGGCGCTAACGGTGATGTTCCCCGTCTTGGTCTCGTAGCCGAACTTGCTGACGGTATAGGTGTAGGTACCCGCAGCAACGGTGTATGCGCCGTTTTTGCCGGTGATCTCCGCGCCGCTACGGTCCTTCAGCACCACCGTTGCACCGTCGGGAGTGTTAAGGGTGAGGGTGTGGGCTGCGGCGGCGGCAAAATCCTTGAGCCGGACATAGTAACTGCTGCCACTTTCGCTGAAAGACAAGGTGAGTTTTTCATCCTTATTCAACACCGTGCTAAAGGTTTTCCAACCGTTCTCCTCGTAGGCTGTCAGCAGAGTAGTACCCTTTTTCACGGTAAAGGCAGAATCGTCTTCCCATGAATATTCGGCTTTATTTCCCTTTGCAAGATACCGGAAGGACACCAAGCGGGACTCTGTCGCCGTCAGGGTCAAGGAAGTCGCACCGTAACTCCTTCTATTGCTCTCCAAATAGTTCCCACCAGCAGCCCGTACCGGTTCAAAGCCATATCGTGTGCCGTTCTCGGCGGTGATACCGTCCAGGCCGGCAAAGAAATCGTTAAAGGTCAGCGACTTGACGAACTCCAGGCCTATGGTCTTGGCAGCCTTGACCACAAAACTCCCAGACAAGGTATCGCAGCCATCCAACTTGGCCGTGTAGGTATAGTCCCCGGCGGGGAGAGTGCAGTTCGCGCCGCTGCCCGTGTAGGCGGTGATACTGCCGGACTTGACGGTGATGGTCGGTTCGGCGTTCACGCCCTCCGGCTTGGTGATGTTGAAGGTCACCGTCTGCTTTGCCAACTCGGTCAGCTTGACGGTCTTGTTCACATCGGTGGTCGCAACACTGATCGTGCCGGTGGCCGTCTCATAGCCAAACTTGCTGACGGTGTAGGTGTAGTCGGTATTCTTGGCAGCGATATAGACATTCTTGCCTTTTTCGCTGTCCGCAGACTCCTTGTAAACGGTGGTGTTTCCCTGTTTCAGTGTTACCGCCGCATCATCGGGGGTAAACTTCAGGGTAATGACCGGCAGCTTGACAAGGGTAACGGTAATGGTGTTGTTCCCCTCTTGGGCGGTAAACTCCTGCGTTACCTTTTCGTAGCCTTTCTTTTCCACCGTATAGGTGTATTTTTCGCCAACTGTCAGGGCATAACTTCCGTCTGTACCCGCTGTCAGGCCGGTGTAGCCCTTTTTCAGCGTCACAGTGGCATCAATTGCCGTTCCTGCCGCATCCTTGACATCAAAGCGCACGGTGGGCAGCACCTCGGCGCGGAAATTGCGCAGCCAAATGCAATCTTGCCCCTTGTCCCCGCTGCTATCTTTTCGGTAGTTTACGGTGACCTTATCCCCGGCATTTACAGCGATGGAAAACTCTTTCCAATCTTGCTTTTCACCACTGTATCCGCCGCCGGTTGAACCAAATTGGTTTCCCTGTTGATTGTTAATATCTACGCGCAGGCCATCATAATTTTTTTCGGAGTCGGTTTTGCAGTCAAAGGTCAACTGGGCAGCCTTGGCAAAGGTCAGGGTCAGACTGGAGGTGGTGTTGCCCTTCTTTTCATTGGTGGATTTCAGGACATAACCGCCATCCAGCAGCACCGGCTCAAATTTGTAGGAGGTGCTGTTTTGCGCTGTGGCAATGCCATTGAGTCCCGTGAAAAAGTCAGCAAAGAGCATTGCGTCCTTCACCTTGATGGTAAAGGTGGCGGTTTTGCCCCTGTACTTGACAGTGACGATTTGGCTATCTGTAGGATTTTCGGTGCTAAAGCCCTCACAGGTCACACCGGCGGCGGCATAGTCGCCTTCAATGGTGCGGGTTTCATTGGTGCCATCATAGTTCACCGTGAGGACCATGCCGGTCAGGTCAAGTTCGGCATCGCCCTTGTAGTACTCCGTCTTTGTGGGAGCCTTGGTCACCGCAATGCTCTGCACCTTTTTCAGCGCCACGGTTTGGGTGCTGTTCTCGTTGGGAGTCACGGTGCCGGAGGCGGGCTCATAGCCCTCCTCGGTCGTCTCGGCGGTGTAAGTATAGGCGTGACCCTTCAGCATCTGATAGGTCGTTCCCTCGGTGGGCGCAACCTGCGTCTCGCCGTCCTTGAGGGTGAGCGTGGCATTCTCCGGAGTCACGGTGAAGGTCACGGTGACCCACTGTGCAGCATCCTCCGCCAGCGTAACAGTAACATTGGCAGGATCAGCCACGGGGTTGTCCTTATCGGTCACGGTCACGCTGCCGGTCTGCTGCGTGTAGCCGGGGCAGGACACGGTATAGGAATACGGTGCATCGGCGGCAGGCAGCGCCACGGTGGTGGAGCCGGTATAAGTGCCGCCGTTGATTTCGAGCGTGGCATTCGCGGGAGCAATGGTAAAGCGTACCGCCGCGGTGGGGGTCTCCCAGCTGAGGGCGGGATAGTCCCCGCTCTTGACCATGAAGCCATCCCCTAACAAAGCCGCAAACGCGGGGGATTTCATTTCATCGGCGGTTTTTGACGTTGCCGTCTGGCTATTGCCGTTGGCACCGGCAGATGCCGTGGTATCCAGATAGTAGCAATTCGTCACGGTGGAGTTGTAGCACCAACCGGCGATAGCGGCGTAATTCGATGTATCCGCAGTTGCAGAAATTGTCCCTATGCTATAGCAATTTGTAACCGTTGTTCCTCCGCCGGTGTTATTTGTAGCATTTCCTACAATGCCGCCTAAGCACACGCCCTTATCGCTTCGATCGCTGGAAATCGTTCCAGTGTTGTAGCAATTGCTGATACTCGTATTCTTCGACTCAGCGACAATGCCCCCTACATAACGGTCGGTAGCCAGAATATCAGCTTTATTCGCGCAGCCAGTTATCGTTGCATCAGTAGCCTGTCCAGCAATGCCTGCTACACATTTCTTACCGGTCACCTTTCCCTCGACCGTAACGTTTTTCACAACTGCACCGGCAGCCAGCTTTGCAAACAGCGCCTGATAGTCGCTATCACCGCTGATCGCCAGCGTCACGGTGTGGCCGTTGCCGTCAAAGGTGCCGGAAAAGTCGCTGGCATAGGGCTCGGTGACGATGATATCCTTCGTCAGCGTATAGCTGCCGCTGGCGTCCATCGCCGCAAACTCCTTCGCGGAGCTGACAGTTCCTTCCGCCAGCGCCAGCGCCGTGCCGCCGCTGCGGGCAGACCGGGACACAGGCGTTTCCGGAGAAGGCTCCTGCTGCTCCTGCGTCTCCTCATTCTCGGCAGGGACGGTGTTCTCCGTGTCCACCGGAGCTATCTGTTCCTGCTGGGTCTGCTGCTCCTGATCCGCGGCCAGCGTGTCGGCCAACACGGAGGTGGGCAGCAGGCTGACGACCATCACGACGGTCAGCAGCCAGCTTATGACTCTCTTCTTCATGTCTCTTTCTCCTTTATGTAAATTTTTTGTCGACGTGAGGGGGTGGGCGGGGATGCGGCAACATCCCCGCCCCACTTATGGAAAAGCACGCGGCCAATGGCCGCCTCAGCTTGACAAAGGGGACTCGTCTGCACAGTTTCACGGTCAGATGGAAAGCGCACGGCGCCTCAGCTTGACAGTCGAGTTTTCCGCACCGCTTCGCTGTGTATGGCAGCGTGTCAGTCTGGCAAGGAGAGTATTTTTCATGCAGGGCATGAAAAACAGGACAGAGTGCACTCTGTCCCGCGAAAATGAAACGCTGCCCGGCGCAAAGCCGGACAGCGAACGCAATAGATACGACCCCTGCACCACGGAAAGACATCGCCGCCCCCGCCGCCCGCCCAAAAGGGCCGGCCGCGAAAAAGGCGGTGCAAAAAACACCGACCTCCCGTTCAGGAGGTCAGCGTGGTACATCTACATGGTGGTACAAGATTCCCGCACACGGAGAGCGCGCCCGCTGCAACTTTGTCCTACACAATGCAATTCTCCTGGCTCGCGCCGCGGGGGGCAGACATCCCTCCTCGTTTGCAGCCTACCTTCTCATGGGCTTACCCACAATGGCGGACTTTCGTCCCGGCGGCTCTCGCCGCTTCGGTGCATCCTTGCGCTCACAGTACCGGTCGTGCGGGGTTTGGCCACCCCTTTCCTTCTATGCCGACGCCTGGCCCGTGGTGGGCTGTACGGCCGCCGGCGACATTGGATCAACAGACTGTTTATTTACTTGTCAGCGACATTATATTACAGGAATTGGCCGTTGTCAACCCTCCTCCCTACCCCAATGCCACGTCCAGGATCATCATTACGGTAAAGCCCGCGGCAAAGGCCAGCGCCCCCGGGCCGGGGTCACCGCGCGTAGGCAGCAGCTCGGCGGCCACCACATAGAGCATGGCCCCGGCGGCAAAGCCCAGCAGCCAGGGCAGTGCCGGAACGATGAGCGC
>ERZ857840.3670-NODE-3670-length-12767-cov-3.486548_pt1 | contig 12767 bp, 8 predicted proteins | sample MGYA00519760_ERZ857840 | MGnify/ENA primary metagenome ERZ857840 (study PRJEB31778, sample SAMEA3449371) | human gut metagenome | biome: human gut; feature: human-associated habitat; material: faeces | place: United Kingdom | collected 2010/2012 ... | reverse complement strand
GGCGTGGAAAAGCGCAGCAAGGTGCGCAGCCGCATCGTGGCCGACCAGCTGGTCAGGCTTGTCAAGGAGGCGGACCATGTGGTCATCATGGGCCACCGGATGAGCGATCTGGATGCCATCGGCGCTGCCGAGGGCGTGCTGCGCATCTGCAAGATCTGCGATGTCCCGGCGGTGATCGCCGTTAGACGGGATGCCACGCTGGCGGGCAGTCTGATCGATGCCCTGTGCCGGGCCGGGCAGGCGGATGATTTTATCGACCCCAAGGGGGCTTTGCCCATTATCTCCAAGAAAACGCTCTGCGTGGTGGTGGATACATACCAGCTGGGCCTTGTGGAAAGTAAGGAGATCCTGGAAAGGTGCGGCAAGGTGGCTGTCATCGACCACCACCGCAAGGGCGTGGGCTTCATCGAGCATGCAGACCTTGTCTGCCACGAGCCCTATTCCTCCTCGGCCAGTGAGCTGGTCACGGAGCTTTTGCAGTATGTGGGCGACCGGGACGACAAGCCCAGCCGGGTGGAGGCAGAGGGTCTGCTCTCGGGCATTATGCTGGATACCCGGGACTTCACCCTGCACACCGGCGTGCGCACGTTTGAAGCTGCCGCCGCTCTGCGCCGCTACGGTGCGGAGACGGAGCGGGTGCGCCAGCTCTTTGATGTGACCATGGTGGAGTACAACGCCAAGGCAGACCTTGTGGAGGCTGCCCAGATGTACCGCAACTGTGCCATCTCGGTGAGCGGCGAGGTGCCCCCCGAGGCCCGTGTGGCCATTGCGCAGGCTGCCAACGACCTGCTGACCATCCAGAATGTGGAGGCTAGCTTTGTGGCTGTGCAGGTGGGGAGCGGCGTGAATATTTCCGCCCGCAGTCTGGGGGCGGTCAATGTTCAGGTCATCATGGAAAGTCTGGGCGGCGGCGGCCACCAGACCATGGCGGCGGCCCAGCTCAAGCATATCACCCCCGAGGCAGCCCGGGCACGCATCCAGACCGCCATCGACCAGTACCGTGAGAGCCAGAAGAAGCCGCTCTCCAAAAATGAACCTGAATCCAGAAAAAAGGAGAAGCAGGGATGAACCATTACGATTATCTCATCGTAGGCGCAGGCCTTTACGGTGCGGTGTTCGCCCAGGAAGCAAAAAAGGCGGGCAAAACATGCCTTGTGATTGATAAGCGCGGCCACGTTGCCGGAAATATCTACACCGAGAAAGTGGAGGGCATACAGGTCCACCGCTATGGGGCCCACATCTTCCACACCAGCAGCAAGGCAGTGTGGCAGTATGTGAACCAGTTTGCGGAGTTCAACCGCTACACCAACAGCCCGGTGGCCAACTACCACGGCCAGATCTACAACCTGCCCTTCAACATGAACACCTTCAACAAGATGTGGGGTGTTGTGACCCCTGCCGAAGCCAAGGCCAAGATCGAAGAGCAGAAGGCCGCTGCGGGCATTACCGACCCGCAGAACCTGGAAGAGCAGGCCATCAGCCTTGTGGGCACCGATATCTACGAAAAGCTCATTAAGGGCTACACCGGCAAGCAGTGGGGACGTCCCTGCACCGAACTGCCCGCCTTTATCATCAAGCGCCTGCCGGTGCGCTTTACCTACGACGACAACTATTTCAACGCCCTGTATCAGGGCATCCCCAATGGCGGCTACACCGCCATGGTGGAAAAGATGCTGGCTGATACCGAGGTGCGCCTGAATGTGGATTATCTGGCCGACAAGGCTGCGCTGGACGCACTGGCTGAGAAGGTGGTCTACACCGGCCCGGTGGATGCCTACTTCGGCTACCGTCTGGGCGCGCTGCAGTACCGCAGCGTCCGCTTTGAGACCGAGGTGCTGGATACCGACAACTATCAGGGCAACGCGGTGGTGAACTATACCGATGCGGAAACGCCCTATACCCGGATCATCGAGCACAAGCATTTTGCGTTCGGCACCCAGCCCAAAACGGTGATCAGCCGGGAGTACAGCACCGAGTGGCATCAGGGCGATGAGCCCTATTACCCCGTCAACGATGAAAAGAATGGCGCGCTTTACGCAAAATACAAAGCGCTTGCCGATGCCGAGACAAAGGTCATTTTTGGCGGCCGGTTGGGCGAGTACAAGTATTATGATATGGATAAGGTGATCGAAGCAGCATTGGATGCGGCGGCACGGGAGCTGGGGTAACCCCACCGTCATCGAAGGCGTTGACGCAACGGTCTGAATGCTGTATACTAACCATAGAAATCCACCGGTTCCCCGGTGAGAAGTGAGGGATAACACCATGAAAGTGATTCTGAAGCAGGACGTAAAGGGCATTGGCAAGAAGGATGAGATCCATGAGGTCTCCGACGGCTACGCCCGCAACTTTCTGTTCCCGCGCAAGCTGGCCGCTGTGGCCGATGCTTCTGCGGTGAATATCGCACGCGGCAAGGAGGCCGCTGCGGATTTCCACGAGGCTGAAACTGTGGCCGCTGCACAGGCTGTGGCTGCAAAGATCGAGGGCAAGACCGTGACCATCAAGGCCAAGGGCGGCGCATCCGGCCGCCTGCACGGCAAGGTCACCGGCAAGGAAGTTGCCGAGGCTCTGGCCCAGCTGGCCGGTTCTCCCATTGATAAAAAGAAGATCGAGCTGGAGACCAAGGACATCAAGGATGCCGGTGTGTTCAACGCAAAGGTGCGCCTGCATGTCGGTGTCGTGGCTTCCTTCAAGATCATGGTGGAAGTGGAACAGGCCTGATTGAAATGCCATCTGCGCCCCCTGCCTTCAGGGGGCGTTTTTGGCGTTTTGGGAAGCTGGCCCAGTATGGAGGGGGATGAACCATGCCCAACGAACAACGACATTATTCCAATGAACTGAATCTGGAGAGTGTGGGCATCAATCTGCCCTACAATATGCAGGCCGAGCAGAGCGTGCTGGGCGCGGTGCTGCTCAAGCCTGAGACATTGACCGATCTGGTGGAGATCATCCGGCCGGAAATGTTCTACACCCGGCAGAACGCCCAGATCTATTCTGAGATGCTGCGCCTGTTTACGGCAGACCAGACCATCGACTTTGTCACCCTGCTGGATGCCGTCATCTCCGATGGCGTGTTCCCCAGTGCGGACGAGGCAAAGGTCTACCTGACCGGTCTGGCTGAGACAGTGCCCAGTATCTCCAATGTGAAGGCTTACGCCCAGATCGTGCAGGAAAAGTATCTGGTGCGCCAGCTGATGGGCGTTGCCAAGGACATTTTGCAGGACGCGGGCGATGAGCCGGACGCTGACCTGCTGCTGGAAAACGCCGAGCAGCGCATCTACGAGATCCGCTCCGGGCGGGATTCCAGCGCGTTGACCCCGCTTTCCTCCAGCATGGTGGAGACGTTGACCAACCTGCAGAAGATCAGCGGCCCGGATGCCGACAAGTACAAGGGCATCCCCACTGGCTTCCGTCTGCTGGATACTGTTCTGACCGGCCTGGGCCGCGGAGACCTCATCATTCTGGCCGCCCGCCCCGGTATGGGCAAGACCAGTTTTGCGCTGAACATTGCCACCCGTGTTGCCATGCAGCAAAAGGTGCCGGTGGCCATTTTCAGCTTGGAAATGACCAAAGAGCAGCTGACCAACCGCATCCTTTCGGCGGAAGCAGGCATCGACAGCCAGCGCCTGCGCGTAGGCGAGATGCGTGACGAGGACTGGACGCACCTTTGGGATGCCTGCGATACGATGAGCCGTGCGAAAATTTATATTGATGATACAGCAGGCATTACGGCGATGGATATGCGCAGTCGTGCACGCCGCCTGAAGGCAGAGCATGGCCTGGATTTGATTGTTGTCGATTACCTGCAGCTGATGCAGGGCAGCGGCAAGCGCAATAATTCCGGCGACCGCCAGCAGGAGGTTTCGGAAATCTCCCGCTCGCTGAAGGCGTTGGCGCGTGAGCTGGATGTGCCGGTGTTGGCGCTGTCACAGCTGAGCCGTAGCGTTGAATCGCGTCAGGTTAAGCGCCCCATGCTCAGTGACCTGCGTGAATCCGGTTCTCTGGAGCAGGATGCGGATATCGTAGCATTCCTGTACCGCGAGGATTACTACAATCCGGAAACGGAAAACAAGCACACCGAGCTGATTATTGCTAAGCATCGTAACGGTCCGGTAGATACCGTTAATCTGTTCTTCCAAAAGCAGTTTACCAAATTTGTCGGCTTTACGAAGCGCGAAAGCTGAGAATAGAATACAGCGACATAATAAAAGTCCCGGGATTTTAACATCTCGGGACTTTTTGAGTATTGCATGGAGCATTGCCTGATGGGTGTTAAAAGCGTGAAATTTATTTTCTTGGCAAAAGATTTTTTCTGATAAGTGTAAAAAAGCTTACAAGGAAGCTGCGAAGAAAAACCGAATATTTTACCTAAAATCAACAAAAAATGTTCATAAAGCTTGCGATAAGACGCGGAAAATGATATGATATTTATGCAACAAAGTGTAGTGAAGAATCTGAAGGTAATATCTGTGGCTTTCAGATGTTTTTTCATGAATAAAATTGTCTTGGGAGGCATACAAAAATGATTGATCGTTATACTCATCCTGAAATGGGTAATATCTGGACACTCGAAAATGAATTCCGTACCATGCTGAAGGTAGAAATTCTGGCTTGCGAGGCTATGAACAAACTGGGCATTGTGCCTGACGAAGCGCTGAAGGATATTCAGACGAAGGCTGACTTCCGTCTGGACCGCATTAAGGAAATTGAAGCAGTTACCAACCATGATGTTATTGCTTTCCTGACTAATGTGGCTGAGTATGTAGGTGATGCGTCCAAATACATTCACAAAGGCCTGACCTCCAGCGACGTAAAGGATACTGCACTGTGCTACATGACTGTACAATCCGCAGACCTGATTATGCGTCATCTGGTAAACTTCCATGAAATTCTGCGCCGTCGTGCCGCTGAATTCAAATATACCGTTATGATCGGCCGTACTCACGGCATCCACGCAGAACCGATGACCTTCGGTATGAAATTCCTGCTGTGGTCCGCTGAAATCGAGCGTGACATCGAACGTCTGAAACAAGCGCGTGAAATGATGGCAGTCGGCAAGCTGTCCGGTGCTGTAGGCACTTACTCCAACATCGATCCGTTTGTAGAAAAATATGTCTGCGAAAAGCTGGAGCTCACTCCGGTACGCCTGGCAACTCAGGTTATCCAACGTGACCGTCATGCACATTTCATGACTACTCTGGCAATCATCGGTTCCTCTCTGGATAAGATGGCAACCGAAATCCGTAACCTGCAACGTACCGATATCCGTGAAGCTGAAGAATATTTTGCACCCGGCCAAAAGGGTTCTTCCGCTATGCCGCATAAACGTAATCCTATCACCTGCGAAAAGGTTTCCGGTATGGCTCGCCTGCTGCGCGGCTATGCAGTAGCAGCTCTGGAGGATGTAACCCTGTGGCATGAACGCGATATCTCCCATTCTTCCGTAGAACGCGTTATTCTGCCGGACGCAACTATTGCTCTGGACCATATGCTGCGTAAATTCTCCAACATCATCGACAAGCTGCTGGTATATCCTGATGCAATGATTGCCAACATGAACAAAACCGGCGGTCTGATTTTCAGCCAAAACCTGCTGATTGCTCTGGTTACCAAAGGTGTACTGCGTGAGGACGCTTACAAATGGGTACAACGCAACGCTATGGCACGTTGGCTGCAAGGCGCTGACTTCAAGACCAACGTTGAAGCTGACCCGGATATCAAAAAATATCTGACTGACGAAGAGGTTGAGCATTGCTTCGATCCGAAACCGATGCTGCGCCACGTTGACGAGATTTTTGCTAGATTTGGTTTATAATTTTGATAAGGAGTGACTGCTAATGTCATCTGTTGTAGTTTTAGGCGCCCAATGGGGCGATGAGGGTAAAGGTAAAATTGTTGACTATTTGGCGCAAAAGGCTGACGCTGTAGTTCGTTACAGCGGCGGCTCCAATGCAGGCCATACCGTTGTAGTTAACAACATTAATTATAAGCTGCGTCTGCTGCCCTCCGGCGTACTGTTCAATGATAAGACTAACGTTCTGGGCAACGGCGTTGTAATCAACCCCGGCGTTGTGCTGGCTGAAATCGCCGGCATGAAGGAAAAGGGCATTGATTGCAGCAATCTGGTTATTTCTGACCGTGCACACGTTGTTATGCCGTATCATCAACGTCTTGATGAGCTGCAGGAGGAAGCACTGGGCAATCACAAAATCGGCACCACCAAAGGCGGCATCGGTCCCTGCTACATGGATAAGGTTGCTCGCGTAGGCATTCGTATCTGCGATCTGATGGAGCCCGAAACCTTTGCTGATAAGCTGAAGGTTAATCTGGAAGCAAAAAATGCTATTATCACCAAAATTTACGGTGCAGAACCGTTTGACTATGATACCGTACTGAAGGAATATCTGGCTTATGCAGAAGAGCTGCGTCCGTACGTTGCCGATACCGGCGTTGTTATGGATGAGCTGTTCAGCGCCGGCAAAAACGTTCTGTTTGAAGGCGCACAGGCTACCTTCCTCGATATCGACCATGGTACCTATCCGTATGTTACCAGCTCCAACCCGACTGCAGGTAATGCCTGCATCGGCAGTGGCGTAGGTCCCCGCTTCATCGACCATGTTGTCGGCGTAGTTAAGGCTTATACCACCCGCGTTGGTGAAGGTCCCTTCATCACCGAGCTGCTGGATACCGACGGCCCCGGCAACCAAATCCGCGAAACCGGCCATGAATACGGCACCGTAACCGGTCGTCCGCGTCGCTGCGGCTGGCTGGATGCTTTCATGCTGCGTTACAGCGCACGCCTGAACAGCCTGGATTATCTGGCAATTACCCGTCTGGATATCCTCGACAATATGCCGAAGATTAAAATGTGCGTTGGCTACAAGATTGGCGATGAGGTTCTCAAACGCATTCCTGCAAGCCTGAACGTTTTGGCTAAGGTTGAGCCGATTTTCGAAGAGTTCGACGGCTGGATGACCGACATCAGCGGCATCCGTAACTATGACGAGCTGCCGGAAAACGCTAAAAAATATCTGGCTAAAATCAGCGAGGTATCCGGTGTTGAGCTGGGTATTATCTCCGTTGGTCCTAACCGCGAGCAGACTATCGTTCTGAAAGAGCTGCTGTAAGCTTAGGCTGCTGAAAAAACAGCAAAAATATTTTAAAAAAGTACTTGACTTTCCTTGCATTAGTCTGTATAATATTAATGTTGCTAATTTATGGTAACAAATGATTCACTAGCTCAGTTGGTAGAGCACCTGACTTTTAATCAGGGTGTCCCGAGTTCGAGTCTCGGGTGGATCACCAACGAAAATATGCCGTTCTTCGAAAGAAGAACGGCTTTTTTGTATTTGCGGATGCAAATATTTATAAAGGCGGACGCAGGCCCTGAAAAATTCTTCCTTGCTAATCAATTCCTACAGTAGTAATATGTAAGTGATAAGCAAAAATTTTATAGACTTTTTCGGAGGTGCTTTGATGAAAATAGTAGTTATGGAGCCGTTAGGCGTAAAGATGGAGCTGATTAATGCACTGGCAGCGCCGCTGCAGGCTGCAGGTCATGATTTTGTATATTATACTGAGAAGGACACCGACCAGACGAAGCTGCTGGCACGTGTGCAGCAGGCCGATATTATCATGCTGGCTAATCAGCCGCTGAGTGCGGAGATTATCAACGCCTGCCCTAATTTGAAAATGCTGTCTGTAGCCTTTACCGGTGTAGACCATATTGCGCTGGCTGCCTGCCGTGAGCGCGGAATTGCAGTGTGCAACGCTGCAGGCTATTCCACCAATGCGGTAGCAGAGCTGACCTTCGGCCTGGCTATCAGCGTTATCCGCAACATCGTTCCCTGTGATGCACGCTGCCGTCAGGCAGGAACGAAGGATGGGCTGGTAGGCTTTGAGCTTTTTGGCAAGACCTTCGGCGTAGTCGGCACCGGTGCGATTGGCAGCAGAGTGGCGAAGCTTGCCGCTGCCTTCGGCTGCAGGGTGCTGGCCTACAGCCGTACTCCGAAGGCAGAGCTGCAGGCTGACGGTGTAAGCTATGTAAGTCTGGATGAGCTTTTGGCTGCCAGCGATTTTGTCAGCCTGCATGTGCCGCTGACGGACGCAACCCGCGGACTGATTAACGCTGAGGCTATTGCGAAGATGAAGCCGACTGCCGTACTGCTGAATACTGCGCGCGGTCCTGTTGTGGACAGCGAGGCGCTGGCACAGGCGCTGAACGAAGGAAGATTGGCGGGCGCAGGCATTGATGTGTTTGAGGGCGAGCCGCCGATTGCACCGGAGCATCCTCTGTGCCATGCAAAGAACACCGTGCTGACACCGCACGTGGCCTTCGCCAGCGCCGAAGCACTGGCTGCACGTGCCGATATCGTTTTTGCCAACATCGAAAAATGGCTGGCAGGAGCACCGCAGAACGTAATTAAGTAAAAACACTATGAAAAGGCTCAATAATTTATATTATTCCAAGAGAATAAAAGAGCTTTTGGCAGAGCTGCAGACAGCGGGAACAACGCTGGTTGTTGCTCCCATGGGCTACGGTAAAACACTGGCAGTGCAGTACTTTTTGCAGGAGCAGGAGCGCTGCGGCAAAAAGGTACTGCGCCAGAGTATTTACGGCGCCGGTGCCGAGGCCTTCTGGCAGGGAGTGTGCCACAGCTGGCAAAATACGGAGCTGGGCGCTGCGCTGCTGCAGCAGTCTTTGCCTGCCGATGCCAACGCCAAAACGCTGGTACTGGAGCTGTTCCGTCAGCTGCTGCCGCAGGAGCCTGTCTATTGGTTTATAGATGATTTGCATATGTTGGAGAGCAGCGAGGCAATTGACTTTCTCTTTGCTCTGAGCAAGGCAGGCTTTGCTGATTTGCATCTGCTGCTGGTAAGCAGAGGGCAGATTTTTGACGGCAGCCGTCTGCTGGAGCTGGGACGTAAGGTCTTTTGCCTTGATGAGCATGACCTGGCGCTGCAGCGTGACGAGCTGGCGGAATACAGCAGCAGATGCGGCCTGCAGCTTACGGCGCAGCAGCTGGATGCTTTGCATGAGGCCTGCGAGGGCTGGTTTTCCGTTACCTATCTTAACTTTTTGAACTACGACAGGTATCAGCGCTTTTGCCTTGATACAGGCAGCGTTTATGAGATGATAGCCAATGTACTGCTGCGGCCGCTGCCGTCGGAGCAGCAGCGCTTGCTGCTGCTTATGGGGCAGCCGGAGGAATTTACACCGGAGCAGGTGGCCTATGCCTATGGCACAAGCTGCAGAGAGTCTGTAGGCAGGCTGCTGGAATGCAACGCCTTTATTATCAGGCTGGCTAACGGCAGACTGCGGTGTCATCATATGCTGAAGCAGGCAACGCGCCATGCCTTCGGCCTGTTGCCTGAGGCTGAGCAGCAAATGTACTTCCGTCGCTTGGGACAATGGTACGCGCAGCAGAAAGAGTACGAGGAAGCGTTGGACTGGCTGTACCGCGGCCGTGATTTTGACGGCCTGCTGGCTGCAGTGCAGCAGCTGCGCGACTGGTCGATGCACCCGCAGCACAGGCAGCATCTCTTCGACTGGCTGTGCGAATGTCCGCCGGAAATCTTGTGGCAGTATCCGCAGGCGGTGCTGATAATTATGCGGCGCATGTTTTCGCTGAATATGGTGCCGGAAATGCTGCAGGTTAAGGAATGGTACGTGACAGCGCTGGAGCGCAATACTGCGCTTAGCCAGCGTGAGCGCGATAATTATTACGGCGAGCTGGAGGTTATCCTGAGCTTTTTGGCCTTCAACAGCATCACCGGTATGAGCGAGCATCACCGGCGCGCCTACAAGCTGCTGAGCGGTGCTCCTCAGACGCTAAGCAAGCAGGGCATCTGGACCTTCGGCGCGCCCAGTGTTCTGGGGCTGTATTTGCGCACGGGCTGCAGTCTGCGGCAGACGGTTGAGGATATGCAGGAGTGTATGCCGCCGTACTATCTGCTGAGCGGCTGGCACGGTGCCGGAGCCGCCGAGCTGACGGAGGCGGAAGCACTTTTGCTGCAGGGACGCATCGACGAAATGGATATGACTCTGCAGAAGGCGTATTATCAGGCGGAAAAGCATGGGCAGGAGTGCATTACTATCTGCTGTGATTTTCTGGAGATGCAGCGCAATCTTTTCCGCGGCGTTTACAGCAGTAAGGCAGAGGCGTACAGCCGCCATCAGTGGCAACTGCAGCCTTGGAAGCAGAGCATGCTGCTGAATACTGCCGATATGTGCGCCGGCTTTTACTATGCATTGCTGGGCAAGCCGGAATATATCCCAAGCTGGCTGACGGACGGAAACGGACAGCAGCCTTCGGTGCTTTATCCGGCGCGTCCCTGCCGCAACTATATCAGTGCCCAGTGCCTGCTGGCACAAGGGCAGTATACGGAGCTTTTGGTGCGCTGGTCCGACTGGGAGCAGGAATGCCGTCCCTACAGTAATTTTTTGTGCCTGCTGTATTTGCAGGTGCAAAGGGCGGCGGCCTTTGCCGGCAGAGGCGATGTAACGAGCTGCCGCGCTTCGCTGAAGCAGGCGCTGGCAATGGCTGAGGCGGATAAGCTTGTGCTGCCGTTGGCACAGAACATAGCGCTGCTGCGTCCTTATCTGGAGCAGGAGGCTCAGGGTGAATACTCGGCAGCGGCGGCAGCGGCGCTGCACCTGGGACAGCAGATGGAGGCGGGCCGGGGGCAGATTATGTCCGCACGCTTTGCCGAAGCAGGCCTGCAGGAGCTGACGGAGCAGGAGCTGCAGATAGCGCAGCTGGCGGCGGCACGCCATACGAACAGGGAGATTGCGCAAAGATTGTCGCTGTCGGAGGGGACGATTAAGCAATATCTCAACAAAATTTTTGCCAAGCTGCAGATTGATGCGGCGGCCAAAAATAAAAGACATCAGCTGGAGCGCTTTTTCTCCAACTCTTAACTAAAGGTTACTTATAGTTAATATTGACCCGTTATATACTGTAAATGAAGAAGTATATGCCGGGTCTTTTTATATCCGGCGGTTAGGAGGCGGAAAAATGAAACGGCTGAAGGTTGTGCTCGTGGCGTGCCTGGCAATGCTCGTGGCTTTTACGGCATTGGCGTGGGCGGCGACGCAGTACAAAACAACAATTAAGGTAAACGGTACAAAGCTGAATGTGCAGCGCTATGTAGAGGGCAAGGGGCCTATGAAGGATAAGGCGGTGCTGCTCAACAAGGATAATAAGGTTGTTGTGCGCTGGAAGCAGCGCAAGCTGAAAAAATGGTACTATGACGGTGATAAATATTTCCGCTTTGTACCATACAGCTATGATATGAAAAACCTGAAGCCCGGCAGATATCGCTTGGTAACGACCAGCAGCTTCGGCAAGGGCGGTGCGGTTAAAAAGACAGTCAACATCAGCTACAAGCCGCAGAGCAAGATGCAGTTCCGTGCGTCCAAGATTATCCGCAAGGGCAACGGCGATGTTTACCAGCGCCTGTATTTCAAATTCCACGGGCAAGACCTGCTATGCCCAGATTTTCAATAAAAACAACAAGCTGGTCTACAGCACGAAATATAAGGCGAAAAACGCCAATCAGGATTTTGCCTTCAGCTGGAACGGCTGGGCGCGCGGCAACAGCGGCAAAAAATGTGCTAAGGGCGTATATACCGTGAAGTATTGGATGGACGGCGTTAATCCCAAAACTGCCAAATTCCGTCTGAGCATTTGAGGAGGGGAGCATAATGAAAGAAAAAATGATGCGTATTATCGTAACTGTTATGCTTACCCTGCTGCTGTGCAGCCTGACGCTGCTGGCAGGCGCCGCCTCCAAAAATGACTGGAAGAATACGGCAGGCTGCTATGTGTGGACCGAAAGCAGCCAGTATAATAACGGCGTGCTGAATATCAAGCCCTTGGGCGACGATAAATACCTTTACGAGCTGAAGGTTATGCGTGGCAGCGAGGAAGAGGACAGTGCGGAGGATTTCGTTACTGCCGGTGTTTTTGAAATTAATGAGGACGGCGACGGTATTGCCGAGGTAGATTACCAAAATAATGATACGGTAGAGCTGCGCTTTGTGCTGAAGGATAAGAGCATTACCGCCTATCAGGACGGACCGCTGCCGCTTGATGTTCAGGGTGAATACAGATTCAACGAGGACAGCTTTGATGTATCCGAGGCTGCGGCCGCCGCGCTGCTTGCCGGCCTGCCGGAAAAGCAGACAGGCTTGCCGGAGGATGCTGATGATTATAAGCTGCTCTATGCGGAGGAGCCTGTGGACGGCTGGTTCTACCAGCTGACGGCGCTGGATGATGAGGGCAAGGTTATTGCCAAATTTTTGGTAGCTGCCGATTTGAGTGCTGTGTACCGCAACGATAAGGAGGATGGGGTAAGCCTTATTTACGGTGACCCGATTAATATGCTGGCGGCCAAAAGAGCACCGCTCGTAGAGGAAGATGAGCTGGAAGGCCCTGCAATCGAAAGCGGCGAGCTTGAAGGTGACGAGGATGCGCCCGACCTGCCTGCAACTGCAGCTTCCGAGCTTAGCCCGCTGGTGACGGTGGCTCCGGAGGAGGCCAGCCTGAAGGTGGGCGAGCGTACACGCATAGTTGCTTCGCTGCCGGGCTGCGTAGGCTATAATGTAACGGATCTGCGTTCTTCTAACAGTGATATAGTAAAGGTGGACGGCGATGTGCAGCTTTTGGCTGTGAAGCCGGGAACTGCGACAATTACCGGCAAGCTGCTGCTGGAAAAGGGCGAAAAGGCCTTTATGACGCAGATTACCGCCTATGAGGCGAAGC
>ERZ857840.3667-NODE-3667-length-12778-cov-8.102963_pt1 | contig 12778 bp, 9 predicted proteins | sample MGYA00519760_ERZ857840 | MGnify/ENA primary metagenome ERZ857840 (study PRJEB31778, sample SAMEA3449371) | human gut metagenome | biome: human gut; feature: human-associated habitat; material: faeces | place: United Kingdom | collected 2010/2012 ... | reverse complement strand
CCCGTCGCCGTCGCGCCCGCAGCTCCGGCACCGGCCGTCCCCGCGATCGCGTTTATCGGCTACCAAAACTCGGGCAAGACCACGCTCGTCGAGAAGGTTATCGCCGAGCTCACCCGCCGCGGCCTGCGCGTGGGCTCGCTCAAGCATCATGGGCATCACGGCTTTGATATCGATGTACCCGCTAAGGACACCTGGCGCCATCATCAGGCCGGATCCAAGCACGTGGGACTCATCTGCGCCACGCGCTGGGCGGAGTACGCCGACACGCGCGAGGAGGACGAGATGCCCGCACGCGAGCTGCTGTCGCGTTACAACGATGTCGACGTGGTGATCATCGAGGGCTACAAGACCGAGGGCTTCGACAACATCGTGGTCGCGCGCTCTGGTGTCGACCGTCTGCGCGGCAAGAGCTCGCTCGACCTGGTCGACGGTCACACGCTGGCCCTTGCCTGCAACGAAGCCCTGGCGCGTCAGGCCTTCGATGCTGGCTTTGCGACTCGAGCCATCAACATCAACGACGCCCGAGCCATCTGCGACCTCATCCAAGACCATCTGGCCTAAAACCTGCCAAAAAGGGATAGGTTTATTTTGGCAGGTTTTATCTGGGCAAACGTCATTTCCACCACAAAGGGGCCGGGCACCTTTGTGGTGGATTTTGCTTTGCAGTAAAAACCATCACAACATTCAGCGAAAATCGCGATTTTGACGAAAAGCGTCGAATGTTGTGATGGTTTGCGCTCCGGGCCAGGCCATCCTGCGGGTCCGGCCGCCACAGAGGGGCCAGGCTCCTTTGTGGTGATCGGGCCCCAACGGCCTGCGCCTTGGTATACCATGTACGCCGTTCACGAATACACCCCACACCGCCGCACAACCCAGAAAGGCCCCCATGGACACCACCTTCAGCCACATCAAAGCCGTGTTCTGCGATATCGACGGTACGCTGCTCACGAGCCAGCACACGGTGTCCCCGCGCACCGTGGCGGCGATCCGCGCCCTGCGCGAGCGCGGCGTGCTCTTTGGCCTGTGCACCGGGCGCGACGCCCACGCGACCGAGGCCATGTACGAGCTCTGGGGCATCGAAGGTCTGGTGGACGTGCTCGTGGGCTGCGGTGGCGCCGAGGTCATCGACCGCGCGCATGACATCAACGAGCTGAGCTATCCGCTGCCGGGCGAGACCATCGCGCGCATCTGCAAGCACATGGCGGACCTTCCGGCAACACCCGTCTGCCCCCGAGACGGCGTGTTCTACGTGCCCGAGAGCAACGCGTGCGTCGAGCACCTGTCGCGCGTCGACGGCGTGCCCTACCAGGTGGTCGATTTTGCCGAGTTCTTGCGCGAGCCGCAGCCCAAGGTGATGTTTACCATGGCGCTCGAAGTGATGCCGCGGGTCATCGAGCGGGCGTCGACGTTTGCCGATAACACCGTTAAGGCGGCGGCTCTGCAAACCACACAGTGGCTCTACGAGTTCATGGATCCGCGCGTGTCCAAGACGCGCGGCCTTGTGCGCGTGGCGGAGCTCAACGACATGGAGCTCCAGAACATTTGCGTGTTTGGCGATGCGGACAACGACACCTGCATGGTGGCTGACGCCGGCGTGGGCGTGGCCATGGCAAACGGCAGCGACGCCACCCGCTCCGCCGCCGACTTTGTAACCGCGAGCAACGACGAAGACGGCATCGCGATCTTTATCGAGGAACATTTGCTGTAGCGTTGGGGCAGAACCACCGCAAAGGGGACAGGTGCCTTTGTGGTGGCCTCAGGCGATTTGGGCGAATTGATACCGAAAATCTGTGTGAAAATTCAAATATTGTTGTCTGAACACCATGCTTCAAACCACCGATGGGTTTAAGATATTCTCATCAGTTTGGTAGGATATTCCTCTCGGTAAATGTCCTACCGCTCATGGTCGCTTTCGACTGTTCACAGGATGCTTGCTCTTGAGCAAAATGTTGTGCAAATTAATCTAATGCCATTAAAAAATGGATAGGCAACTAAATTACCAGTAGAAACAAAAAATAAATAGCGAATAAACGAAGGTAAATCTGAGAAAATGTCAAGAGAATTGAGAATTCGCTACAAAATTGTCGGTTTTGTTGCTCAGATGTTCAAACAATCGTTACAATATGGATTACTAAACGTGCGCAATTACAGGTTGCGCAGATACGTTTGATTGTGAAAGAGCAAGATCGCGGTCTCTTGGGGAGGAGACATCGATGAAAGCGAATTCAGACAAATCTAAGCAGAACAATAAAGCGGCACATCGTGTGCTAGCAGGTGTTTTGTGCGGAGCTTCCGTTTTGAGCCTGGTACTGTCGCTCGTTACGCCCCCGATCTCGCAGGCCATCGCCAGCGACACCCAGACAGTTTTTACCGAGGAAACTGTAATGGGGTGCTCAAAGTGAAGAAGTTCGCCGCATGTAGCTTTATGGCAACTGTTCTCGTAGTGAGCACTCTGTTGTCGCCGTTTAGCGCGGTCTCCACCGCAAGCGCGGAAGATGCTGGACATCTCACTCCGGGCATTTACAAGCCAACGCCCATCGGTATTGGTACGAATATCAATGTCTCCACCTCCGATCCCGGCGTGGCCACCTACGTCGGCCGCGACATGTACATCGGTGGTAAACCGAGCAACACTAAAACTCTTGATGCGGGCAACGCCCCCGCCGGCTCATATGCCGCTGAGGCGGAGGGCCTTACCGTGGTCCGTGGCAAGCTTGCCATGAATCCTATCAAGGCGAGTTGGAGCGGCGATGGCTTCCGTTTCGGCACCGTTGGTTTTGGTTCTCAGTTTCGTCCTGTCGACCGTAGTACAGTGCTTGCGGTCGCCGGTATAAACAGCTCGATTCAGAACATGAACACCGGTCTGGGAACGACCTCAGATACTGCGACGGTTGGTGCTTGGACAAGGGGTGCCTGGGTCGGCAAGTCGAAAGAGAATACCGGCTATGACTACACCGCGCAGATCGCCGGTCCCATTACCTATTGGAATCCTGGCAAAAATTGGAATGCTGACAACAAGCGCCAGTCTGTGGTGAAGACGCAGGGCAACTACTGGGAAGGGAAAAATGCGGACGAAAGTTCGCTGTTCAAACAAGTCGACTTCCTCAACAACATTAATGGCAAGGATTATTCGAATTACAGCGGAGAGACAGGCTATCTCAACACGCTTTCTAATCAGCTGAATTCGTTTGCGAAGACGGGCAAAGTGAGCTACGGCGTTGCTCCGGCGTGCGATAAGGACAACCGCTACATCATCAACAAGTACAACAATACGGATTGTAGCTATGGCCTGGTGTTTGATGGGTCGTATAAGACCATCAATGAGGACTGCGCCGATACGTCGCTCAATGGTAAGCAATTCAAGAATAGCGAGCGTCTTATCACGTTTAAGGGCGACAACACCTCTATGCAGCAGGTGTTCACCATCGATGCTTCTCAGCTGAGCAATACATACAACAACGAGTATTATCGTGGCGTTGATTTCGCATTCGAGGACATTCCCGAGGGCGCCTCGGTTGTTGTGAACGTTACCGGATCTTCGAATATTGAGTTCCACAATGGCTGGCGCTTTTGGTGGAACGGCATCGAGATTTCGCGTGGTTACGAAACTCGATATTCCGGCACGGCGGAGGGCAAGGCATACGCGACGGCTTCTCAATCCGTCATATGGAACTTTGTTGGTACGCAAAGCCTTACCATTCGGGGCGGCATCGCGGGAGAGGACCGCGCGGACTGGGAATACGATGGCGCAGCCACTGGTGCCAAGTGGACTGACGACGATCCTGCGGCGGCTATGATCGGCAGCATCCTTGTACCCAACGGAAGCTTCGACGACCATGTGACCACCAACGGTCGCGTTTATGTGGGTGTCGATTTCTCAATGAACAGCCCGAAGGTTGCCGCACAATTTGGTGAGGGTAACTCGGCTTCCGTCATCGACATGGACCAGGAGCGTCACAACTTCCCGTGGTCCGGTACCTACACGCCCAGCGGCTCCGCCGTTGCGTGGAGCAAGGTCGATGCGGCGGACGACAAACCGCTCGCGGGTTCCGAGTGGGCCATCTACGCGACTGAGGACAATGCACGGAAGGATGAGAAACGTATCGTCTCCATTGTGGATAACGACAAGAATGACTCCGATCCTGCCGTTGGCACCATTCAGTTCAACTACCTGAACCAGAAGGCCAATATTGGCAACCCTGATGACAAAGACTACTTCACGTACTACATTCGCGAGACTAAGGCGCCGGAGGGCTACGAGCTTTCCAATGCGATCTATACCTCGAAGATGTTCCACACGGGCGATGAACTCAACCTTGTGGGCAACGTGGGCACAAACGGCAACGAGATTTCCAGTCCGCAGAGCGCCATCGCCAACACCAAGATCACCGGTACGGTGTTTTGGACCAAGGTGGCGGAGGGCGACGCAGGACACACTCCTTTGGCTGGTTCTGAGTGGAAGCTCACCAAGACCAAGGACGCCGATGGTACGGACGTTAACCAGTCCTGGACCGTGAGCGATCAGTCGGATTCGGGTGAGATCACGTGGAAAGACATTGATGGCACGTCTGGCAAGTTCAAGCTCGAGGGCCTGCTGCCGGGTACGTACACGCTTGTTGAGACCCAGGCTCCGATTGGCTACAACTTGAATGACGCGGGTTACGAGTTCAAGGTGTTCAAGGACGGCTCCATTACGTGGACCGAGGGAAAGAGCCCGACGATTGACGGGAACAACGTCTACATTTCCGACGCCCTTACCACTACGTCCGTGACGATCCCGGTGACCAAATCTGTTCGCAATACGGACTGGCCGAAGGATTCCAGCGATAAGTACGTTGCGTTCAAATTCAGCATCGAGGCTACAGGGGAAAATGAGGGTAACGCACCTAAGCCCGAACCGACGACTATTTCCGTCGTTCCCTCAGACTCCGCTAAGCTCAACGACATCACGGCGACCTTTGGCGCGATCACGTTCAACAAGTCGCACCTGTCTGCTGAAGCAGGCACCGATAACGACTACGCCAAGACCTACACCTACATGGTGAAGGAGGTCGCGCCCGACACCGCATCCGCCATCGACAAGCTCCGCTACTCCAAGGCCGAGTACCAGGTGGCCGTCACGGTGAAGGCCAAGCTGAATGACGCCGGCAAGTACTCCGGCCTCACCACCTCCACCACGGTCACGCAGGTGAAGGACGACATGGGCAACACCGTTAATAAGGACATCGGCACCGTCGACGCGCCCAACGCCATCCCTGCCTCCACCTTCACCAACGTGAAAGTTCTCACGGACCTCCCGCTCACCGGCGCGGGTTGGACCGAAAACTCCATGCTCCTCGTGGGCGCCGGTCTCATGCTTCTGAGCGGCATCGCTGCGGGAGCGTATTGGTTCGCTACAAAGCGCCGCCAGGACGACCCGTCCGATGGCGCTGGTAGATAGATGTTTATGAATGTCGGGCTCATTTCTGAAAGGGGAATCATGAACCGATTCGTGCAAAAGCTGATCGCCGGCGCCGCCGCCGTAGCGATCGCCGTAACCGGCCTGGTGGGCGCCGCCCCTGTGGCCAAGGCTGCGGAACCCGTACAGCCGACGGAGGGCACCATCACCATCCGTAATGCCGACAACGACGAAGCGACGCACACGCTCGATGGCTTTCAGCTCGCTTCGCTGAAGAACGTTGACTTCGCCGGCGGCAAGCTCACATTTCTCATCGATACCAATGATGACCTTGTGAGCGTGATCGAGGCTTCGATGACCGATGCCCAGCGACAAGATTACGAGGCAGACCACAACTACTACAACGCTGCGGGCAGCAAAGACAACAACCCGATCGGTTACCTGGTTGCCAACGTCTTCAATGACTCCAGCGAGCCGGGTGATCCGTGGGGCGGCAACACGTCTGAGCTGCGCAAGTTCGCGACGAGGCTCTCCAAGAAGCTCGCGGTGGATGGGGTACACGCTACCAGGACTGGGTTCCAGAGCAGTGTCTCCGGTTTCAAGAATACCTGCGATCAGGGCCTTTGGTTCCTGAAGGACACCACGGACGATCCGGCAACGCAGTCCATCCCCATAATCGTCGCAACTGCACTTAAGGAGTACTCTAACGAGACGGCTAGCTGGGGCGTCGTCACGCTGAAGATGAACGTGCCGACTGTTGACAAGAAGATCACCAGTTCCGATACCGGCACCGTTGCAAAGAATGGCTCTAACGCAGACGCCCTTATCGGCGGCAAGGTCGAGTATGAGCTCAGCTCCGTCATTCCGACCTACACCGGCTACGACATCAACGAACCTCCCCGTGTGTTCAGGCTTATCGATACCGCTTCCAAGGGTCTGACGGTTGACGAGAACCCTGTGAAGTCCGTCACTCTGAAGAAGGACGGCGAAGATGATGTGACGCTCGACGAGGGCACCGATTACACCGTTAACATTGATGACTACAAAGGCACCGACTCTAAATATACCGGCGGCCACGTGACTACCATCGACCTGGGGAAGTACGTCAACATGGCCGATGGCTCCAAGTCCAAGAATGATGGAAAGATCCTCGAGGGCTACACCGTCGTCGTTAAGTTCGAGGCTATTGTCAACAGCAGCGCCGTCATGGCTGGCGATGGTAACCCCAACTCCGTTGAGCTTGAGTATTCTCGCACTCCTAATAACGAGTCCACCACGATTCATGGCCCCAAGGTTCCTCGCGTTTACACCTACGAGTTCGGCATCCTGAAGACCGACATGGCCGGCGCCAAGACGCTTGATGGTGCTCAGTTCGCCATCGCCCGCGTGGACGCTACTACTAAGGACAAGACCTTCCTGAAGAGGGATGCCAAGACCGGTGCTTGGTCTGAGCTCACCACGGACACGCCCGTCAAGGACGGTACCGAGGCCACCGGTGTGTTCACCACCGGTGCAGACGGCAAGATTGAGATGTCCGGTCTGCCTAAGGGTACCTACTACGTCGAGGAGATCAAGGCTCCGACCGGGTACACCAACATCGGCCTGCCTAACTTCGAGTTTACGATTTCCGCTGATTTTGATGCCGATGGCATGACCGTGAAGAATTTGGAGTACAAGCAGACCACCGGCGCCGACGACAGCCGTATCGCCTTCGACGCCACCACCCGCTCTCAGGCCAACGTCAAGAACGCCAAGAACCTCACCGAGCTGCCCTTGACCGGTGACCTGGGCATCAAGGTCTTCATCACCGTGGGCGTGCTGCTCATGGCTGCTGGCGCCGCCTTCGCCCTGAGTGCACGTATGCGCTCTTAATTCCCTAGCTTGATGACGCGGCGAGCGGGCGATCGTCGTCTCCTATCAGCGCCTGCGCACCGCGTTCTCATATTCCCTTTCGCCGCACCCCGTCGCGCTTGGACCCGCGGCGGGGTCGGTGCTTTAACCGTGTCCTCGCACCCACACCCCCGGAGGTGAACCACATGGAGGCAATCAAGCCCGTATCGACGATGCGCACGCCGAGGGGCGGTTCGAACCCGGCTTCCACCAGCCGGCGTAAACCGCCCCTCGTCCTGCGCCTGCTTTCCCTTCTGTGCTTTGCCGCCGGCTTTGTTATCGTGGCCACGCCCCTCGTCCTGCGCGCCATGTCCCAGGCCGAGCAAACTGCCGCCGTTACCGCTGCGCAAAACACCGTGGATGGCTGGCCCTATCCGCAAGCGGAGGAGGCCCTCGCGGCCGCTCGCGCCTATAACGAGCAGCTGGCTGCCGGCGGTCAGGACGTTATCGGCGAGGTCGTGGACCCGTTTGGAAACACCTCTGGCGCCTCCACCGCCTCTGGCTCTGAGGATTCCATCGCCTCGCAAGATACCACCTACCAGGGACTCCTTAACGCGGGATCGGGCCTTATGTGCTCGGTGCGTATCCCCAAGATCGACGTGAATCTGCCCGTGTACCACGGCACCTCCACCGAGGTGCTCGCCGCGGGCGCCGGCCACCTGTACGGAACGTCGCTGCCCGTGGGCGGCGAGAGCACGCATGCCGTGCTCACCGGTCACCGTGGCGTGCCGGGCTCGCTCCTGTTCACGCGCTTGGATGAGCTGCAGGTGGGCGACTCGTTCTACATCGAGGTGATGGGCGAAGAACTGGGCTACAAGATCGACCGCATAGACGTGATCGAGCCCGACGACGATTCCAAGTTGCGCGTGACCGCCGGCGAGGACCGCGTGACGCTCATGACCTGCACGCCCTACGGCGTGAACTCGCACCGTCTGCTGGTATCGGGTGTGCGTGCAAGCATTCCGGATGAGGTTCCCGTGCCCGGGGAGGCACAGGGCATCAACACTACCGCGGTGGCGCTGGGCGTTTTGGGCGCGCTGCTGGCCATTGTGATTGGCCTTTTCGTGGCCGGGCACGTGCGCAGGAAGCGCCGCGCGGCGCAGCGTGCTGCCGTTGCCGCCGCGGTGACGCTGGACGCCGACGTGGCTGGTGGCGATGGTGGAAACGGGTGGACCGTGGGAGCCTCCAGGCCTGCGGCCCCCTTCGTCTCCTCTGCTTCAGATCCTTTGGTTTCCCCCGATTCCGATGCTGATTCTTCCGGCTATCGCGGGCGACACCTGCGCTAGCGCCCGCGTCGGTGCTCAATATCGCTCGAAGTGTAGCGCCTTCGCACGCTTCCCGGTCATTTGCCAGAACCGCGGCGCGATCCCGAAAATGCCGTACGACGCGATGGTCGAGCTGCCCGCCTACATCGGCAAGAACGGCCCCGAGGTCATCTCGCGCGACAACATCCCGCTGTTCCAGCAGGGCCTCATGATGCAGCGGCTCAACTCCGAGAAGCTCGTGGTCGAGGCGTGCATCGAGGGTTCGTATGAGAAGGCGCTCAGGGCGTTCACGCTCAACAAGACCGTGCCGTCCATGACGGTCGCCAAGGAGGTTCTCGACGACATGATCGAGGCCAACAAGGATTTCTGGCCTGAGCTTAAGTAACGAGGCCTTCGACGGCCCGACTGCGAACGGTTCGCAGCGGCCTTTGAGGTCCATAGGCTCCCCCTGGGGTCCATCCTAGGGGGGAGCCTCTCAGAAGCGCCCCGAGGGGCGCTTCTTGTGTATATGGAGGCAAAAGGGATATACAGTCTTCATATACGGCCTCCTTTTAGTAGGGTCGATTTCTCCGGTTGATTTCTGATCTCAGCTGAACATACTGAGCGGATAGGCCGTTCCCGCAGTTAGCCGAAAGCCCCCGGGGTCCCTCCCGGGCTCCGGGGCGGCATTTTCCCAGTTGAAGGAACGGTGGAGATGTATTTCGGTGGGTCCGGTGGCCATGCTCCGCTCTCCGCCCGGCACCTCTTCCAAGGGAACCGACGAGGGCGCCGGCGCCCAGTATGTCTAAGTGAACGGTTCTTTGGGCAATACTGCTTATGATTTTACGACTGATGATAAGGGCGAAATCAGCGTCAAGGGCCTCGATGCTGGCGCTTACACGGTCGAGGAGACCCATACGCTCCCCGGCTATAACACCGTGCCCAAATTCACGTTCACCATTACTGCCACGGGTCTTAATCAGAATGAGGGCGAGAATACGTTGACGGTGACCACATCCAAGAATGGCTCTGGTCTCGTCACCAATTCCTCTTCTGGTGACGGCACTGTTACCCTTACCGTCAAGAACAAGAAGGGCTCCGGCCTCCCGCTCACCGGTCTTAACGGCGTGACCTTCACGTGGATCGCTGGCGGCGCGGTGCTGTGCATCGGCGTGGCGCACCTCATCCGCAGCCGTAAGCAGGCTGAGGAGTCCGAGCAGGAGTAACGCTCGCTCACCCATCTCTTTGGCAGGTGGGATGCGATGGCCATGAGACTTGCGGACACTTTTCTCGTCCATCCACGTTCTTGCTTTGCCATTTTCTTTTCGGGGCAGACTCCGCACTGGAGTCTGCCCCGTTTTTTTGGGATAACGCAGCCAGCCTCCATCGTCCGATGGATCAGGCGTATGAATATCGAACAGATGTTTGCAAATATTGCGTTTACCAGCTGTAAGTGCGAGTGCTCGCAGTAAAATACCCTTGCGACGCATTCCGTGCGCGGGCGGCCGACGACTCGATCGGAGGTCCCCAAATGCTGAAATTCCTTAACGCGCTCGCCGCCCTAGCGGCGGTGGGCACGTTCGTCATCGCGTTTCTTGACTCGTATGAGGTTCGGTTTAAGGTCCGTAGGCGCACGCGCGGTGCGGACGGTAGAAGGCATTTGCGCCGCAACAAGCGCAAATAAGAATGCCCGGGGTTAGAGGCCCGGGCATTTAACAACGTCGGAAACTGGTCGCCCGCGCTCCTAAGTACTTACGCGGGATGCGTCGTTTCCTGTAGCTATTGTATCCCGAATCACCCAGCCGATTCGGGACATTTTGAAAACGCAAACACGTCGGGCAAATCCGGACAATGCGGCCAGGCTCCGCTGGGCGAGGAACCGTGTGTGTAACTATCGAACAGATGTTTGTCAAAATCGCGTTTACCAGCTGTGGGTGCATACGCTCGCTGTAAAATGGCCTTGCGACGCATCCCGTGCGCGGGCGGCCGACGACTCGATCGGAGGTCACCATATGCTGAAATTCCTTAACGCGCTCGCCGCCCTCGCGGCGGTGGGCTCGTTCGTCATCGCGTTTCTTGACTCGTATGAAGTTCGGTTTAAGGTCCGTAGGCGCACGCGTGGTGCGGACGGTGGACGGCATTTGCGTCGAAAGCGCAAATAAGAATGCCCGGGGGTCGGATCCCGGGCATTTAACAAAAGCTGAAAACTAGGCCGCCCGCGCTCTCGTACACTTACGCGGGGTGCGTCGTTTTCTATTGACATTGTATCCCGAATCGCCCCGCCGATCCGGGACATTTTGAAAACTCAAATGCAGGCTTATCCTCGACTGGACGGTGCAGTCTAGCTGCGTTGTCCGGCGTGGAAGCTCGCTAATCGGCTATTATTTGTTTAGACAACCTGAGCTGTAAAGGAGTGACCGGCGATGGTGCAGGGCGCCAAACATATGAAGAGCAATAACGCCGCGGCCAACGGCGGCTCAAGCCCCCAGCCCAAACCTCAACCAAAATCTAAGCGCCGCCGCAAGCGACTGCCGCGCTGGGCCGACCGGCTCATCACCATCGTCATCATCCTTATTGGCGTGGGCCTTATGACCTGGCCGTGGATCTTGGACCGGCTCGAGGCCTCGGGCGTGTTCAACCAGATCAGCACCGTGTCCAGCACCGTGGATGCGCTGTCTGCCGAGGAGCGCGAGCGCATCCTGCTCCAGGCGCGCTCCTTCAACGAGCAGCTGGCGGGCGAGGCCACCGAGCTCCCCGCCGACCAGATCGAGCCCTACGCTCAGCAACTTATCTTTGACCGCGACCCCATGATGAGCTGGGTCGAAATCCCTTCCATCGACGTGAGCATGCCCATCTACCACGGCACGAGCGAAGAAGTCCTTATGGCAGGCGTCGGCCACCTGGAGGGCACGAGCCTGCCGGTGGGCGGCACCTCGACGCATTGCGTGCTCACCGCGCACTCGGGCATGCGCAACCTGAGCATGTTCGACGACATTCACTCGCTGAAGCCCGACGACCTGGTGCTGCTGCACACCATGAACAAGACGCTCGCCTACAAGATGGTTGACTCCGAGGTGGTGCTGCCCGAGGAGATGGAGTCGCTGACCATCGAGCCCGGCGCCGACAAGGTGACGCTCGTCACCTGCACGCCCTATGGCGTGAACGACCATCGCCTGCTGGTGCATTGCGTGCGCACCAAGTACAACAAGAAGGACGTCGACAAGCAAAAGTCGCTGGCCGGTCGCCACTGGGGCAAGCGCGAGTTTGCCGTGCTCATTGTGGTCGTGGCCATTGTGCTGTTGCTGCTGGACATCGTGATCCACGCGGTCCGCAAGCGCCGCAAGGCCAAGGCCTCGGCATAAGACATCGTTCAGAACCACCACAATGGGGACAGGTGCCTTTGTGGTGATCGGGGGCTTCCAAACCATCACAACATTCGATGAAAATTTCGATTTTGACGAAAAGCGTCGAATGTTGTGATGCTTTTCGTTGTGGGCGGCGCGGTTCTCGCTACGGACGGTGCGGTTTCGCTGCAGAACTGCCAGCCCGCCACCTGCCAGACCGCCGTCCTCGTTACGTTTTCGCTGCATTTGGGTAAAGCGCCTGCTCCAAGCCGGCGTTGCCTTGTATACTAGAGCGGTTTATCTGTTATGCGGAAGGGAGCGCCTATGGCACTCAGCGAGAAAGACGTGCGCGGCATCGCCGAGTACGCAAAGATCGCACTGACCGATGACGAGCTCACCCAGATGACGTCCTACATGAACGACGCCGTCCAGATGCTCGAGCCCGTCTTGCAATATGACTTGCCCGACGTGGAGCCCACGTTCCATCCCATCGGAAGCCTGTCCAACGTGATGGGCGACGACCTGCGCGAGCCCGAGCGCGATCTGCCGCTCGACGTTGCGCTCGAGAACGCCGGCAGCGCGCGCGACCGCTACTTCCGCGTGCCGTCCATTTTGGGAGAGGGGGAGAGCGAGTAATGGCGCAGAGCTTCGATTCCCTTACCGCCGCCCAGATCGCCGCGGGCGTTTCCGCCGGCGACTTTACCGCTACCGAGGTGGCTCAGGCCTCTCTTGCCGCCATCGAGGCGCGCGAGGGCGGGGTCCAGGCATTCCTGCAGGTGGCGCCCGAGCTTGCGCTCGAGGCCGCTGCGCGCGTGGATGCCGACCGTGCCGCAGGCAAACCGCTGCCCCCGCTTGCGGGCGTGCCGCTGGCCATCAAGGACAACATGAACCTTGTGGGCACG
>ERZ857840.3664-NODE-3664-length-12779-cov-10.896966_pt1 | contig 12779 bp, 11 predicted proteins | sample MGYA00519760_ERZ857840 | MGnify/ENA primary metagenome ERZ857840 (study PRJEB31778, sample SAMEA3449371) | human gut metagenome | biome: human gut; feature: human-associated habitat; material: faeces | place: United Kingdom | collected 2010/2012 ... | reverse complement strand
ACAAGGTGCTGACCACCCACTGCGCACGCCACACCTTCGCCTGCATGGCCGTCGAATACGGCATGCCCATCGACGTGCTGGCCAAGATTCTCGGGCACTCGAACACCAACATGACGCGACACTACGCCAAGTTCTCCGAGACGGTCATCGGCCGCGAGATGGAGGCTTTCGGCGAGCGGCTGGCTTCGGCAGCTTCGGCCGAGTAGCGGGATGACGGTCTATGGAAGCAAGTTTATGTTTCGGGCGACCCGAAACCCCGTCGAACGCATCCCCGCGGTCTGTATGAAAGAGAAAAACAAAGGCGGACGTCCGCCCAAATCCGCAGGAGAAAAGCTCAAGGAGCGGCTGACCGTGAAGATGGCCGCAGCAGACTACTACGCCCTGCGCGGCAAGGCACGGGCGGCGGGTCTCACCTGGGCCGAATACGCCCGGACGGCGCTCTCAAGGAGCGTCGTCCGCCAGCGCCTCACGGCAGAACAGATGACCCTGCTGCGGCAAATAGCCGGTATGGCCAACAACCTCAATCAGCTCGCCCGAAAAGCCAACTCTACCGGATATGTTCAGGCAGCGGCGGAGTGCACGGCACTGATCGAAAAGATAGATACGCTAATAGATCAAATCAATGAATAACCATGATAGCCAAAATATCGAAAGGCGGTTCGTTCGGCGGAGCCGTCGATTACGTCCTCGATAAAGGGAAAGACGCCGAATTGCTCGCCGGACTGGGCGTCCGGATGAAAGACCGGGATTCCATCGTCCGCAGCTTCCGAATGCAGGCGGCACTGAATCCGCATCTTTCGAAGCCCGTCGGCCACATCGTCCTCGCCTTTTCGACGCAGGACGCGGCACAGCTCGATAACCAGCGGATGGTCAAGATCGCCGCGGAGTATTTCTTCGGCATGGGCATCCGCAACACGCAGTTCATCATCGCCCGCCACCACGACCGGGAACATCCCCACCTGCATATCCTTTTCAACCGGGTGGACAACGACGGCCGTACCGTCTCCGACCGCAACGACCGCTACCGTTCGGAGCGGCTCTGCAAGGAGCTGACCGTCCGGCACGGGCTCTACTTCGCATCGGGCAAAGAGAATGTCAAGGAGCATCGCCTGCGCGAACCGGACAAAACGAAATATGAAATTTTCCACGCGCTGCGCGACGCCGTACCCCGCTGCCACGACTGGCCGGAGTTGACGGCAGCGCTGCGGCGCGAAGGGATCGCCACCGAGTTTCGGATGCGCAGCGGAACCTCCTACCCGCAAGGCGTCGTTTTCGCCAAGAACGGCTACCCGTTCAACGGCTCGAAAATCGACCGGCAGTTCAGTTTCTCCAAAATCGACCATGCGCTGAGCCTGAACCGCCGACAAGCACTCTCCTCAAACGAACGCGGTTCTGCAAGCAATCCGGCCGCATCGTTCAGTCACCTGCTCGAAGATCTTCTGCAACCGGTCTACGATGCGGACGAAGAACGCCACCATCAGGAGCAACAGCGCAAAAAGAGAAAACAATACCGACTTTAATCGACAATACCTATTATTTATGGACACGAACACGATTATCGAACTTTTCGAAGAACTGAGAAAACAACTCACCTCCCTCAGCCGCAGAATAGACGACCGCAACATATCCGCCCCAGCTCCAGTAACAACGGATGATAAAATCGCCCGACTGCTCGAAACGGCCCAATTCACCCGCACGAATGTCGAACGGGTACGCATGGAACTTGCAGACCGCATTACAACTATCGGAAAAGAGACTGAAAACCATACCGAGAAAATTATTGCGGCCGTCGCTCATCCTGCGCAACCCGCCGCCCAACGGCATATCCACGTCATCGACTTCAACACCTCGTGGGCACTACTCTATATGGCGATCTCTTTCATCGTGATTCTCTGCGGCGGCATCCATATTACTAAATTATACGACCGTATTGCCAACCTGCGCGATACCGAATTGAAATACCGTTACGTTCAGATGATGGGCGGCATCGACGAGCAAAAATTGCGCGACCTGAACATCCTCTTCTACGATTCCGAACGCCGCGCAGACCGTCGCTCGCTCCGGCAACAAGTTGAACGTTACGAAACAGCCGTCCGGGAAGCAATCGAGAATCAACAACGCAGCGTTATCCGAAAGCAGGAAGCAGAAGATATCCGGCAAAAAGCAAAGCAGCTCCAAAAAGAATTAGACATTACAAAATAATCATACGCGCCTGTTAACTCTGACTAGATAACAGGCGCGTATTACTTATCTTGCAAAATCATTATGCGACTCTTCTATACGACTCTTCCAACTTACCCATAGCTATCCCATTCAATTATTTTCGTTCCACTTCTTACACTGCTCCATAATCGTATTCAAAGCATCTTCCTGCCCTGCAGGCGGATAATCATACTTTTTCAACAACCTTTTGACAATACGCCGCATTCCGGCACGAGCACTCTCCTTCATATTCCAGTCGATCGTTTTGTTACGCCGGAGTGCATCCGTCAGCTCACGTGTAATAGCGATCAACTGATCGTTGGAATAGAAATCTTTTACAGCCTCAGGCTTGGTCAACGCATCATAAAAGGCAAGTTCTTCGCTGTTCAGATTAAACGACTCGCCGGCCTTTTCGCCGTGAACGATCTCACGGGCTATTTTCAGCAGTTCTTCGATAACCTCTTCGTTCGTCAGCATCCCTTTCAAATAGCGACTCATGGCATCGGACAGAATTTCCGAAAACTTCTCGGCTCGTACCGTATTCGTTCGCTGATATAGTTGTACCTGCTCTGCAATCAACCTACGCAATAAGTCTACGGCGAAGTTCCGTTCCTTCATCCGGGCAACCTCTTCCAGGAATTTCGGATCGAACAAAGAGAACTCCTCCTTGATATCGGAGAAAAGATTAATTACCCCTTCGCTCTTGATACTCTGCTTGAGCAATTCATTAATACGCCCGTTGATCTCACGGAACGAAATTTTGCCCTTGCCCTCCACGCGCGTCAGTAATGTGCGCACCGCCTCAAAATAGGCAGCTTCGATACGTTGCTCATAATTCAGTAAACTCTGACAAAGCGACAATGCCTGCCGCAGCAGCAGCGCCTCTTTGATATAGAGTTTTTTCGTTTCCATCCGCTCGGGGGACTGCATGAAATCGACACCTCCGCTGATGGCTTTCGCCCGCTCCAAATCAGACTTACCGAAGAAAGCACCATAATCGAATCCATACATCAGATCACGGCAAACGTCCAGTTTCTTCTGAAACTCCGGATAGGCGGTTTTAGCCACATCCGTATCACCATAATTTTTGCGGTCACGGTATGTATAATCGTTCATCGCCGTCTTCAACGCCGAAGCGATACCCACATAATCCACAACTAAACCGCCTTGTTTATCCCCGAACACACGATTCACACGAGCAATAGCCTGCATTAGATTGTGTCCGGACATCGGTTTATAGACATACATCGTCGAAAGCGAAGGTACGTCGAAACCCGTAAGCCACATATCAACTACGATGACGATTTTCAACGAGCTGTCGTTGTCTTTGAAACGCTTCTCCAACTCTCTCTTGTGGGAATCATTTCCGATAATCGCCCGCCAGTCTTCCGGATCTTTATTACCGGAAGTCATCACAACAGCCAGCTTGTCACTCCACACCGGACGCATTTCGAGAATCCGACGGTAAATCTTGATCGCTATTGGCCGCGAATAGGCTACTATCATCGCCTTACCCGTCTGCTCGTATTGCCGGAATTCCTCATAGTGTTTTACGATGTCCTCGCACAATGATGCCACCGTCGCGTCAGCTCCAAGGATCGAGTCGAGCCGCCCCAATTCACGCTTGCTTTTCTCAATGACATACTCTTCCGCCTCCTCAGCCATCGCATCATACTCCGCATCAATACGCCGCAAGGACTGCTCGTCGAGTTTCAGATTGATTACACGGCTCTCGTAAAATACCGGCCGTGTCGCACCGTCCTCCACCGACTGCGTCATATCGTACACGTCGATGTAATCTCCAAATACTTCGCGTGTCGACCGATCTTTTTGCGAAATAGGCGTTCCGGTAAACCCGATATAGGTAGCATTCGGCAACGCATTACGCACCAGACGCGCCGCGCCGATTACAACTTTGGCTTGCGTTACCCCGTCAGCATCCGTAACCATTCTGACCCTCTCCTCCAATCCGTATTGACTGCGATGCGCCTCGTCGGCCATAACAACTATATTTCGTCGCGTCGAAAGAGGTTCTTCGCTCTCTTCGAATTTCTGCATCGTCGAGAAAAAGATACCATTCGCTTCGCGTCCCGCCAATAATTCCCGAAGATGAGCCCGACTTTCGGCCTGCACGGGTGTCTGACGCAAAAAATCCCTGCAACAAGCGAACTGCCGGTACAACTGACCGTCCAAATCGTTACGGTCTGTCAGCACGACAATAGTCGGCGACGACATCGCCTGCTGCAACTGCTTGGCGAAAAAGACCATCGACAATGACTTTCCGCTGCCCTGCGTATGCCAAAACACGCCACCCCGACCATCTGTCTCAGCTGCTTTAACCGTCGAAAGCACAGCCTTGTGTACGGCATAAAACTGATGATAGGCACTTAATATCTTAATATCCTGTTTACCGTCTTTCGAATAACAAACAAAATTCCGCAACAATTCAACAAACCGCGTTTTTTCGAACATTCCCGCGAAAAGCACATCGAAATTCGCGCTATGGGTATCTTCATAACTCCCATCTACCGTTTTCCACTGCATAAAACGGTCTTCACCCGCTGTGATCGTCCCCGCCTTAGTCATCGCCTGATCGCTCATCACACAAAAAGCGTTATAAATAAAGAGTGACGGAATCTCCTGCATATAGTTACGCAATTGTGCATAAGCTTCCGACACGTCTGTATTCTCACGCGATGGCGATTTGAGTTCGACCACCACCAGCGGCAATCCATTGACAAATACGATCATATCCGCACGCCTTACCGAGTGCCCATCGACCGTCCATTGATTAGCGATCGTAAACCGATTATGTAACGGTGAATCGTAATCGACAAGCCGGACATTTGCGGAACATTGCTCGCGGCCATCGAAATAATTGACAGCTACGCCATTTTGCAAGTAATCCGTGAACAATTCATTCTTCTGTACCAACGTTCCACCCTCATAAGTTCGAATCTTCATCATGGCTTCGTCAATAGCGGCCTGTGGCAGTCCACGATTGATCTGCGGCAACACAGCCTCCAGCACCTCCACGTAAAGCGGTTCTGCATAGTCGCGCATTACATTGGGACCATACACATAATCATAGCCTAATTGCTCTCGAAACAACTCGAGAATAGCGTTTTCAAAATCATCTTCGGTGAAGTGCATATAATTGTTATTTTTTCACATACAAGTTAACAAGTTGTGATACCATATTACGCGCAGATTGCGTTGCGACATCAGAACTAATAGATTGTAAAGACAGGCTTCGTTTGATTTTACGTCTTAAATCACTAATGGTTGCTTCCTTATTGGCCCAATCTATATATTCGGTTTGCCGTGTAATAATTCGAAGAACATTCTGTTTTATAGCATCATCTGAAATATATTGTGATATGATATCATAAATAGCCTTATCAACTAACTCTTCTCTCACTACGGATTCAGCTATCTCAACACTTTCCTTAGATTCTTCAGCTTTTATTGCATCAAAATCTATCTTTTCAAAAGATGAAGCGCTTCTGACATTAGATTTACACATACTATATTTGATATATGCCATCTGATGCTCCAACTCCGGAAATAAAGCCCCTTGGTTTATATTGTAGAAATTCAATTCTTCTAAAAGGCTTTCCTTGCTTCCGGCCGGTATGATTATCCTTTCGCTCGCAAACTGGCTATTTAAAGAACAACTGCTCTTCTCGATCCGACTGGCGCCGTAATCAGATTTATTGAGTTGAATATTAATGCTACCAGAAAGCAAAAAAGCTCCGCTCTGCCGAATCAAACGTTCATTGTTGAATGTCGATATAACAAAGTAAGCATTTTGCATCACCTTTGCCAGTTCCTCAAAATCCTCGGCTTGTTTTATTTGACTGCGTAGTCCTAATTTCTCGACCAATTGATGCAATACAATATCTCCGTTGAAATCCATTTCCGCGATTCGAGCCAACAGATCAATATCATCTGAATTATGCTTATGTCCATAAGCCCGTCTATAATAAACAGCTCCATCGACATCATATTCATTATCAAATGAATGATCGGAGTCGACATCAATAGTATCAGATTCTTTATAATTCTTGTCGTAGTTTTCTTTATCTTCACATTTCGCACACGCAAAATACAACGCGACTAAAGGATTTAGCGTTACATCCAACATTCTGGTTGGCAGTCCATAATGTTGTAATTTTGTCAGTCGTTCAAATGCACTTCGGCCGCCAAATTCAAAAGGAGCACGAGCACAAGCCTCGGATATAATATCGGATTCAATCGTCAGGTTATTCTCTCTAAATAAACACGGGCGCACATCCCAATTTTTATTGGATTGGCCCCTGAAAAAGAATCGCTCATTGCTACCTTCATTGGCAGCTTGCAACTGAGAAATATATGCAACATATTCCGACAATGTATTGACGATTACATTGCCATTTGAATCAATATTAAGATCTAATTCCATTAGAAATCCCAGTTTAATACAAATATAACAAAAATAGAAATTACAATAGTAACTTTGATAAATGATAATTTAGCAAGCTAATCGAGGGAAACCTCCTCAACGGAGATCTCACCGGACATGAGTTTGGGTAGAAGGGTATCGCGGAGAGATGATAATTTCCTATTTTCAATTCGACAAGTAACCATTCTATTAAAGATGGGAGAAAATAACTTATCTAAATTAACCAAAGCCTGCTTACTTGGGATTTTTACTTTTGATATTTCTAAATCACATCGTTTGATATGCCCCATAGTAACCGCTTTGTCTTTCGCAATGCGAATAAATTTATTCAAATGATGCTTTGTCCAATAAAAAACAAACCATTGAGGATACTTTGCCGAAGATACCTTAAATAAATGTTGGTTGAGCCCACATTTTCCACCACACCAAATATCTACAAGTAGGGTTCCTGACCAAGAAAATATAATGGTTCCATCAGAAATTATATATTCAGGTTTTATTAAAGATGAGCAACGATCACTGTTGGTGTCACATTGTCCTTGTCCAAGTTCTTTAATCTTTAAAACTGGCAATCCTGCCTCATTAGGCATCGCTGGATATTTTTGCATAGCCAATCCATTAAGGTATTGGGCAATGTCAGTCAAAACCCCGTCTTGCCATTCTCCTAAATTCTCTGTATTTTGAATAAAGTAATGATTAAACAGCGCTTTGGCCTGCTCCTCTAAATTATCATTTATCGGTTATCTTTGTGTGTATTTCAATGGACTGCGTAACTTTATCAATTTCAATAATACAAACGCAGCCATGAAAGAAAAACTAATTGACGAAATTAAAACCGCGATGCGTACCGTCATTACGACAGATCAAATGAGTATCTTATGTAACGTGCTGAATCGCACATTGCAAAATATTGTCATCGCAGAAAAGCTTCCGGATAGCGAAGCGCGAGTCAAGGCTAATTCTCAACTGCAAACGCTATTTATATCAGCCAAACGCGTCGAGGGATGCTCTGAGAAAACATTAAAATATTATGCTTCGACTATTGAATATATGTTACGGCAGATCGACAAGAATATCGTCGATATAACAACGACCGATCTACGATGTTATCTTGCATCATACCAATCGAATAACCAATCGTCAAAAGTTACCATAGACAATATCCGCAGAATCTTCTCAAGCTTTTTCGCATGGCTCGAAGACGAAGATTATATTCTTAAAAGCCCGGTGAGACGCATCCATAAAGTTAAAACCGGCTCCTTAATTAAAGAGGTGCTATCCGATGAAAATCTTGAAATTTTGCGTGACAACTGCACCCATATACGAGATCTGGCAATCATAGACATGCTATCGTCTACCGGTATCCGCGTCGGCGAACTGGTAAAAATTAATCGAGAAGATATAGACTTTCACGAACGCGAGTGCGTCGTTTTCGGTAAAGGCAACAAAGAACGGGAAGTCTATTTCAACGCCCGCACAAAAATTCATCTGAAACAATACCTCGAAAGCCGGACTGATGACAATCCGGCACTCTTCGTATCCATCGCCAAGCCGCATAATCGGCTTAAAATTAGCGGAGTGGAGTTACGGCTCCGCCAGCTCGGCCGCAAAGTTTCGATTCACAAAGTTCATCCGCACAAGTTCCGCCGAACTCTTGCCACAATGGCCATCGACAAAGGAATGCCGATCGAACAGGTGCAGAAACTATTGGGACACGTCAAAATAGACACAACAATGCACTATGCGATGGTCAATCAGAACAATGTCAAAATTTCACACAGAAAATATATAAATTAGATATGAATAGCGATTGGACTACTTGTAAAATTGGAGATATTTGCAAGAAAATATGTAGTGGAGGCACACCAAAAAGTAATGAACCGTCATACTATGGTGGAAATATTCCGTGGCTAAATACGAAAGAAATCAACTTCAATCGTATTTACAACACAGAAAAATACATTACATCTTCGGGATTCGATAATTCATCTGCGAAATGGATAGATGCTAATTCTGTTATCGTTGCATTGTATGGTGCAACAGCAGCCAAGGTCTCAATTAACACGATTCCATTAACGACAAATCAAGCTTGTTGCAATTTGACTATTGATGAAACCGTAGCAGATTATCGCTATGTATACTATTACTTACGTAGAAATTATCAACATCTTGCTTTATTGGCAAATGGAGGTGCTCAACAAAATCTAAACGCTCAACAAATCAAAGACTTTAATATTATATTGCCCCAATTACCAATACAACACAAAATCGCGAATATTCTATGGACAATAGATGACAAAATTGAACTCAATCGACGGATAAATGATAATTTAGCAAGCTAATCGAAGGAAACCTCCTCGACGGAGAGCTCACCGGACATGAGTTTGGGTAGAAGGGTATCGTGTATAATTGTTAACCGATGAATTTCCATGCTATTATTTCTGATTTTAGCAAACAGAGGATGTATAATAGCTTTATAATCACTTAAAACATCTTCTGGCGGGATAACGATAGGTATATTCTTTAAATTTGCTTGGTTTATTTTAGGTTGGACAGCTCCGGTTACAATAGATTTTACATTGGTAGTACTTAATAGAATATATATACATTCTGTACTAAAACCATTTGCACCAGTTAATACATGTGCATGATTATTTACCCAAAATTTTCCATATACATATTGCAGAATAGGGAATCCCTTATCATCTACAACTGTCCCATCTTCACCCATCAAAAGATATATTCCATCGAATAAGTAGTTATCTACATAATCCATCAAGGATGTTGCTCCATAATAAGGATATATCTTTTGCATTTTATCTCGTTCTGTTGCAGACAATGGTTTCCGCATAGAATCCCAAATATTGACAATGTCTGCCAATGTTTTCTTTTCCCATGTAGGTTCTTGATTATCCACAAACCACGATTTAAATAGCGCTTTGGCCTGCTCCTCTAAATTATCATTTATCGGTTATCTTTGTGTGTATTTCAATGGACTGCGTAACTTTATCAATTTCAATAATACAAACGCAGCCATGAAAGAAAAACTAATTGACGAAATTAAAACCGCGATGCGTACCGTCATTACGACAGATCAAATGAGTATCTTATGTAACGTGCTGAATCGCACATTGCAAAATATTGTCATCGCAGAAAAGCTTCCGGATAGCGAAGCGCGAGTCAAGGCTAATTCTCAACTGCAAACGCTATTTATATCAGCCAAACGCGTCGAGGGATGCTCTGAGAAAACATTAAAATATTATGCTTCGACTATTGAATATATGTTACGGCAGATCGACAAGAATATCGTCGATATAACAACGACCGATCTACGATGTTATCTTGCATCATACCAATCGAATAACCAATCGTCAAAAGTTACCATAGACAATATCCGCAGAATCTTCTCAAGCTTTTTCGCATGGCTCGAAGACGAAGATTATATTCTTAAAAGCCCGGTGAGACGCATCCATAAAGTTAAAACCGGCTCCTTAATTAAAGAGGTGCTATCCGATGAAAATCTTGAAATTTTGCGTGACAACTGCACCCATATACGAGATCTGGCAATCATAGACATGCTATCGTCTACCGGTATCCGCGTCGGCGAACTGGTAAAAATTAATCGAGAAGATATAGACTTTCACGAACGCGAGTGCGTCGTTTTCGGTAAAGGCAACAAAGAACGGGAAGTCTATTTCAACGCCCGCACAAAAATTCATCTGAAACAATACCTCGAAAGCCGGACAGATGACAATCCGGCACTCTTCGTATCCATTGCCAAGCCGCATAATCGGCTTAAAATTAGCGGAGTAGAGTTACGTCTCCGCCAACTCGGCCGCAAAGTTTCGATTCACAAAGTTCATCCGCATAAATTCCGCCGAACACTTGCTACAATGGCCATTGATAAAGGGATGTCGGTCGAACAGGTACAAAAGCTATTGGGGCACGTCAAAATCGACACGACAATGCACTATGCAATGGTTAATCAAAGCAATGTCAAAATCTCACATCGGAAATATATAAATTAGGTATGACACGAGTAACCTGCAAAATAAAGGATGTAATATCAGAAGTCAAAAGTGGTGATTGGGGCAAAGGCTCCCCCACAGAGAACTATACAACAGAAGTATTATGTGTGAGAGGGGCTGACATTCCCGAACTTTGCAAAGGCAATGTCGGCAAAATGCCACAACGTTTTATCCATAATAAAAAAGCGACATCAAAGATTTTATCTGCTAATAATTTAATAATTGAAATATCCGGCGGGAGTCCAACGCAGTCAACGGGGCGCATTGCGCTAATATCCGATAAAATATTATCCCGATATAGTAAGCCTTTGATATGTTCTAACTTCTGTAAAGCCATCACAGCAACGGGCATCCAACCTGAATATCTTTTTAATTACTGGCTTTATCTGTACAATAAAGATGCTATGTTCCCCTATGAGAATGGCACAACCGGCATTAAGAATTTAGATTTCAACAGTTTTATTCAGGAACAAGATATATCAATTCCTGATATTAAAACTCAACAAAAAATAGTCTCTATTCTTTCTTCAATTGACGAAAAAATAGAGACCAATAAGCGTATAAATGATAATTTAGCAAGCTAATCGAAGGAAACCTCCTCGACGGAGAGCTCGCCGGACATGAGTTTGGGTAGAAGGGTATCACGGAGAGTGGATAATTTTATGTTTTCTTTTTTATTAGATTCAATTTGGCTAAATAAAGGATCAGCAATTGAGTTAAATTGCTTCAATTTAGTGTCAGAGGGTATTGATATTGGAGTTTTTCTGAAAATCGGAACAGTCAATTGTTGCTGAGTCGTCCCCGTTCCTGTAATATTCTGAGTTAATGCCCACAAGTATAAATATTTTGCAGACAACTCTTTTTTATTAGGGATTATTGAAATTAGCCGGACAATAGGAACATATGGTTCTAATCTCAAACAGACATAACCTATAGTTCCTCTTGCAGAAATAGTTATACTTTCCTCGTGAATTTTTGCAACATTTGTATAACCATATAATCCTTCATTATCTATTCCATTAGAATATATAGGAACATGACACTCAATAGTCTTTTTATTAGTATATTTTGAAGGCCTATCACCTCCAGCAGTAATAAGTGTGATATCTCCTAATTCACAGTGAACCCATTCGTTTCGATCGAAATCCACAAACCACGACTTAAACAACGCTTTGGCCTGCTCCTCTAAATTATCATTTATCCGTCGATTGAGTCTGATCTTATTATCGAGAGAAGATAATATAGCTACAACTTTTTTCTGCACATCTATTGCGGGGATATTTACAGGCCATTGCATAATCTGTTTTTTGTCCCCTCGAGGCATTTTACACCCTTTTGCTCCCGACATTACGTAATCGAAAAACGCTTGCTGGCTCAACAGATAGTATAAATATTTGCTATCTGTATTTTCTTTTGCACGAATACACAAAACATCCGCAGAGCACCCACCGCACCTATCAGCACACCATATTTTTTGGAAATATGGCCGAATATTAGAGATCAAAATATCTCCGATTTTATATTCAGTTGTGTTTCCAGGCGGTATTATTGTAGATTCACTTATACCACCTTTATTGGGTAACATATTTTCCGTAGAGATATAATTCATACTACTCGTTGTGCGATTATTTACATAGTCACATACATGTTCTAATTCACATGCATTTTTTAAGTCATTAAGAATTAAGCCCATATTTGCTACAATTTATACCCAATACTACCTAACTGTTTTTTGATCTCTGCCTCCAGCTCGTGCGACTTTTCAAATAGTCCAGAAAGCTCGCCCGTCAAGCGTGTCATTTTCTCCTCAAACGGTTCGGTGTCCTCCTCTTGCGCAGCAATGCCCACATAGCGACCGGGCGTGAGAATAAAATCCTGCTTGGCAATTTCTGCGACAGAGGTAACCGCACAAAATCCTTTTTCATTCTCCAATTTTCCAGCAACATAGGCATTATAGGTGTCGGCAATGCGCTGAATATCGCCGCGCTTTATCGGATCGACCGTGTCACTATCGGTCAATTCGCGCAGTTTGCGCGTTACCATTGTACCTAAGTTGCGAGCATCGATAAAGAGCGTTTTGCCCTTTTGTTGCTTGTTTTTATTGA
>ERZ857840.3661-NODE-3661-length-12786-cov-5.571361_pt1 | contig 12786 bp, 11 predicted proteins | sample MGYA00519760_ERZ857840 | MGnify/ENA primary metagenome ERZ857840 (study PRJEB31778, sample SAMEA3449371) | human gut metagenome | biome: human gut; feature: human-associated habitat; material: faeces | place: United Kingdom | collected 2010/2012 ... | reverse complement strand
CGATGCCGTGGGCGGCCGAACCGAGCGCCAGCCCGCGCGCCAGGGGGTTGCGGATACCGCATCTGCGCAGCAGGCGCGGGCCGACGATACTGCCGAAGATGCCCACGAGGAAGACCACTACCGAGGTGACGCTCACTACTCCGCCGAGCGGTTCGCTGATGGCCACGGCGATCGGCACGGTGACCGATTTGGGGGCGATGGAGTTCAGAATCGTGCGGTCGGCGCCCAATGCGCGGGCGATATAGACGACGCTCAGCACCCCGACCGTACAGCCGACGCCGATCGAAGTCAGAATGGGAAGCACCTGCCCGCGCAGGCGGTCGGTCTGTTCGTACATCAGGTAGCCCAGCGCGACGACCGACATGCCCAGCAGGAAGTCGAGAATTTCGGTGGCCTGACGATAGTGGCCGTAGTCGATGCCGCAGACTTTCAGAAAGAGTATCAGCGCGACGAACGCCAGCAGCGTCGGGTGGAGGATCGCCAGGCGGAGGCGATGGTGTAGCGCCACGCCGCCGCAGTAGAGTCCTACGGTGAGCGTGAGCAGGAACATGTCGGAGTCGATGAAGGTGCGGATCATGGTTTGCGGCCGATTTTCTGGAATGTCCACCCTACGCTGAGCAGGACCAGCAGCGTGCTGACGATGCTGGCGACCGCGATCGCCCACAGGTGTCGCGCGATCAGGTCGTAGGAGACCATCAGTCCCACGCCGAAGGGAACGAAAAAGAGGCCCATCGAGCCGAGCAGGAACCGTGCGGCGGGGCGTACGCGGTGCGGTTTGACGATCCGCAGGCGCAACGCGGCGAAAAGCAATACCATGCCGATCACGTTTCCGGAGATATAGCTTCCTGTGAAATAGGCGATTGCATTGCCTGCCAACCAGAACAGAAGGATATGGAACAGTCCCAACACGGGCGCAAATATACGACGAACGGCGGCGAATGTGTACCGTCCGATCGAAAATAAGTAGCGGAATCGTGTCGGGATGTTAATTAATTTAATTATCTTTGTGCTGTTAATGATTTCACACTGAATCTTATGGGAAAAGGAGTAACTATCGAGCGTTCACATCGTCTGGACGGTATCGGCGAGTACTATTTTTCGCGTCGTTTGCGCGAAATCGCCGAAACGGAGGCGGCTACCGGCCGTCAAATCATCAAGTTGGCTATGGGCAGCCCCGACCTTCCGCCTGCACAGACGGTCATCGACACGCTGGCCCGTGAAGCGCAGCGCCCCGACGTACACAAGTACATGTCCTATCAGGGGGAACCCATCCTGCGCAAGGCTTTCGCTGACTGGTACAAGAAGTTCTACGGCGTGGATCTCGACTGGAAGACGGAGGTCTACCCCCTGATCGGTTCGAAAGAGGGCCTGATGCATGTCTGCATGACCTTCCTCAACGAGGGCGACAAGGTGCTCGTACCCAATCCCGGCTACCCCACTTACAGCGCTGCGGTAAAACTCGCCGGCGGCGAAATGGTCACCTACGCGCTGAACAAGCAGACGGACTTCCTGCCCGATTTCGAGGCGATCGAGAAGGCCGGACTGGACGGTGTGAAGATGATGCTCGTCAACTATCCCAACATGCCGACGGGACAGACTCCGACGCTGGAACTCTTCGAGCGGATCGTGGCTTTCGGCGCCGAGCATAACATCCTGATCGTGCATGACAATCCTTACAGTTTCGTACGCAACAAGAACCGCCTGAGTATCTTCCAAGTGCCGGGTGCGAAAGAGGTGGCGCTCGAACTGAATTCGCTTTCGAAGGGGCATTCGATGGCCGGTTGGCGCGTGGGTGTCCTGCTGGGCAAGGCCGAGTGGATCAAGGACGTGCTCACGTTCCGCAGCAACATGGATTCGGGAATGTTCTATCCTATTCAAGCCGCAGCCGCTACGGCGCTCGGACTGGGCGAGGAGTGGTTCACGCAGCTCAACGAGATCTATTACGCCCGCGAGAAGCAGGCCTATGCGCTGCTGGACGCGCTGGGTTGCAAATACCGTCCGGGGCAGGCCGGTCTGTTTGTGTGGGCTGAGCTGCCGGAGGACTACGAGGGCGACTCGTTCCAGTTTTCGGACGAGGTGATGGAGAAGTGCGACGTCTTCCTCACGCCGGGCGCGATTTTCGGCAGCGAAGGCAAGCGCTACATCCGCATCACGCTCTGCTGTCCTGCCGAATTGCTCGAAAAGGCAGCGAACGCGATCAAGGATCGTTTTCATTAAGCCGAGCGCAGAGCCGAACTTGTTCGGACTATGCCGAGGCGGGAAAACGAAGAACGCAGTTCAACATTTTCATAAATAAGACCTTCGGGTTGTTTATCGGAAGCGGGCGCATGCGGCGCCCGCTTTTTCATTTGCGTTTCGGGAGGAGCGGAAAAATTCGGTTCGACCGCTCTATCCATTTCCGTCTTGCACTATCTTTGCACCCCGAAAAGTTCGTCTCGCTATGAAAAAGTGTCTGGTAGCCCTCGCCTTCGGTACGCTGGGACTCGGGATGTCCGAGTTCGGCATGATGGGTATTCTTACGTTCGTCGCTTCGGGACTGCACGTCTCCATTCCGCAGGCGGGGCATCTGGTCTCGGCCTATGCGCTGGGGGTTTGCATCGGTGCGCCGCTGACGGTCGCCGTGGCGCATACGCGGCCGTTGAAACAGATACTGCTCGCATTGGCGGGGCTGATGGTGGCGGGGAATCTCTGTGCGGCGTTCGCTCCGAATTACGGTGTGCTGCTGGCGATGCGGTTCGTGTCGGGGCTGCCGCACGGAGCCTATTTCGGGGTCGGGTCGATCGTTGCGGCACGGGTAGCCGGTCCGGGCCGGAGCGCACAGGCCGTGGCGGTGATGATCGCCGGCATGACGGTGGCCAATCTCTTCGGCGTGCCGCTGGGAACGCTGGTCAGCCACCTGTTGTCGTGGCGGGCACTGTTCTGCATCGCCGGCGTCTGGGGTGCGGTGACGGCTTTTTTCCTTTGGCGCTGGGTACCGTGGATGGAGCCTGTGGCCGACAGCCGCGGATTGAAGGGGCAGTTCGCCTTCCTGCGGAATCGGGCGCCGTGGCTCATCATCCTGGCGACGATGTTCGGTAATGGCGGTATCTTCTGCATGTACAGTTACGTCAGCCCGCTGATGATCCGTGTCGCGGGATTCTCGCCGGAAGCGATGACGTTGGTCATCCTGCTCGCGGGGCTGGGCATGTTCGTGGGCAATCTCGTCAGCGGCGGATTGTCGGATCGCTATACGCCCGAACGGGTGGCGCGTTTCGCTCAGGGAATCGCCGTCGTGGCGTTGGCGCTTATCCTCTTCCTCGCGGCGAACCGCTGGGCGGCGCTGACGTTGACGGTCGTTTGTACGACGATGCTTTTCGCTGTCTCGTCACCGCAACAGGTGTTGATCTTGGAAAATGCACCCGGCGGTCAGATGTTGGGAGCGGCGTTGATTCAGGTGGCGTTCAACCTGGGAAATGCCTTGGGCGCGTACTGCGGCGGCTTGCCGATCGAATACGGTCTGGGCTACGAATATTCGGCGTTGCCCGGCGTCGGATTCGCGCTGTTGGGATTCGTGATGCTGACGCTGTTCGTCCGGAGGTACGGTCGGCGGCGACCGCGAATGGCATAGGAAAGAGCGGGATCGAAAATCCCGCTCTTTTTGTAACTTTTCCGTTATTTTTGTATCTAACGGATGAATTGCGATCCGAAGAATGGAGACCCCGACCGATATGGAGATTGTGCGGCGTGTGCAGGCCGGCGACGCAGAGGCGTTCGGCGAGCTGGTGAACCGTTATTCGGGGCGGATCTACGCCTTGGCGCTGGCCATGGTGCGCGATGCGCAGCGGGCCGAGGATGTCACGCAGGAGGCTTTTATCCGCGCGTATGAGCATCTCGACGGATTTCGGGGTGCGAGCGCTTTCGGCACGTGGCTCTATCGCATCGCCTACAACCGCGCCGCAGGCGAATGCCGCCGCAGGGCTTACGACCGTATCGATGCCGAATCCTGTGCGGTGGCCGAGGAATCGTCCGCCGGACGGTTCGACGAGGAGACGGTCGTGCGGATGCGCCGTGCGTTGGAACGGCTTCGTCCCGACGAGCGGGTGTTGGTGGCGTTGTTTTACGAAGAGGAGCGGTCGTTGGCCGAGATCGCGCAAATCATGAATCTGACGCTGTCCAACGTGAAGGTGCGGTTGCACCGGCTGCGCGGGCGGCTGAGACACTATATGGAGGAGTGAGATATGGAGAAGAAGCGAATCAGCGACGAGCGGCTGGCGGAACTGATCCGCGCCGCCGCTCTCCGGCGGGAGGTTCCCGTCGGACTGGAAACGCGCGTTATGGCGCAGGTCATCCTGCGGGATCGGCGGCGGCGTGAACGCCGGGCGATCGCGGCAATGGCTTGCTACTGCGCGGTTGCCGTCGCGGCGGTGATGGCCGTGGCGTTCGTCTGCCTGCGGTCGGTCGATTCGCCGGAGGGGGCGTTGCAGGTCTTGGCGATTCTGGCGGGAGCCGTTGCGGCGATGATGGTCGCCTGCGGCGACCGGGCGACGGAAATTCTGCACAGGCTGTAACCTTTTGCGATTGAAGCTGTCTAATAGATGAAATTTGTTATTAACCTATAAAACAATAATGTTATGAGTGTCGGATATCAAATAAAAGAAGTCCTCGAACAGATTATGTGGATGGGCGTCGCTTTCGGGATCGTCGGTTATTTTATCTACCGCGAATGGGGGCGTCGGCGCGAGAGCATGACGATGTTGGAACGTATGACGCCCGAGCAGTTGGCCGACATCCGGCGCGTGGATGCCGAGATCGAGATCGAACGTCAGAGGCGCAGCGCCGGCAACCTCTGGTTCCTGCGGGTCGGCATGGCGGTCTTTGGAGGGGGATTGGGAGGCTATATTGGATTGGAAATAATGAAAAACAGTCTTTTGCAAGCCTCCGGCATAAACAGAGATATTCTCGGCTTTCAGATAATAGCACTTATCGTGTTGATGATGGGACTGTTTATCTTCTTCGAATTTCTGATCGAGCTCAGGCTCCGGCGTTCGGTAGAGCGTCGCTGCTCGGGCGAACGGAAATAAATAGAATCCTCATTTTTAGTGGAACGGGGTTGCATCCGAGAAGATGCAACCCCGTTTTCCATGTCGAGAACCGACCGTCGGAGGTCAGTAGACCTCGACCTTGGCGGCTGCGGCTTTGGTTTTGTCGCGCAGTGCGTCGAGGTCGGCGTCGAGCGCGTCGTAGCGGACGACGACGCCCATGCGGCGGTTGAGCTTGGTCGAGGGCTTGCCGAAAATGCGCAGGTCGGTGTTCTCCTCGCGGCAGACCTCCTCTTCGCCCCGGTAACGAGGCTGTTCCCTGCTTGCGATCGGCGAGAGGATGACGGCGCTGGCGCCGGTGTGTTCGAGTGTGATGCGCGGGATCGGCAGGCCGAGTACGGCGCGGCAGTGCAGTTCGAATTCGTTGAGATTCTGCGTACCGGCAAGCGTCACCATACCCGTGTCGTGCGGACGCGGCGACAGCTCCGAGAAGTAGACGCCCTTGTCGTGGCTGAGGAAGAACTCCACGCCCCACAGTCCCGCGCCGGTCAATGCCTGCGTGACTTTGGCGGCCATCGCCTGCGCTTCGGCCAGATGCTCGGGCGAGATGGGGGCGGGCTGGAAGCTCTCGCGGTAGTCGCCGCCCTTCTGGACATGGCCGATCGGCGGGCAGAAGAGCGTGGGGCCGTTCTGCTGCGTGACGGTGAGCAGCGTGATCTCGCTGTCGAAGGGGATGAACTCCTCGATGATGAGTTCGCGGATGTCGCCGCGGCTGCCGCTGCACCCGTATTCCCAGGCGTGTTCCAGTTCGTCGGGGGTGCGCACCAGCGACTGCCCTTTGCCCGAGGAGGACATCAGCGGCTTGACGACGCACGGATAGCCGATTCTGTCGGCCGCATCGCGCAGCTCGTCGAGCGTCCGGGCATAGAAGTACCGTGCGGTGCGCAGCCCCAGCTCTTTCGCCGCGAGGTCGCGGATCGCCTTGCGGTTCATCGTGAAATTCACCGCACGGGCGCTCGGGACGACCTGTATCCCGGCGCGTTCGAAGTCGTAGAGCCGTTCGGTGCGGATGGCTTCGATTTCCGGAACGATGATGTCGGGGCGGTGTCTCTCGACGACGGCCTCCAGCGCCGCGCCGTCGAGCATGTCGAAGACTTCGGCCGCATCGGCGACCTGCATGGCGGGCGCTCCCGCGTATGCGTCGCACGCCACGACGGTCTGTCCCAGCCGCTGCGCCGCGATCGTGAACTCCTTGCCCAGCTCTCCCGAGCCCAGAAGCAGTATCTTTTTGGTCATGGTCTTATTCGGATAAGGTTCGTTACAGAGCGAAGAGAATGAATATCTGCGCCGTCAGCACGCGGAGAAACATCACGACGGGATAGACGGTCGAGTATCCCACGGCGGGCATGTCGTTTCCGGCCGTGGCGTTGGCATAGGCCAGCGCCGGGGGATCGGTCATTGCGCCGGCGATCATTCCCATGAGCGTATAGTAGTTCATTTTCAGCTTCAGCCGTGCGAAGAGCGAGACGATCAGCAGGGGTACGACCGTGATGATCACGCCGTAGCCGATCCAGCGGTAACCGCCTCCCGCAATGGCGTCGATGAATCCGTCCCCGGCGCCGATTCCCACGGCTGCGAGGAACAGCGCGATGCCGATTTCGCGCAGCATGAGGTTGGCGCTCATGGTGGTATAGGTCACCAGGTGGAAGTGGGTTCCGAAGCGTCCGATCAGGATCGCCACGATCAGCGGACCGCCCGCCAGACCCAGTTTCACGGGCTGCGGAACGTTCATCAGGGGAATCGACCCCAGCAGCACTCCGAGGGCGATGCCCACGAAGATCGTCACCAGATTGGGTTGGTTGAGCTTTTTGAGCGAGTTGCCCAGCACGTCGGCCACCTGTGTCACGGCCTTCTCGGGTCCCACGACCATCACGCGGTCGCCGACCTGCAATTCGAGCCCCTGATAGGGGATCAGATCCACACCGGCGCGATTGACGCGGGTGATCGTGATTCCGTATTTGGTCCGCAGGCGGAGATCGGAGAATTTCTTGCCGTTGATCGACGATTTGGTGATCAGGATGCGCCGCGAGATCAGCTCGGCATTGGGCGTGTTGTTGCCCCAGTCCTCGTCGGTGAGCTCCACGCGGTGCCCGAAGAAGGCCACGACGGCTTCGACATCCTCGGCCTGACAGATGATCCACAGCTTGTCGCCCAGACGGAGCACGCTGTCGGCGTCGGCCATCGTGATCTCCCCGTCGGTGTGCCTGATGCGCGAAATCACGAACTGACGGTTGACCAGATCGCGCATGTATCCCACCGTGCGTCCGTCGAGCATCGAGTTGGTGAACTCCACGGAGACTTTCTCGGCGAATTTCTGCTCCTTGGAGAGTGCGGCCAGCGCCTCGTCCTCTTTTTCGAATTTCACGCGCAGGGCATAGCGGATGAAGATCATCGTGAAGATGATGCCCACGACGCCCAGCGGATAGGCCACGGCGTAGCCCAGCGCGACGCTGGGGTCGCTGAATCCCGAGGCGTCGGCATAAGCCTGCTGTGCGGCGCCCAGTCCGGGGGTGTTGGTCACGGCGCCCGAGAGGATGCCGACCATCGTCGGAATGGGCGTTCCGGTCACGACGTGGATGACATAGGCCGTTGCGACGCCCAGCAGGACGATCGCCGTGGCGCATCCCACGAGGGTGATTCCGCCGTGCTTGAACGACGCGAAGAATCCCGGGCCGACTTGCAGTCCGATCGAAAAGACGAAAAGGATCAGTCCGAATTCCTGCACGAAGTGCCTCACTTCGCCGTTGACGGTCATCCCGAAATGGCTGAACAGGATGCCGACGAACAGTATCCACGTGACACCCAGCGAAATGCCTCCGATTTTGACTTTTCCCAACAGAATGCCGATGGTGATTACCAACGCGAAAATAAGTACGGCATGGGCGATGCCGTTGCCGAAAAACAGGGTATACAACCACTCCATATTAACCTAATTTTGTGCCTTTTGTCGAGTCGGGCGCAAAATTACTACATATCGCAGAAATAAAAAACTTTTCGGGAAAAGAATTTTCCTCAATACAGATACTTCTCCATCAGCGGCATCAGCAGCGCCGTCGCAAGCCCCATCAGGGCCATCGCCAGGCCGCTCAGAGCACCTTCGGCGGCCCCCATTTCGATGGCCCGGGCCGTCCCGATGCCGTGTGCGGCGGCTCCGAGTGCGAATCCCCGCGCCTCGGGATCGCGGACGCCGCAACGGCGCAGTATCCATTCGCCGAAGATGCTGCCGAAAATTCCCACGCAGAAAACCACCACCGATGTCACCGACACGTTGCCGCCCAGCGGTCCCGAGACCGACACGGCGATCGGCACCGTGACCGATTTGGGGGCTATGGAGGTCAGTATCTGGCGTTCGGTACCGAACATCATGGCGATGTAAACCACGCTCAGCACCCCTGCGACGCATCCGACGAGGGTGGCGATGCCCACGGGCAGCAGGCTCCCGCGCAGGCGTTCCAGTTGTTCGTAGAGGAGGTATCCCAGCGCCACGACCGACATCCCGAGGGCGAAATTGAGCACTCCCGTCGCCTCCTGATAGCGCGCGTAGCCGATTCCTGCGCAGCGCAGAAAGACGATCACGGCGACGAAAGTCAGCAGCACGGGGTGCAGCAGCGGCAGCCGCGTGCGGCGGTAGATCGCGCCGCCCAAACAATAAAGCCCCACGGTGAGGGTCAGCAGAAAGAGGTCCGAGGAGAGGAAAGAGGCGTCAGGCATCGTGGCGGAGGTGTTTGATGTGCCGCAAACGGGCGCGGCGGTTCAGGCTTTGGAAGGTCTTGCCCGTGATGAGCAGCACGACGATCGTGGAGACGATTCCCGAGACGACGATGGCCCCGAGGTTTTCGAGGATCACGCGGTAGGAGTCCATCAACCCCACGCCGTAGGGTACGAAGAACAGCGCCATGGCCCCCAGCAGGAAGCGCGCCGCGGGACGCACCGTTTCGGCCCGCACCCAGCGCATGCACAGCGCCGCGAAGAGCAGGATCATGCCGATGATGTTCCCCGAGACATATCCTCCGGTCACGAGGCTCAGCGCATTGCCGATGAGCCAGAAAAGCAGGATGTAGAAAAGTCCGACCACGTTCGTTTTTGTTTGCGGCCGCAAAGATAAGATTTAATTCTTTCGGTTGTGCTTTTTCAGCGGACATTGTTCCGAGGCGCACGACGCACAGCCTCCCCGGCGTTTCCCGCACGCAAGCCTCCACAGCCGCAGGGCCGCTGCCGCCACCGCGGCGATCCCGATAGCCCCCACGATATAATCCTGCCAGCCCATCGTTCAGAATAACAGGACGATGCGGTAGACGATCCATGCTACTAACCAGGCCATCGCCGTGTTGTAGACGACCGATGCCGCGGCCCATTTCCATCCGGCTTCGGAACCGATGGCGACCACCGTGGCGATGCAGGGGACGTAGAGCAGGATGAAAACGAGGAACGCCAGCGCCGAAGCGGTCGAGAAGTCGCCGCTCGCCAGCAGCCGCTGCGACAGCGAGGCCGTTTCTTCGTCCCCGGCGGGCTCGGAGGGCTCTTTCGCCGCGGATTCCGCGACAACGATCTCGGTCGTGCCGTCCGCACCGCCGATGATTTCTCCCTCAGCGGGCGTCGTTACGGCGCCTTCGGAGTAGAGCACGCCCAGCGTCGAGACCACGATCTCCTTGGCCGGAAGCCCCGACAACAGCGCCACGCTGGCCTTCCAGTTGAATCCCAGGGGGCTGAACACCGGTTCGCACCCCTTGCCCAAACGTCCCAGATAGGAGTTTGCGTAGTGGGTTTCGGTTCCGGCAGTCGCGTCCGTGCGGGGATAGTAGCTCAGAAACCAGACGATCACCGAGGCGATCAGGATCATGCCGCCCATTTTTTTAAGGTATTGCGCGCACTTGTCCCACATGTGCGTGAGGGTCGTTTTCCACGTCGGGAGACGGTAGGGCGGAAGTTCCATCACGAACGGCGTTTCGTCCACCGGGAAGAGGAACCGCCGCATCAGCCGCGCCGTGACGACGGCCAACACGATGCCCAGCACGTAGAGCCCCAGCATCACCGACCCGGCGTTCGCGGCAAAGAACGTCCCCGTCAGCAGCAGGTAGATCGGAATTCGAGCGCTGCATGACATGAACGGCGTAATGAGTATGGTTATCAGCCGACTGCTGCGGCTTTCGATGGTCCGCGACGCCATGATCGCGGGGACGTTGCAGCCGAATCCCATGATGAGCGGGATGAACGACTTTCCGTGCAGGCCGATGCGGTGCATCACGCGGTCCATGATGAACGCCGCGCGGGCCAGGTAGCCCGAATCCTCCATGAACGAGATGAAGAGGTAGAGGATCATGATGTTGGGCAGGAAGACGATGACCGCCCCCACGCCGCCGATGATGCCGTCGACCAGCAGGTCGCGGAGCGGCCCCGCGGGCAGCAGCGCGTCCGCCGCGCCGCCGATCCATCCCACCAGCGCGTCGATCCACTCCTGCGGATAGGCTCCGAGGCTGAACGTGCACCAGAACATGAGCCACATCAGCGCGAAGAAGATCGGGAATCCCCACAGCTTGTGCGTCACGAAGGTGTCGATCATGGCCGTCGTCGTCACCTCCTCGCGCCGTCCGGGGGTGAAGGTCTCCTTCAGCGCACCCTGGATGAATCCGTATTTCTGGTTGGCGAAGGCCGTTTCGACATCCTCGCCCAGCGCTTCGGTGATGCGCCGGGCCTCGCGGTCGCGGATTTCGGCCCACTCGGGGTAGCTCCTGCATTCGCGGAGGCTCTTTTCGGCCTCGGCGTCGCCTTCGAGCATCTTCATCGCATAGTAGCGGGGCGGGAAAGCCTTGGGCAGTTCGTCGCGGTGGTCGCTCATGTCGCCGTTGAGTCTGCGCAGCCCCTCTTCGATCACGGGACCCATGTTGATATGGATATGGCGCACGCGCTCGTCGCGGTTCTCGTAGACATCGATCACGGTGTCCAACAGGGTGTCGATGCCGCGGTGGTTGCGCGCCTCGACGGGCACCATCGGCACGCCCAGCATGCGACCCAGATTCTCGTAGTCGAGGGTGGCTCCGCTGGCTTGCAACTCGTCGTACATGTTGAGCGCCACGATCATACGCGGGTTTATGTCGATCAGTTCGGTGGTCAGGTAAAGATTGCGTTCCAGATTCGAGGCGACCACGGAGTTTATCACCACATCGGGAATGCTCGCAGCCAGATGATGACGCACGTAACGCTCCTCGGGCGTATAGGCCGAGAGAGCGTAGGTGCCGGGCAGGTCGGTGACCTCGAAGCGGTAGCCGCGGTAGACGCAGCTGCCGATCTTGGCGCCGACGGTCACGCCGCTGTAATTGCCCACGTGCTCGTGACCGCCCGAGATGGCGTTGAACAGCGAGGTTTTGCCGCTGTTGGGGTTGCCTACCAGCGCCACCGTGATGGTCCGCGTGCGGCGTGTCACCACTTCGTCGATGCTCGTGCAACATTCTGCACCGGACTCCGCAGCTCCGAATGCGTCGTTCCGTTCCGGTTCCCCGCCGGGGCCGTGATGATGGTGATGCTCGTGATGATGGCGGCGATGTCCGCCTTCGAGGTATTCGGTGGCCTCGCTGTCGGTGAGCACCTCGACCATGTCGGCCTCGCTGCGCCGCAGCGAAATGTCGTAGCCCATGATCTTGTATTCGATCGGGTCTTTCAGGGGCGCATTCAGAAGCACTTCGACCCGCTGTCCGCGGACGAATCCCATCTCCATGATGCGGCGGCGGAAGCCTCCGTGGCCCATCACCTTGACGATCGTCCCCGATTCGCCGGTTTTAAGTTCGGATAGACGCATTTTCTTCTATTTTGTGTCCCAAAGGTACTATTTTACCTCGAAATACACAATCCCTACAAATAGGTATAGTTCCACTATTCTGACAGCATACTGTCAACGTAAATTTTCATTCCTGATTCTCAATTGTGTCGTTCCAGCCGCCGCCCAGCGCCTTGCAGAGCGTGACGTAGTTGATATACTGCTGCGCCACGAGGTTCACCAGCTCCATTTGCGTCTGGTAGAGACTGCGCTCGGCGTCGATCACATCGAGGTAGTCCGACAGTCCGCTGCGGTAGAGCGCGCGGGTCATCGTGGCGACACGGTCGTTCGAGAGCAGCAGTTCGCCCGTGCGCCCGGTCTGGTCGCGGTAGGTCGTGATGGCCACCAGCGCCTTTTCGACATCGGCGAAGGCCGTCAGCACGGTCTGCTCGTAACTCTTCGCCGACTGCGTATAGGCCGCCATCGCGGCCCGTTCGGCATTGCGGAGCTTTCCGAATCCGAAGATCAGCTCGGCCACGGACCCCAGCGCATCCCATGCCCAGGGATTCGCAGCTGTTAAACCTTTGATCGAGTTGGATGCCACTCCGCCTTTGGCCGTCAGCGAGATGGACGGAAAACGGGCGCTCCGCGCCTGCCCGGCCTGCGCAGCGGCTCGCAGCATGTTGAAATGCGCTTCACGGATGTCGGGACGCCGTTTCAGAAGCTCCGACGGCAGGCCCACGGGAATCTCCGCAGGCAGGTCGTCGGTCAGCAGGCGCTGGCCCGCTCCGGAGAGCTGCACCCGCGAGGGCGTTTCACCCAGCAGTATGCCCATCGAAAGCCACGTCTGCTCTACGGCGCGGCTGTATTGCGGAATGTCGGCCTCGGCGGTGTAGACCAGACTCCGGGCCTGCTCCAGCGCCACGCCGTCGGACATGCCGTAGCGGAACATCGAGT
>ERZ857840.3660-NODE-3660-length-12799-cov-6.059479_pt1 | contig 12799 bp, 9 predicted proteins | sample MGYA00519760_ERZ857840 | MGnify/ENA primary metagenome ERZ857840 (study PRJEB31778, sample SAMEA3449371) | human gut metagenome | biome: human gut; feature: human-associated habitat; material: faeces | place: United Kingdom | collected 2010/2012 ... | reverse complement strand
CCTCACGGCGTCCATGATCAGCAACTACGTCAAGCGGGGGCTGCTGTCCAGCCCGGTGAAGAAGCAGTACAGCCGGGATCAGGTGGCGTATCTTTTCTTCATCGCCGTAGCGAAGAACGTCCTGTCCCTGGACGCGCTGGCCTGCTTTCTGCGGCTTCAGGAGCGCACCTATCCTCTGGAAAAAGCCTATAATTACTTCTGCCGGGAGCTGGAAAATCTCCTGCTGTTCCAGTTTGAGGTCAGGGAGACCATTGAATCCTCCGACGAGGATTCCTCCGACGAAAAGCGGCTGCTCTACAGCTGCACGGCGGCGGTGGTGCAGAAGGTTTACATGGAAAAATGGCTGGAAGCCATCGCGGCGGAAGAAGTATGATAAATATGGAAGCAGTATCCCAACGCATAAAGGGATACCGCCTTTTTCGTTTCTCTGAGTGCAAATTCCTTTCTGGAAAGATTGACTTTTCCGGTTGTTTGTGGGATAATAGGACAGCTAAATCAGAAAACACCAGATATAAGAGAGGTTTTCATCCATGATGCAATCCAGAACCCATAACTGCGGCGAGCTGCGTCTTTCCGACGCGGGCAAGTCCGTAACCATCGTTGGCTGGCTGGAGAATGTCCGGGAGATTGGCGCGAACTTCGCGTTCTGCGTCCTGCGGGACTTCTACGGCACAACTCAGGTGGTCATTGAAAATGAAGAGATGATGAAGCTCATCAAGCCCATCAACAAGGAGTCCACCATCTCCGTCACAGGCCTCGTCCGGGAGCGGGAGAGCAAGAACACAAAAATCCCCACCGGCGAGATCGAGGTCGTCCCCGAGAAAATCGAGGTGCTGGGCAAGTGCGTTCACAATCAGCTGCCCTTTGAGATCAACAAGAGCAAGGATGCCGACGAGAACACCCGGCTCAAATACCGCTTCCTCGACCTGCGCAACCCCGCCGTGAAGTCCAACATCGTCCTGCGCTGTCAGGTGGTGGCCGAGCTGCGGCGGCTGATGACCGAGAAGGGATTTTTGGAGATCACCACCCCCATCCTCACCGCTTCCTCCCCTGAGGGCGCCCGGGACTATCTGGTTCCCGCCCGGAACCACCCCGGCAAGTTCTACGCTCTGCCTCAGGCGCCCCAGCAGTTCAAGCAGCTGCTGATGACCTCCGGCTTTGACCGTTACTTCCAGATCGCCCCCTGCTTCCGGGACGAGGACGCCCGCGCCGACCGTACCCCCGGTGAATTCTATCAGCTGGATATGGAAATGGCCTTCGCCAGTCAGGCGGACGTGCTGAGCGTATTGGAAGATGTGCTGGTGCCCGTGTTCCACAAGTTCGGCAAGTACAAGCGGGTCTCCGCCGCCCCCTTCCGCCACATTCCTTATAATGAGGCCATGGAACGCTACGGCTCCGACAAGCCCGACCTGCGTATCGATCTGGAAATTCAGGACATCACCGCTGAGGTGCAGGGCTGCGGCTTCACCCCCTTCGAGGGCGCGACCGTCAAGGCTGTCGCCGTGGACAACTTCACCCAAGCGAGGAAGTGGATCGACAAGCTGCTGGCCGACGTGGAAGTCCAGACCGGCAGCAAAGCCTGCTGGGTGAAGGTGGACGAAAACGGAAATCTCACCGGCGGCGTTTCCAAGTTCCTGACGGATTGCAAGGATGCGCTGACCGCCAAGCTGAACCTGAAGCCCGGCAGCTTCGTCTGCATGGCGGCGGGCAAGAAAGCCGTCGCCCAGAAGACAGCCGGTGTCATTCGTACCATGCTGGGCAAGCGGATTCCCGGTCACTTTGACGAGGAGCAGTATGCCCTGTGCTGGATCGTGGACTTCCCCATGTACGAGATCGGTGAGGAATCCGGCGCTCTGGAATTCTGCCACAACCCCTTCTCCATGCCTCAGGGCGGCCTGAAGGCGCTGGAGGATGCCGAGGGCGATATGGACAAGCTGCTGGCCATCAAGGCCGACCAGTATGACCTTGTGGTCAACGGCTACGAGTCCGCCTCCGGCGCCGTGCGGAACCACGACCCGGAGATCATGGTCAAGGCTTTCGAGATGGTGGGTCTGGGCGAGGCCGACGTCAAGGCCAAGTTCCCCGCCATGTACAACGCCTTCACCTACGGCGCGCCCCCGCACGCGGGCGCCGCTCCCGGTGTTGATCGTCTCATTATGCTGCTTACCGGTGAAGAGTCCATCCGGGAGGTCATCACCTTCCCCATGAACAAGAACGCCCAGGATCTGATGATGGGCGCACCCACCACCGTGGACAAGAGCCAGCTGGACACCGTTCACATCGCGGTGCTGGAAGAAGAGTAAATTGCTGCGCCCCGTCGAGGTTTCCCGGCGGGGCGCGTATTCTTACAAAGTTTTTTGAATTTTGCAACCAAGTCAGAAATTTGTCGAGATATCTATTGATAGGAAGGAGTGACGCAAATGGAAGACGAACAAATCGTCACACTGTACTGGAACCGGGACGAAGCCGCCATTCAGGAGACCCAGACCAAATATGACCGCTACCTGACCAAGATCGCCTGCAACATCCTCGCGGACATGGAGGACAGCCGGGAGAGCGTCAACGATACATACCTCGCCGCATGGAATTCCATACCGCCCCAGCGGCCGTCGGTGCTTTCCGCGTATCTTGCCAAGCTCACCCGGCGCATTTCCATCGACCGCTTCCGCTACCGTACCCGGGACAAGCGGCGGGATTCCCAATATGCCCTGTCCCTGTCCGAGCTGGACGACTGCGTGTCCGGGGGCAACACCACCGAGGAGATCATCAACGTCAGGCTGCTGGCCGACACCATCGGCATTTACCTGCGGCTGCAAAGCGAGGAAGCCCGGAACGCCTTCATCGGGCGGTACTATTTTCTCGACTCGCTGAAAGAGGTCGCGGCCTACTGCGGAATGTCGGAAAGCAAGTGCAAAAGCCTGCTCTACCGCACCCGGGTGGGGCTGAAGGAATACCTGGAAAAGGAGGGCTTTAGCGTATGACTTCCGAAAAACTTCATGACGCGCTGAGTCTGCTTCCCGCCGATCTGGTCGCCGAAACGGATGCCCTGCGCACCAAGCCTAAGAAGCACCAAGTGCATTGGCAGCGCTGGGCGGCCATGGCTGCCTGTCTGGCGGTGGTGCTGCTGGCGGGTACCTTGTTCTCCCGTCTCTTTGGCCGCATGGGTTCCTCCAAAACCACCGCAGCCGTGGATCAATTCCAGATGTTCGTCGCCGAAGCGCCCGACCTGGAGAACGCCGCGCCGGAGAGCGCCGCTCCCGCTCTCGGAGAAGCGAAGGCAGACCGTCCGGACGATGACCACGCCCCCGCAGATGAACCCGAAAGCGCCAACGGCGCGGAAACCGGTTCCTGTGGGAGCACCTCCGTCACCGTAACGCTGGACGGAAGCGCCCACACGATTCCCGGCAGCGACGCCGTTACGCTGACGGCCATTCTGGAAAATCTGGACTATACCAGCGATGACATTTGCAGCTGTTCCGCGGAGTTCACGGTGGAGACCGAGATCGGCACCGAATACGAAGTGAACCTGACGGAATACTTCGCCCGCTGCGACGCCGGGCAGGCGGCGCTGACCCGGAAACAGGCCGATGCCATCCGGGAGATCGTCCAGCGGCTGGGAGAATAATCCCGAAATATTTCGTTCTTTATGTTTAACCTCCGGAAATCCCGGCAATAATCAGCCTCGGAGGTGCTTAACAAATGAGCGACAACAAACATGCCGGCCGCGGCGGAAAGGGCTACTACATAGCCCTGATCCTGTGCGCAGCCGCCATCGGGATCACCAGCTATGTATACTATCGAAACGCCAACCGCGCGGAGGAGGTCTCCATTCAGGAATCCGTGGGGGAGGACATCCTCGTAGGAACCATGGAAGCCGAGGACGTCCCGGCGCTGGCTACCCAGCCCCAGACTCAGTCCACGCCCCCCGCGACGCAGGGTACAACCCCCGCTCCCACCGCGAAGAAGCCGTTCAGGACCACGTCTCCGGTTTCCGGCGAGGAGATCTCCGCCTATTCCATGGAGGCGCTGAGCTACAATGAGACCACCCGGGACTGGCGCGTCCACAACGGCGTGGACATCGCGGCAGATGCGGGGACGGAGGTCTGTGCCGCCGCGGACGGCGAGGTTTACACCGTCTACGAGGACGACTCCATGGGCTACACCGTGGTCATCCGCCACGACGGCGGCTACCTCACCCGGTATGCCAGCCTGAGCCAGGATATCCCGGTGAAGTCCGGGGACACGGTAAGCGCCGGGCAGGTCATCGGCTACGTGGGCGACACCGCTCTGGTGGAGACCACCCTGGGCAGCCACATCCATTTCAGCGTCACCCATCAGGACGAGCCCATGAACCCAGCGGATTTCCTCGCGCTGGGCGAATAAAACCCTTCTTCCTCTTTGAAGCAAATGAGCCGCCGGTTCCCCGGCGGCTCAACTTTTTCATGGAAAACATGCTCCTTTTTCGTCACACGGAGGATATACAACACATAAGCCGGCGAATATATAACGGATAATACTATATGAACTTGTCAAGTCCTTCCGGATAGGAAAAAGCGCACATGCAGGAAAATCCCCTCATGTGTGCCTTGTTTGCCGGATTTATTCTTTGTACCTTTTGATCCGGAAATCCATATCCAGTATCCGTTCCGTGCTGAGCGTCTCAAACCGTTCGGCATGAAAATCCTTGCGGATGGTGACGGTGTTCAGGCAGTTATAGCCCAGCTTTCTGTATAAGCGGATGGCCTTTTCGTTCCTTGCGGCGGCTTCTATGTAGAATGATTCCGAATACGCGCTTACGATTTTCTCCGCCAGTCCAATGGCGCAGGTGCCGATTCCCCTTCCCTGAAATTCGGGAAGGACGAAAAGTTCCTCCAGCCAGTCAATTTCCCCACCCCGGCTTCCCACGTGGACGAATCCAACCGCCTCGCCGCCGTACCGAATGAAATACAGGCGATGCCCCTCCTTCGTCCACCGGGTCAGGTCTTCCGCCGCTTCCTCAAGCTTCGGCGTCTCGTGGTTATGCGTCTGCCAGAACCGAATGATCAGCCTGATCGCGGTATCCGCTTCATTCTCATAGGGGGCCAACGTTACATCCATCTTTTCTCTCCCATATCATGCAGGAACAGCCACGGCAGACCCGCCGTGGCTGTTGACCGTTTTTATACGAGTTTTTAATAAAACGCTTAAAAGCGTTTTATTAGGCCGCAGGATTGCGGCCAGCGGCCACTGCCGCTAAAAAACGAAGTCAATACATTTCTTACCGCCGCCCAGGCGGTCTGCCGTGAAACGGCTTTCATAAAATGATGAAATCATTTTATGAAGAAATAGTATTATTCTTCCGTCTTTTCCGCCGCGGGAAGGGCGTTCCTGTCCGCGTTGACGTAGGCCATCAGCTCGTCGCCGGTGATGGTCTCCTTCACCAGAAGAAACTCGGAAATTTCGTCCAGCAGTCCCCGGTTTTCCGTCAGGATGCGCTTGGCATCGGCGTAGGCCTGCTGCAAAATCTCCATGACCTCCTTGTCCACCTCGGCGGCGGTCTCCTGGGAGCAGTCCATATAGGCCTGGCCGTCCAGATACTGGTTCTCCACCGAAGCCGTGGACATCAGCCCGAACTTTTCGCTCATGCCGTACTGGGTCACCATGTTCCGCGCCAGAGCGGTCGCCCGCTGGATGTCGTTGGCGGCGCCGGTGGTCTGGACGCCGAACACCACCTGCTCGGCGGCGCGTCCGCCCACCAGAGTCCGCAGTTCCGTGCGCAGTTCTTCGGCGGTGGACAGGAACTTTTCTTCCTCGGGCATCTGCATGGTGTAGCCCAGTGCGCCGGAGGTGTGGGGGACAATGGTGATCTTGGACACGGGCTGGGAGTGCTTTTCCAGCGCCGCCACCAGGGCGTGACCCACCTCGTGATAGGCCACCAGACGCTTTTCCATGTCCGTCAGGACGGTGTTCTTCTTCTCCGTACCGGCAATGACCGTCTCGAAGGACACCAGCAAATCCTCCTGATTCACCGTCTGACGACCCTTGCGCACGGCCCGGAGGGCGGCCTCGTTCACCAGATTGGCAAGGTCAGCGCCCACCGCGCCGGCCGTGGCCTGGGCGATCTTCCGCAGGTCTACATCGTCGGACAGCTTGATCTTCCGGGTGTGTACCTTCAATGTATCCAGCCGTCCCTGGAGGTTGGGCTTATCCACGATGATCCGGCGGTCGAACCGGCCGGGGCGGAGCAGCGCCTTGTCCAGAATCTCGGGACGGTTGGTGGCCGCCAGACACACGATGCCCTTGGACGGCTCGAAGCCGTCGATTTCGCTGAGCAGCTGGTTCAGCGTCTGCTCCTGCTCGGAATTGTTCCCGTAGCGGTTGTCCCGGGCGCGGCCCACGGCGTCGATCTCATCAATAAAGATGATGCAGGGCGCGACCTTCGCCGCCTGCTGGAACAGGTCACGGACACGGCTTGCGCCCATGCCCACGAACATCTCCACAAAGTCCGAACCGGAAATGGAGAAGAAGGGAACGTTGGCTTCCCCCGCCACGGCCTTGGCCAGCAGCGTTTTGCCGGTGCCGGGAGAGCCTACCAGCAGCGCGCCCTTGGGCAGCTTCGCGCCGATGGCGGTGTACTTCTGGGGATTGTGGAGGAAATCAATGATCTCCTGCAAGGATTCCTTGGCCTCGTCCTGACCGGCCACGTCCTTGAAGGTGACGCCGGTCTGCTTTTCCATGTAGACCTTGGCCTTGGATTTTCCGAAGCCGCCCATCATGCCGTCGCCGCCCATGCGCTTGGTGAGCAGATTCATTACCAAAAACAGTCCGCCGATCATCAGGGCGTAGGACAGAATCATCATGATCAGGGAATTGTCTTCCACGATCTTTTTATCCACCTTCACGCCCATGGCGTTCAGCTCCTCGGACAGGGCAATCAGGTCGCCGCCGCCGGGAAGGCCGGTGTAGCAGGCCTTCTGCATTGCCGCGGGCTTGCCCGCCTCTTCCTTGGTCATGTAGATAATGCGGTCGGACTGAATTTCCACCTCAGACAGCTGCCCCGCGTCCTTCGCCGCGAGAAAGTCCGAAAAGGAAGTCTGTGTATATTGGCTCTTGGAGACACTGCCATAGATCCAGTTGACCAGCAGAACGATCGCCAGCGTAATCAGCAGTGCGGTGCCGATGCTGCCTTTCGGGCGGTTTCCGCCGGGTTTTCTCCCGTCGTTGTTATTGTTATTGTTGTTGGGGGAGTCATTGCGATTCAAGTCCATTCCCTCGCCTCCTTGCATTACATTGGGATTATCATAACACATTTTTCCGTGGTAGGCAATCGGCGATTCCCCTTCGTGCGGTAAATTTTCTGTTAATTTCCGCCAGAAACAGTCATTTCTCCCGCCCCGGGGGAAAAATAGGAGTTGTGAAACCGGAAGAAATCTGCTATAATAGTATAGCTTGTACAGCACTTTTCCAGGAAAGGAACTTGGATTTATGAACGAAAAACGCCGCCCCCAGGGACGGAATTTCCCGCCCCGTCCTGCTCAGGCAGCGCCTGCGGAGGAAGCTGAGGGGCAGCTGGAGGGGCGCAACGCCCTCCAGGAAGCGCTCAGAAGCGGGCGCACCATTGACAAGGTATTCATCGCCGACGGCGACACCGACCGCGGCTTACAGCGTCTGGCCGCCGAGGCAAAGGACGCGGGGGCTGTCGTTGTCAGCGTCGATCGGCGAAAGCTGGACGCCATGTCCTTCACCCACGCCCATCAGGGTGTGATCGCCCTGGCCGCCGCCCACGCCTATTTTACCGTTGACGACATTCTGGAGGAGGCCGCGTCCCGTGGGGAAGCACCTCTGATCGTCATCTGCGACGAGCTGTCCGACCCCCACAATCTGGGCGCCATCCTCAGAAGCGCCGAATGTGCGGGCGCTCACGGCGTCATCATCCCCAAGCGCCGCAGCGTGGGTCTGACCGCCACCGTAGCCAAGGCCTCCGCCGGTGCCGTGGAGTACATGAAGGTCGCGAGAGTGACCAATATCAACGCCGCCATTGCCGAGCTGAAAAGCAAGGGCGTCTGGGTGTTCGGCACCGCTGCCGAAGGCTCCATTCCCATGTACAAAGCCGACCTGACCGTCCCCGCCGCCATTGTCATCGGCAACGAGGGCGAGGGCTTAAGCCAGCTGGTTCGGAAGAACTGCGACGTGATGGTCAGCATCCCCATGAAAGGGAAAATCAGCTCGCTCAACGCGTCCGCCGCCGCATCCATTCTGCTCTACGAGGCGGTACGTCAGCGCATCGGCTGACAGCAGCCGAATTTCACCAGGAGGAAATCCATATGGACAATACCAACGAATCCCAGGAATTTGATCTTGACGACATCCTGCGGGAATTTCATGACGATTCCGACGAGGATGCCAAGGATACGGCGTCGGAGGAGGAACTGGACGTAGACGTGCTGCTGGTGGAGGAAGTTAGTTCCCCGGCACCGGAGCAGCCCGAAGCCCCCGAGACTGCCGAAGCCCCCGAGGAAACCCCCGACCCTGTTTCCGACGACGCCACCGTCCGCTTTGACCCCGCCGGGGCGCTCCCCCCGGAGACGGACGCGCCCGCCCCCGGCGACGATAATAAGGCCATCGACGATCTGATTGCCGAAGCCCTTGCCGCAGAGACCGGCAGCTCCGACGCCCCCGCGCCGGAAGCCAATGAGCAGCCCCAGACCCCGCCCATCCCCTTTGACCCCCATCAGCGGCTGCGGGAGCTGAAAAGGAAGCTGGTGGCAGGCCCCGAGAAGCGGTACTACGAGCTGACGGAGCTGGGCATCGGCAAGCTGCAAATCGGCATTCTGCTGAACCTTGTCATCGTGCTGCTGTGCGCCGGTGTCACCACGCTGCTGGCGCTGGACATGGTGCCGGAAAACCGGATGCGTCTGGTGATTTTCAGTCAGGTACTGGCCATGCTGGTATCCGGGCTGCTGGGCAGTCATCTGATGCTGGACGGGCTGGGCAGTCTGTTCAAGGGTCGGTTCAACCTGAATTCCCTGCTTGCCTTCACCTTTATCGCCTGCTGCGTGGACGCCGCGTCCTGCCTGGTAGAGGTGCGGGTTCCCTGCTGCGCCGCCTTCTGCCTGGAAATGACCATGGCCATGGCCGCCCGCTGCCAGCGCCGCTCCACCGAAATGGGGCAGATGGACACCCTGCGCAAGGCCGTCCGTCTCAAGGGCATCACCAAAGTTTCCGACTATTATGACGGAAAGCCCGGTCTGGTGCGGGGCGAAGCAGAAGTCGAGGACTTCATGGACACCTACAGCCGTCCCTCCACCCCTGAAAAGGTGCAGGGTGTGTACGCGCTGCTGAGCCTGCTGATCTGCATCGGCATTGCCGTGTTTGCGGGAATGCTCCACGGTATCAGCCTGGGCGTGCAGATTCTCGCCACCAGTCTGTTGGTGGCCGTCCCCGCCAGCTTCTTCATTTCCTACACCCGCCCCATGGCCGTGCTGGAAAAGCGGCTGCACATGGTTGGCACCGTGCTGTGCGGCTGGGAGGGCGTGAAGGGACTGAGCGGCAAGGCCGCCTTCCCCCTCCGGGATGAAGACCTGTTCCCCCTGGGCAGCACCAAGCTCAACGGCGTCAAATTTTACGGCAGGCGCAGCCCCGATGAGGTCGTGGCTCTGACCGCCTCCCTGATCACCGCCGCCGGCGGCGGGCTGGTTCCCGTGTTCCAGCAGCTGATGAAAAACCGCAATGTGGAAGCGCACCCCGTGAAGAACTTCCAGAACTACGGCACCGGCGGCATCGGCGGCGAGGTCTGCGGTGAGCCGGTACTGCTGGGCAGCCTGAACTTTTTGCAGGATATGGGCGTTGTGATTCCCGAAGGCACCATGGTCAATCAGGCGGTGTACGCCGCCATCGACGGCCAGCTCTGCGCCGTGTTCGCCATCTCCTACGCCAAGATGCGTTCCGCCGCGGCAGGGCTTGTGACCCTGTGCGGCCACCGGTCGGTGACGCCCGTGATCCTGTGCGGGGACTTCATGCTCACGGAAGGCTTCCTGCAATCCAAATTCGGCGTCAAGACCCGCCGGATCGTCTTCCCCACCCGGGAGGTTCGGAACGACCTGCTGAACCGCCGTCCCGAACCGGAAGCGGCCGCTCTGGCCATCACCACACGAGACGAGCTGGTCAGCGCGGCCTACGCCGTTACGGGTGCGCGCAGCCTGCGCTCCGCCGCCACCCTGGGCACCGTCATCCACCTGATCGGCGGCATCCTCGGAATGCTCACCATGCTGGCGCTGGGCTACCTCGGCTCCACGGAGCTGCTCACCCCCACCAACGTGCTATTGTATCAGCTCATCTGGATGATCCCCGGCTTCCTCGTCACGGAATGGACGAGAGCCGTGTAATGCAATCTGCCGTCCCCGCGCCGCAGGCGTCGGGGGCGGTTTTGTTTTGCCCTTTCCCCCGGGGGGCGATTGTACACCTTGCCGGATTTCCGCGCCGAAATTTGTCTGTTTTGCACACAAAAACAAGTGTCCACCCACCAATTTACACAATTTCACAAAGTGACGAAAATAAGCATTGCAATTAGCGCGTCTTTCGTGTATAATGTCACTATTCGGGTGCCCGCGCCCCAAATGGAAGGCTTCCCTTCCCGAAAGGAGTATTGACCACAATGTACACTGTTAATTCCATCCGCAATATCTGTCTGCTGGGTCACAGCGGCAGCGGCAAGACCGCGCTGGCTGAGAGCCTGCTTTACATGACCGGCGCAATCGACCGCATCGGCAAGAACGCCGACGGAAACACCGTCTGCGATTACGACCCCGAGGAGATCCGCCGTCATATTTCGATCTCCACCTCCGTCGTTCCGCTGGAATATCACAACGTGAAGATCAACCTGCTGGATACTCCCGGCGCGTTCGACTTCTCCGGCGCCGTCATGGAGGCACTCCGCGCCGCCGACGCCGCGATCCTGGTGTGCTCTGCCAAGGACGGCATCACCGTTGGCTTTGAGAAGGCCTGGAAATACTGCGAAGACCGGAATATGCCCCGCTTCGTCTACATCTCCAAGGTAGACGAGGACAATTCCGACTACAATGCCACCTTCAACGCCCTGCGGGAAAAGTACGGCAACAAGATCGCCCCCGTCGTCATCCCCATCTGGAATTCCGCCCACAAGGTCACCGGCATCATCGACGTACTGAACAAGCGCGCCTACGAGATGCAGAACCTGAAGCGTGTGGAGATCGACGTTCCCGCTGATAAGGTGTCCGTCATCGAGGAGTTCAACGACGCGCTGAAGGAAGCCGTTGCTGAGACCGACGAGGCTCTGATGGATCGCTTCTTTGAGGGCGACGACTTTACTTACCGGGAAATGATCACCGGCCTGCATCAGGGCGTGAAGGATCTGAGCCTGTTCCCCGTGCTGTGCGGCTCCGGCCTGACCTGCCTGGGCAGCCTGATGCTCATGGATCACATCGTCGACCTGCTGCCCAACCCCGTGCAGGGCAACTACCATAAGGCTACCACTGCCGACGGCAAGACCGAAGAGTTCGTCGTCTCCCCCGGCGGCGTTCCCTGCGCCTATGTGTGGAAGACCGTCTCCGACCAGTACGGCAAGTATTCCTACGTCAAGGTGCTCTCCGGTGAGATTACCTCCGACACCACCCTGGTCAACGCCCGCACCGGTGAAACCGAAAAGCTCGGCAGACTCTACACCATGTGCGGCAAGAAGGCCACGGAGGTCAAGGTTCTGGGCTGCGGCGACATCGGTGCCATCGGCAAGATGGATAAGGTTCGCACCGGCGATACCCTGTGCGACCCCAGAAAGGTCGTCTCTCTGAAGCAGATCCCCTACCCCGCCCCCTGCTATTCCATGGCCATCGCCCCCAAGGTGAAGGGACAGGAAGACAAGGTCGGCACCGGCCTGAACCGCCTGAACGAGGAAGATCCCTCCTTCACCCTGACCAACAACGCCGAGACCAAGCAGCAGGTCATCTCCGGCACCGGCGATCAGCAGCTGGACGTGCTGGTCTCCAAGCTGAAGAGCCGCTTCGGCGTGGACGCCGTGCTGTATCCGGCGAAGGTCGCCTACCGGGAGAAGATCAAGAAAAAGGTGGAAGCCCACGGCCGTCACAAGAAGCAGACCGGCGGCAGCGGCCAGTTTGGCGACGTCTGGATTCGCTTCGAGCCTCAGGAAGAGCAGGACGACATGATCTTCGCCGAGGAAGTCTTCGGCGGCTCCGTTCCCAAGAACTTCTACCCCGCCGTTGAAAAGGGCATTCAGGAAGCCGTTCAGAAGGGTCCGCTGGCCGGTTACCCCATGGTCGGCCTGAAGGCAACGCTGTACGACGGCTCCTACCACCCCGTTGACTCCAACGAAATGGCCTTCAAGCTGGCCGCCATCCTGGCCTTCAAGGAAGCCATGCCCAACGCCAACCCCACGCTGCTGGAGCCCATCGGCGCGCTGTCCGTCACCGTTCCGGATTCCTACGTGGGCGACGTGATGGGCGATCTGAGCAAGCGCCGCGGCCGTCCCATGGGCATGAACCCCGATCACGAGGGCAACACCGTCATCGAGGCGGAAGTCCCCATGGCGGAAATGAGCAGCTACGCCATCGACCTGCGCGCCATGACCCAGGCCAGAGGCAGCTTCACGCTGGAATTCGTCCGTTACGAGGAAGTCCCCAAGGCCAATCAAGCCAAGATCATCGCCGACGCGAAGGCCAACGACTAACCGAATCCAATTCATCGGCGCGGGGATATCCCCGCGCCGATGTTCTTTCATACTATTTCTCGATAAAATGGTGTTAACCATTTTATCCTGCGAATCCTTCGC
>ERZ857840.3642-NODE-3642-length-12852-cov-17.962726_pt1 | contig 12852 bp, 12 predicted proteins | sample MGYA00519760_ERZ857840 | MGnify/ENA primary metagenome ERZ857840 (study PRJEB31778, sample SAMEA3449371) | human gut metagenome | biome: human gut; feature: human-associated habitat; material: faeces | place: United Kingdom | collected 2010/2012 ... | reverse complement strand
ACTTCGTGGAGATCATGGCCTGTCCCGGCGGCTGCGCCGGCGGCGGCGGTCAGCCCATCCACGACGGCGTGGAGCTGGCGGAAAAGCGCGGCAGCGTCCTGTGGAACATCGACAAGGCCGCCCCCTCCCGGTTCTCCCACGAGAATCCCGAGGTCCACGAGCTGTATCGGGAGTTCATGAAAAAGCCCCTCAGCGACGTATCCCACCATCTGCTTCACACCGACCATCAGGCCTGGAAGATGCCCAGTCAAAAGTAGCTTTTTGTCAAAAAATCACAGCCGTAAGTTGGCTTGCGGCTGTGATTTTTATATATTTTCACACATTTTTTATGGTTTGTTCTTACATTGTTCACATTTATATATTGTATTTATGGTAATATAATAGCAACATATATCATATGATGGAAAGTATAAAGCATAATGAGCAAGAGGAGGTACCTGCCATGAAATGTCCCTGCTGTGGAAACGAGATGCAGTCCGGCTTCGTCCGGGCTATGGGCCGAGGCGGCGTGTGCTGGGTGACGGAGGACCGGCCCATGGGCGCGGCCGTGGGTTGCCCGGGCTTCCTGCTTCTGGGAAAGGCCCCCCATTCGGAAACGGACCACGTTCCGGCCCAGCGGTGCGCCGCCTGCCGGACGGTAACCATCGCCTACGACCCGGAATAACCGGCTTACGGCACGAATAGCGGCACGGCTTATGCCGTGCCGTAGCCTGTCGAGAAACCCGGCTGCGCAGCAAGCGGCAGCCGGGTTTTTGGCACAAATAGAGAGAAAAGGTGGAAAAACCAGGAAAGGAAGTGCTCCTTCCACTTCCAATTGGCCAGTTTTTTCAGATTCATGGCAGCAAATTTAAGCTTCACCCAATTTGTCACCTGGGCCAAGCCTCTGTATTGTGTATAACGCATCGCGTGCTTTACCTGTTTTTTTGTGTTGGCGTTGGCTTTGATTTGCAGATGCTTGGAGGACTTGAGCATTCCATCACCGGGCGGAAAGGAAAAATGGAGCAAGACCACGGTCACCAGCATTCTGCAAAATGAAAAATACAAGGGCGATGCGCTACTCCAGAAATCCTTCACGGTTGATTTTCTGGAAAAGAGGATGAAGCCCAACGAAGGAGAAGTTCCGCAATACTATGTGGAAGGCAGCCACCCTGCCATTGTTGACCCGGATGAATGGGATCATGTGCAGACGGAGTTTGCCAGGAGGAAAGCATTGGGCAGAGCCTACAGTGGAAAGAGCGTTCTTTCAGCCAAGCTGGTTTGTGAGGACTGCAACAGCTTCTTCGGGGCATTCCACCGACCGCTACCGCCGCACCATCTGGCAATGCAACAGCAAGTTCAAGGTTGAAGAACGCTGCCATACTCCCACGGTAAACACGGAAACCGTGCAGCGGCTTTTCACTCAAGCCTACAACCGGATGATGGAGAACCGGGAGCAGATCATCAAGGACTGCGAAACCATGCGCCGTGCGCTGACAGACTTTGCGGAATTGGACGCAGAAATTGAACGGCAGCTTGAGGAAACGCAGGTCGTTGCCGAACTGGTCAAGGCGGCGGTAAAGGAAAACGCTTCTACAGCACAGTCCCAGGAGGCTTATCTGAAAAGGTATGAAGCCCTCACCGAGCGTTACGAAAAGGCCGCTACGGAACTGGAGCGGTTACAGAACCTGCGTACTACACAAAGACAGAAAGACAAGAAAATGGCGCTCTACATCCGCACCCTCAAAAAACAGCCGGTGGTGCTGCGTGAGTGGAGCGACACCATCTGGACGGTGATGGTCGAGAAGGCAATCGTCCACAGGAACGGTGCGATTACCTTCGTTTTCAAGAACGGCACAGAGGTCAAGGTCGGAGAATAAGATACAAGGTCGCAAGGTCGTTCGTATTTTGGGCGAACAGGTTTTGCGGCCTTTCTCTTGCGCTCTTGGGGAATCATTAAAATGTGCACACCCCTTTTGCCGAAAATGCACACCCCTCGACCTTTCGTTAAAAGGTGTTATGGAAGAAAATGCAAAAAGCTCCGCAGCGACCGTTTCCGGAACGCCACGAAGCCTTATATCGTTAAAAAGTATCGAAAAGCCTTGCAAATCAAGGACTTTATAAAAAGAAACTGGACACCAATCAAGATACGTATGGTATCAAAATTGGTGTCCAGTTATGGTGCCGGTGGTGGGACTCGAACCCACACGGAGTCGCCCCCGGCGGATTTTGAATCCGCTACGTCTACCATTCCATCACACCGGCGTATTATGATTTTCGACCAGGATTTGCATCTGCTCTTCCATCGGGCCAACACGGCTATCGGGTATTATACCCCATCGCCGGAAAAAAAGCAAGGAATATTTTCCTGCCGACAGGGTTGGACGGGCATAAACGCAAAAAATTGAAGAAAAGGGGTTGACAAGCGCCCCTCTCGCGCATATAATAAGCATCAGATTAGAAAATAAACTTTTGCTTAGGAGGTGAGCCTGTGACCCAGCGAGAGCGCCAGCTGCTGGAGTGGATCCGCGAAAACCCCATGATCTCACAGCAGGAACTGGCGGACAAGGCCGGTATCACCCGCTCCAGCGTGGCAGTACACATATCCAATCTCATAAAAAAGGGATGCATCACCGGCAAGGGCTACATCGTCCGCACCGACCCGTATGTGGCGGTGGTGGGCGGCGTGAACATGGACATCGGCGCGGTGTCCGCCGGAGCTCTGGTGGCCCGGGACTCCAATCCCGGCCATGTGACCACGTCCCTGGGCGGCGTGGGCCGGAACATTGCCCACAACCTGTGTCTTCTGGGCCAGCAGACCGCCATGGTGACGGTGATGGGCGACGACGACTTCGGCCGACGGGTCCAGGAAAACGCCAGGGACATCGGCCTGGACCTGAGCGCCAGCGCCGTGCTGCCGGACTGCCGCACCGGCACCTATCTGTATATCTGCGGCCCCGACGGGGACATGGCACTGGCCGTCAACGACATGGCCATCTATGACCACATGACCCCGGATTTCCTGCGGCAGCGGCTGGATTTCATCAACGGGGCGGACCTGGTGGTGCTGGAGACCAACCTGCCGGAGGAGTCCATCCGCTGGCTGTGCGACAACTGCAAGGCCCCCATTCTGGCGGACCCCGTGTCCACCATCAAGGCCGAAAAGCTGCGGCCTGTGCTGGGCAAGCTGGCGGCCCTGAAGCCCAACCGCCTGGAGGCGGAGCTGCTGTCCGGCATGCCCATCCGGACCCGGGAGGACGCGGCCCAGGCGGCTCGCCGTCTGCTGGACACCGGCCTGGGCACGGTGTACATCTCCCTGGGTGCGGAGGGCATCTATGCCGCCGACCGGCAGGGGAGCACCGCGTGGGTCCCCTGTGCCAAGTGCCATGTGGCCAATGCCACCGGTGGCGGAGACGCCGTGGCCGCCGCCCTGGCCGCCCGGATGGTTCTGGGCGATTCCCTTTCCGACACGGCCCGCTGGGCCGTGGGCGCAGGCGCTCTGGCCTGCGAGGCAGAAACCACCATCAACCCGGCTATGTGCTGGGATAACATTGAAACAATACTTAACAGGAGGTAAATGACTTATGAATCGTTATCTGGATATCGCCCCCGAGGTGCAGCAGGCAGTGGCCGAGGGCCGTCCCGTGGTGGCTCTGGAGAGCACCATCATCTCCCACGGCATGCCCTATCCCCAGAATGTGGAGACCGCTCTGAACGTGGAGAAGATCATCCGCGAAAACGGCGCCGTCCCCGCCACCATTGCCATCATCGGCGGCCGCCTGAAGGCAGGCCTGACTCCCGAGGAGATTGACTATCTGGGCAAGAGCGGCCACGCCGTCACCAAGGCCAGCCGCCGGGATCTGCCCATTCTGGTGGCAGAAGGCCGCGATGGCGCCACCACCGTGACCACCACCATGATGATCGCCCACATGGCCGGTATCCGCATCTTTGCCACCGGCGGCATCGGCGGCGTGCACCGGGGTGCGGAGACCACCATGGACATCTCCGCCGACCTGGAGGAGCTGGCCCAGACGCCTGTGATGGTGGTCTGCGCCGGCGCCAAGTCCATTCTGGACCTGGGCCTGACCCTGGAGTATCTGGAGACCAAGGGCGTGCCCGTTATCGGCTACGGCACCAAGGAGCTGCCCGCCTTCTATACCCGCAAGTCCGGCTTCGCCGTGGACTACGAGATCGACACCCCCGAGGATCTGGCCAAGGCTTTCCATGTGGCCCGTCAGCTGGATATGAAGGGCGGCATGCTGGTCACCAACCCCATTCCTGAGGAGTATTCCATGGACCACAAGGTCATCGACGCCGCCATCGAGCAGGCTCTGGCCGATGCCAAGGCCCAGGGCATCCACGGCAAGGAGACCACCCCCTTCCTGCTGGCCCGGGTCAAGGACCTCACCGGCGGCAACAGCCTGGAAAGCAACATTCAGCTGGTGTATAACAACGCTCGCCTGGCTGCCAAGACCGCCTGCGCCCTCCAGACCCTGGAGCAGGCATAACACAGAATGCCATATCCAAACAGCTGATTTACCCTCCCTTTTCCCCGTCCGGGCGTTGCGATTCTCCCATCCGCAGCGCCCGGCAAAACAAGAAAGCCTCCGGCAGACGCCGGGGGCTTTAGCTTTCATGCCACCACAAACCCGGCAAACCCCGCCGCTTTCAGCTTCTCCAGCATCCTGTCGGCGTTGGCGCGGACGGCGAAGGCTCCCACCTGGACCCGGTACAGCACATCGCCGGTGTCGGCCTTGGTGTCCTCCGCAGGCTTCTGCGTCCGAGCCGGGACGAACTTTACGCCCAGGTACTTGCACAGGCCCTTGGCGATGGCCTCGCCGATGTCCGTGGTGTGCTCCACGATCCACTTGGCACCCTCGGCGGTGTCGTGGAACTCACACTCGCAGTACACACTGGGCGCGTCGGGCACGCGCACCTCGTAGATCGGGTTCACCTGGATATTCTCGGACGTGCCGGGAGACAGCGGGGCCAGCTCCGCAAACACCGCCTTGCAGGCGTCGTACCCCTTGCCGGGGATGGCGTAGCAGAACAGCCGGGTGCCCATGACCTGCTTGTTGCAGGCGTTGGTGTGGACGCAGTTGTGGATGTCCGCGCGCCAGGCGTCGGACTCGGCGCAGCGCTGGGCCATGGTGGTGCCGAAGGCAGCCAGCTTCACCTCCACGCCGCTGCGGCGCAGGGCGGCAGCCTCCGCCTCGGCGATCTTCTGGCACTGAACGTGCTCGTTGGTATTGCCCCAGGCGTAGCGGTTTTCCGTCTGGTCGCTGGGGCTGATGTACACTCGCTTACTCATTGTTGTTGTCCTCCTCTCCCGGCAGGTTCTCCGCCGCCGTGTCCTCGGTGTGTACCTTCAGCTTTTTCAGCAGCGCCTGGAGGAAACCGGGCACCGGCGCACCAATGGCCGACACATTCTCCAGGATGGACAGTAGCTCGTTGATGACCAGCCAAATAATGACGATGCTGGCAAACAGGAATTCCACCGGCCAGTCCCAGCCCAGGGTGTCGGCCCCGTAGCGCAGCAACCAGTCCACTACAGCCGCCACGCCGACGATGACCAGGTAGCCCACCTTTTTCAGGATGCCCCGCAAACCCACCCGGGAGGACAGCTCCCCGGCGTTCCATGCCTTGGTCATGCCCGTGGCGTAGTCCAGCAGCATCACCACCACCAGCACCAGCACCGGTACCAGTAGCTGCACTCCGTAGGCGCACAGCGCCCCCAGTGCGGCCGCCAGCGCGGCCTTGATCGTGTTTTCTTTCATGTTGTAAAATCTCCTTTCCTGCCGCCTTGGGCGGCGTGATTACTGCGTGAATGCCTTGGCCGACAGATTGCCGCTGTTGTCCACGGCGATGGTGTACAGGGCGCCGTTGGGGGCCTGCACAAAAACATTGGCCATGTTCTGCTTGATCTCATTGCCGAACTGCATGGGGGTACCCACCCACACCTGTTTGTTAACGATTTCCTCGTTGACGGTGACAATCACCGGGCCGCTGGTGTTGGGCCTGCCGGAGAAATAGAGATATTCTACGTTGGCAAGGGATCGGTTGGCGGAATCCTTCTCCGGGATGGTGAAAGTGGTGGTCAGCGCGTTCTCGTCAATGGTGGCGTTCCAGACGTCAGCGGCTGATTTGACAAAGTTTATGCCGTTTGTGCCGCCGATGAAGTTCTTGCCGGCATTGGCAAAGCCCACATAATTTTCGCTGGTGCTGCCGATATAAAGCCCGCTGATCCGGATCACGTCGCCGGGCTTAACCCCCGAGATAAAGCCGGAGGAGGTGGCCACATTCGAGGACGTCATGCCGGGAGGAGAATTCAGCGTTCCGGCCCCGTAGCGCATACCCGGTATCGTGCCGTGGGCCGTCAGGGCATTCCCGGAGGGCGGAGTCTCCGCATTGGGCAGCACGTTGGTGTAATTGGGCTGGGTCTCATAGTGCCCCTCTGCGGGCTGGATAAAGGTGGTTTTGGCCGGGGTGACGCTGGCGTCCGGCACGGTGAAAGCGATGGTGGGCGTCAGGCCATCGGCGGTGTACTTGTAGAAGCCGCTGTAGCTCCCGTAGTGCAGCCGGAACAGGGACCCGGTAGGAATGCTTCCCTTGCACAGCTCAGGGGTAAGAGGGCTTGCACCATTGTTGAACAGCAGGACGTCCTGCACAGCAAAGGTTACCGACGCGGTGCCGCATTCCAGCAGGGCGTTCTGCACCCCCTGGGTGCTGGCCGTACCAGCCAGCTGGATGCCGTCCACGTTCAGGACACAGCGGCTGGCCATCCGGAACAGGGCCTTGTTGGTCCCAGTAGAACCAGATGGTGCTTCCAGGTCGTACAAATACAACCCATGCGCGTCAACACGGGTGTCATCCAGCAGGTCGATATACCGGTCCGCGCCCTTGCTTTCCGAGCCGCAGCCGATCATGCTCACGCTGCCCTTAAGGGTCCAGATACTGCCCGTGCAGCTGTCCGCACAGCAGGAGATCAGGGTGGAATAATAGGCGGATACCAGGTAATAGGGATTGTTGCACCCGGCAGCAAACACCTTATTGCACACGGTGGAAGTGGCGTTGGCCACCCACAGGCCCTTTTCCTTGGCGGTAATGATGATGTCCGTCAGGTTGTTCAGCCAGCCGTAAAGGTAGATGCCGTGGCTATTGGTGCACACATTAAGCCGCTCCAGGACGCACCTGGCCCGGGTGGCATAGATGGCGTAGCACTCGCCGGTAGAGGCGTTTTCGATGGACAGGTCGGAGACGTACAGCCCCGTGCCCTCGGTTCCGCCGAAGAACAGCGTGGTGTCAACAGTACTGCCGCCGTTGATGTTGTTATTTGCCGGAATCGTATAGGTTGCCTGTCCGGTCTTGCGCAGCACCGTCTTGCCCACCTGCTCCCCCCGAAGCGTCAGGCCCATGCCGTAAGCGTACCGGCTTTTGGTGCTGCCGCCCACCGTGGTGGTGCCGGTTTCAACCTGGGCGTGCAGGGGGCTTGTGACAATGTATGTCCCGGCCGGGAAGTAAACGGAGCGCCGCCCGGCGGCCACGGCGTAGTCGATCGCCGCCTGAATGGCCGCCGTGTCATCCGTGCTGCCGTCACCCTTGGCCCCGAAGTCCTTGACGTTCAGGACATCCCGGGCTTTTTTCTTCCAGCTGGCAGGGCGTCCGTCCGCCCCGACGGTATCCACCGCAATCTGGTCGCCTGCGGACAGCCCCGACAGCCCCATTGCGCCGGCAATGGAGGAAGCCGTCACGCTGGCGTCGGACCCGGCGGGGCCTCGCGGGCCTGTACCGCCGGTGTCGCCCTTGGGACCCTTCAGTCCGGCCAGCGCCACCACATTGTCCCAGTTTTCCCCATCGCCGGAAAACTGAATGTATCCGCCCTCCACCCGCATGGACGAGACGGCCGGGTGCTCCGTCAGATAATCCGCCACCGCCTGGGCGACGCTCTCCGGCTGCACCGCAATCAGCTGATTGAGCTTTTCCGTGATCTGAGCATACACATCCTCCGCCGGGTCCGCCGGAGCGCCGCCGGGCGTGGTAACAGACGACAGCACCCGCAGATCCGCCGCCCGGCTGGTGTGCAGATCCCCGGCGTACAGGCCCACGGACGCCCACCCCGGCGTGCTGAGCACCGGCAGAGCCGCCGTATTGCCGGTGAATACCACGTCCTGATAGGTGCCGTCCGCCAGGTTCACCCGCATGGTCTTGGTGTCGTAAGGCGTCCATTCCTCGTCCAGGTCCCACGCCACCGTGTAGTCGCTGTTGCCGCAGATCACGGTCCCCGTGCCTCCGGCTCGCTTGTCCCGAATTTTGATCTTGATTTCAGGCATTTGCTTCATCTCCCTTCGGATACGCCCCCACGCGGCGGAAAAGTTGCCCCCGCTGTTGCCGTCTTCTCTATTCTAACGGATGCAGGGCCGGGATTTCTCCCCGGCCCTGCATTTTTTCACTTTTCGGCAGAACATCCGGAAAACACCGGTTGACATAGTCCGGCGTATCGGATACACTGGCATTGGAACCGGTTAGCGGGACGGGCGTTTTCGCGCCCGGCAACTTTGGGGACAAGCTCCCAGCCGGTTCTTTTCCGCGCCTATTGATCGAAGGACGGATTGACGAAGTAGAGATTTTTCTGGTCCATCTTCTCCTTGGCCAGGCGCAGGCCCTCGCCGAAGCGCTGGAAATGCACAATCTCCCGGGCCCGCAGGAACTTGATGACGTCGTTGACGTCCGGGTCGTCGGACAGGCGCAGGATGTTGTCATAGGTGACCCGGGCCTTCTGCTCGGCGGCCAGGTCCTCCGTCAGGTCGGCGATCAGGTCGCCCTTGACGGCCATGGACGCCGCGTTCCACGGGGAGCCGGAGGCGGCGGTGGGATACACCCCGGCGGTGTGATCCACAAAATACGTCTCGTATCCCGCCTTTTTGACCTCCTCCGGCGTCATGTTCCGGGTCAGCTGGTGGACGATGGCGCCGATGATCTCCAGGTGTCCCAGCTCCTCGGTTCCGATGTCCGTCAGCAGGGCCTTCAGCTCCGGATAGGGCATGGAGTACCGCTGGCTCAGATAGCGCAGAGACGCTCCCAGCTCGCCATCCGGACCGCCGTACTGGCTGATGATAAACGCCGCCAGCTTGGGGTTGGGATTGGCGATGCGCACGGGGTACTGCAGCTTCTTTTCATATACAAACATCAGTCCGAACCTCCTTCGTCCCAGGGCCACGGATCGTTGAGCCACCGATAGCCGCCCTCCGTGACGGTGGTCTGGGTCAGGGGGCCGTACTGCTCCTGATACCGGGCGCGGCCCTCCTTGGCCAGGGCGATATACTTCCAATACAGGTTCAGGACCTCCTGGTCGTCGGCATGGGTCACCAGATACAGCCCCAGCTCGTCAATGGCAAAATCCAGGGCCATCAGCTCCGACAGGGCGTTGTTGGCCGCCGGGAACCGGCTACGCAGCTCCTTATGAAACGGCAGGTCCAGCCCGGGAAAAAGTGTTCCCTGCTGCAGGGCCTCCCGCTGGTCGTACCGGGGCGGGTCCTGCTGCTGCATGGCCACAAAGGGAAAGGCCAGCGCCCCGCAGCCGCCGGGGAGACTGCCCTGGTTCTGCGGGCACCCATTGGCAGGGGTGCAGCTGCTTGTTTCTGTGTACAAGGGGATTCCTCCTTCACAAATCGTGGGTATGGCCCCCGCGCGGGGGGCTCACTCCAGTATATGTACCCCTCCCCCGGCGGGAAACGGGGGATTCCCTTTTATCGGAAAATGTGATATGGTATAGAAAACGCATCCCCTGCATACGGTGAGCCGAAGGGGGTGCGGAGATGATCGTTATACTTCGCCGCCGGTATCTTGCGGCGGTTGCGGCGGTGCTGCTGCTGGCGGGAGCCGCCGCCGTCCTGCGGCCGGGATGTCCTGCCGCTGTAAACGCCGCCGGAGCGGGCTGCCGGACCATCGTTCTGGACGCCGGACATGGCGGCGAGGACGGCGGCGCGGTGTCCCCGGACGGGGTGGTGGAAAGCGACCTGAACCTGGCCATTACCCGGCGGCTGCGGGACGTGCTGCTGTTTCTGGGCCGGGACACCGTGCTGACCCGGACGGGGGAGGACGCGATTTATTCGCCGGAGGCCGTCACCCTGCGGGAGAAGAAGGTGTCGGACCTGAAGAACCGAGTGGCCCTGATCAACAGCCAGCCGGAGGCGGTGCTCATCAGCATCCACCAGAACAGTATGCCCGATCACCCGTCGGTCCATGGGGCCCAGGTGTTTTATAACGGCACCGCCTCCGGCCCCCGGCTGGGAGAGACGGTCCAGGCGGCCCTGAACGGCGCCGTTAACGCCGGGAACGGGAAAAACGCCAAGGCCATCGACAGTACCATCTATCTGATGAAAAATGTACAATGTCCCGCCATTTTAGTGGAGTGCGGCTTTCTGTCCAACCGGACGGAAACCGGGCAGCTGCTGACCGGCGGGTATCAGCTGAAGCTGGCGGTGTGCATCGCCGCCGGATTTCTCCAGCACGACACGGAGGGAGCAAGCGCATGAAAACCAAAACCGTATTTTACTGCACCGAGTGCGGCAACGAGACCGCAAAGTGGGCGGGGCGCTGCCCTGCCTGCGGCGCATGGAATTCCATCGTGGAGCAGGCCGCGCCGAAGGCGTCGGCGGCAGGGAAGGGGCGCACCAAGGCGCTCACGCGCAGCAAGGCGCATCCGATCGCCGAGCTGCAGACCGAGCAGGAGCTGCGCTTTTCGACCGGTATGGGCGAGCTGGACCGTGTGCTCGGCGGGGGAGCCGTCAAGGGCTCGCTGGTGCTCGTCGGCGGCGCGCCGGGCATCGGCAAATCGACGCTGATGCTGCAGATCTGCAGTCAGCTCTGCCGCTTTGCCAAGGTCCTGTATGTATCCGGCGAGGAATCGCCGCACCAGCTCAAGATGCGCGCCGAGCGGCTCAAGGTCGCGAGCGGCAACCTTTATGTGCTCTCGGAGACCTGTCTCGGCGATGTGCTCGAATGTGTCAGCGAGGAAGCGCCGGACATTCTGATCGTGGACTCCATCCAGACGCTCTACAACGAGGAGCTGGATTCGCCCGCGGGCAGCGTCAGTCAGGTCAAGGACTGCACGATGACGCTCATGCAGCTCGCCAAGGGGCAGGGCATCACGGTGTTTGTGATCGGTCACGTCAACAAGGAGGGCTCCATTGCCGGTCCCAAGGTGCTCGAGCACATGGTGGACTGCGTGCTCTATTTCGAGGGCGACCAGCACATGACCTACCGCATCCTCCGCGCGGCGAAGAACCGCTTCGGCGCGACGAATGAGATCGGCGTCTTTGAGATGGAAAACGACGGTCTCATTGAGGTCGAAAATCCCTCGGAAATGCTGCTCTCCGGCCGTCCTGCCGACGCGCCCGGCACCTGTGTGACCTGTGTGATGGAGGGCGCGCGGCCCGTGCTCGCGGAGATCCAGGCGCTGCTGGCAAGCTCATCGTACCCGACGCCGCGGCGCACGAGCAACGGCTTTGACTACAACCGCGCGGCGATGCTGCTGGCAGTGCTGGAAAAGCGCGGACAGCTCAAGGTGTCGCAGTGCGACGCGTATCTGAACATCATCGGCGGTCTGACGCTGGACGAGCCTGCCGCCGATCTCGCGGCCATTCTGGCGCTGGCGTCGAGCTATCTCGACAAGCCCATCGGCGCGCAGGTCGCCGCCATCGGCGAGGTCGGTCTGACCGGCGAGTTAAGGAACGTGAACAATCTGTCGCAACGGCTCAGCGAGGTGCGGCGGCTCGGCTTCACGGAGTGCATCATTCCAAAGCAGCATGGGAACCGTCTTGGACGTCCGGACGGCCTGAAGCTGACGGAGGTGCAGAATGTCGGTGAAGCGCTGCGTGTGCTGGCGAGGTCGTAACGCCGCTGACCGCAGAGCGCGGGATATAGTGTACGCAGGCGTTGCTGCGGCACGACGGCATCCCGCAGGCTGTGGAATACTTGAAGCCGCAGCGTCCGCCGGACTGGAACACGCAGTTGGCATGACAGAAAAGCTCGCTCATTCGATCAGACCCTTTCCAATGAAAAGTTTTCACGGAAATAGTTTGCGCGAAGGAGCGATGAATTAAACCGGTTTTTTGAATCTTCAGTATACTCAATGCCTCTAAGCAGTTATCCTTACGGAAAGGAGGAACGCAAAAACAGCCGATGAAGCGATTTAGGGCTACCCTCTTTTGAACAAAATTTTTATTTTGTTCAATTATATCTTTAGGTCGATCGGGGTCCCCCGCTTTAAACGACAGCTGTTTTTGTGAAAGCTCATGAACGATTACCGTACCGAAGCGCCGCCGATCCTGCGCGACTTTCTTTCCTACCATGAAACGATCAAGGCGCACTCCCGAAAAACCGTGGACGAATACTTTCTCGATCTGCGGAATTTTTTCCGTTATCTCAAGCAGACGCGCGACCCATCGCTGCGCGGTCTGGAGCTGAATGAAATATCCATTCTGGACGTCGATCTCGATTTCGTGTCCTCCGTCACGCTCACGGACATCTACGGCTATATGACCTATCTGAGCCGCGAGCGCGTACTGCATCAGAACAGCGATGCCTCCGGCTATGGTCTCAACGCCGCCTCCAGAGCGCGTAAAATTGCAACGATCCGCTCTTTTTACAAGTATTTGACCAACAAAGTCCACCTGATCAAGGAAAATCCGGTCAAGGACCTCGATTCGCCGAAGCTCAAGAAAACGCTGCCGAAATACCTCACCTTAGAAGAAAGCGTGCAGCTGTTGTCCTCGGTGGACGGACAGAACCGCGAGCGGGATTACTGCATCCTGACGCTCTTTCTGAACTGCGGCCTGCGTATTTCCGAGCTGATCGGCCTGGACATCACCGATA
>ERZ857840.3641-NODE-3641-length-12857-cov-5.181300_pt1 | contig 12857 bp, 8 predicted proteins | sample MGYA00519760_ERZ857840 | MGnify/ENA primary metagenome ERZ857840 (study PRJEB31778, sample SAMEA3449371) | human gut metagenome | biome: human gut; feature: human-associated habitat; material: faeces | place: United Kingdom | collected 2010/2012 ... | reverse complement strand
TTGCTTTATCCTCCTATCGGCTTGTCCGTTAATGCTTCATAAAGGGACAGTTCGCACCCAGCGTGCTGGTTTCCGCGTTCAGCACGCTCATGGCACGCAGATCCTTCACGATCCCCGGCAGCACACGCAGCACCTCGTCCACCTGTTCCTCGGTGGTGTCCGTGCCAAGCGACAGACGCAGGGAGCCATGCGCGATCTCATGAGGCAGGCCAATTGCCAGCAGTACATGGGATGGATCCAGGGAACCTGATGTACAGGCGGAACCACTGGATGCACAAATATGCGCCATATCCAGCATGATCAGCATAGATTCACCTTCTACAAACTGGAAACTGAAGTTAACATTATTCGGCAATCTGCGTGTTCTGTCACCATTCAGACGTGCATAAGGGATTCTCTTATAAATGGCATCAATCATGCGGTCTCTTAATTCGATTTCCTTAGCTGTACGTTCAGCCATGTCTGCAACAGCCATCTCAACAGCTTTGCCAAGGCCTACAATACCCGGAACATTCTCTGTACCGGCACGGCGTTTACGCTCCTGAGCACCGCCGTGAATAAATGAGCGGATCTTCACACCCTTGCGGATATAAAGGAATCCAATCCCCTTCGGTCCATTAATCTTGTGACCACTGATGCTGAGCATATCAATATGCATCTTGTCTACATCAATAGGCACCTGACAATAAGCCTGTACGGCATCTGTATGGAATAAAATACCATGCTCTTTCGCAATAGCACCAATCTCTTCAATTGGCTGAATCGTTCCGATCTCATTGTTGGCAAACATAACAGAAATCAGGATCGTATCCGGACGGATTGCCTGTTTTAACTCCTCTACATCAACGAGACCTCTCTCATCTACATCTAAATAAGTGATCTCATATCCTTCTCTCTCTAAATATTCACAGGTATGCAGGATGGCATGATGCTCAATCTTACTCGTAATAATATGTTTTCCTTTGTTTTTGTATGCCTCTGCTGTCGCCTTTAATGCCCAGTTATCACTTTCAGAACCACCGGCTGTAAAATAAATTTCCTCCGGCTTTGCATTTAATGCTGCTGCGATCGTCTCTCTGGACTTTGTAATGGCAAGTTTGCTTTTAGAACCTAAATCATATACACTTGATGCATTTCCATAATTCTCTGTGAAATAAGGAAGCATTTCTTTGACAACGTCTTCATGCGTTTTTGTTGTTGCTGCATTATCCAAATAAATCATATTTTTATCTCCTACTATTCCTATATGTTTTATATGTATATTATAATACGTTTTCCGGTTCTGTCAATAGGACATCTTGCATATATTAAGATAAATGTTCTTTCGGGAGGTCAAAATGAATCTTTCCCGTTATATCAGGCACTATATGAAAAATCCTCTGGTTCTTGGCACATTTTTATTAACTGCCTCCGGCGTTTTGAGCAGAATCATAGGCTTCTTCTATAGAATATTCTTATCTCATACGATTGGTGCGGAAGGAATCGGAATTTATCAGCTTATCTTTCCGCTTCTTGCCCTGTGCAGTTCTTTTACTACTGCCGGTATACAGACCGCTATTTCTAAATTCGTTGCCGAAGTCTCCGATGATCAAAACGAGAGCCGCAGACGCTGCTATCTGGCAGCCGGTTTACTGCTATCTCTTAGTCTGTCCTTTTTGTGTGCTTTCTATTTATATACACAGGCTGACTTTTTAGCTTATCATGTGATCCACGAATATCGTACTGCACCGCTGCTTCGGATCCTCGCCTATTCTCTGCCGTTTGGTGCTATCCATTCCTGTATCAGCGGTTATTATTACGGCTTAAAAAAAGCGATGATCCCGTCTGTGTCACAGCTTATCGAACAGATCGTGCGTGTTGCCAGTGTCTATGTCATCTACCGCGTCCAGATGCAGGAACAGATTCCCGTAACACCTGCCATTGCGGTATGGGGAATTGTCTGTGGGGAGATTTCCTCTGCTCTCTTTTCTGCCGCTGCCGTGCGTTTTTCTAAGTTACGGCTCTGTGATTTTAAAAATGCCCTGCCAAAGATTGGACGCTTATCCGTACCTTTGACCGGAAACCGTGTTGTCTTAAATCTTTTTACCAGTATTGAGGCTATTTTAATCCCCTTAAAACTCAAAGAGGCGGGACTTAGCACCTCTGCGGCTTTAAGCATGTTCGGTGTCCTGACCGGAATGGCTCTCCCACTGATTTTGTTTCCAACCTCGATCACAAATTCGTTAGCTGTCATGCTGCTTCCTGCTGTCTCGGAAGCCTCTGCACACGGAGAACGCGACCGAATCAAAAAAGCGGTTTCAAAATCTATTACTTATTGTATGCTGTTTGGTTTTGCCTGTACGGCTTTCTTTTTCTTCGGTGGTAATTTTTTAGGAATGTGGCTGTTTCAAAATGAGATGAGCGGCAACTTTATTATGCAGCTTGGTTTTATCTGCCCCTTCCTCTACCTGACTTCTACGCTTGCCGCCATTTTAAACGGACTTGGCAGGACCGTACAAACTTTTTGTTATAATCTAGTAAGTATCTGCATCCGCCTTCTGTTTGCACTGTTTGCCATCCCTGCCTTTGGTATCAAAGGTTATCTGTGGGGGCTGTTGGCAAGCCAGATCATCCTGTCGGTATGTCTGACGTTCTCTTTACGGGAATATCTGAAGTAATAGAAAAACGTATATTATATCATAGTTACTTACTAGGATATAATATACGTTAGAAACTCTGATTTGTCAATCTGATTATTCTGCGATTTTTCCTATAACAACAAATCTTGCATCTTCATACTCATAGGTACAGGTAGATAGAGTTACCAATTTGTCCTCCCCCGTTACCGATACTTCTGATGTAAAGTTGGATTTTTGAAGGACATGCTTTACTAACTCATCCCTGCCTTCTTTCGTCGTTGGGATGGTATACACACTGTCCTCTATATCCGTTGTATATCCTGCAAGGATTTCTAATTTCACACGCCGCCCCGGTGTATAGAGATACATGACAGGATGCTTTTCATAATATTCCTGATCCTGATATTTTACCAGCGAAGCAAACATCGTACCGTTTTTCATGTGATGTCCATAGATCATCGTATTCCAGTCCGAAAAATCGGAATGATTCTGATAATCCATAAATAAAGTACCGGCTTTTGCTTCTGCGCCATTCAATAACCGATGGAGATAGTAATCGTTATCTCCTGCCTGTGCTACTACATAATTGATCCCACCGCCCGGTGCATACAGCCATGCCACTGCATCTTTGCTGATCGCATGCAGGGTGTCAAAATCGATCGCATCCGGTATCGGTTCTTCCTTCTCTTCTTTTTCTTTTTTTGTATCTTTCGAATCCGTATTGTCTTTTTCTATAATGATCGCCGATTCCTGCAGATCCTGTGCAAATTTTTCGCTTTTCCTACCTTCTAACAGGTATCCTAAAATGTTCCACAGGGATACCAGCATAACGATGATGAGCACTGCCATCAGCAGGATCATTCCCCACTTATGCGGATTCTTTTGTTGTGATGGTTCTTTTTGTTCTTTTTTCATCTTAACCTCTGTTTTATGTAAACTATATATGGATCTTTTTGCTTCCTACTCTGTATATCTGTAAAATTCATGTCTTTAGAATTTTATCAGCATTTATACTAATAATTTCTATATCCGTATTCTCCTCTGTCAGATCATTCTCCTTTTATTGGAGAAACATCTGAAAGTTATAAAATTCTTTATATTATAAAACATCTTACGTCCACAATGATGTTATAAACATTGGTGATGCATCCGTGCTTTTGACAAATCCACATTGTTCATAAAAATGTAACTCATTATCATACGCTATTACTGCTACCCGTAGATAATCTTTATAATGTTCTTTCATCATTGCTACCAAAGTTCTGCCAACCGTATTTCCATGATATTTCGGGTTTACTAACAGATAATGGACATATGCATTCATGATTCCATCATCCATTGCGCATATCATTCCTATTAATTTTCCTTCATCCCATGCAGAATATATCGTTTTAAAATTTTTCATTGCTATAACCAATTTATCAGGATAATGTCCGGATGACCAATCTACTGATAAAAACAGGTCTTCTAACTCCTCACAAGAAAAATCCTGTGTATCTTTATATTCAATGTACATTTTCATTTTCTCCCATACTTTTAAAAATTCGCCACTATTCCGGCAATTCCATTTCATCGTTCATTTTTACAAATCCAAACTTTTCATATAAGGGCTTTCCTGCCTCTGTAGCTTCTAGTGAAATCTCACTAATTCCTCGTTCTTTTGCATCTTTTACAAGCAACTGCAGCGTTTCAAAAGCTATTCCCTGTCTCCTATAGTCAGGCTTTGTATACATATTCATAATGTATGCCTTGTTTCCTGTCTTATTATGATATGTTGGCATTACTTTAAAATAACTAATGCCACCTGCACCAACAAACATTTCATCATCAAAAACTAAGTATGCAGTATGCGTACCATGTTCAAGTGCATCTTTATAGTAATCATATGACTCTTTTTCAACCTCAGACATATCTATATCATCTGATAATTTATTAGCTGCTCTAAGAACTGTAATCCTTGTTTTCGTCAGTAATTCTATATCTTTCGTTGTTGCCTTTTGGTATCTCAACATAATATATTTCCCCCCTATCTTATCCCCATTCAAAGTCAAAACCCCTTACACCATAGCTGATGTAAGGGGTCTCTATACAAGCTAATTAACGCTCTAAGTATTCATTACCTACAGTGAATTATTTGTTGTTGATAGCTGCCTGAGCTGCTGCTAATCTTGCGATCGGCACACGGAATGGTGAGCAGGATACATAGTCTAATCCTAACTTGTGGCAGAACTCTACGGAAGATGGATCTCCACCGTGCTCTCCACAGATTCCTAAGTGCATGTCCGGACGTGTCTGTTTTCCAAGTTTTACAGCCATATCCATTAATTTTCCAACACCGTTCTGGTCTAATCTTGCGAATGGGTCAGACTCGAAAATCTTAGCCTGATAGTAAGCATCTAAGAACTTACCGGAGTCATCACGAGAGAAACCAAATGTCATCTGTGTTAAGTCGTTTGTACCAAAGCAGAAGAACTCAGCCTCTGTTGCGATCTCATCTGCTGTTAATGCAGCTCTTGGGATCTCGATCATAGTACCAACGGAGTATTTTAAGTCAGAACCTGCAGCAGCGATCTCTGCATCAGCTGTCTCTACTACTACTGCTTTTACGTTCTTTAACTCTTTTACTTCACATACAAGTGGAATCATGATTTCCGGAACCATGTTCCAATCCGGATGTGCTTTCTTTACATTGATAGCTGCACGGATAACAGCTTTTGTCTGCATTTTTGCAATTTCAGGATAAGTAACTGCAAGACGGCATCCTCTGTGTCCCATCATTGGGTTGAACTCTTTGAGTCCTTCGATGATCGCTTTGATCGTCTCTACAGATTTGCCCTGAGCATCTGCTAATTTCTTGATATCTGCTTCTTCAGTAGGTACGAACTCATGAAGTGGCGGATCTAAGAAACGGATGGTTACCGGGCATCCCTCTAATGCTTCATATAATGCTTCAAAGTCAGACTGCTGATAAGGAAGAATCTTATCCAGTGCTGCTTCTCTTTCTTCTACTGTATCGGAGCAGATCATCTCACGGAAAGCAGCGATTCTGTCTTCCTCGAAGAACATATGCTCTGTACGGCAAAGACCGATACCTTCTGCACCAAGCTCACGAGCTTTCTTAGCGTCTGCCGGTGTATCAGCATTTGTACGAACTTTTAATGTTCTGAACTCATCAGCCCATCCCATAACACGTCCGAAGTCACCGCTTACAGAAGCTTCGTTTGTCTTGATGTCGCCTTTGTAAATCTTACCTGTTGTTCCGTCTAAGGAAATGTAATCTCCCTCATGGAATGTATATCCACCGAGTTTGAACTCTTTCTTCTCTTCATCGATTTCGATTTCACCACATCCGGATACACAGCATGTTCCCATACCACGAGCAACTACAGCTGCGTGAGATGTCATACCACCACGAACTGTTAAGATACCCTGTGCAGCATGCATACCTTCGATATCCTCTGGGGATGTCTCAAGACGAACAAGGATAACTCTCTCGCCTTTTCCACCGATTCCTGCTTCTTTTGCTTCTTCTGCCGTGAAGATAACTTTACCAGCAGCTGCTCCAGGAGATGCCGGAAGTGCAGAACCGATTACTTCACCTGCTTTTAATGCATCTGCATCGAAAGTTGGGTGTAATAACTGATCTAATGATTTTGCTTCGATACGGCAAACAGCTTCTTCCGGTGTGATCTGTCCTTCGTCTACTAAATCACAAGCGATCTTGATAGCTGCAGGAGCTGTTCTCTTACCGTTACGAGTCTGTAAGAAGTATAATTTACCTTCCTCAATTGTGAACTCCATATCCTGCATGTCGTGGAAATGGTTCTCTAATTTCATAGCTAAATCCATGAACTGTTTGTAGCACTCTGGTAAGTCTTTCTCTAACTGAGTGATCGGCTGTGGTGTACGAACACCTGCAACTACGTCCTCACCCTGAGCGTTGATCAGGTACTCACCGAAGATACCTTTCTCACCTGTAGATGGGTTACGGGTAAATGCAACACCTGTTCCTGATGTGTCACCTTTGTTACCGAATACCATAGTCTGTACGTTTACGGCTGTTCCCCAGTCTCCAGGGATATCATTCATACGACGATATACAATGGCACGAGGGTTGTCCCATGAACGGAATACTGCTTTTACAGCACCCATTAACTGGTCTTTTGGCTCCTGTGGGAACTCTTCGCCGTTCATTGCCTCTTTATATACACCTTTGAATTTCTCAGCTAACTCTTTTAAGTCATCTGCTGTTAACTCTGTATCGTATGTTACACCTTTTGCTTCTTTCATCTCGTCGATGATCTTCTCGAAGTAAGATTTTGGAACTTCCATAACTACGTCAGAATACATCTGGATGAATCTTCTGTAAGAGTCATATGCGAATCTAGGATTTCCTGTCTTCTTTGCAAAACCTTCTACTGCTACGTCATTTAAACCTAAGTTTAAGATAGTATCCATCATACCTGGCATAGAAGCACGAGCACCGGAACGAACAGATACTAATAACGGATCTTCTGTGTCTCCGAATTTTTTACCATTTACGCCCTCTAACCATGCAAGAGCCTCGAAGATCTGATCCTCAATCTCTTTGGAAATTGTCTTTCCGCAGTTGTAATACTCGGTACATGCCTCTGTGGTTACTGTAAATCCCTGAGGGATCGGCATTCCTAAGCCTGTCATCTCGGCTAAGTTACAGCCTTTACCACCAAGCAGGTTTCTCATAGAAGCGTTACCTTCTTCAAATTTGTAAACCCATTTTGCCATTTGAATAATTCCTCCTAAAAAAATTTATATATTGTTATGTGATGCCCCGTATTGTGGTGATCACAAATACACTATGTAATACGACCATCAAGGGTCGCACATAATTGATTTTAACACAAATTTCATTTTTCGCAACAGATTTTCATAAATTTGTCCAAAAAAAGCAGAAAAAGGAATCCAAAGATTCCCTTCTGCTTTTTCACGCCTGTTACTGTTTCTGTTCTTTTTTTGTTTTTTACCTATTTTTTTACATTTTAACTACCTTTACGCTCTTGCTGATCCCTGCATTTTTCAAAATCTTCTTATATGCATCCAGCTTCTTTTTCGGCACTTTGATCGTTGCCTTTTTATGGATTCCCTTGAACGCATTCTTTCCGACAGTCTTTTTCGTCAGCTTTGTGGTCTTGATGATCACTTTCTTTAAGTTCTTGCAACCGTAGAATGCATTCTTTCCGATGTTCTTAACGTTCTTATCAATCGTGACCTGTGTCACTTTCTTGTTGTTCTTAAATGCATCTTTCGATACTGCCGTTACCTGATATTTCACACCTTTTACTGTGATCGTTGCCGGAATGCTGACTTTCTTTACATTCTTTTTCGGTTTTACATAAGTTACCGTCGGATTTTTTACTTTTACACCGGTTACTTTATAGGTTGCACCCTTGCTGTCCTTTAAAGTCTTGCCCTTGGCTGCCGGCTTCTTTGTTGTATTAGTCGGCTTCGTCGGATTCTCCGGTTTTGGTTGATCCTTTGGCGGATCCTGTTTAGGCGGTGTCAGCTTTGCAATCTTTACTTCTGCTGTCTGTGTTGTAAACAGACTGTTTTTAAATACTGCCGTATAAAGTCCGATTCCCTCTGCCTGTTCTGTTGCCTGTTTTTTGATACTGTAAGCTGCTGCTACCGTCTCTTTTGCTCCCTCTACGCCACAGAGACGACAGTTCTGTTTTGCTGTACAACTCTTCTTATCCGCTGACCATGTATATGCCACATCATAGGTGTGTTCCGCATTTGCATAAACATCGCCGTCTTTATAAACGGCTGCTCCACCTAATACCGGGATCTCATCTGTTCCGATACTCTGTCCCCATACCGGTGCTTCCGCACGGTTCTCTCCGGTTCCGTCTAATAAATATGCCACTTCTCCGGAAGCAAATTCTGCCTTTGTCTTAACTACGACTCCCTCTGGCTCTGTGACGCTTGTATCCTCTGACATACTGTAACAGTTCTCTACACCCTGGCAATACTTTGTCGTACCTAACATTGGTAATGCATCTGTTACCGTATCATAGCAATTCTTTATTTTATTTCCGCTAAAACAGCCTACTAAAGTTCCATTCCGACTGTCTGTTGCTTCTGTTGCATCTGTTACATTCACCTGTCCGGTACTATAAGAATTTTCAATATTTCTATATTCTTCCGTGCTGCTTGTTATGCTTACATATCCGAATAATCCACCTACCTGTATACCCTTTGAGGCTGTGACATCTCCTGTATTGATACATTTTTTGACAGCTCCTGTAGATGCTTTGATATTGTAAGATCCCACGATTCCTCCAACATAGGTACCTATTCCCTCAATCGCACCTTCGTTCTTTATCACACCGGTATCCGACACGATGCCTTCCTTACAGTTATAGCTTCCAACGATACCGCCTATATTGTCAGCTTGCGTAGTTGAGATTTTTCCCTGATTTACAATATCTCCATATGCCCGGATCGGACTAGCTGTCTGATTCCGATCACACATGCCTGCGATTCCTCCTACCTGAGTTGCTCCTGTAACACTCGACTCATTGCGGATCTCTCCTCCTACTGCAATAAGCTGTGAGTCATTCAATTTTCCTACAATCCCTCCAATTTCATTACCCGAGAGATTGCTTGCCACTTCCCCGGTATTGACAATGTCTCCGGCTGCTGTGACCGTAGTGCTGTTACAAGATCCAAACACACCTCCGATAGTATTTGGCCCTTTGACTGCTCCGGTATTTCTGATATCTCCTGTCATTGCTGATATTTCAGCCTTGCCTGTAATATATCCTATCACTCCTCCGATCGAATTGCTGGCATAGCTGCCAGTGACATTTCCCGTATTCAGAATGCTTCCTGCCTGTATCTGTATCGGGTCACCACTGCTTGATGCCAGATAGCCTATAATTCCTCCTGTATAAGTACTTCCGCTGACTTCTGCCGTATTCCGTACCTCTCCTATAACTTTCAATGCAGCAGTGACTCCTAATTTTCCTGCGATTCCACCAGTGTAATTATAATACATTCCACCGTCAATAACTCCTGTATTCTGCAGTTCTCCGGCTCCCTCAATAGAACCCTTGCATTCTCCCACGATTCCTCCTATAGAACCACTTGAGTTAATTTTACCGGAATTTGTCATAGCGCCGGAAAATTGAATTTTTCCGCTGATTTCATCACAATAGCCTGCAATTCCTCCTGCAGGATACGAGGTTGCTTTTACATCTGCTTTGTTATTACAATTACTAATTGTTCCTTTATTCGTTCCACATATACCACCGACATAGCTCGTTCCTATTACGTTGCCATCTGTGGTTACATTTTTGACTTCCCCGCCGTTACCTATGATACTGAATAAGCCGACATTATTTCCTGACTTGTCCACATTTAACTTGATCGTTGCACCATTTCCATCGAATACACCGGTATATCCGGCATCGTTGCCTTCAGTATCTTTGACATTTGCCGGCATAGGCTGCCACGTTTCGTCTGAAACATCAATGCTGGCAACACCATCTGCTACTTTTGCACAAATGCCAAGATTTTCTGCTTTTCCATCTAACAATGCTGCAAATGCCTTTAAATCTGCCGCATCTTCAATAATATACGGGGCATTATCTGTTCCACTACCGGATAATGTCCCTTTTGCTGCCTGTACTTCGAGTGTTCCAAGACTGCTTCCTAAGACACTTGTCACCATCAATGCAAATGCCAGAAAGAGACTGAACACGGAAGATATACTCTTTTTTTCTGTGAATCGTCTTTTCTTTATATTTTCCCTCCTACATATTTTCAACACTTGACTTTTCATTAAAATTCTAACATATGGTCCGCATTTTGTATAGCAAACTAAAGTCTAGGTTTTTGTCCTGATTTTTCCAAACTTTTTACCAAACTCTTACACTGGACCATTGGCTGAAAGCCGCTTCTGACAAGGATTTACGGATATTTTTTCAATCCAAAAAGAGGATGCACTCCCTGCCGGAAGTTCATCCTCTGATGTTCTTCTTTTTATGATCCTGTAAGATCCTTAGAATGTGAATTTGTCTGCAAAATATGCCTCTAAATCGGTAATCTTGATGCGCTCCTGCTCCATGGTGTCACGGTCACGGACGGTAACTGCTCCATCCTCTTCGGAGTCGAAATCATAAGTGATACAGAATGGTGTACCGATCTCATCCTGTCTTCTGTAACGCTTTCCGATATTTCCACGGTCATCAAATTCACAGTTGTATTTCTTAGATAACTGTGTGAAGACTTTTTCTGCACCCTCATTTAATTTCTTAGATAACGGAAGTACACCGATCTTTACCGGTGCAAGTGCCGGATGGAAATGCAGTACGGTTCTCATATCCGGTTTTTCTTCTGTTCCGATATTTTCCTCATCATAAGCTGCACATAAGAATGCTAATACCACACGGTCTGCACCCAGTGAAGGCTCGATAACATATGGAATGTATTTTTCTTTCTTTTCATCATCAAAATAACTCATATCCTGACCGGATGTGTTCTGATGCTGTGTCAGGTCATAATCGGTTCTGTCTGCGATTCCCCAAAGTTCTCCCCAGCCGAATGGGAATAAGAATTCAATGTCACTTGTCGCTTTAGAATAGAAAGATAATTCTTCTTTTTCATGATCTCTGAATTTTAAATTTTCTTCTTTTAATCCTAAGTCTAATAAGAATTTTTTACAATAAGCTTTCCAATAATCAAACCATTCTAAATCAGTATCTGGTTTACAGAAGAATTCTAATTCCATTTGTTCAAATTCTCTTGTTCTAAAAATAAAGTTACCTGGTGTAATTTCATTTCTGAATGATTTACCAATTTGACCAATACCAAATGGTACTTTTTTACGAGAAGTTCTTTGAATATTTTTAAAGTTTACAAAGATTCCTTGTGCAGTTTCTGGACGTAAATAAACAACAGATTTATCATCTTCAACAACACCCATATGTGTTTCAAACATTAATTTAAATTGTCTAACATCAGTGAAATTACTTTTTCCACAGTTAGGACAAACAATATTATGTTCTTTAATATAAGACATTGTTTGTTCATTAGACCAACCTTCACTATGTACAGAAGGATCATATGCTTCAATTAATTTATCTGCACGATGTCTTGTTTTACATTCTTTACAGTCAATTAATGGATCAGAGAAACCACCAACATGTCCTGAAGCTTCCCATACCTTTGGATTCATGAAAATAGCTGAATCTAAACCAACGTTATAAGGAGATTCTTGAATGAATCTTTTCCACCATAAACGTTTAATGTTATTTTTCATTTCAACCCCTAATGGTCCATAATCCCAAGTATTTGCTAGTCCATCATAGATTTCTGAACCTTGATATACAAAACCAGTTGATTTTGCATGATTTACTAATTTATCCATATCTTTAGTTGCCATAATTTTCTCCTTTTTTTACGATATAAATGAATAAAGACTTGGCTTTCCAAGTCTTCTATCTTTTTTTCGCATACAAATAAAATACCCTTATAGTGGATATTTGTCAACCAACTATAAGGGTACTATATATAGGTTCTTTCGTCTAACCAATGCATAATATCATGATAGACATCTCGATAATTATTATCATGTAAAATATCTTGTCTTTTATTATCATAAATCTTATATTGGAGATCTTTTAGACCATTTCCTTTTAATATTTGATAAAGTTTTATAGTATCTTTTCCATTTTTAGTAAGATTATCAAAACCACCTGATAATAAATAAACAGGTAAATAATCAGGTATATGTTTTAGATGATCTTCATCACTTACATATTTTATGTATTCCAATATATCATGATAGGCTTGATTTGTATAAACAAAATCACTTAAAGGATCTTCTTGATAAAGCTGTACTTCTTTTTGATTACTCATTTTATAACAACTATTTAAATTTTTTTGTAAAAATAAATCCACCGCTCTTTTAATGACTCTTGAACGATACATTGGTCCATGTAGTAAAATATTTAAATCAACAATCGTTTTCATACGATAATAAAAATTATTTTTCAGACATGTTCCAAGCAAAATCATTCCATTAATATAATCTCCATACGTCATGGCATATTTAAGTAATACAAGCGAACCAAAATCAACACCAATAATAAAATAAGGAAGGTCTTCATATCTTTTAGCGATAATATGTCTTAAACGTTGCATATCTTCAATCAAAGTATCAAGAGCATTTCCGCTTCCAAAATAGCCTTGTTCAAA
>ERZ857840.3638-NODE-3638-length-12867-cov-2.818451_pt1 | contig 12867 bp, 10 predicted proteins | sample MGYA00519760_ERZ857840 | MGnify/ENA primary metagenome ERZ857840 (study PRJEB31778, sample SAMEA3449371) | human gut metagenome | biome: human gut; feature: human-associated habitat; material: faeces | place: United Kingdom | collected 2010/2012 ... | reverse complement strand
TTTTCCCAACTTTGAATTTCGGCCATATAATTTTCCATTTCCTACAACATTAAGCGTTGCATCTGGAACTTCTTTTAGAATAGTTTTCCAAACAGCAGCAAGTACATGGAACCCTTTTGTCGGAACTAATGAACCAATATAGGTAACCGCATGGTTTTGTATCTTTTCTCGGTGCAATTCGTCCGTTTCCGGATACATATTATATATGTATGTAGACTTATTAATAACAGCGTGATCAATATAACGATCATATTGCTGCCTTCCAACAAATACATTAGCCTTTGCATATTCGCATTTGCAAATTTTATTACAGAAATCGTTCAAATAAAAGTTATGCCCCCACAGAATTGTTTTAATCTTTTTCGCACTTATATCATCGAAAAAGCTCTGTGGAAGCGGAATACCATTATAAACTGCACTAACAACAAGGACATCAACGTCCTCTTTTTGGGCCTTTGCTGGTAAGCCATCAATACCATTAACAACTACATAGTTATCAACTTCAGGCAGGATACCTTGTTTAGCCACAAATAATGTAACCTTATTATTTGAATAATACATTTTATATGCTTGGGCTAACAGTAAAACACAATATTCCGTTCCGCCTATTCCTGGATTTCCCGCCAATAAATTCTTACAATCAACACTTGATATGTTTTCATTATTTATATAAATTCCAATATGCATTTTTTATTCCTTTACAAAAGCAAGCAATCTACTTTCAAATCGCTCATCATCTTTTTGAATTTGAAGATATTCACTTGAATATGGATAGTACTCTTTATTCAAGCTTTGATACCAGCTCTTAAATGCCTCAATATCAAATTCATCTACATCTGTGACATAAACGAAATCATTGGTCTGCATCAGCTCTCCCATATAAGATCCTTTTGATATCAGCATCGGCAAGCCATAGCGAATCCCATCATAAAGTTTGACTGTCATCGCCGGTTTCTGCTGCTCATCATTCTCATAAAGATTGAGTAATACATCTGTTTGTTCTACAAAAGAGGGAATTTGGTCAACTGTATATCTACCTGTGAAAACAATATTATGATACTTCTCACAATGTTTTTTGAGTTCTTCTGTATTGCCTTCTCCGCAATAGCATAGTTCTATACCAGGTACATTTCCGAATAAATCACAAATTTTTTTATTCCATTCGATTTGCCGTATCATTCCCCAAAAAACGACTCTGATGTTCCTACTCCTTTTCTTGGGTAAACATTCCATTTTTAAATTGCTTACATTGTGCGACATTACAAATTTATTGCTCTCACCAAGAACCTTTTTAAATCCCATCGAAGAAATAGCTGTAAATTCGGATTTTTCAATAATACCTTTTATTATTCTTCTGCAAATGCTATTTTTTTCATATGTCAAATCTCGATAATCGAAAACAAATTTTGATTTTCTGACGGTTCTACTCAGCATATATAAAGGTAATGCTGTTTGCGTTGTCAATAAAATAATATGATCATACTTGTTCTTTTTAATTATCTTACAAAAATACCGCATGCACCCCACAAAGCCGTGAATTTTTTTCGCCTTGGGCTGATAGTTGCTCATTTTATAACGATATGAAATGCTATTACCCTTAAATGCTTTACATTTAAGATTGGAATCCATATCTCGGTCCCAGTATAATACGTCATATGAAATATTATTTTTGTCAAAAATATCAGTATATTTATATAGAAATTGCATCAGATGCAAATTGTGAAAACCTACAATTGCTATTTTATTCATACTTTCCCAAAGGCCTTTCTCTCAAATCAATACTGAGGTTTCATCATGGTTGATCTCTGTAGATTTTCCAAGATATTTTATAACTTCTTAATAATCCTCGCCGGGTTTCCAGCGATCACACACTTATCCTCAAACTTCCTAGCAACCACAGCACCGGCACCAACAACGCAGCCATCTCCCAGCACTGTGCCCTTCAGTATTATCGAATTGCACCCAATGAAGCAGCTCTTGCCAATCTTAATCTCTCGGCTTGGCACCAGATCACTGTCACCACCGTTTTCATCTCGCAGGAGTTTGTTTCTCGCCTCTGCCTCAATTGGGTGAAAGTCATTGTCCAGAATCTTGCAGTTTCCACCGATGCAGGTGTTCTCACCAATCGTGATTTTCTTCCGGGCGTAAATTGTTGCTCCACTTATCCCTACGTTATTGCCGATTTCAATCTCTGCTCCTGGAGCGCGCGTGACAATGATCGTCCGGCTGTAAAGACCAACCAGATTACTAAGGAAACTGCTCTTAATCGTGACATTCTCACCAATCTTCAGCTTGGCACCACCTTTGTTGAAGATAATCGGCACACCCTTCAGCAAGAGGTTCTTTCCATATTCAACTTTTGTCATCTTCATAACCAGCTTAAACCAGTTACTGTTCATACCTCTCGCCTCCTTTACAGTTTCAGAATTTCTTCTGCGTATTTTTTCACTGACACATTTCTGGTCAGATTCTTTTCCAGATTTTCACGGCCTCTGGCTCCCATCGCCTTCAGCTCACTATTTTCAGCATTTTCAATGAACCATCGAATGTTTTTCTCGACCTTATCATACTCACCCGGCTCACAGCAGAGACCGCCATGTGTATCTTCAATCAGGCAGCGAACCTCTGAACCTGACTCCAAGACCCCTAAAATTGGCTTCGAAGCGGCCATTATGCCGTATGCCTTCGATGGGCAACTTACTCCTTTGATGCCTTTCGCGTTCACACACCAGTGAACATCACCGGCATTCAAACTATAAATCAGGTCAGCCTTATCTTGGTACGGAATGAAAGTCACATTATCCATGTGATGCTGCTTTACATAGAGCACCAACTTGTCCAGCACAGAACCAGCACCAACAAAAGCAAATACAACCTCTCGGCCATCGGCAGTCTTAGTACCCGGTTTGATTTTCTCCACAACCTTAATCAAATTCTCAAGGTCGTAGTACAGACCGATATTACCTGAATACATAATGACGAACTTTCCACCCAGACCGTATTTCTTCTTGAAGGCCAAAACCTTTTCATTGCTCTCATCCAATGGATAAATCTCGTTTTCATCGATCCAGTTGTTGATCATAACCGTTTTCGGGACTTTCTTATCCTTGAAGCGATTCTCAACCGTTTCCACCAGATCACGGCCGACTGTAATTACAAGGTCGCTGCGTTTGCAGCTGAACTTGTCGAACCACATCATGGCATCTGTGATAAGTTTGCTCTTGGTGTAGCCAACAGCCAACACCTGCTCCGGGTTAAAGTCTTGAATGTTGTAAATGTACTTGGCGTGTTTCATCCATTTGCCCCAGACGCCCAGCAAGCCGCCCGATGTCAAGTCTTGGACAACATTTTTCACAAATTTCTATTTTAGAAGTGCTGCCACATCCCGCCGCAAATCCTTGGTTTTCCTTGATATTCCGCCATTTTTCTCTTTGGCGGTCTATTTTTTTGCCCTAATCTTCATTTTTATCGCTGATGATTTAGGTTCTTCACCTTTTTTAATCATAAAAGAATCCTCGTTTAATCTTTTTCTGTGCTGCGCCATATCTTTACAGGATTCCATATCAATCTTTTCCAAAAATCCTGCTTATCTCTGGTTTTTCCATCAAAAGCAGAAATTCGATCCAACATACCATCAACAGCCCGAAAAGATAGGTGTCAAAAATGCCCTGAGATTTTTGTTAAAAAAGACTAAGATTTTTAATTTTCGAGCAAGCGATACACTTTTCCCTCTCCATCATGTTCTTTGTTAAAAAATAAACATTCGTTAAAAGTCCGGCAAAGATTCATCTGGTTTGTCAGAAAGATAGCCTTTTTCACAATTAAAAAGCTCCCACCTGCAACTCAAAGTTTCCTTTGAATCACAAGTGGGAGCCACTACCAAATCTTCAAATATTATTCTTAGTTCTCTTTTTGTTCTGCTTCAATTTCAGATTTTTTTCTTCTGCCCCGGCGTTTCTTTTCTGTTTCCGGTTTCACATCCCCAATATCATAAATGACAACTTGCTCATCCGGGTACAAGGTTCCATTCAAGGTATAGCTAAGTTTACCACCGTTGTCATCCTCGAAAGGCAGCATTCTCCGAAACTCTACCTGGATAGCCGGCACCTTAATGCTGATTGCATAAGTCTGCTTGCTTTCCTCATTACTGAACTTGATCGCATTCGGATCTTTTTCTGAACAAGGCTGAATCGCAATCTGCCTGGTCTTTGCGTTGAGCAGCACCTTGATGTAAGGCGCGTAGTTTAACTCTACAGCTGTTGCCTTATTGAATTTCAGGCTGTTTGAAGTCACCGTCATAACAGACTCGCCTTTCGGCTGCTTTAGATTGATTACCTCAAATCCTTTCAAAATTTCCATTTCACATTCCTCGCTTTCATATTCTATGTGTATCTGCTCTGGCTTTGCATCAACCAGTGCCATCACCTTTTCTGTTGCCGTTTCCAATCTCTTGAAGGAAACAGCCTTCCATGTAGGTCTGATAGGAACGAACCCTAACAGCACTCCTTTTCGTAAAGGAACCAGCCTTTGCTGCTTTGGGCGAATACGCCTCCGCTTGCCTGCAATCTGTTCCAGCCGTACCTGTGCCTTATCCCAGATCTCTCGTTCTACGATTGCGGGATGATGGTCTGGTATAAAATACTGCTCCACCTCGCCTTCGTTTTTCTTGGTCTTGTGGGTCAAACAATCTACCGTATAGGTTTTCTGCATCAGAACGTCGCCGCAGTATTTTTCATTCCGCAGGATATTCTTGACCGATTCACCCGTCCACGGGTTATTTTTGATTGTTCTGATTTCCAACGCATTGAGTTTTTCTGCAATTTCTGCCGGGTGCATTCCCTTATCAAAGCTCATATAGATGGTACGAACAATTTCAGCTTCGTTGGTAACAATCACCATTTCGCCAGCATCGTCCGTATCATAGCCCAGCAGACTCGTCGTACTGATTTTTTGCGTTCCGGCTTTCATCCGGCTTCGAGTTGCCCACTTGATATTAGTGGAGATGCTTCGGGATTCCTCCTGTGCGAAGGAAGCCAGCATCGTCAGAAATACTTCTGCCTTTTCATCCAGACTATCCAAACGTTCCTTGTCAAAATACACACTGACAGGTGGCCGGAGGTTCCGCAGCAATCGAATATTAGTCAGGCAGTCCACCACATTACGAGCAAAACGACTGATAGACTTCGTAAGAATCAGATCAATTTTCTTAGCCTTTGCATCCTCTATCATCTGCTGAAACTGCACTCGATGCTTAACTTGTGTACCAGAGATTCCTTCATCCGCATAAATGCCTGCCAGCTCCCAGTCTGGATGCTCCGCTATAACAGTGTTGAAATGTGCCATTTGCTCTTCCAGACTGGTTTCCTGCGCCTCCTGATCTGTGCTGACACGACAGTATGCAGCGACACGCTTTTTAGGTGGTTCTTCTGTTTCCGCCACGACACCCACTGTTGCAGGAATTATTTTCACATCATAGGTCTTTGTCAGGCGAGGTGTCTTTTTTCTTCCCTTTTCCTTACGTCGTTCTACCACAATTGGCCTTTTAGCATGACTATCGCTTGCCACATTTCTCCCTCCTTCCACTTTTTCTTCCTATTACAAAGTTGCCCATGTTATAGCATTATCATTAATGTCATAACATGGGCAAACACTATTTGCAGACTCTCTATCTTACTTATTATACCGCATTGTGGGTATCTCCACAATATCCATTTGCATACCCAACCCGTATAATGAAACGTATAGAACGTTTTTTACAAGCAAAAGTGGTGACAGCTTTGATTGATTTTACTCCTCTGTGGGAAACTATGCGCCGCAAGCAGGTAACGCAGTACCAGCTTCTCAAAAACGGCTTGGACAACAAAACGCTGGACACTCTGAAAAAGAATCGGAATATTACACTATCCACATTGGAAAAACTCTGTCAGATGCTCGATTGCACTCCCAATGATGTCGTGCAATTCATTCCAGACGATAAAAAATAATGCCGTCATAGTACCGTATAATCGGTGACTGTGGCGGCATTCCATTATATAGGTAGAAACGCTCACTCTATAACTATCACATTCCTGCGGAATGAAACACCCTCATAGTCGAGAAGATACTAATCCTCTCAACTATGAGGGCGTTGCTTTTATTCAAGCAGTTCCAAAGGCGGGCTATCCGGGTCTGGCATCTTATATGTACCATACCTGCCGAAGCATTACTGCCGCCAATTCCAGAAGAATCACCATGCTGCCAACCACCTGCGGGACCATAAAAATCACAAATCCACCGATCAGCATTTGAAGTGCTTCCACCCCTTGCGACTGCTGCATCAAGAACGAAAGCACCGCCGTTGCTAATAGCACACTGCCTAGCAGATAGAAAAAACATGCAGAACAGTGATGCAGAAATACCACAAACCACTTCGCCAGCCACACCGCAAGGAGCAGCGGCAGGGTTATCATCACCAGCACCAATTTTAACAGCCATCGAATCGCTTTCATAATATCCTCTTTCCGGCTGGTCTGTTGCCCATGTTATAGCACACGCTTTGATGTTCCAACATGGGCAAACCCAGTCTTTTCTCAAATTCAGCCTGTATGCAGTGCTTTTACAGTATCCTGTATGCTCTGCTCATATTTGAACCGTACCACGATGCGCCCTCCATCATGCACAAAGACATTTTCGATAAAGGCCGACACCATACCTGCCGTGAGCCTCGTTCCGTTTAGAAAATTTTCAGCCTGCTCTGCCGCTGCGCGCACGGTTCCCGGAACAACGCTCTGGACAGATTCTTCCGCTTTGAATTGTTCAATTTGCTCTTGCACCTCTGAAATTCGTCTATCACATTCCTGTTTTTTCTGCTTGTAGGTATCAAGTGGGAGTGTTCCGGCTGCATATTCTTCATACATCCGCATCTTCTCACCTTTCAGATTTTTAAGTTCCTGCTCCATCAGAGTTTTTCGGCGGTTTGCCTTTTTGTGGGCTTCTTTCAAATCCTGCTCTTCCTTTTGAATATCACCATAAAGGGAATCCAGCAGAGAGAGTTCCTTTTTCAGTGCCTGAAAAACAGCATTTTCAATATCACTGACCTGAAAGACTTCGGAGGTACACTGAGTTTGCCCCACAAGTTCCAGTCCTTCTCTGCACCAGAATGTCGGCACAACCTGTTTGAAATTGTGCGCCATCACTCGCCTGCAATTTCCGCAGCGAACTTTGCCTTTCAATGGAAAGTCCACGCTGCCCATCAGCACTTTATGGCTGTTGCTTTTTATGACAAGCTGCGCTTTTTCAAATTCCTCACGACTTACGATTGCTTCATGGGTTCCCTCTGTAATGTACCGCTGCCCTTTGGGAACCGTTCGGATAATGCTTTTGCCGGAAATCAGTGTTTTGGTTTTGCCCAAAACCATCGCCCCGGTGTACACATACGCCGTGAGGATTTTCCAAACGCGAGAACTATCCCATAAGATCACAGGAGCTATGGTATAGGTCGTTTCTTTGCCATACGCCTTATTTTCTTTGTTATATACGCTTGGCACAGGAACATTTTCGTCATTGAGCATCATCGCTATATCTCTTGTTCCCAGCCCCAGAATCGCAAGGTCGAAAATACGCCGCACGATTTTTGCGGCTGGCGGGGCAATGATAAATGCGCCCTTTTTGTCCGGGTCAAACTGATAGCCGAACGGTGCAGCAGATGCCGTTGTAATACCCTTGCGCCACTTAACCTGATTGGCCGTCCGCAGTTTCTTTCCTGCATCCCGGCAGTACATGGTATTTACCAGATTACTGACGATCACATCCATTCCCAGCGTTGTACCTTTATAATTATTGCTGTCATAGTTATCGTTGATGGCAATGAGCCGAACACCAAGCAGGGGGAAAATCTGCTCCATGTATTCGCCCACACCGATATAATCACGGCCAAAACGGGAAAGGTCTTTCACGATGATGGTATCAATCTTGCCATTGCGCACACCGTCCATCATCTGCTGGAATCCAGGTCTGTCAAAATTGCTGCCTGTGTAGCCGTCATCTACAAAATCCATCACAGGCGCATTTTGCAGGTTTTCTTTGCAGGAGATATACCGCAGGATCAGTTCTTTCTGGTTTTCAATGCTGTTGCTCTTATCCTTGCCATCTTTGCCCAAGTCGCCATCAGCCCTTGAAATGCGCTGATACGCTGCAATCATGTTTCTGCACTCTCCTTTCCAAGTTCTGTAAACACATCCTGAAATCCGAAAACAATCCGAATCCGCTTGTCCGCACTCACTTCGATTTTCTGCACAAGAGATTTTACCAACTGAATGTCAAATTCAAAGTTGTCCAGATGTTCTTCCAAATGAGAAGTCATATTCAGGTATTCTTCGATCTGCCGTTCTACTTCCGCTTTTTTGTTTTCTGCTTCCTGCAGCGCAGCCCGTAGACCATCATACTGTCTGGAATAATCTTCCCGAATCAGCTGGTAATCTTCGGAATCCACCACACCAGCCACATAGTCCGCATAAAGCTGTTCCCGCTTCTTGGCCATCTGGCTAACTTTATCGGTCAGACTCATAATTTCACCCTTTGCCCGGTAAACGGGATTCTGCACATCCTCGATTTTCTGCAATTCTTCCAGCACCTTCCGTTTATCGCTCAGCTGGACAATGAACAAATGCAGCTGATCCATTATCAGGGCTTTCAGCAGTTTTTCCGGAATCTGATGGCCGATGCACTTATCGTCAGCCTGTCTTGCCTTGCAGATGTAATAGCAGACCTTTTTACTTTCTTCCGCCCCATGCGGCAGTCGTTCAAACTCCATCGCTCTGCCGCAGTCTGCGCAAAACACCATTCCTGCAAGGTCATTCTGATATTCTGCCCGAATCTGCTCCGACTTTGCTCTTACTGTCTGGAATACTGCTCGATTCTTGTCCAAGATTTTTTGCACCTTTTCAAAATCATCCCTTGCAATGATAGCCGGATGTGTGTCCTTTGCCACATACCACTGTTCTTTGGGAAGGTCATGCTTGTCCTGTCCTGCGAATAACTTCTGTGTACTTTTATTGTTGATGGTATCGCCCACATAGGTTTGATTTTCCAAGATGTGCCGAATCGTGGTTACGCCCCACTTTTTACAGGTAAGCACTTCTTTCCCCTCAACCATTTTTCTATGCCACTCCCGTGGAGTCGGAACCTGCAGCAATGTCATTCGTCGAGCGATTTCAAAAATTGGAACGCCCATCAGTTCCCACTGGAAAATCAACTGCACATAAAATGCAGCTTCCGGGTCAATTTCATTACGCTTTGTCACGGGGTTCCGAATATAGCCATACGGAGCATCGTTTCCGACTGCATAGCCTGCTTCTTTCTTACGCTGCAAAGAAGTCCATATCTTTTTGGATATGTCTTTCGCGTACATTGCGTTGACCATATTCCGAATCGGGAGAGCCAGACTTTCCATGTCCTCTGTGCGCGTACTATCAAAATTATCTGTAACAGCAATCAATCGAATCCCCAAAAATGGGAACACCGTTTCGATATAGTATCCTGCTTCCAGATAGTTGCGACCAAAGCGCGAGAGATCTTTCACCACAATGCACTTGATTTTCTTCTGCCGCACATCGTTCATCAGGCGGGTAAATGCAGGCCGCTTAAAATTTGTTCCCGTAAATCCATTGTCGAAGTAGGTATCCACATAGCTCAGTTCCCTGCTGCGGTTGATATAGTCCTGCACCAGTGCGATCTGCGTTTCCATGCTCTCTTCTGTTTCTTCATCCTCAACAGAAAGCCGTCCATAGATTGCCGCAGGCATTTTTGCTTCTTCCAGTTCCGGGAGCAGCACAGAAGCTGCCGCCTGTTCCGGCTGCGGGAGATTTTTTCTACTCTTTCGTGCCACTGTCTGTACCCTCCACTTCTATCCGACTAAGCATCTGTTTCCATTCATCCATTTTCATGGTCAGGCTGATTTCTGCCTGTCCATCGTCCCGTAATGTAACCGTGACCTGCTCGATATGCTTTTTCACAAAATTGCGGTCAAGTTCCTCCGGGGGCTTATACTGTGCCATCTGCTGAATCCATGGATTGCGCAGGCTCAACGCCCGTTCCCATACCAGCGTATCTTCCATAATTGTTGTAAGCTGTTCATTCAATTTCCGATGTGCTTCTTCGTAGTCCAGCAGTTCGGCACGATATTGTTCTTCGGTGATTTCATCGGCTATATAACTCTCATACAGCGGCACACGGCGAAACTGTTCCACATTCAGTTCAGCCAGAACGGACTTCATCTGCAACGACTTTTCGGCTCGAACTACCTCGATTGCTTTCTTGCCTGCTCCCTGCTGAATCGCTGCAGCCAGCTTTTCTTCTTCCAGATGTTCCAGTTCCAGAGCATCCATCACCTTTTTATAAATGGTAGCTGCCGGGACTTTCAGATTCTTTCCGTTTTCCTTGTGTGCGCGGCAGTAACGGCAATAGAAAAGTTCTTCCCCTGTTCTCTTATCCTTGTGCCAGCAGAGTGTGTGGCCGCAAGTGCAGACAATGTGTTTTGCCAGCGGGTTCGGTTTTTTGTAGCTTTTTCGAATGGAGATTTTGTTCTCCCCCTCCCTCATATTGCAAGGGAAAGCATAGAACTGTTCTTTGGTTATGTATGGTTCGTGGCAGTTTTCTGCAATGATTTGGCGGCTTCCATTTGCCGTCGCACCTGTATAAGTCGGATTTCGGAACAAGCAACGAAGCATATCCGTTGTCCACTGATCGGGTTCTGCATCATAAGACTTTCCCAGAATTTTCTTTTTGTGTTTCATGGGGGGTTCCACGCCTTGCTCGTTCAACCACTTTGCAATGTTACGCATTTTCTGGCCGGACTCATATCTGGAAAAAGCCTCGCTTAAATATGGAGCAACTTCTTCATCCTTTACCATATTGCTTTCGCCGTTTCTGCGGATGTAGCCGAACGGAACAGAGTTTGTCAGCCGGAATCCCGCGCCCTGTTTCTTTCTCCACGCAAACATAATCTCCGCGTGCATCTCACAGCGTTTTGCCTCAAAATAGTCCTCGACTTCTTTTCGGCTGGCTGTTCTGGTGTCCAAGCCCTCATCCAGTACGATCAGGTCGATACCCGTTGCATAGAGCGTTTCCTTGATTGCCTGCCGTACCGCCGGGAAATCCGGCCCACAGTAATACATAGATGCCACAATAATGCAATCAAATTTTCGCTCTACGCCATCATTGGTCATTTGGTCGAACGCGGTGCGCGCCTTTTCATCGTTCTTGCGGTCAGAATACTTTTTCTGCAAATCCAGTTCTTTATGTTCCGCCAGATATGCCGCAATGCGCTGATTCTGCTCGGCAATCGTCAGTTCACTTTGATGGTTCTTCCAAGGAAATGTCCGGGTATAGCTTACACACTTCATACTGCACTTTCCTCCGTTTCTGCTGCCGGAACACTACTGCAATATTCCAGCACATTGCGAATTTCCTGATCGAACCGATACTGGATATGAATGTGTTCCTTATCATAGACGGTGATGCTTTCTACCAGTTCCACTAGAACGCGGCGGTTCAGACTTGTCAGGTTTTGGTAGGACTTGAAATCTTCGATCCACGGCAGATGTTCTACATCAAGATTGTTCAGGCAATCCCTCTGGCGGTTCATTTCTGCTTTGGCCTTACGGATAGCTTCAACCTTTTCATTAAAGGAATGGCTGAACTCCTTGTACTCTTCCTTGCTGACAATACCGCTGCTCATATCCTCATAAAGCTGTCGGCGCAGGGTCTGGTATTTCTGTTCTTCCTGCTCCAGCATTTTCAGATGTTCTTCCACAGATTTCAGTCTGCGTTCATTCTTGGGGATCTCATTGATTTCATCAAGCCGATGTTCCAGTCCGCTGATCTGCTGAACTTTTCCCTGCAATGCGGCCAGCACCACTTCGGCCAGCTTACTTTCGCTGATAAGATGTGAGGAACAGCCCAAACCATTGTGGTTTGTGACGCAGTGCAGATAAATATATTTCTTTCCGTTTTTCGACACCGTGCGCCGCACCATGTTCTGCCCACAACCACCGCAGCGAACGATGCCCGAAAAGAGATTGACAGCCTGCTGTCCTTTCGATGCACAGGTGTCCAACTTCAAGACTTCCTGCACAGTATCGAACAGCTTTTGCGGAATGATGGCTTCGTGCATATTGGGAACTCTGATCCAGCCGGATTCTTCCACATCCCGAATCTTCTTGATTTTGTAATTGATCTTCTGTCGCCTGCCCTGCACCATCGTCCCGGTGTAGACTTCATTTTTCAGAATCCTCAGCACCTGAATCGCTTGCCACTTTGCATGAGTGCCAGCTTTGAACCCACTGTGATAATTCAGGCCGCACAGCCGTTTGTACTCGCTGGGAGCCAGCACATTCTCGCTGTTCAGCTGCTCGGCAATCGCCTGTGCGCTCATTCCTTCCAGTTTTCTGCGGTAGATAGAGCGGACAATATCTGCTGCATACTCGTCTACCACCAGACGGTTTTTGTTCCGTTTGTCTTTGCAGTAGCCGTAGATTGCATAACCGCCGATGAACTCACCTTTGCGCCGTTTCATGTCCAGCTGGCTACGCACCTTGATGGAAATATCCCGGCAGTAGGAATCGTTCAACAGATTCTTGAACGGAACTACAATGCTGTCCGAATCGCTGCTCTCGGTGTTCGCATTGTCATAGTTATCGTTGATGGCGATGAAGCGAATCCCCATCATGGGAAAAATCTGTTCCAGATACTTTCCCATCTCAATGTAATTACGACCAAGTCGGGATAAGTCCTTGACGATGATGCAGTTGATTTTGCCGGATTTAATATCGAGGACGATTCAGCTATCTGCCTGCTGACCGACAGAAGTATATCTCTGCCCGTGCGCTA
>ERZ857840.3633-NODE-3633-length-12875-cov-5.118331_pt1 | contig 12875 bp, 15 predicted proteins | sample MGYA00519760_ERZ857840 | MGnify/ENA primary metagenome ERZ857840 (study PRJEB31778, sample SAMEA3449371) | human gut metagenome | biome: human gut; feature: human-associated habitat; material: faeces | place: United Kingdom | collected 2010/2012 ... | reverse complement strand
AAAAACACCGCAGGAGCCGGAAACCCCCGCCGCTCAGCCCTCCGCGCCGGAGACGCCTGTAACGCCGGAGGAACCGTCTCCCGCCGAAATGCCCGCAGAGCCGGAGGAGCCCGCGCCCGCACAGCCGGAGCAGCCGTCTGACCCGGAGCCGGAAACGCCCAAGCTGGCGACCGACGAAGAGCTTCTGCGTCTGGTCGAGATGCAGGACACCGACCGGCCCGCACAGACGCCCTTCCTAATCTCGCGCACCGACAGCGACAGCTCCGTGGTATTCCGTGTGGAGTTCCGCTCCGCTTCCGGCTGGCTGCTCTACGGTGCAAAGGAATATGAGGCCAGCTTCAACGACGATGGCGGCCATCTGGTCTCCACGATGTGGCTTTCCACCTATGACACGCCGCAGCTCTCCGCGCAGGCGACCGATCCGGAGGCTCTCATGTCGTTGGTCATCAATATGGAGGTCGGTATGCTCGGCGAACACGGCTTCAACTTCTCCGATCCCAGCGAATTCACCTCCGACGAGCTTTACACGGCGTATCTTCTCCTTGCAGCGGAGGAAGAGCTTCAGGCACGCTACAACGAGGCGGAGCAGAAATATTTTATCTCCACGCGCCACATTACCGCCGTCCTTGACCGCTATTTCAAGGACTACAGCTTCGATATCACGCAGTGCAGCCAGTACGATGCCACCTTTGACGGCATCGTCACGAGCACGGTCAGCGGCTTCGGCGGCAACCGCTTCATGAAGATCCTGAACGTCTCCCCGAAGGAGGGCACCTTGGAGGTACGCTTCGACGCCGACTTCTACGCGGACGAGACTGAAAAGGACGTTACCATGCAGAAGTCCTATACCATCGAATTTTACGACGACGGATATTACTACCTATCCGCGATGGAGTTTGTTGTCAACTGAATCGTTTTCGACACACGGACACCGGAGCCAGCCGACGCGGCTGGCTCCGTTTTCTATAAATTCACGAAATGTTCACGATTTTGCTTGAAAATGGGCTTGACTCTTGCCATGGTTTGCGCTAATATGTGCTTTTCAAAAGAGCTTTTGAAAGAAAACAAGGAGGCAAGCCTATGGAAACTGCTTCTGCGGCGCGGCCCTATGTCGTGGGCGTGGGCGCTGCCAATCTCGATATTCATGGCCGTCCCAAAAAAGCGATCGTCATGCACGACAGCAATCCCGGCCATATGAACGCCTCTGCCGGAGGCGTTACGTCTGCGACAACCTTGCCCGGCTCGGCGCGGATGTGCGGCTGATCTCCGCCGTCGGCACCGATCTCTACGCCGATGTCATCCGCCAGGAATGCACAGCGGCAGGCATCGATGTGTCCCAGCTCTGCGTGGCTCCCGGCTGCGCGTCCTCCACCTATCTTTCCATTCTTGACGAGCACGGCGATATGCTCGTCGCCCTCTCCGATATGACGGTTTTGCAGGAGCATTTGACGCCCGAATTTCTGGATAGCCGCGCGGAGCTTCTGCAAAACGCGGCCATTGTGACCTGCGACCCGTGCCTCACGGAGCGGACACTTCTGCATCTGCTCGACCTCTGCGAGGGCCGGACGCCGGTCTATGTCGATCCGGTCTCCACCGCCTACGCGCGTGTGCTCGCGCCGCACATCAGCCGCTTCCACACCGCGAAGCCGAACGTTCTCGAGCTTTCCATCCTCTCTGGCCGCGAGATCGCCGACGAAGCCAGTCTGGAGGCCGCAGGCGCTTCCCTTCTGGACAAGGGTCTGGAACGGCTGCTCGTCAGCCTCGGTAAGGACGGCTGCCTGTACATGGACCGCAGCGGCACCGTGCTTCGCCGGAAGCTCCGCCCCGTCGAGCAGATGGTCAACGCCACCGGCGCGGGCGACGCTTTCATGGCCGCCGTCATTTACAGCACGCTTTCCGGCTTCGATCCGGAAAAAACGCTTCACTATGCTCTGGCGGCCGGGATCGCCGCCATTTCCCACGAGAGAACCATTCATCCCGGTATGTGTGTATCACTCATTGAAAAAATCTGGAAGGAGTATCAACTATGAACAATCTGCATGAGTATCTGTCCGTCACCCCCGAAATTCAGGAGGCCCTGCGTGAAAACAAGCCCGTTGTCGCGCTGGAGTCCACCATTCTGAGCCATGGTATGCCCTATCCCCAGAATCTGGAGTTTGCGCACAAGGTGGAAGCCATCATCCGCGAAGAGGGCGCTGTCCCCGCGACCATCGCCATTCTCGACGGCAAGATGAAGGTCGGCCTGAACGATGAGGAGCTGCTCCGCATGTGCAAGGCGGACGGCATCGGCAAGGTCAGCCGCCGCGATCTGGCGACCTATCTTGCGACCGGTATGCCCGGCGCGACCACCGTTACCACGACCATGATTATTGCCGCATATGCGGGCATCCGCTTCTTTGCGACCGGCGGTATCGGCGGCGTGCATCGCGGCGCAGAAAAGACCATGGATATCTCCGCCGACCTTCAGGAGCTTGCCAACACGCCTGTCTGCGTTATCTGCGCAGGCGCAAAGAGCATTCTTGACCTCGGTCTGACGCTGGAATATCTGGAGACCCACGGCGTGCCCGTCATCGGCTACGGCACCGAGGAACTGCCTGCTTTCTACACCCGGAAGTCCGGCTTCAAGGTGGACTACCGCATCGACACTCCCGCCGAGCTGGCCAAGGCCTTCTATGTGAAGCAGGACATGGGTCTGGGAGGCGGTATGCTGGTGACCAATCCCATCCCCGAGGAATACTCCATGGATCACGAGGTCATCAACAAGGCCATCGACGAGGCTGTGGCCGAGGCCAACCGGCTGGGCATCCACGGCAAGGAGACCACTCCCTTCCTACTGGCCAAGATCAAGGACATCACCGGCGGCGATTCTCTGGCTTCCAACATCCAGCTGGTGTACAACAACGCCCGACTGGCTGCCAAGACCGCCTGCGAGCTGGTGGCACTTGCCAAGAACTGAAAACTCTGCTAAAATGGACTGGTCGGGAATTTCCCGGCCAGTCCTTTTTTCGACTGCAAGCGCAAAGCAGGGAGTAAGCCTCCCAAATCATAGAAAAGCAGGTAATGAACGATGATGACGCGTCTTGCCAAGACCGTGGTGGAACCCACGGCGAAAAACGGTTTTATTTTTACGCTTCTCGGTACCAAATGGGGATTCCTTTGGCTGTGGCTCCTGATCATCAATGTTGCGGCGTTTCTGGCCTACGGATTGGACAAGCTTCTGGCTAAGCTGAAGGCCCGCCACGAGAAGGTCCCCCGCCTGCCGGAGAGAAATCTTTTGCTGCTGGCTATCGTAGGCGGCGGTATCGGCGCATGGCTGGGCATGGAGGTTTTTCGCCACAAGACCCAGCATCGCTCCTTCCGGGTCATTGTACCTCTGTTCACCTGCCTCTGGCTGGTCATCGTCACCGGCGCGTATCTTTATTTCAACGTGTTCCGCTGATTCTCTTTTCATCTGACAAAACCCCACCTCCGACGGACAGTCCGTCGGGGGTGGGGTTCGATCATATAGGAATTTTTTTACAGGGCCGACACAGCCTCATTTACGGCATCCTCGCAGGAGCGCATGGCCAGAATGGTCTTTTCCATCAGCTCCTCAATAGGCCAGCCCAGCCGCTCCGCGCCTGTATTGATGACATCCCGGGAGCAGCCTGCGGCAAACTTCTTGTCCTTGTACTTTTTCTTCAGGGAGCTGCCCTCCATATCCTGCACGGACTTGCTGGGCCGCATCCGGGCTGCGGCCCCAATGAGCCCCGTCAGTTCGTCGGCGGCAAAGAGGACCTTTTCCATTTCCTCCACGGGCTCCACATCGCAGCAGATGCCATAGCCGTGGGAGCAGACCGCATGAATCAGTTCCTCAGAACAGCCGATCTCCTGTAAAAGCTCCGGGGCCTTGACGCAGTGCTGCTCCGGCCACTTTTCAAAGTCCACATCGTGGAGGAGGCCCACGGTGGCCCAGAAATCGGCATCTTCACCATAGCCAAGCTCGTTGGCATACCAGCGCATGACGCCCTCTACCGTCAGGGCGTGCTGAATGTGGAACGGCTCGCTGTTGTACTTTTTCAGCAGAGCCAGGGCTTCTTCTCTTGCAGGACAGGCTTTCATAGGGATCGCTCCTTTGTTTTACTTATTTCAGTGTCTCCGGCTCCGGGTCGGAGGGCAGCGTCAGAAAATAGTCGTAATAGGGCAGCAGAAATGTGTAGCCGGTTTTGATCCGGTCCACCACATCCCGGCTGAACAGCTCCTCCGTCAGTTTCTCCTCGTGGGTGATGCTGATGGTTTTCATCTGGAACCACGGCGCCAGCAGCTCCGACGGCGCGCCTGCCTTGGGACGCTTGTAGGTATCACCGCCCAGAGTAAATTCCGTCTGGCCACGCAGCGCCTTCGTCAGCTTTTCCATGGGCTTCGGGTCCCGGACAATCCGCGAGCGCAGCTTGGCCATGTCCATGGGCCGGGCCATCCAACAGCCCATGCCGTAGCCCCAGTAATCCGGCCCCAACTCAAACCAGAAGGTCGGCCGGGTAGTCCAGTCCTCGGCGGGGCGTTCCACGCAGAACCACAGGTGGTCCTTGTAAGGCCCCCGGCCATGGAGCCGTCGGGCGTCCCGGTAGATCCGGGACACGCGGCACATCATCGCGTCCTCCGGCCGCCGTTCGGACAGAAAATCATAGATCTCCGCCCCCAAGTCCTTCATGGGACGGTAAAGCTCGCTTAAATAAGTCTCCTTGTGGGCTTCAAACCAGGGGCGCTCGTTATTGAAGCGGATGCCCCACAGGAAGTCCACAGTGGCATCAGTAAATCCGGTAAACATTGTTTCCCTCACAATCGTTTTTCCGTGTTATTGTAGCACAGTCATAATTGGTATTTCAAGAGATGATCCTTATAAATCCTATTATTCAAGTAGGTATATGTTGTTGGAAATGGCAAAAGCTCCGGTCTTTCGACCGGAGCTTTTAAAATGCGGATTATTCAGCGGCGTAGACGGAAGCCTGCTTCCGATCCTTGCCCAGACGCTCAAAGCGCAGGGTGCCGTCCACCTTGGCAAACAGGGTATCGTCAGTGCCGATGCCCACGTTGGTGCCGGGATGGATCTTGGTGCCGCGCTGACGCACCAGAATGTTGCCGGCCTTGACGAACTGGCCGTCCGCGCGCTTGGCGCCCAGACGCTTGGAGTTGGAGTCACGACCGTTCTTGGTGGAGCCGCCGCCCTTCTTGTGGGCGAAGAACTGCAAACCGATCATCATCATAATAAAGGACCATCCTTTCTGTAGATTTCAGGGAGAATTATTCATCCTCCAGAACTTCGATATGTTCGGGATACTCGTCGTGGAGCTGAGCAAAGTAGACCATCATGCCCGTCAGAAGTGCCTGACAGGTGCTCTCCGCTGTCTGGCCGAGGCTTCCCGGCAGACGGAGGGAGATCGATGCGTCACTTTCCCGCACCTTCACGGATGCCGCCAGACCCAGCACATCGTTCACCGTGGTCTCCACGAGACGAACGGCGCTGGTGATCGCCGCGCAGACAATGTCCGCACCGGCCTCAGCGTAACCGCTGTGACCCTGTACGTCAAAGCCTGTGATCCGGCTGCCCTGACTGCGGAAGGTGATCGTCGTCATGCTCAGACAGAGATCTTGCCGATCTCAACCTTGGTGTAAGGCTGACGATGGCCCTGACGTTTCCGGTAACCCTTCTTGGGATTGTACTTGAAGATGCGGATCTTCTTGCCCTTGCCGTTCTTCACGATCTTGGCCTCCACGGAAGCACCCTCCACAACGGGAGCGCCGAACGTAGCCTTCTCACCATCGATGATAGCCAGGACCTGCTCGAACTTTACGGTATCGCCAGCCTCGTTGTCCAGCTTCTCGATGTAGATCACATCACCCTCGGACACCTTGTACTGCTTGCCGCCAGTCACGATAATTGCGTTCATTCTTTTCAACTCCTTCATTTACGGGCTCGCTGTCGGGGGCGATTTCCGAAGAAATACTTATAACCCATTCAAAGCGGCTCTATTATTATATCTGTGCACAGTCAATTTGTCAACGGTTTTTCCTAAGAAAAACAAGCAAATTCATTTGCAAAAGTAAATGCAACCCCACCATTGCATTTAGTCTTACAAATCTCAGTGTTGCATTTACTCGTACAAACGCAGGTGTAGGTTTCATCACACACTGAAAAATAAGAACTCCAGAATCTAAATTTGATTCTGGAGTTCTCGTTTTTATCCGAACAGCTCGTCCAATTTTTCTTGGAGCGTCCCTTCCTTTGCGTAGGGCAGGGCATCAAGCTGCCGGAAATTATGCTTGATGTCCTACATACCCTCATTAAAGCCGAAGATATAGGATAACGCAATATGATAGATGATTTCTGTTGGAGCCAATCCATAGACCTGTTTCTCAAAAATATGGCGAAGGCGTTCTTTCGGGTCAGGGAACTGTTCCTTCATTCGCTCACTCTGATACAGGCGCTTGACGATTTCTGTGATGTATATGCCGGATTTCATGTAGAGGTCGATAAAAGTCTTGTCCGGGTCATCGAAACAGCCGGGGTTCTCAGTTTCAAGCATATCCACCATCTTCTTGACCATTGTCTTCGGGGTGAAGATTTGGTTGGTCTTCTGCGGCGGGATATAATCGAAGATGTCCTCGATACTCTTTTCATCGAAATAATCCGCCAACTTTTTCTTGAGCCGAAGGAATTCCTTCACAGAGTCATCGAATACGACCGGGTCAAAGAGATTGCCCGCAAACTCCTTTTCCTCCCCTGTCTCAGCGTCCTTGTACTTACCGCCGTCACGAAGGAAACGGAACTGGTCGAGGGTAATGCTTGTCACCTCAAGGAACACAGGATTCGGGATAACGGCATCGAAGGTTGCCAGCGTAACGGTATCATTGCCATAGGCCATCAGGAATGACGGTATCGTGCGGGAGAAGCCCCTCAGGTGGTCCCTGACGGAATCTTCTATACCCGTCTTTTCCCGTTCCTTGATTTTCTTCTCAACCGTCTCAACAACATCCTACGTAGATGTTTCAATGAAAGTCTTTACGGTATTGGAAAGCTGGTCCTGCAAATTGGCTTGCAAGTCCTACTTTTTCTGTTCAAATTCTTCTTCGATTTCCGTCTCAGTTTTTCCAGTCTCATGGCGAGAGCGCATCGCCGCCAAACGGTCTTTCTCCGCAATTTTCTGCTCGATTTGATAGTTGTTATGTCTTTATGAGCAATGCGGATGAATTGATGGTCAGCGAAAAGACAGCCTATAACTATTTAAACGCTGGCCTTTTTGACGCTGATAAGATGGACTGTCCACGCATCATCAGGATGCGTCCGAGGCGGAGCACTCCAAAGCTGAAAATCGACAGACACTGCTATGAAGGCCGCACTTACGAAGATTTTATGCGCTTCATTGCGGATAACCCGGATGTTCCTGTCGTTCAGATGGACTCTGTCATTGGAAACAAGAGTGGGAAAGTCCTTTTGACTATGTTTTCCCGGAACACCAATCTGCTTCTTGCTTTCCTGCGTGACCACAATACCGCCCGTTCTGTTTTGGATGTATTCAACGACCTCTATGCCATGTTTGGACGGGAAACCTATTGTAGACTCTTTCCTGTCATTTTGACTGACCGTGGCAGTGAGTTCAGCAATCCGGTCCCCATCGAACAGGATGAAAACGATGAGCTTCGCAGTCTTGTTTTCTATTGCAATCCCAGTGCCCCTTATCAAAAAGGCGGCATCGAAGTAGCCCACGAACTGGTTCGGCGTGTTTTGCCGAAGGGCAAATCTTTTGATGACCTTCAGCAGGAGGATATTGACCTGATGCTTTCTCATATCAACTCGTATAAAAGAGGAAAGCTGAACAGTCGGTCTGCATACCAACTGTTCAACTTCATCTACGGGGATGATATTTTGCCGAAGCTCAATATCCGCGAAATCGAGGCAAACGACATTGTTCTGTCTCCGAAGCTGCTGAAGAAGTAACCCTCAGCATTTCAGATGTCAAACAGAGAACTTTCAGGGGTGCGATTTACCTTTACAAAAAAGTAAGCGGCAATCGGACCTCTGGGAGTTTTTTGCCTTTTTCCCGATTTCTTGCCTTATGCTATTGATTTTAACACATTCTACGCCATTGAAAAGAGAATTTCCCCATATTTGTAAGAGTGAATCGAAGTTTTTGAACTTTGCTGTTGCATTTACTTCTTACAAACTTGCATTTACTTTTGCAAGTGAGCAAAAACAAGCAAATTTCTCGATGAAATTCACTTGCCGGAGGTATTCCCCCCAGTTTTCGGGCCAGAGGTGAATATGCCGACCGAAAACTACACCCTGACCGTTAGCCGTCCGACACCCTGACCGCTGAAAACGGACACCCTTTTCGCTGGTCCTACACCGAGGCCGTGGTGCATGCACCACCACGTCGGTCCACGGACACCGCCTAAATGGTGCACAGCGGCCGGGCACATGGTGCACCCGGCCGCCGGGGAAATTACTCTGTCATACCCATGCGCTTGCGCATTGACTCGCCCTCGATCTGAACCGTGTACGCGTTGTAGATGATCCGGTCGCAGATCGCGTCCGCCAGAGTTGGATCATACAGATTTTCATGCCACTCACTGGTGCCATACTGGGAGCAGAAGATGGTGGACGCCACCTTGTTCCGAGCTTCCACCAGCTCCAGTACATCCCGGGCTTCTGCCTCCTTCAGCGGGTACAGCAGCCACTCGTCCAGAATGAGCAGCTTCACCTTTTTCAGCTGCTTCATATATTCCCGATAGGTCCCATCCCTCCGGGCTACAGCGATCTCCACCAGAAGATCCAGCAGCCGGAGATACCGAGCGGCGTAGAAGTTCCGGTTGGCTGCCACACCCAGGGAACAGGCCAGGAATGTCTTTCCAGCACCGGTAGCGCCCAGGATGATCACATTTCGTGCCTCCTGAATGTACGAACAGGATGCCAAGCGGAGGATCTGCTCCCGGTCCAGATGCCGTTCGGCAATATACTCAATATTCTCCACGCTGGCCTGTGTATCTGCATAGCCGGCCTTCTTGATCAGGCCAGTGAGCCGGTTGCTTTTCCGCGCACTCCATTCGGCATCCACCAGCATGGCGAGCCGATCCTCGAAGGGCACATTCCGGAACTGCGGGTCTTCCAGCTGGACAGAAAGTTGCTCTGCCATGACGCCCATGCGAATCTCTCTGAGCTTACGAATCGTTTCGTTACTGAACATTATTTCTTCCCCCTTCTGTAGCACTCAGCACCACGGGTAAACCTGTGGGCCTTCTGAGGCACAGATTCTGGATCCACATCTTCCGTCTGAAGCAGGTCCTGCTCAGACTTCAGAATAGCCTGTACACTTTTCAAGCTAGGAGAAGGGCTGAAGGTCAGAGCTTTTCGACAGGCGTCCTCCAAGCGGACCACAGAATAGTGGTCAGACAGCTTTAGGAGGGCCATGCAGGATTTATAACCCTGCTGCTCTACCTTGTGAGCAGTAAGGAATACTCGCACAACAGCGGCAGTATTTTCGCCAATAGAGGACGCCCAGCGAAGGAACCGTTCACTGTTCCATTGGAGGTAAGCGGTGTGCTCCGGAGGCATATGCTCCTTAAGCGTACTGTACTGATTGGGGCGGCCATACAGCCGAAGGTGGGAGGCCACTCTGGTACCGCAGAAATAGATTTCTACAGCGGAGCCGGTGAGTCGTACATCCACTTTCTGTTTGATGTATTCGTATGGGACCGAATAGTTCATGCGATCCACTGAAATGTGGTAGTTATATTGCACCGTGGCCGTTTTCCATTCTGCCAGCTCAAACGGATTTGGCGGTAGCGGCAGAAGGAACAGCTTTTCTTCCTCAAAGTCAGAGGCTCTGCTGCCATCTTTCTTCTGAAACGGCTTGTGGTTGAAGTCAGCCAGCTTTTCCCAGATTGCACGATTCAGTTCATCCAAGGAGAGAAACTGACGGTTCCGCAACGCAGCAAGGATCCAGGTGGAGACAACGCCAACGGAGCCCTCCACGAACGCTTTGTCCTTCGGTGTCCGTGGGATAATTGCGGTGCCGTAATGCTCCGCCATTTCCTGGTAGGCTTTGTTCAGGACGGTCTCCGTGCGGGTATTCTTGATGACGCCGGTCTTGAGATTGTCCGGGGTCAGGATTCGGGTGACTCCACCGAAATAGTTGTAGGCATGAACATGAGCTGTGATCTATGCTTCCTGCTTCATGTTGAGGAACGCTTCCGTATAGGCGTAGCCGCTGTACGGAAGCACTGCTACAAAGAGATAGGCGGGCAGGCGCTCGCCGGTGTCCGTGTCCGTAATCCCAGCGGTCTGACCGGCCCAGTCCACCTGGAGGTTCTCACCGGGCTTGTGCTCCAGGTGCATGGTCGCTTTCGTTTTATGAACATAGTCGGCGTAGTACTTGTTGAACTGCGTGGACTTGTAGGGGAGCTCACCGTTTTGGCGGCACCGTTCGCAATACTCCACCCACAGTAGGCTGAGCGTGACGCCGCTCTTCTGCATTTCCTTGTGGACCCACTCGTAGTCCGGCATACTGTACTGCTGCCCCATAGATGTGGCAGGGTACAGCTTACAGGCCACTTCCTCAGAGCTAAGATTCTTCACCGCATTCCACGAGAGGCCGTTTTCTTCAGCCTTGTGCAATGCCGTGATGACGGTGCTCCGGGCGCAGCCACAGCTCTCGGCGATGCGCGTTTTGTTGAGACCCAGACTATGAAGTCTGATGATCTCTTTGTAGTTGGTCATCGTGGTTTTCTCCTGTTGTTAGATTACATCTTTCGATGCAATTCCATTATACAGGGGGTGTCTGACCGGCGGCGAGAGTGTATGATAGGATGAGCAGATTTTAATCCTCTTGACTATGGATGAGAGCCTGAAATCCAGAAGTTGTATTACCTACTGCCGGATACGTGCAAGCATAGAAGAATTATCGTCGTAACGCAGTTTTCTTTCTAGGAGCTTGTTCGCAATTTCATTGTCGCGGATAAAATGGCAGGATCGCAAATACTCGCACTTGGCGCAATCGGGGCATATACACTTCGGAAGATCATTGAATATTGAATCAGGAGCAATGTCTGAGATACATGAGGCAATCTCGTCAACGGGGAAATAATCGGACAAGCACTCGGCAATCTTAGCATCATCTATTCCGTTAATTCGGCATCTCAGAATCGAAGAAATAATGAGATTATATTGAAGCACATACTGATCCACATTACTCTCTTGCATATATCTGATAAACGCATCTAGATGTTTCTTCGCCTGAGAATACTCCTGTAAGCGGATGTAAATCATTGCTAAAATTAAGTCAATAGTTATATCATCAAAATGTGGGTTGTTATTCGGATCAATTGGAACCCTCAGTATTTCGTTAATTGACGTAGATGGAGAATGATGATAATTCTCTAAAAAATGAGCAAAAGATCCTAATTCACCTTTGTCCATCAAGTCGATTGATTGATAATTCTTCAAAAAATGCACATATTGCTCTGTACCTTTGATTACTTCGGCATCAGACGGATTGTAGATTGCCTCACTCATACCAGGAACAACGACTGATACGGCCGGGAAACCGAGAAAGCCCGCATCTTGATAATAGATATTGAAGCCCAAATTGGAAATGATATTGATATAATAGTCAGCCATATCTGCATTACTTGCGAATAGCAAATTCTCTATATCCAATTTATTGTAAGATTCGCTCTTTCCAAAAAAATGAATAGGATATGCTCCTTCACCAGTGCAAAAGATGGAGTTAAGCGTTCGAGCGCTGTTGTCGATCGCTTCACTTATGCACGTTGCATTGTTTATTTTTACGCTGCCTTGTCCTTGATACAACTCAGTTAGACAGCGTTCAATCGCAACGCATGCATTTGGATGGCAGCCAAGATTAACGAAGTATTTGCTTGTGTTCTTATCAATATACACAGCAGCAAACACAGGAAGTCCCATTCCAAGATTTATGTCTTTTATTTGGATAGAGATGCCACCATTTTCTTCCTCTATCTCTCGGATAATTTTATTGATCGATGGAAAAGTTGTCATAGCATAGTGAGTAATATCTGGCGGAGTCAATTTCTCGATGAAAATGCGCTTAACTGCATATCTTTCGAAGACTTCTGACAGCGCCTGAACAAACGCCTCTGCATATGTATTTCCACCAGCCATACCGTTACTGCCATAATATATACCAAACACTAACTCAGGAACAAGAATTTCATCAGAGGGATTCAGCAGATTCCTAAAGCGAGTATTAATAATTGGGGTATTACTGTAAATACTCTTCCATGCACTGATACATTCATCAAACTCCGCCTGGTCCAATACCATCCTAAAGTATTTTTCCTGCTCTTCTAATTCGCAAAGGTCCTCCGTGATCATCTCGTCTTTCGCAACCTTGAAAGGAAAGATGGTCTTATAGTATTCAGCGTATCGTGAAATTCGGTAAAATGCCAAGTTTTGCAAACGTTCGAGCAACTCTCCATATGCACTTGCAAGTGCATATTCCGGCGTGCTACCCTTCCCATTTGAATAAATCGAAGTTCCAATTACTGAAAGATGAATTGAATGCAGCCCACTAATTGGAGTAAACCATCGTTCACTTGTAAAAAGCCCTAATTTAGAAATAATTTCTCTAGCGTCTCTGACAGTATCACTAGGAGACCTGTCCTTACAACGGTTATCATATGAGAGCATAGTGTTACATCCTTTCTTTCAAGCGCTTGTCCTTCAGCTCGAGGATCGTATCGTAGAGCGGGAGGATTTCGGGGCTTACCTTGTGCTCGATGCTGATGACGGTCAGGCCGTCGGTCTGGAGCAGCTGCGACAGGATCTGCTGGCTGCTGGCCTTGTCCATGTTCGCGGTGGC
>ERZ857840.3630-NODE-3630-length-12878-cov-4.606878_pt1 | contig 12878 bp, 12 predicted proteins | sample MGYA00519760_ERZ857840 | MGnify/ENA primary metagenome ERZ857840 (study PRJEB31778, sample SAMEA3449371) | human gut metagenome | biome: human gut; feature: human-associated habitat; material: faeces | place: United Kingdom | collected 2010/2012 ... | reverse complement strand
ACGGATTGGCAGCAAAGAGCGGAAGAACCGGACGAAGAAAAGTTTCAAAACCGACCGAGGAACAGTACATAGAAGAGAACTTGATCAAAAACAAGTTTGAAATATCTATAATAACCGTTGTGACGTGCAAAATTGTGCGCTGCGACGATACTTTGCAGCCGCACCATAAAATCCGCGTCCGCTTTGTACTCTGCCTTATCACTTTCGCCGCCGCGTTCACGCCAATCGTACTTTACCAGCACATCGCCACCCTTCAGAGCGGCATCCAGTGTGTAGATGCGGTTACCCAAGCCGTCCGTTTCACACGCCGCAAAGAGAGAAATCACACAGCAAAATCTCACGATCTCGCTTGACTCGATCACCTTCGGTGCGTCGGCATAATATCGTTTGACAACGCCGCCGTCTATTTCATCCGTTTCTCTGTCCATACGTCTGTACCGTAGTGCCGCAATGCCGCCGGCAATCGCGGAGGCAAATACGGCTCCAAGCACGATGTACAACCATTTCATGCGTTCACCCCGCTACTCTGTTAGTTTTTCTTATTCTTTTTTGCAAGTACAACTGCAACAACCACGATGCAAGCAAGTGCAACAATACCGCAAGCGATCACTGCGATCCACATTGCCGTATTATCGGGAGCCGGTGCGGTATCGTCATCCGTGTCGCCATTGGATGCGTCTACCGAGAAAAGGCTGTGATCCTGCGTATTGCTTGCATTTGCAGCATTACCGTTTACGGTAACGCTCGAGATTGCCGGTCTTCTTGAACTGTCGGTATTGAAATAATGATTGGCGGTTGCAACCTCAAGGACTACGTAAACCGTGTATTTTGTTCCTGCGCTCGCAGTTGCCGATGTGCTTGTTATGTAATTATTGCCACCCTGTGCACTCCAGGCAACCTTGATGACGTTATATTTCTGTGAGTTTTCTTCTGCTGTGAAATCGAATTTTCCGCCCGCCGTGGGAGCATCAATTCCGGTAATGGTAACGTCGTCGATCTGATACGTGGTGAACATCTCCTTCGCCGCGCTCACCGATACGGACGCGATGCCAAGCATCATAAGAAGGCAAAGCATCACGGCAAATATTTGCTTGAAACGTGTGATTGTTTTCATAACTTGATTCTCCTTGATGTAAAAAATTTATTCTCGCCAAAGCCAACTTTTCTGCCGCAGTGTGGACAATACTGCATATCCCCGGTCAGGAGAATGTCGCACGTCGGACAACAGAAATGCATCATTTTGTATTCGTCAAATAGAGTTTTGCGTGTCAGTAGCGTTTTGCACGCAGAGCAGCTAAGGGGTGTCTTCCATAGAGCAGTATACTCGAACTGACAGGAAAAGGAGAGAGAGCGTTACATTCTCTGTCCTCTTTTCTTGACAAGCACTGCATTTGTAGACACAAATGCCGTATCTAATTGGAAGTGATATGCTGACCGTGTCAGCGTGATATTGTTGCAAGCAACAGTGATATTGCTCCCGATGGTCGCAGTGATATTATATTCGCCTCTCAAGCTCGCATAGCGAATATCACTCGGCGATAGCCGAATACCACTGCGAAGCAATAGAACTCGCCAGAGGCGAATATAACTGTGGCATCTGCTCTACGGCAGGTGCCACAAGTGACGTTCTTTTTGTTATCTGACCGCATTTCGGACATACACAGTCAAAGGAGGATATTTTTGCTCCGCAGAACTTACAGTATTCGGGGGGTGTTTTCCCACGGTGCACAGGCAACGCACTCAAGTGCGTCAGCGTTGTACATCGCATCTATCACCCATTTACCGCATTTTTGACAGAGCTGAAAATTTTTCTTCCCCTCGGTTTCCCAAGCAAGCTCAAGCTCTGTATCCAGATCTGCTTCGTTGTATACCCTTGTTGTAGAGAAGCGTGCTCCGGTCAGATCACAGAAAAATTTGTAGCGGTTTCCGCCGGAATCCGCAATGACCTGTAGTGCGCAGTTTTTCTTTTTTGCATACAACGTCCCACTCTGTTTGTGTTTGCACAATTGCCCCGCAGTCATATTACACGAACAAAACAGCCGGTATTTCTTGACGGGGGCAAAATTTTATGATATAATTAGTATATAATAACAAATTGGTGGTCTCCGGGTACGTTGGCGCGCTTGCCGGAGACATGACTTGAAGTTCAGTCATGGGTACCCCGCGTTCTTTTCAAAACGGCGGCAAGATCTATACACTCCTTCGCTAACCTTGCAACTATAATTATAAGAATTTTTTCGGTTTTTACCCCACCCGAATTTACCATAACGGGTAGGAAGACCATAGAAATTGTAAAAAAGGGTAGGATTTCGGGTAGGAAGCTCGTACCGAAAGGTGAAATTATGAGAAATACAATTGTATTTATTCTGGCATTGATCATTTTATCGGCAGCCCTGTACAGCTGTGCTCACACTGCCATGCCGGGTCCCCAAAATCCCGTCACGCTTAATATGTGGCACGTCTACGGAAGCCAGACAAAATCACCGCTCAATACCGTTATTGACGAGTTTAACAGCACAGTCGGCCGCGAGCACGGCATCACGATCAACATAGTGTCTGTCACAACCTCATCTGCGATCGACAAGGCGTTGGCGGCTTCTGCAAACGGCGAACCGGGTGCCGAAGCAATGCCGGACCTCTTTACGGCTTATCCACGTGTGGTGGAAATTGTGAACAAGGATACTCTCCTTGCTTGGAACGACTATTTCACCGAAAAAGAGCTTGCCGCTTTCCACGCAGAGTTTCTTTCCGAGGGATATTTCGAAAATGAGCTGCTTATACTCCCGATAGCGAAATCAACGGAGGCGTTTTATCTTAACAAGACCGTGTTCGACCGCTTCAGCGCGGACACGGGCATTTCCGTTGATACGCTTAATACGTTTGACGGAGTATTTGAAGCCGCCCGCAAATACTATGACTGGTCAGGCGGTCAGAATTTCATGCAGATCAACGACTACTACAACTATGCCTTTGTAGGAATGAAGGCGTACGGGGGCGAGCTTGTCAGAAACGGAAGTCTTCGCCTTGATGACGACGCGTTCAAAAAGATCTGGGAACCGCTGGCACAAACGGCCATTTAAGGCGGCATATGTCTTGAGGACGGCTATGCTGCATCACGGTGGAAAACCGCAGAGATCATCGCAAACACAGGCTCCAGCGCAGACGTTTTGTATCAGCCGACTGAAATCGTTCATCCTGACAACACAACGGAGCCGCTCGAATCGGTTTCCTTGCCCTACCCCACCTTCAACGACCGTTTCTGCGGCGCGATCTATCGCGGCGGCGGTTTGCTCGCGCTAAAAAGCGAGAACGAACGCAAAAACCAGGCAGCATACATTTTCGCAAAATGGCTGACAGATACCGAGCACAACCTCGACTTCGTCACACACGCGGGCTATTTGCCCGTTACAGACGACGCGTTTGAGACGCTGTTTGCGGATTTTGGCATTGTAGAAACGGAAAGCTACCGCGGTATCTACCAAACGGTCGATAAAATGTTTGACGAATATTCCTTCTTCGCGCTTCCAGTATACCAAGGCGCCTCGGATATCCAGCTCGGCTTCGAAGCTAACGTCAAGGCTGTTTTGAAGGCCGCCCATATTCAATATAAGAAACGCCTCGCCGAAGGCGAGGATCCTGCGAGTCTTATGACTGAACTCGTCGACTCTACCCTTTCCGAGCTCAAAAGCTTGTCAGAATAACGTGGGGTGACAGTATGAAAACGGTTCGAAAACTAAGTCTGAGGAACATCATTGAACATATAAAAGCCGAGGGCATATCTATGCGCAGACGCTTTACCCTTTATATCATATCTGCGATCATTCTGGTTTTGTCCTTGATCTTGCTTCTTTTAAATCTGTTCGGAAACATCAATCCCGCCCACGCTTATATTATAAACATTCTGGATACGCAGCTCGTTTCTTACACGGACGGCATTAAGCGAGATTATGACAAGGTGGCGGCTCACGCAATTTCCTTTGCAGAGCAGCTCGAGAAGGAAATCCAGCATTATCTGAGCGCCCAAAGCCTTGCCTTTGAGGATCTGGAAAACAATGCAGAGGTGCTTTCCGAGCTGCAGGGAGCACTCTACGGCACCGTTTACTTGAATATGCAGCTCACACCTTCAAGCGGCACGTTCTTTATACTTGACACGACGGTGAACAGCAGCTCGGAAAATCCGCTGTTCAACGGCATTTATCTCAAATACATAAATCTCTATTCTGCAAGCACCGTCAATAACGAGATCGCCCTATACAGAGGCTCGTTTTCCACTGCAAAAAAAGGTGATCTCACCTTCCACAGCGCATGGAATAACGAGATGCGAACGGACTTTTTCGAGGAATGTGATTCTGCCTTTTCCGATGGTACGCACTATATTCTCAGCCCCACGGTAGAAATCCCCGACACGTGGGAGCGAGGCAGATATGTATACGTGCCGATCCACGACTCCAAGGGAAACATTATCGGCGTATGCGGTTTTGAGATCAACGACTTATATTTCAATCTTTCCAAGAATGCACACGACGACAAATTCGGACAGCTCATCGGCGCCCTGCTCGATGAGAGGCAGGGTGGGTACTCCGGACAGTTCAGCTCCAACCGCTATAACTCCCTCAATCAGGGAACAGTAAAGGTTACTGAAAATGACCGATATACCGTATTTGATTTTGGGTCTGAAAAAGGGATTGGTAAGACGCGCAGCGTTACTTTGGGTGATGACACATTCACAGTCGCCCTGATGATACCCGAAGCACAGTTCGATGCGTTTGTACTGCAAGGTCAGATGAAGACTACGATTATCATATTCGCAGTTATGCTCGTAATGCTTGCATACTGTCTGTTTACGAGCAAAAAATACGTTGCACCTATTTTGAGGAAGCTTGAGCAGCTCAAGTACAGCGAGAGCGACGGTGAGCAGCTAAAGATACGTGAAATCGACGATCTTCTTGCGCATTTTGAAGAAAGGGCATCGGCATATGAGAAACAACTGAATATCCTTCAGGCAGCAAAGGAAGCCGCTGAGGAGGAAGCTCTGCGCACCAAAAAGGAGTACGAAAAGGCCCTTGAGGAATATGAGCTTGCCCAAAGTGAAATCATGCATCTTTCCGAGGAAAGCAAGACCGAGATCGTACTCGAGGATTACGAATACTTCATTTGCAATCTGAAAACGCTGACGCCTCGTGAGCTTTGTATTTACGAGCTGTACATTGAGGGAAAATCGACGGCTGAGATAGCGGCAGTTGTCGGTATAAAGGAAAACACGGTGAAGTACCACAGCAAGAACATTTACAGTAAGCTCGGTATCTCATCACGCAAGCAACTCCTCAGATTTGCCTCGTTGAAGCAGCATCAGGACAAAAAAAGAGGCGACACCCTTGAAGGTGTACAGCCCTTATCGGAAGAATATTAAGAATAAACAATATTGAATGCAAACGAAAAACGCACCCTTGTGGGTGCATTTTCGTTTTAATTGATTGCGCGACCGACTTGAAGGGGCGGCCTCCGCCTTATCGCTTCGCGCCCGTCGCCGTCGCGGTCGTCGCCGTCGCGGTCGTCTTGCGCGCTCGCTCACGCTCGCTTCAAGCCTCCTCGCTTTAGGCGACAAGCAGTCAAAACGCTCGGCGTTTTTACTGCATACCCAACGAGCACCGCTCGTCGGGCTCATAACCCGATGGACAAAGATGCAGCTCTTTCCCACAGCGGATTAAAACGAAAAACCACCCGGATGGGTGGTTTTCGTTTTAATTGGTTGCGGGGGAAGGACTTGAACCAACGACCTCCGGGTTATGAGCCCGACGAGCTACCAACTGCTCTACCCCGCGATATTGATCTGTTTGTGGAAAAACCGTTTGGTGCCGGAAACCGGGCTTGAACCGGTACGAGAGGTGAGTCTCACGGGATTTTAAGTCCCGGGCGTCTGCCAATTCCGCCATTCCGGCGTTCCCACTTGCTGTTTGACAGTATACCATACAAACGAGCTTTTGTCAATACCGAATTTCAATTTTTCGAAGCATTCCGATGAATATTTTTGAATCATATTGCATTACCGTTCTCGCATAGCCCCGTCATTATTGCGGCACACGGAAAACATTATTGCCGCATACACGAAAAGGACACACGGCAATACTCAGTGTTTCCATATTGCACAGCGTCTGTTATTGTATCTGTCCTTTGAATTATGGCAACCGACCATAGGCATGGAACGCCTCGTTGCCGAGCTGCCATAACAGGCTGCTTCGCTTTGCGGAAAGACAGGGCGGTCAAGTACGGAAGTGCCCGACCGCCTTTAGCTGTTTTCTTTGGTCATTGATGAAATCAGTCAGTGATTAAATCCATCAGCTTTGACAAAACTATATTTGTGCCTATTGAATCAACCTTGACTCCATCATTTTCAGACAAAAGAATGGTTATTCGTGAATTTGTTGTCTTAAAGATGCCAATGAAAGCGTAGGGGGTACTTGTTTCCGCAACGCTGCGCAGCCCGACTGATGTCGTGCCAATAGTGAGCGTGCCCTCAAAGTTGCTTTCAATGTTGTCAATATCAGAGGAAGCCGGCTCGTCCCCGGCGCCAATATAGCATCTGAATCTCACCATGTCATCACCGCACGTATACGTAGACATGATATAACCATATGTGACATAATACAAAATACTTTTCAATTCATACCCTGACGAACTATCAAGATGCAACATATTCAAATCGCCGATTCGTTCAAACAATTCAACCACGTCGCTTTTTGTTGACAAGCTGTTCATGGAAAATCCTTTTTGGTCAAGATATGCAGTCACCGTTTCTTCATCCTGGGCTGCAATACTGTATAACTCGGCTATCTGCTCAAATGAATCGAAGAGCAGCATTTCCGGAGGCTCGGGGGGGCTGCCGTCCGTTTGAGAACCGGACGTTGATGCCCGGTCAACGTTCATCACGGGATCAACATGTAAATCGGACACATCTCCGCCCAAATGATCCGCAGAGCAGCCTGCGCAGCATAACAGAATACAAAGCAGAACTATAATAAATAATTTATTTTTCATGTTACACACCTCCTTTTTCTCCATTATACCGCAAACCTCACAAAATGTAAAGCGTTTTCTGATTATTCTTGCTTTCATCCTTCTTGCCTGAATACACTTTTTTCCTGCATAACGGCAATTTATTGTTGACAAACTATCATATTTATAATATAATGCATTCGTTAACATCATTAGTTAATTTGAGGTGACATGACGAACTGCAAAGAGCTTGCCGGAGAGCTTCTTGATCTGCGTCTGCGAATGCTTCATGAGCCTGCCGAGCAGATACTTGTGAGCTTCCATAAAGGCGGACAGTTTGTGCTTGACTATCTCGCAAATCAAAAAAACGGCATTTCTCCTCAGAAAAACATAAGCCGTGATATGATTGTGAGCAGCGCACGGATCACCGTCCTTTTGAAAAACCTTGAAGAAAAGGGGTATATCCGCCGCATGAAGGACCCGTCCGACAGCCGACAGGAGCTCGTTTCGATAACAGAAAGCGGCAGAGACGCGATCGGCAGACTGCGTGACGTACTCATCACACGGACTGCGGAGGTTCTCGAAGCCCTCGGAAGTCATGATGCGGAGGAATATTTCCGCATACAAAAACGCATTTTTGAACTGACATATAACACACGAAAGGATGAATGTCTATGAATTATTTTAACGAAAGTCGGGGCGCTGTTGTCGAAAAGATAAAAGAATCGGCAAGCTCCGTTCTCCCGATATTCGTGATCGTCCTGCTCATGTGCCTTTTTATTGTACCGATCCAGACCGACCTCGTTTTATGCTTTGTGCTGGGCGCGGTCATGCTGGTTTTCGGCATGGGCTTCTTCTCGCTCGGCGCGGATGTTTCCATGACTCCGATAGGCAACAAGATCGGCACGGCTCTGACAAAGACGAAAAACCTGCCGCTGATACTTGTCATCAGCTTTTTTCTCGGCTTCGCGGTAACAATCGCCGAGCCGGATCTGCAGGTGCTTGCAGAAACCGTCCCGCATATCAACAGCTTTGTTCTCCTTGCGACGGTCGGAGTCGGCGTCGGCTTGTTTCTGTCGGTATGCATGTTCCGCATTCTCACCGGTCTGAGTCTCCGCTGGATTCTCATTGTCTCATATGTCATCGTTTTCGGACTTGCGATATTCACCGACCGTGATTTCCTGAGCATCGCATTCGATTCGGGCGGCGTCACAACCGGTCCGATGACGGTTCCTTTTATCCTTGCGCTCGGCATCGGTGTTTCACACATACGAAGCGATAAGAATTCCGAAGCGGACAGCTTCGGTCTCGTGTCGCTCTGCTCGATCGGACCGATCCTCGCAGTGCTGATCCTCGGCTTCTTTTATAACGGCGGCAGCGGCGTTGCGGAAGCCGAATCCGCTACATACCTTGCCTCCACCGAGATCGGCAGTGCATATCTTTCCGCGATTCCCGTATATATGAAGGAGATGGCGATCGCCATGCTCCCGATCGTCGTGATATTCTTTCTTTTCCAGTTCTTTTCGCTGAAAATGAGCAGCCGTAATCTTCTCAAGATATGCATCGGAATAATTTATACCTATGTCGGACTTGTGCTCTTCCTGACAGGCGTGAACGTCGGCTTTTCGGCACTCGGCGCGGTTCTCGGCGCGGCATTCACCGAGGGATGGACATATTATCTGCTCATTCCCTTTGCAATGCTTCTGGGCTGGTTCATAATCTCGGCAGAACCCGCAGTCATCGTCCTCGAAAAACAGGTTGAAGAGGTCAGCGCCGGAACAATCCCCGGCAAGACGATACGCCTCAGCCTTTCCATTGCGATAGCACTCGCAATGGGCATTTCAATGCTCCGTGTCATAACAGGAATATCGATACTGTGGTTTGCGATCCCCGGATATGCGATTGCACTTATTCTTTCATTCTTTGTCCCCGATATATACACCGCAATCGCCTTCGACTCCGGCGGCGTCGCCTCCGGACCAATGACCGCAACGTTCATGCTCCAGTTCGTCATCGGCGCAAGTACTGCACTCGGCGGCAACGTACTGCGTGATGCGTTCGGACTTATCGCGATGGTCGCAATGATGCCGCTCATTTCCATTCAGATAGTCGGCTTCATATACGGCAGAAAGAGCAAAGACGAGGTCACGGAACCCGCATACGGCGACTACGACATCGTCGAGCTCTGGAAGGAGGACGTTGCTTAATGAATTACGTCATATCAATCATCAATCCGAAAGCGCTTCCCGTGGTCACGGACATCTGCACAGAACTCGGGCTTCCCATGACAGTCGTCGTCATGGGTCACGGCACGGCTGTACGCAGTATGCTTGACCTGCTCGGCATTGAATCAACAGAAAAACGCATCGTTCTCAGTATTGCAAACGAAGAAAAAACAAAAAAGCTCATTGAAGAGCACAAACGTCGGCTTTATATCGGCGTACCCGGACACGGAATCGTCGTATCATTGCCAATCAAAAGCATCGGAGGAGGCAGTACAGTGGCATACCTTAACGGAGATCAGAAATCCGCAAAATACGTTCCCGACATAAATTACGCATATGAGCTTATCGTCGCCATCTCAAACGAAGGCAGGACAGACATGGTCATGAACGCCGCCAGAGAGGCGGGCGCTCGCGGCGGAACCGTCCTCCATGGCAAAGGTACCGGAACCGAAAACGCCACCAAGTTCCTGAACGTTTCCATAGCGCTTGAAAAAGAAGTCATCCTCATCGTCGCCAAAACCGAAGAGAAAACAGCGATAATGCAGTCAATCCTGAAGCATGCCGGTCCCGCAACAGAAGCCGGCGCGATCGTATTCTCTCTTCCCACAAGTGAGGTCGCGGGCTTCGGCATGATGGACGGCACGGCACAATAAAGCATACCGAAAATCCCGCAATGCGGAAACGCATCTGCGGGATTTGTTTTTACGCCCTTCGATCCGCAAAACGTATTCCGCACGATAAGAATTTCATAAAGCTATTGACAATGCGCTGTCGCAAATGGTATAATCAGTACAGTTACCAGCGTATTAAGGAGTACCAAATGAGCGGATTTCTCGACAGTATAAGCGGCTCCATAAGCGAAGCGCCGTATATAATAAAATGCCTTACGGTTTTTCTTCTTTCTATGATTCCGGTCACCGAGCTGAGGCTTGCCCTGCCGTTCGGCATAGTGATCGGTCTCGATTACCCTTCCGCAATGCTGTTTTCCCTCCTCGGAAACGTTGCGGTGATCCCTCCGGTCGTCGTTTGGGGCGGAAAACTGATACGGTACTTCGCAAAGTTCGAAAAGCTCGGCAAACCGTTCCGATGGATCCTCAGCCTCGGCGAAAAAAAGGTCGCGAAAATGACAAAGACCCTGTTTTTCGGTCTTTGGGCATTTGTCGCAATACCCCTTCCGGGTACCGGCGCATGGACAGGCTGTCTCGTTTCCATCACACTTTCAAAAAAGCTGCGTGAGGTGTGGAAACCCCTGGTGCTCGGTGTTCTCACCGCAATGGCGGTTGTGGGTGCCATAACCTTCCTTGTGCAACAGGGCGTAACATGGCTCAAAATTTTCATATAATATATAAATATTAATTACCGAAAGGAATGTCATTATGAATTTCAAAATTGGCGCAATGACGGACAGCTTCAAGAAATCCTTTAGGGAAAGTCTTGACAAGGCTGTCGAAGTCGGTGCTGAGGGCATTCAGCTCTATGTAACCGGCGGCGAAATGCTCTACTCCAACCTTGACGACGCAAAGCTCGAAGAGGTCAAAAAACTGCTTGCCGAGCGGAGCCTCGTCGTCTCCGCTGTCTGCGGCGATTTCGGCGGTCACGGTTTTGAAAGCGAAGAAGAAAACAAATGGAAGATTCCCGCCTCCAAAGCTGTTGCGGACATCGCAAAGAAACTCGGAAGCAAGGTCGTCACCACTCACATCGGCGTTGTTCCCGCAGACAAATCGGGCAATTATGACCGCATGAAGGCTGCCTGCCGCGAAATCGGCGAATACGCTGCCGCCATCGGCGTCACCTTCGCAATCGAAACAGGCCCCGAAAAGCCCGAAACCCTCGCTGATTTCATCCGTGACGTCGGCAGCAAGGGCATCGGCGTCAATCTCGACCCCGCAAACCTCGTCATGGTCACCGACGCTGACCCCGTTCAGGCTGTTTACACACTGAAGGACTTCATCGTACATACCCACGCCAAGGACGGTATTATGATTCAGAAAACCGACCCCAGACGTATTTATACCTTCTTTGCCGAAGGCGGCATTGAGGATCTCCGTATGGAAGACTATTTCAAAGAGCTCCCGCTCGGCGAAGGTAAGGTCGATTTCGACGCATACCTCAAGGCACTTGACGATATCGGCTATCACGGCTTCCTTACCATCGAACGCGAATGCGGTGCAGACCCCGCTGCCGACATAAAGAAGGCTGTCGATTATCTCAGAAGCGTAATCAGAAAATACAGCAAGAAGATCGGCTTCATCGATTACTATCTCGATGAGTGGCACGCAAACAACTATCCGAGATTCATCAAAGAAGCTGTCGGCGACGATTTCTATGTCGCATATGCATACGGTGAAAAGGACAAAGAAGGCGGTATGACCACCGACCAGTGGTGCGAAAAGAACCACGTTCAGAAGTGCGACACGATCGACGAAGTCGTCGAAAAGAGTGACGTTCTCATCGTCCTTTCTCCCGACAACCCCGAAAGACACTGGGATCTCTGCCAGAAGCCTCTGAGAAGCGGCAAGAGAGTCTATGTCGATAAGACATTCGCCCTCTCCAAAAAGGTTGCTCAGGATATCGTTGCACTTGCCGACGAGCATCATACTCCCTTTTTCTCCACCTCTGCACTCCGCTTCGCTGACGAGCTCAAGGGATTCGACAAGAACGGCATCTGCTTCATAAGCAGCCGCGGTCCCGGCAATTTCGATACCTACGCAATCCATCAGCTTGAGCCCATCGTCATTCTCATGGGCAGCAAGGTCAAACGCCTCATGTCCATCGGCGCCGGCAAATATGAAAGCATGGTAATCGAATTTGAAGGCGACAGACGTGCAGTCATGACTCATTACGGCTGGACAGGCATCGACTTCAATATGACCGTCAACTACGAAGACGGCAGAACCGTTGTCATTCCGCAGATGAGCAACACCTTCCCCACCTTCATAAAAGAAATGTGCGACTTCTTCAAAACAGGCGAAATCAAAGCGCCTCACGACGAAACGATCGCTCTTATGGGCATCATCGAAGCCGGCAACAAAGCAATCAAGACTCCCGACGTATGGGTTGAGGTCTGATCCGCAATTAAAAAGAAATAACGGCTCGGAGCCATACCGCATAAAACGATATGGCTCCGGTTCTTCATTTCAGAAATGTATGTTTGCTAATGATTGTAACCTCTTCTGTCGAAGGTTTGATTTGAATAACTATTTTCCCTTTCTTCATGGCATAGTTCGCGGTATACGCTGTACCTTCGGACTGACCGTCATAAGTGCAAACCACAACATCTGCTTTATCTACCAATGCGAGTGGCTTGGATAGTACGGAATATCGGTAATGTGTTTATCATGAGATTGCAATAGTTATACTGAAAAATTTTTTAACTATTCTATTTCCGTGTTGCACTTTTGTTGCACTCCTCTCTGTATAATACCGTAAGATGATAGTCGGAGAATGATAACATGATATGTTATTGTAAGGAGTCACGTCAGGCCATTCGCCATAGTACGAGTGTTCATAACGGATTTGGTTAAACACAGAAAAAGCAAGCCGTAACACACATATTCGGCACTCAAACCGCATATGTTCGTTCCTTCAAACACACAAGAAAAAAATTTCTAAATTGCAATATCAAATAGGACATTTTTGAAAATAAAATCAGAGCAGTGG
>ERZ857840.3629-NODE-3629-length-12881-cov-3.495556_pt1 | contig 12881 bp, 9 predicted proteins | sample MGYA00519760_ERZ857840 | MGnify/ENA primary metagenome ERZ857840 (study PRJEB31778, sample SAMEA3449371) | human gut metagenome | biome: human gut; feature: human-associated habitat; material: faeces | place: United Kingdom | collected 2010/2012 ... | reverse complement strand
CCCTGCCGAAGGACCATCCCCTGTGGGACGCCAAAAATCTGGTGCTGACGCCCCATGTCTCCGGCTGGTACCATCTGCCGGAGACCCACGAGCGAATTCTGGGCATTGCCGCGGAAAACCTGAATGCCTTTCTGAACGGAATGCCTCTACGGAATCAGATTGATCTGAAAACCGGGCGAAAAATCTGAAAATGCGTTAAAAAATGCCCCTTGCCGGAATGAACCGGCAAGGGGCAAAACGCGTTTTTTTTAATTACAGCAGATCCTTCACCAGAGACAGGGCAGCCTCATCGGCAACCAGGATGAAATCGGGGTGCAGCTGCAGAATGGAGCCGGGAGCCTGAGGCTTGATGGGGCCGAAGAAGCAATCCTTCACAGCCTGGGCCTTGTTCGCGCCGTTGACCACCAGCAGGACCCGCTTCGCCTTCATGATGCCGCCGATGCCCATGGTATAGGCATGGGTGGGAACATCCTCACGCTTCTCAAAGAAACGCTGGTTGGCATCGATGGTGGAATCGGTGAGCTTGACCTTGTTGGTGTTCTTCACAAAGGAATCAGAGGGCTCATTGAAGCCGATATGGCCGTTGGGTCCCAGACCCAGCAGCTGCAGATCGGCACCGCCGAAGCTGTCGATAACGGCATCGTACCGGGCGCACTCAGCCTCAGCATCGGGATTCATGCCGTTGGGGATGTTGCAGTTGGCCTGGTCAATGTTCACATGGTCAAAGAGGTTGGTACGCATAAAGTAAGCGTAGCTCTGGTCATGGTCCTTGGTCAGACCCACATATTCGTCCAGGTTGACGGTATGGACCTGAGAGAAATCCAAATCGCCGGACTCATACTTGGCGATCAACTGCTTGTAAGTGCCCACAGGGCTGCTGCCGGTAGCCAGGCCCAGAACGCAGTCAGGCTTCAGCTGGATCTGCGCGGCAATAATATTGGCAGCCTTGCGGCTCATGTCTACGTAATCTTTTGCTTTGTAAATTCTCATTTTTATCCTCTCTCCATTCCATAAATATTAAACGCCACGATTCTTTATACAATTTGCATATATCACAGCAAGTTGTATTAGTACATATACACATCCTAACCAATGCACACACTTCTGCCTACAAAAAATTTAGCGTTTTACCGAATTACATTGAAATTGGTGAATATTCTTCTAGCTAAATTCATGATATTATTATAACAAAAAAATCAAGATTACCCATGTAAAAAACTACGTGAGGTATATAAAAAACAACAAATATACATAAAAATGTTATCCTTGCTTTTCATATCTTATGGGGATATTGCTGGACAATCTTTGTTTCTAACGGTTTTAAGGATTTCTACTCATTTTGGTTTCCAGGAAAAAGCTGTTTTTATAAACTTCTGATTGAATAAAATCCATTTCCGAAGCAAGGACAGAAAGGGTCTGTTCTACGATCTGGAAAGAATCTGGAGCGATGGCAAACAGGTGGATCCGGAATATCTGTAAATATATTTTCTGGTGTTTTAGAGACTGATACTGGTGATCCGATGCTTTCTGTGTTATAATATATAAGTTATCAGGGAACTTGATTCTGAATCATGGAGGCACAAAGTATGGAACCCATGTATTTGTCAATCCAGCCGAAAAAGACTGGAGAACGCATAAGAAAGCTACTCTTGGAAAAAGGATATACAATTCGGGAAATCCAGGGAGCTTTTGGATTTGAAAATCCGCAGGCCATTTATAAATGGCTTTCCGGCAAATCGTTACCCAGTATAGACAATTTCATTATTTTAAGTAGATTATTACATACTTCGATTGAAGATATCCTCGTCATTGACGGGGATATTTCTTATTACATAGGAAATGTCATTTCCTATGTAATAAAAGCCTCCGGCAGGATGCGCACTGCGGCGTATAATGAAGATGTCGCAAACGACTTCTACAATTCATAGTGCATAATGACTAAAAATCTGTAAATACAAAAAAATATTGAAATAAATCTGAAAATAATATAGAATTAAAGTAATAAAAAATAATAATGGAAGAGGAGATGATCGCATGAAAAGAAAAAATAATATTTTACTGATTTCGATTCCTTTAGGTGTTCTGTTGCTTTTATATTATGGTTACATTGCATTGGATACTTGGCTCCAATTTCAAATTAGAACAGGAAATGGCATTTCAGCAGCAAATGGTGAATGGATTTTATCTATTCAATACACGTTTCTTTTTATACTGAAATGGTTTGGCCCGGTTTTATTAGTCGTATGTTTGTACGGAATTCTAAAATGGATAAAAAAGAAAGAATAAAGAAAAAGCTCCAGAATCAGCAAAATAATTGTTGATCCTGGAGCTTATTTAGAAGAAACAATATAATTTTAGTTCTCTTTACTATATTCCAGAGAAGCTTCCACAAATCCCTTAAACAGCGGATGTGGTTTGTTTGGACGGGATTTGAGTTCCGGATGTGCCTGTGTTCCGATGAACCAAGGATGTTCCGGAATTTCCACCATCTCTACGATTCTGCCGTCCGGAGAAAGTCCGGATAAGAGCATACCGTTCTGGGTAAGAGCATCACGGTAGTCATTGTTGACTTCATAACGATGACGATGACGTTCGTGGATTTCTTCTTTTCCATATAATTTATAAGCTTTTGATTCTTTGTTAAGAACACAAGGATAAGAACCAAGACGAAGGGTTCCACCGATGTCTTCAATACCGATCTGGTCAGGCATGATGTGGATGACCGGATGTGTAGTGTTTGGATTCAGTTCTACGCTGTGTGCATCATGATATCCGACAACGTCTCTTGCAAATTCTACGATGGCAAGCTGCATTCCAAGGCAGAGTCCGAGGAATGGAACCTTATGTGTTCTTGCATATTTGATGGCTTCGATCTTACCTTCGATACCACGGTCACCGAATCCACCAGGCACGAGGATACCACTTACATCACCGAGAAGTTCATCGACATTTTCCGGTGTGACAGTTTCAGAGTCAATCCATTTGATATTTACGGTTGTGTGGCTGTAGATGCCGCCATGTTTTAATGCTTCAACAACACTGATATATGCGTCATGGAGCTGGATATATTTGCCGACCAGGGCGACTGTTACATCTTGTGTCGGATGTTTCAGGCATTCGACCATCTCTTTCCAGTCTTTCAGATCCGGTTCCGGACAGTCAAGCTTCAGGCATTCGCATACAACGGAAGCGAGATGTTCTTCTTCCATGGCGAGTGGTGCTTCGTAAAGGTATTCCACATCCAGGTTCTGAAGAACGTGATCAGATGGCACGTTACAGAAGAGGGCGATCTTGTCTTTGATTCCCTGATCCAGTGGATGCTCAGAACGGCAGACCAGAATATCCGGCTGGATTCCCATTCCCTGTAATTCTTTTACGCTTGCCTGAGTCGGTTTGGTCTTCATCTCCTGGGAAGCATGCAGATATGGGATCAGTGTGACGTGGATCAGCGCAACATTGTCATGTCCCATATCATGTTGGAACTGGCGGATAGATTCCAGGAAAGGCTGGCTTTCGATGTCTCCGACGGTTCCACCGACTTCGATGATCGCAATCTCGGTATCTGTAGCTGCAGGGTTGCGATAGAAACGGCTCTTGATCTCATTCGTGATATGCGGGATGACCTGTACGGTTCCTCCACCAAAATCTCCACGACGTTCTTTCTGAAGAACGGACCAGTAAATCTTTCCTGTCGTTACATTCGAGTTCTTGGTAAGACTTTCATCGATAAATCTTTCATAATGTCCAAGGTCAAGGTCTGTCTCAGCTCCATCGTCTGTTACAAAAACTTCACCGTGTTGTACCGGATTCATTGTACCTGGGTCAATGTTGATGTACGGATCAAATTTCTGCATTGTAACTGTGTACCCGCGTGCCTTGAGCAGACGCCCAAGAGAAGCTGCTGTGATTCCTTTTCCAAGACCTGAGACAACGCCTCCGGTAACAAATACATATTTAACTGCCATAGTTCCAGTTCCCTCCTTATGGTAATTTTTTTTGTCTACTACTCATTGTGTCCTGTAAAAAATAAGATAGAATGCGATTTCTATTCATCAGAAAAGTTCGGTATAACCTTCTGACGGATAAAAATAGAAAAAAACCCCATAAAAACAAATTTATGTGGCTCCCTCGCTACTTTGATTTCCCCTTGAAATCAATTCCCCTATAAAATACTTTAAAAGTATACACCCATTCCAGAAAAAAATACAACAATTTTTTTTGAAATGGGTGTATAAAAATCAAAAATATAATATTTGTCTACTGATAGATCGGTTTTTTCTCGTATCTCGGTTCAGATGTAACCTGGATGGATAACTTCTGGAACAGACGGATATCTACATTTGCAAGCATAACGGATACATGAGCCTGGCAGCCTTTTAAATTCGGGACTTGTCTGAGTGCCTGTTCAGCAACCGGATTGGAAGAGGCACTGATAGAAAGTGCAATCAGAGCTTCATCGATGTGAAGTCTTGGGTTCTTGCTTCCAAGGAATTCGGTTTTAACTTTCTGGATCGGTTCCAGGGCAGTCGGTGAGATCAGGTGCATATCATGATCGATTCCGGCGAGTTCTTTTAAGGCGTTCAGGATCAGGGCAGCAGATGCGCCAAGCAGATCAGAGGTTTTTCCTGTTACGATGCGTCCGTCCGGAAGCTCCAGAGCGGCAGCCGGTGCACCGGTTTCTTCAGCGCGTGCAAGGGCGGCATCAACAACCTTACGGTCATGTACGGTAACTCCTGCCTGATTCATCAGAAGCTCGACCTTATAAGTCTCTTCCTTCGGGCATTCACCGGAAAGGAAACGGTCCATGGTGCGGTAGTAGCGGCGAATGATCTCTTGACGGGAAGCTTCTTTGCAGACTTCATCGTCACAGATGCAGTTACCAGCCATGTTAACACCCATGTCTGTTGGTGATTTGTATGGATTTTCTCCGTAAATGCGCTCAAAAATTGCACTCAGTACAGGGAAGATCTCTACGTCACGGTTGTAGTTGACGGTAGTAACACCGTAAGCTTCCAGATGGAACGGGTCGATCATATTTACATCGTTAAGGTCAGCAGTAGCTGCTTCATATGCTAAGTTGACCGGATGCTTTAACGGGATATTCCAGATCGGGAAGGTTTCGAATTTGGCATATCCTGCGCGGACTCCGCGCTTGTGCTCATGATAGAGCTGGGAAAGGCAGGTAGCCATCTTTCCACTTCCAGGTCCAGGTGCGGTGATGACAACCAGAGGTCTGCTTGTCTCAATGTATTCGTTCCTTCCGTATCCTTCGTCACTTACGATCAGCGGGATGTTGGAAGGATAACCTTCTATTACATAATGGATATAAACTTTAATGCCAAGCTTTTCCAGACGTCCTTTGAAAAGATCGGCACTGTTCTGTCCGGAGTACTGTGTGATAACAACACTTCCGACAAAGAGACCATTGGCTTCAAATTCGTCTTTCAGGCGGAGAACGTCAGTGTCATAAGTGATCCCAAGGTCACCGCGGATTTTGTTGGCTTCAATATCGGCTGCACTGATAACGATCACAATCTCTGCGGTATCCGATAATTCTTTTAGTAAATGTAATTTGCTGTCCGGCTGAAATCCCGGAAGCACGCGGGAAGCATGATAGTCATCGAAAAGCTTTCCACCGAATTCGAGATACAGTTTGTTGTCAAACTGATTGATTCGCTCACGAATGTGAGAAGACTGCATTTGCAGGTATTTTTCATTATCAAACCCAATTTTCATAAAGTTCCATCCTTTTTGTCCATAATTTTACTTTCATAGAAGCAATTCAAACCTAGTATACTATAAAATATGACTTTTTTACAATCTTTTCATAAATTTTTCATTGATTTCTAAAAAACGCCTACTTATAATAGAGAGGACGACACTTAGGAGGTAGGTATGGATAACCAGAATAATAGAAATAAGCAAAACCTTCCGGGAAATAATAACCCGAATAATAAAAATAACCGCCAAAGATGGAATATTATATTATTTACCGTTATGCTGATCTCGTTTATCGTATTTGCGCTGTATCAGTTCCGGGAAGACACAGATGCCCGGGAGATTACCTATGATCAGTTCCTGAACATGGTAGATTCCGGGGAAGTTAAGAAAGTTGTGATCGAGGATGACAAGATTGTGATCACAGCGAAGACAGAAGCTGAGATGAAGAACAGCAAGAAAAAAGGCGCTTCTGAGAGCGATGTGGTCGAAGGTTCTGTAGCAGATAACAACGACAGTAGCAGTAAGGACAGCAGCGATGACGGTACAGGTCTGTTCAGTAATGTGACAAGGAAGCAGTATTATACCGGTATTGTGAAGGATGATACCCTTTCGGACAGACTGTATAAAGCAGGTGTTGAGTATGAACAGAAGATACCGGATTCTACATCTTATATGGTGATGAATCTTCTGGTCAACATTGTTCCGCTTGTGATCATGATCGGTCTGGGCGTGATGCTGATGCGCCGTATGACAAAGGGTGGCGGCATGATGGGCGTTGGCAAGAGCAATGCCAAGATGTATGTGGAAAAATCTACCGGAGTCACATTTAAGGATGTAGCCGGTCAGGATGAAGCAAAAGAATCCCTGCAGGAAGTAGTCGATTTCCTGCATAACCCTGGCAAATACACCGGAATCGGAGCGAAGCTTCCGAAGGGAGCACTTCTTGTAGGCCCTCCCGGAACCGGTAAGACACTTCTTGCAAAAGCAGTTGCCGGAGAAGCAAAAGTACCGTTCTTCTCTCTTTCAGGTTCTGCATTTGTTGAGATGTATGTCGGTGTCGGAGCGTCAAGAGTACGTGACCTCTTTAAGCAGGCACAGCAGATGGCGCCGTGTATTATTTTTATCGATGAGATCGATGCAATCGGAAAAAGCAGAGATTCACAGCTTGGTGGCAATGATGAAAGAGAACAGACACTGAATCAGCTCCTTGCAGAGATGGATGGATTTGACAGTAATAAAGGTCTTCTGCTTCTTGCGGCAACGAACCGTCCGGAGATCTTGGATCCGGCGCTTCTCCGTCCGGGAAGATTTGACAGGCGTATCATCGTAGATAAGCCAGATCTCAAGGGACGTATTGATGTCCTGAAAGTACATGCCAAAGATGTTAAGATGGATGAGACAGTCAATCTGGAAGAGATTGCACTTGCAACTTCCGGGGCAGTCGGTTCTGATCTTGCCAATATGATCAACGAGGCTGCGATCAATGCAGTAAAAAAAGGAAGAAATGTTGTATCCCAGGCAGACCTTTTTGAGGCTGTTGAGGTCGTTCTTGTGGGTAAAGAGAAGAAAGACCGTATCATGAGTCAGAAAGAACGCCGTATCGTATCATACCATGAAGTCGGTCATGCACTGGTAACTGCCCTTCAGAAGGACGCAGAACCGGTACAGAAGATTACAATCGTTCCGAGAACCATGGGTGCACTCGGTTATGTGATGCAGACACCGGAGGAAGAGAAGTTCCTGAATACCAAGGCTGAGCTGGAAGCAATGCTGGTGACAGCCCTTGCAGGACGTGCGGCAGAGGAACTGGTGTTTGACACAGTTACAACCGGAGCATCGAACGATATTGAGCAGGCAACCAAGATCGCAAGAGCGATGGTAACACAGTATGGTATGTCTGAAAAATTCGGACTTATCGGACTGGAATCTATCCAGAACCGTTATCTGGACGGAAGAGCTGTTATGAACTGCGGAGAGGCAACCGCGGCAGAAATCGATCAGGAAGTTATGAAGATGCTGAAGGGAGCATATGCAGAAGCGAAGAGAATGCTTTCCGAGCATCGTGAAACGATGGATCAGATCGCCGGATTCCTGATTGAGAAAGAGACGATCACCGGAAAAGAATTCATGAAGATTTACCGCAGATGTGAAGGAATTCCGGAACCGGAAGAAAAGAAAGAAGAGAATCCTGTAAAAGAGCAGACGATCGAGATGCCGAAGAAAGAGGCAGATACCGAAGCTGCACAGCAGGAAGAGAAAGAAACGCAGAAGAAAGTAGAAAGAGATGAAGACGGATTCATCCTTCCGCAGAAGCGTGACTAGTCTAAAATAACAGAAGATGCAGAGGTTTCAGAACAATAGGTTCTGAAGCCTCTTTTTTCTGTAGATTCTTTCGAAAGAATGACTTGTATTGTCTGCAGGAAGCAAGGTATAATGTGACTATGGAAAATCAGACATTTATTATTGAAGACGAACTTAAAAAACTTCCTGGGAAACCGGGAGTCTATCTGATGCATGGGGAAAAGGACGAGATCATTTATGTTGGAAAGGCGATCAGCCTGAAGAACCGTGTCAGACAGTATTTTCAGCCGAGCAGGAATCGGGGGGTCAAGATTGACCAGATGGTGACGCATATCACCCGGTTTGAGTATATCGTGACGGATTCGGAACTGGAAGCACTGGTTCTGGAATGCAATCTGATCAAGGAACACCGGCCAAAGTACAATACGATGCTGATGGATGATAAGAGTTATCCATTTATCAAAGTGACAACCGGCGAAGCATATCCAAGGATTATGATGGCAAGGCAGATGAAGAAGGACAAGTCAAAGTATTTCGGCCCTTATACCAGTGTGACGGCGGTAAAAGATACGATCGAACTGATCCGGAAGCTTTACCGTCTGCGTAGCTGTAACCGCATCCTTCCGCGCGATATCGGGAAAGAAAGATGCTGTCTCTATCATCATATCAAGCAGTGCGATGCACCGTGTCAGGGGTATATTTCGCAGGAAAAATACAGAGAGTCGGTTGATGAAGTACTCAAATTCCTGGGAGGAAATTATGATAAAATCTTAAAGGATCTGGAGAAAAAGATGCAGGAGGCATCGGATGATCTGGAATTTGAGAAAGCAATTGAATACCGGGAGCTTCTGCACAGCGTGAAGCAGATTGCACAGAAGCAGAAGATTACCGATACAGGGGGCGAGGACCGGGATATTGTGGCTCTTGCAAGAGAGCATGAGGATGCGGTGGTACAGGTATTCTTTATCCGCAATGGTCGTCTGATCGGCAGAGATCATTTTTATCTGCGGATTGCCCAGGGAGATGAAAATGCAGAGATCCTCTCCAGCTTTATCAAGCAGTTTTATGCCGGAACGCCATATATTCCGGGCGAACTGATGCTTCCGGTGGAACCGGAAGAGCGGGAGATCCTGGAAGCATGGCTTGGAGAAAAACGTGGGCATAAGGTTCATTTCCGTATTCCGAAAAAAGGGGAAAAAGAAAAGCTTGTTGAGCTTGCGGCGAAAAATGCAAAGATGGTACTGGAAAAAGATAAGGAGCGTATCAAGCGTGAAGAAGGAAGAACGATCGGTGCAGTAAAAGAAATAGAAAAGTTGCTTGGTCTTAATAACCTGGTGCGCATGGAGGCGTATGATATTTCCAATACCAATGGATTTGCCTCGGTAGGGTCGATGATCGTTTATGAGAGGGGCAAACCGAAACGAAACGATTATCGTAAGTTCCACATCAAGGGTGTGCAGGGGGCGGATGATTATGCAAGTATGCGTGAGGTCCTCACCAGAAGATTCCGACATGGTCTGGAGGAACAGAAAAGCGGGAAAGAGCTGGGAAGTTTTAATGTTTTTCCGGATCTGATCATGATGGATGGTGGAAAAGGACAGGTAAATATAGCACTGGAAGTACTGGATGAACTTCATATATCCATTCCGGTATGCGGTATGGTCAAAGATGACCATCATCGGACGAGAGGACTCTACTATCAGAATATCGAGATTCCGATCGACCACAATTCCGAAGGGTTTCGACTGATCACAAGAGTGCAGGATGAGGCGCACAGATTTGCTATAGAATTTCACCGGAAACTGCGTAGTCAGGGACAAGTGCATTCGATCCTGGATGATATTCCGGGAATCGGACCTGCGAGAAGGAAAGCACTGATGCGGACATTTGCCAGCCTGGATGAGATTAAGAATGCAGAGGTGGAAGATTTGAAAAAAATTCCATCAATGGATGAAAAATCGGCAAAAAACGTGTATAATTTTTTCAGGGGAAGCGAAAAGGAAGATACAGAAGCTATTCTGATGGAAGAACAATAAAAGGAGACAGGACTATGGGAGTTACATTAACAAAAATCGTAGAGAAGATGGAACTTAGAAATCTTACTCCGGATGTCGATATGACACAGCGGGAAGTAAAAATTCCGGATATTAACCGTCCGGCACTTCAGCTCGCCGGATTTTTTGATCATTTTGATTGCGAACGGATTCAGCTTATCGGATATGTAGAGTACACTTATCTGCAGACACTGGAATATGAGCATAAGATGAAAATATATGATACACTGCTTGAGTATGGGATTCCATGCTTTATTTTCTGCAGAAATCTGCAGCCGGATCCGGAATTTCTGGAGAAAGCAGTGAAGAACAATATTCCGGTATTTATTACGGATAAACAGACTTCTTCCTTTTCAGCAGAACTGATCCGCTGGATGAAAGTGGAACTGGCACCGTGTATTTCAATTCACGGGGTACTGGTGGACTGCTATGGAGTCGGTGTTCTGATCATGGGAGACAGCGGTATCGGTAAAAGTGAGGCGGCACTGGAGCTGATCAAGCGAGGCCATCGTCTGGTAACAGATGATGTGGTGGAGATCCGGAAGGTCAGTGATGATACTCTTGTTGGTACAGCACCGGATATTACCCGCCATTTTATTGAACTTCGCGGAATTGGTATCATTGACGTAAAGACGCTGTTTGGTGTGCAGAGTGTAAGAGAGACACAAAATATTGATCTCGTCATTACGCTTGAGGACTGGAACAAGGATCGCGAGTACGACAGGCTTGGACTTACTGAGGAGTATACAGAATTTCTTGGTAATAAGGTTGTATGCCACAGTATTCCAATCCGCCCGGGACGTAATGTTGCCATTATCGTAGAATCAGCGGCAGTCAACCACAGACAGAAACAAATGGGCTATAACGCAGCGCAGGAGCTGTACCGCCGAGTACAAGAAAATCTAAAAAAGAATATGTAAGGAGCAGGAGACAGATGAAATATTGTTTTGGTATCGATATAGGCGGAACGACAGTAAAGATGGGACTTTTTCAGGAAGACGGAGAGCTTCTTGACAAATGGGAGATCAAGACACGTACTGAGAACCAGGGAGAAGCAATCCTCCCGGATATTGCGCAGGCAGTGAAAGCAAAGATGGCAGAAAAGAAACTGGTGAAGGAACAGATCATCGGACTTGGAATGGGGCTTCCGGCACCGGTAACCGAGGATGGAATTGTTCAGAATACAGCAAATCTCGGATGGGGATACAAAGAAGTGACACGTGAACTGGAAGAGCTTCTTGACGGAATGAAAGTGATTCCGGGGAATGATGCAAATGTAGCTGCGCTTGGTGAGATGTGGAAAGGTGGCGGAAAAGGCCACAAGAATGTTATTATGGTTACCCTTGGAACCGGTGTTGGCGGTGGAATCATCGTCGATGGAAAGTGCCTTGTAGGGGCACACGGTGCTGGCGGAGAGATCGGTCATCTGTGTGTAAACTACCAGGAGACAGAAACCTGTGGATGTGGAAAGAAAGGCTGTCTGGAACAGTATGCTTCTGCAACAGGAATCACAAGACTTGCCAATATGCGTCTTGCAAAAGATGAGAAACCAAGTACCCTCAGAAATGTGGCAGAGATGTCTGCGAAAGAAGTGTTTGATGCAGTGAAAGCCGGAGACGAAGTTGCAATCGAAATCGCAACTGAATTTGGAAAGTATCTGGGACATGCGCTGGCGAACCTTGCAGCTGCCTGTGATCCAGCGGTTATCGTAATCGGCGGAGGGGTATCAAAAGCCGGAGAGGTTCTGCTGGATTATATCAAAGGCCCATTTAAAGAAATGGCATTCTTTGCAGACAAAGATACAGAATTTGCACTCGCAGAACTTGCAAATGATGCAGGAATCTGCGGAGCAGCAAAACTGGTACTGAAATAAGTGAAAGATATTATAAAAAAACAAAAATCTTGTGAGAAATATTTAACATTCTTGCAAGATTTTTGCTTTTTACAGAAAAAATGCAGAATGTAAAATGTTTACATTTGACATTCTGCACAAAATGATGTAGACTTATCATAGTAATATTATTAAATAAGCCTATGAACTCTAAAAAATTATGAAGAGGAAGACGAAATGATAATACGTAAAACATTAAGAGAGCAAGTAGTTGAAATTTTAAGACATAAGATTTTATCAGGAGAGATCAAACCGGGAGAACGAATTATAGAGGCAAAAGTAGCAGAAGAGCTGAAAGTCAGCAGAGGTCCCTTAAGAGAAGCTCTCAGGCAGATTGAAGAAGAAGGGCTGGTTGTATATGAAGCACAGAAAGGCTGCGTAGTAAAGACGATGACTTATGAAGAGATGCAGGAAACATACCTGATCCAGTCTACGCTTGAGAAACTGGCAGTGCAGATGTGCGGGGGAGAGATCAGCAAAGAACAGGATGAAGAGATGCAGAAGCTTGTTCTTTCCATGGAGAAAGCGGCCAATCAGAAAAATCTGTATGATGTTATAAAATTCGATGAACAGTTCCATGAATGTATTGTGAAGACCGCACACAGTGAAAAACTTCATAGAATCTGGAAAATACTGGAAGGAGGGAATACGGCGGCATATTATACGATGGATACAAAAACTCTGGTACCATTTGATGTGGTCCACATCAATCATCAGAGAATTTTGGATCTGTTTCATAAAGGGACAGTCGAAGATATCTGTAAAGAGATAGAATTCCACTACATGGTTGTCCCGCATGTTCTGTACGAAAATCAAAAGAAAAAAGGAGAAAAGAACTGAAGGTATGGAGAAAAAGAATATGTATTTAATTAAAAACGGAACCGTTCATACAGGGACGGGGAAAGTGCTTGAAG
>ERZ857840.3627-NODE-3627-length-12884-cov-7.317874_pt1 | contig 12884 bp, 12 predicted proteins | sample MGYA00519760_ERZ857840 | MGnify/ENA primary metagenome ERZ857840 (study PRJEB31778, sample SAMEA3449371) | human gut metagenome | biome: human gut; feature: human-associated habitat; material: faeces | place: United Kingdom | collected 2010/2012 ... | reverse complement strand
TACTTTGAGGATGATGGATGTATTATTAGGCTCGTCGTATTGTTTCGTCGGGCCTAATACAGTAACAACTGCATCGCCTAAGCTGTAGGTGTCCCCTACGCTCGGTACGGTGATGCTGGTCCCTTGCTGCCCGAGGTATTTTACCACATTCTCGAATGCCTTCGAGTCATACGACGTCACAGGGCAGAGCGCAACCTCGGCTTTTGCATAATTGAGGGCGCCGGGGAGTCCTCCAATATGGTCGCTGTGGGCATGGCTCATCACCATGTAATCGAGTGTATCGATACCTTTGTTCTTCAGCACGGTATACTCGACGCTTGATGCCGTTGTTTCGCCACCATCTATAAGCATATAGTGGCCATCACACTCCAGCAGCGCGGAATCGCCTTGTCCTACATCAATATAGGTGACGGTAAGCGTACTCCCATCCGTGACGGTCGTTGATGTGTTTGATGTGCTTTGAGAGTCAGTATTGGAGCAGCCTGTAAGTAAAATGAGCGAAGCGGCCAGAGCCGCTGCTATCCTGCGGAATTTGAAGTTCACAAGGAGCGCTTCCCTTCGACATCACTGAGTTCTAACAGAAATCTTTGATATCCGGGCGGCGTTACATTCGTAAGCCTTGTAAGATAATCAGCGTACACATCTGCAGGGAACACGCCCTTGTCAATCATAGCGAGCCGCACCGTGTCGAGTTTTTTATATATCTCCCGGAACGTCTCGTCTGACAAGTCAATATCCATGTCCTCGTCGGGCATCGCCGAACTGTAGTAAGAATCATAATCTGCGTCAGAAAACTCCTCGTCGATGCAGGAATAGATATGAAGAGGTTTCCCGGTGATGAAATCTAAAAGCACCCAATGCTCAGGCCTTCTCAGCCGATTCCTCGCCATATCATTCTGACGTAAAGGGCAAATGTAACATGCGAGGAAGTATGCATCCCCATTTTTTCGGATGACCAAGTCGGATAATCTATGCTGATACTTGACCACCTTTGCCGCTGCGCCTCTTGCGTAGCCAATCACTTTTTTTGAGTTGACGAATCCACTCTTTTCGCTTAATAAAGTAGGCATTTCAAGCCTCCCGTGTTTGTTTGTATTGCTCCAATGATGGAACAATACAATTGTAACTTATTCTGCGAGTAAAATCAAGATTCACGAACTATTTTATTGATGAGTTTCTGCGGTACTACTCAAAACGGTTGCCTGGATTACTGCAAAATGTCAGAAAAGTACCATGAACCTCTTGCTTTTTCGTTCCATACATGGTACTATTTATTCACATTAGAAACGGGCAAATTGCTTTACGGAGAGATGTCCGAGTGGTTTAAGGAACCGGTCTTGAAAACCGGCGGTGTGTAATAACATCCGTGGGTTCGAATCCCACTCTCTCCGCCATATATATGCAGGTGTAGTTCAATGGCAGAATTCCAGCTTCCCAAGCTGGCTACGCGGGTTCGATTCCCGTCACCTGCTCCAAGTCCAAGCGGAATAAGGATAGGTTCCGTTATGGGCTCGTGGAGGGCTCCTCCATCCCCTCCGCACCACCTCATTTCTCTTGGGTGATATCTGTTTCTCTACTTTCAGATGCATCTCTTACGGGAACAGGCTCCCTTTCCTTCCGTTCTGTTTTCGTAGGAGATGCCACCCAACACAGGGTACTCAAAGAGGGGAATTCTATTGGTTCTGCTTGTATCGTCGCGCATGTTGAGTCGCAAAGACCGTGATAACTCAAATGCGCAGTCACTGGTTGCTACCGCAGCTATTCTAAACAGTCATGGGAATGAGACCTTTGGAAATATCTATTTCTATAAAGATGTTGTTTTTGCCGAATTCAATGATGGCAAAAAGTTTTCCGTATCGTTCCCGATAAACAGAGTGAGTGGCCGCCGGTTGGGGCCATTCTTCCTTGAGGACGATGCCTCAAATACACTCGCGGCTATTCATGTGGCTCTTGAAAAACAACAAGTCCGTTGGTTCAAAACTCGGCTTGCAAGCCAGTATACCTTGGATGACGGGCGCCAGAAATATCAAGCAGAGGAATCGTGGAGTAAAAAGGATGTACATCTATGGGCATTGAAGGATGCTGCTGGCAATTGCCACAGTGTTGTTCGCCCATTACCGCAAGGAACGGTGGGGAAGCAGCAAGGTTTGCTTCGTCCTTTCCATATCCTTGTCTTAGACGAACAAGAGTCTCTCCTCCCTATTCTTCTGGTCATATGTCTAAGTATGCAAAAGCTGACCGAACTTCCGGGCGTTGATATGTATGCATCTCCTCAAGAAACGCCTGTCGACGAATCGCTGAAATCATTTATTTTGAGTGCAGAAAAAGAAGAATTCCTTTTGTGAGGGCCTTTAGCTCAGTTGGTCAGAGCAGCCGGCTCATAACCGGTCGGTCCACGGTTCGAGCCCGTGAAGGCCCACCATATAGGGGTATAGCTCAGCTGGTAGAGCAGCGGTCTCCAAAACCGCGTGCCGAGGGTTCGAATCCTTCTGCCCCTGCCATAAAAAGTCTTTACAACAATCGTTGTATGTGTTATAATGCTTCAGTGTCGAGCCATTATTAATTTGGCCCGGTAGTTCAGTTGGTTAGAACGCTAGCCTGTCACGCTAGAGGTCGACGGTTCGAACCCGTTCCGGGTCGCCAATTTTTGCCTCTGTAGCTCAGTCGGTAGAGCAGGGGACTGAAAATCCCCGTGTCGGTGGTTCGATTCCGCCCGGAGGCACCAATAAAATGCGGATGTAGCTCATCTGGTAGAGCGCCACCTTGCCAAGGTGGAGGTAGCGGGTTCGAGCCCCGTCATCCGCTCCATTAAATCAGTACAGTTGATGTACTGGTTTTTTTATTTTACAGATTTTTTTGCTAAACAAGGGGCTCGAAGGAGCAGATATCATCCGCCCGCAAGTAAGCGCACATATTTTGTGATAAATCGAATTATCACAAAAACACAAAGTGATTGTCATATAGTATCGTTCATCGGACAACAACGAAATCTCTTTGACAGAGTATGTATATTCCACACAACAAAAGGTCACGATTTTGAACCGTGACCTTGTTTTTTACGAATTTTTTAAGACAATATCAGTTATTGATTCTTGTCAGCTTTGTGCCGGCTATGTAGAGAGTATCGCCGTCGATTCCCCATGTATCCGAACCGCCGTTTGCGGGATCGTCAGACCATTTGAGTGACTGCGACTGACTTTGATTGATAAAAGACACCTCAAAACTCACCGAAAGGGTCTTTTGGTCATCAATGCTGTATGTCAGTTTAATCATATTAAAAATCTCATCATAGTTTATTAAATCGCCGTAATCGGAACTGCCGGCATAACTTGAAATAAGCTTGCCAAGTTCTTTTGCATTCGGGATACCGATTGTTCCGTCAGGCTTGAACTCAAGTTGTAGGCTTACTCCGTCCTCCTCGGCAATCCATGTACCCTGAATCTGTCCCTGAGGAGTGGCTTTGTTAAGTCCGTTAAATATAAAGAATGCCGCAATTGCAACAACGAGTGCAACCGCAATGCCGCACGCTGTAATTATAAACGGTGTCTTTGACTTTTTCTTTGGAATCGGCTGTGCATACTGTGGCTGAACGCCCTGATTGTTATAATCATAAGAATATCCGCCCTGCTGACCGTTCTGATACTGATTATATCCGCCCTGTGCATTAACTGTCTGATACTGCGGTGCGGAATAATCATTTGCAGGCATCTGATTATATGCGTCAGTCTGATGATTTTCAACAGGCTGTGTCTGCTCATTCCGAACATTCATATCGGCAGTCTGTTCAACCGACTGATTTTCTGCAATCGGCCGTCCGTTCTGTACAGCTGATTCCTGTACGGGTGCAGGCGCTCCGCAATCGGCACAAAACTTTTCATTAGGCAATAACTGCCTTCCGCAATTTTTACAAAACATACTTCTTCTCCTGTCCAACAAAAAATAATTTCGAGGAAAACCCCTTTACAACAGCAAATTCAACCATATTATCTGTTTATTTTTATTGTACTGTTTTTTCTTCTTCAAGTCAACTGATATTTAAAAATCAGTGTTTTTTTACATAAAAGATATACTGAATACAGAAGATTTTACTGAGGATAGATTTGTATAATTGTTCTCGGTGACTATTTGTCAAGTTTTCATTGACAAATTACGACACAAATTGTATATTATAAGTAAGGGAGCTGACAAGTTAGTCGGCTGAGAGGAGGCTGAATGCCTCGACCTATGACCTGATTTGGATAATGCCAACGGAGGGAAACAGCGAGCCTTTACGGACACACCTTTTGTTGGTGCGTCCGTTTTATTTTTATAAAGGAGAATCCGCTATGATTGGAAATTGTCTTGAAAATGTAAGAAAAAATGTACCGCTCGTACACAACATCACAAACTATGTAACAGTAAACGATGTTGCAAATGTACTTCTCGCTTGCGGAGGAAGTCCGATTATGTCAGACGAACCCGATGATGTTGCCGACATCACAAGCATTTGCGGCGGTCTTAACATCAACATCGGTACACTTAACAAAAACTCAATTGAGGGTATGTTCATTGCGGGCAAAAAAGCTAACGAACTTTCTCACAAGATTCTGCTTGATCCTGTCGGCGCAGGCGCAAGCAAGCTCCGCACAGACACAGCGGTTAAGCTTGCAAAAGAAATCAAATTTGATGTTATCAGAGGTAACATCTCGGAAATCAAAACTCTTGCACTCGGAAGCGGCACAACAAAGGGTGTTGATGCCGATGTATCGGATGCGGTAACAGAAGAAAATCTCGATAACGCAGTTGCATTTGTAAAGGATTATGCCAAAAAGTCGGGATGCGTAATTGCAATCACAGGCGCTATTGACCTTGTAAGTGACGGCGAAAAGTGCTATGTAATCCGCAACGGTCGTCCCGAGATGAGCAAAATCACAGGAACAGGCTGTCAGCTTTCGGGTATGACAACTGCATTTATCGTTGCAAATCCCGACAATGTTCTTGAGGCAACTGCCGCAGCAGTTTGTACAATGGGACTTGCAGGTGAAATCGCTTTTGCAAATATGGCAGAAACAGACGGCAACTCAACATACCGCAACCGAATTATTGATGCTATCTATAATATGGATGCCGAAACACTTGAAAAAGGAGCAAAGTATGAATTGCGATAAAAAAGATTTGTTGCTCTATGCCGTAACCGACAGGGCATGGCTTAACGGTGAAACACTTTGCAGTCAGGTTGAAAAGGCTATTAAAGGCGGTGCAACATTCATTCAGTTAAGAGAAAAAAATCTTGACCAAAAGCATTTTCTTGAAGAGGCTCTTGAAATTCAGAAACTCTGCAAAAAGTACAATGTTCCGTTCGTAATCAATGACAATGTAGAAATTGCAAAAAAAATTGACGCTGACGGTGTTCATGTCGGTCAGAGTGATATGGAGGCAGGCAATGTCCGCAAGATTCTCGGTGACGACAAAATCATCGGTGTTTCGGCTCAGACTGTTGAACAGGCTCTTCTTGCTCAGAAGCACGGAGCAGATTATCTCGGAGTCGGAGCAGTTTTCAAAACAGGCTCAAAGGACGATGCAGACGATGTTTCACACGATGAACTTCAGAAAATCTGTGAGGCTGTTGACATTCCTGTAATCGCAATCGGCGGAATCAGCTCCAAAAATGTTACGGAACTCAAGGGCAGAGGTATCGTAGGCATTGCCGTTATCAGTGCTATTTTCGCTCAGCCCGATATTACAAAGGCAACAGCAGAGCTTAAAGCACTTACGGAAAAGACGGTTGCAAATGATTAAATCTGCAATATTTGATGTTGACGGCACACTTCTCGATTCAATGAAGATATGGGATGATGCAGGAGAGCGTTACCTCTCGTCTGTCGGCAAAACAGCCGAAAACGGACTTTCCGAAAAGCTCTGTGATATGAGTCTGACGGAGGGTGCGGAGTATATGAAAAAGCAGTATGCTCTTTCCTTTTCAACTGATGAAATAGTTTCGGGTGTGCTGAAAATCATTGAAGATTTTTACTTTTATGAGGTCGGTTTAAAAAACGATGCAAAAGAAATTTTGCAGTTTTTGGAATCGAACAATATCAAAATGATTATTGCAACATCAAGCGACAAAACGCATATTAAAAAGGCATTTGAAAGGCTCGGTATTCTAAAATATTTTACGGATATTGTGACCTGTTCACAAGTCGGAAAAGGCAAAACAAGCCCCGACATTTACCTTGTCTGTGCAGATAAACTCGGAACAGCTCCGAGTGAAACGCTTGTATTCGAGGACGCTGTTTTTGCCGCAGAAACTGCTCACAAGGCAGGTTTCAAAACGGTGGGAGTGTATGACGAATTGAGCAGGAATAATAAAAACAGAATAAAAGCCGTTTGCGATTACTACGCAGACAGCTTTGAAAAAGCGGCAGATTGGGGGCACCACCTTTTGTCGCTGTAAAAAATTAATGCAAAGAGGAGATTAAAATGAAAACAGCATTAACAATCGCTGGCAGTGACTGCAGCGGAGGCGCCGGTATTCAAGCGGATATCAAAACTATGATAACAAACGGTGTTTATGCCATGAGCGCAATCACCGCACTTACCGCACAGAACACAACCGGCGTTACGGCAATTATGGAATCCACACCCGAATTTCTGGGTGAACAGCTTGAAAGTATCTTTACGGATATTTATCCCGATGCCGTAAAAATCGGAATGGTTTCTTCATCAAGCCTTATCAAAACAATTTCGGACAAGCTGAAAAAGTACGATGCAAAAAATATTGTTGTCGATCCGGTTATGGTGGCAACAAGCGGAGCAAAGCTCATCAGCGACGAGGCGGTAAGCACTCTCAAAGAGCATCTCTTTCCGCTTGCAACAGTTCTTACACCGAATATCCCGGAGGCGGAAGTTCTCTCTGAAATGAAAATTTCAAATGAGGAAGAAATGATAAAAGCCGCTGAAATAATCAGCGAAAAGTACGGTTGTGCGGTTCTCTGCAAGGGCGGACATCAGATTAACGATGCAAATGATTTGCTCTTTAAAGACGGCACCTACACATGGTACAACGGCAAAAGAATCAACAATCCCAACACACACGGAACAGGCTGTACACTTTCAAGTGCAATAGCCGCAAATCTTGCAAAAGGCTTTGACCTTGATGCTTCCGTAAAGCGTGCAAAGGATTATATTTCAGGCGCACTTGCGGCAATGCTTGACCTCGGCAAAGGCAGCGGTCCCATGAACCACGCTTTTGACATTCAAAGTGAATTTACAAAAGAAAATTCGGAGGCAGAGCAATGAAAAAGCAGACAAGTGTATTTGAAAACAGTTTGATATGGTTCGGAGCAGGCGTTTCAATCGCCGAAATTCTCACAGGTACATACTTTGCTCCGTTAGGTTTTGAAAAGGGCATTTTAGCCGTAATCATCGGTCACATAATCGGATGTGCAATGCTCTTTTGTGCAGGACTCATCGGCGGTAAGTGCCGTAAAAGCTCAATGGAAACCGTAAAAATGAGCTTTGGCAACAAGGGCGGACTTCTTTTCTCTGTCCTCAATGTTATTCAGCTTGTCGGCTGGACAGCCATTATGATTTATGACGGCTCACTTTCCGTGAACAGTATTCTGAATATGGGCGACACAGGCAGGTGGATTGCCTGTATTGTAATCGGTGCATTGATTGTGCTTTGGATTCTTGTCGGCATTTCAAACCTCGGCAAGCTCAACACAATTGCAATGGCGGCACTGTTTATTCTCACAATCGTTATGTGTTTCTTTATTTTCGGAAACGGCAACGGTATGGGTGCGGCAGGCGATGACTCAATGTCATTCGGTGCGGCAGTTGAGCTTTCGGTAGCAATGCCGCTTTCATGGTTACCGCTCATCAGCGACTACACAAGAGAGGCGGAAAAACCGTTCAAGGCAACTCTAGCAAGCACACTTGTTTACGGTGCGGTAAGCTGTTGGATGTACATAATCGGTATGAGTGCGTCTATCCTTACAGGCGAAAGCGATATTGCAAAAATCATGCTTAAATCAGGACTCAGCATTGCAGGTCTTGTAATTGTAATCCTTTCAACAGTTACAACAACCTTCCTTGACGCTTACTCGGCAGGCATTTCGAGTGAGTCGATATTCTCAAAACTCAAAGGAAAATATGTTGCCGTTGCAGTAACAATAGTAGGTGTAATCGCCGCAATTGTTTATCCTATGGATGACATCACCGATTTTCTCTATCTCATCGGTTCGGTATTTGCTCCGATGATTGCCATTCAGATTGCAGACTTTTTCATTCTCAAAAAAGACAGAGCAAACAAAGCCGTTGACATCTGCAACATCATAGTATGGCTTGCAGGCTTTGCGGCGTATCGCTTCTTGCTGAATGTTGATACCATAGTCGGCAACACTCTGCCGGATATGGTTTTCACAATCATCCTCTGCGTCATAGTTACCAAAATCGCAGACAAAATCACCTCAAAATCCAAAAAAGCATAATCTAAAAAATTATTAAGAACAGCCGATATGAAATAATCTGTGTCAGCTGTTCTTAATTTGTTCATTTGCAATTTAGGTGGTTACGATTAACTAAATCGTGATAAAGTTATATTTTTTATATGTTGTAAAAATATGTCACCAAAGAAAATTTCGGTATAAAAAACTGTATGAATCAAACAATATTACTGCAAATAATTTGCTGAATATGTATCAGACAAAGGGCAAAATTGTCCGAAGGGAGTTTTTAATATGAAAGCAACAGGAATCGTCAGAAGAATCGACGATCTCGGAAGAGTGGTTATACCGAAAGAAATCAGGCGGACGCTTCGTATTCGTGAGGGAGATCCGCTAGAAATTTATACCGCAACGGACGGCGAGGTTATTTTTAAAAAATATTCGCCTGTCGGAGAGCTTGCGGAGTTTGCGTCACAATACGCAGATGTGCTTGCCAAAATCAGCTCAATGCCGACAATCATAACAGACCGTGACCATGTAATCGCCGCCGCAGGAGTTTCAAAGCGTGAATTTCTTGAGCGCAGGGTAACAACCGTACTTGAGGGATATATGGAAAATCGCAAAACCTATTCGGCAACACAGCAGACGCTCGGCGATATTCAGCCGATTGAGGGCATTGAACACTATGCATCGGTAATCTATCCGATTATCGCCGCCGGAGATGTTTCGGGTGCGGTAGTTATGCTCACAGGCGAACAGACCAAAATCCCTACAAATGCCGAAATTAAGCTTGCACAAACAGCCGCCGCATTCCTCGGCAAGCAAATGGAAGAATGATTTTTAAAAATAGGTAATAATAAAAAATGCGGTCGGGAAGACAGGTGTAAAACAATACACCGAATTTTCCCGACCGTATTTGTATAAATCAAGTACACAAAACAACGCTTTACCGTATTTAACATTTATGGTATCATTAAATAAATTAAGTTGAAAGGTATGTTTCTTATGAATGGCTTTTCCGATAAGGTAAAACAAAAATTAGGTTACTATGTTTATGCCCTTGCAGATTCAAGAGATAACAAAATATTTTACATAGGCAAAGGAATTAACAACCGTATTTTTCAACACGAAGAAAAACTCGATAACTCAAATAAGTCGAATCGTATAAAAGAAATACTCTCATCGGGTAACAAAATCAAAAAACTAATTATATCATATGGTCTTTCGGAAAAAGAGGCATTCGTTGCCGAATCGGCTTTGATAAATATAATGAACTACATTGACTCTCAATCACTTACTAATGTGGTTTCGGGACACCACACAGCACCTGTTATTACAGCTGAAGATTTTGAAAAAATTTACGGTGCCGAAATTCTTTCAAAAGAAGATATTTTCCGCAATCTTTTAATTGTTAAAATAAATTCACTTTATAAATACGATATGTCAGACAGCCAAGTTATGGAATGTGCGAGAGGTCATTGGACAATCGACACCAAACGAGCAGAAAATTGCGACTATCTTATTGCTGTAAATCACGGACTGATTGTCGGAGTTTATGAAAATATGAAGTGGTATTCTTCAGGTGTGGAAACTCCATTCTATCCACGATTGTGCAAAGAAAATCTTTCAAGGTCAAATCGCAAATACTGCACCTGTCAAGCAGTTAATAAGCCGAATATCTACATAAACAAAAACATTGCCGATTTAGTAAATATGACGCAAAATCCTGTTTCATACATAAACGGAAGAAAAAATGCCGCTAAGGTGCTAAAACCATACTACGAAAAATTCATCAATAATTCTATGGATATTCATGATTTTGAAATGAATTTCGGCAATGATTTGGTAAAAATGGGATTTAAATTAGGCAGTTTCAATGATTCAAAATATGAATATAATAACAAAAACATTTTAAATATTACCGATTACAATCAGCTTAAAAAAATGCTGAAACATACGGATTACAGCACAGCCACATCATTGTTGATTTCAAAATGGAGATATATCACACATTGGAGTTATATGGATTATCAGCAGGAAAAAGATTTACCATTTTTCAAAGCTGTTATAGAAAGAATATTTGAACTTTCCGAGTAGCTTCATACAAAAAATTTTACAATTGATTTATTTTGAATAATCTTCAATTTTCTAAAAAACTTGCACATACAAAAAATAAAACTTCAATCTCTTGTCAACCGAAATTGAAGTTTTTTATTGACATAATTGTTCATCAATGATAATATACAAGTAAGGAAACGGCTTTAGCTGTTTCGTAAGTTTGAACAATAAAAATTAATTAAAGATTAACCGCTCTGTTCACGACACAGGGCGGTTATTTCTTTATGGTGAACACAATAAAAAATGTGAAGATGATTATCACAGCTATGTATTCCACGCAATCACCCCCTCTCTGATAAGGGAGTCGAAACAGCCGCCACCGTTTCCTTACCAAGTAATTATTGCAAAGTATTTTAATATAGTCAATATCACGAACTTAAAATCACAATATATTTTATTATTAAATCACACCACATCAATCTGGCACATTTTCATTGTTGCGAGGGCGGAATTGTGGGTTTCGGGGGTTACGCCGGCACAGCAAGCCGAATCAACGCTGATTTCAGCGTTCGGGAAAAGTGCCTTTAGAATCAACGCATTTGACACAACGCAGATGTCGGTGCAAAGTCCTACAAGCTCGATTTTTTCAAAGCAGAATTTATCCCAATGAGTATAGCCGAATGACGGCTTGTCAATATGGATTGCATCGGGAACATCAAGTCCGTCTGCAATCTGCCAGCCGTGAGTATTTTTTACGCAATGCACAACGGGCAGTTTTTTGCCCTCGGGAGTGCTTAGGTAATCTTCCCCGTGAGTATCCCTTGTAAAAATAATTTCATCACCGTTTGAACGGTATTCTTCAATCTTTTTGCGGACATTCGGCACAATTTTTACAGCCTCATCAGTACCGAGACTGCCGTCAATAAAATCATTCTGCATATCTATTACAATCAAAGTTTTCTTCATACAAATCACTCCGTTTTTAATTTTGAACTGTACATATCAAATATATCAGCTGACTTTGCCGCTGTCAATTTATTTGCAAAAAATTTGTTTTGTAACTTGATTTTCGTTGTCGGCTCAATTAAAATAGTGTTCAGAAAAACTGCTAGGAGAACGCTTATGGGACATATGTATTTTGTCAGACACGGACAGACCGTGTGGAATGTTGAAAATAAAATCTGCGGTTCAACGGATATTGACCTCACGGAAAAAGGTCATGAACAGGCTGTTGAAACGGGCAAGAAAATTCTTTCAGAGAATATAAAAGCAGATATCATCCTCTATTCTCCGCTTATGAGAGCCGAAAAAACCGCAAAGCACATTTCGGAAATCACGGGAATTCCTGCAAAAGCAGAGCCGAGATTAACCGAGCAAAACTTTGGAAAATATGAGGGAACGCCAAGAGACGGCGAAGAATTTCGCATTGCCAAAAGAGATTTCGTCAGCCGTTATGACGGCGGAGAGTCTATGCTGCACCTTGCACAAAGAATTTACAATCTGCTTGATGATGTGAAAGCAAGCGGAAAGGTTTGTATTTTAGTTGCACACAACGGCATTGCAAGAGTTGTCAACTCATATTTTAACGATATGACAAATGAGGAGTATGCAGATTTCGGTGTTAAAAACTGTGAAATTCTGCGTTATGATTTTTAAGTATTTCTAAATATCCGCATAAAATCAAGGAGTACAACGCATTGTGACACTACTATTTTAGTGTTGTTATGAATATTGACGACAGAGACAGAGGAAGAAAAGGCATAGAAGAAATGCTTGTGAGAATGTCAAAAATGACTGATATGCCCGACAATCCCAAGAAAAACAAAACACAAATATAAAACATAGGCAAGGAAAAATTAGGACGCTCCAAACATAACGTCCTTTTACATTTATATATAGCTATTTATGAGTTGCTTTGATACTGCTGGAGAAAAGCCTGAAATGCTAGCGGCGATGTAAATCGAAATCCGTTTGTGAACGCTTGTAGCTCATTCCGGTTGTAATTTCTACATCCGTTTTTTAATTTGTTCGAACAGAGCCTTTTGTTGTTCTGTGAGAGTGGCTCTGAGCTTTGTTTCAAGCCGCACAACGGTTACAAACGATCCGCCTTTGTCTGTGCTGTTTGCTATGCTCTGCGCTGTTTTTTTAAAGAATGAGCGCCTTAATGCAATCTTAATACAGAGTGCCGAATCATTACACCGTTTTTTTATATTTCACGGTATACTCTTTGTAAACAAGTAGAAACAGGAGAAGTATATATGCCTAAAATTACACATAGAAAAAAGCGGCTGTCATCCTTTAAGCTGATCGTTTTGGGCTTTGCCGGCGTCATAGTGCTTGGAGCGCTGATATTGATGCTGCCGTTTTCATCGACTGCCGGAGTTGTTACGCCGTTTCACG
>ERZ857840.3625-NODE-3625-length-12889-cov-7.472495_pt1 | contig 12889 bp, 4 predicted proteins | sample MGYA00519760_ERZ857840 | MGnify/ENA primary metagenome ERZ857840 (study PRJEB31778, sample SAMEA3449371) | human gut metagenome | biome: human gut; feature: human-associated habitat; material: faeces | place: United Kingdom | collected 2010/2012 ... | reverse complement strand
GGGAGCCGTAGACGGCGCGGGCCGCCACGGCATCGGCGATGCGGTCGGGGCCGATCTCGGCCGGATCGTCGTAGTGCACGGGTATGCCGGTCTTAAGTCCCGGCCCCACGGTGAGCACGCGCCCCGTGCAGGTGCGGGAAAGCGCCGTCTTCCACGGGCGCTCGAGCGCCGGCACCACGCAGCTCAGCACTGCGGCTGCGGGCACAAGCGCGCCCGGCATGCCCGCATCGGCTGCCAGTGTGCCCATGACCTGCGCGAGCCTCATGCGCGCCTCGTCTGCCGTAATGCTCGACGGCGTCGTGATCTCGCACGTCGCGAGCGGGCGCTCCTGCGCCGCGGCCGAATCCTCGGCAAACAGGCCAAAGCGAATGAACGTGTTACCCACGTCGACCGTCAATATATATGCGCATCCATTAAGCATCGTCAACGCTCCTTTCGTCTGCCCAGCAGTATATCCCGATGATTATTCTGGGACGGGGATTTAAAAATCATTGCGTACCTAATGATTTTTAAATCCCCGTCCCAGAATAATCATCCTTTGGCCGAGCCCGGGGTAGCTAAAAAAGCCCCGTCCCAAATGAGCTGCCGTGCGGCTATACTGGTGCGCGGTCGCGCGCGAGCTCACGCGGCGGCCCTTGGTAACCCGACTTCCCGCGCCGTATCCGTAGCGGCGCTCCCGGGGGAAGCGGATATACGCAAAGGAGTTCTATATGAGCAATCCCTCGAACCGCACCTCGATGCGCGGTCAACTCACACTGCGCGGCGTCGTCATCGGCGTCCTTGGCTGCGTGATCATCACGGCAAGCTCGGCCTACACGGCCCTCAAGATGGGCGCACTCCCCTGGCCGATCATTTTCGCTGCCGTCATTTCGCTGTTCTTCCTGAAGCTCATGGGCAACGCCAGCCTCAACGAGGCCAACGTCACCCACACCATCATGTCCGCGGGCGCCATGGTCGCCGGCGGCCTGGCGTTTACCATCCCGGGCGCCTGGATGCTGGGCTATGCCGACCAAATCAGCTGGCTCGACATGTTTATCGTGGCGCTCGCCGGCACCATCTTGGGCCTTCTGGCGACAGCGCTCATCCACCGTCACTTTATCGTGGACGCCGCGCTGGAGTTCCCCACCGGCAACGCCGCAGCTCAGACCCTGCGCGCCACCGAGGCCGGCGGCAAGACCGGCAAGCAGCTCTTTGGCTCCATGGCCATCGCAGGCATCTACAGCGTGCTTCGCGACGCTCTGGGCGTGGTGCCCAGCATGCTGTGCACGCTCAATATCCCCGGCGTGACCTTTGCCATCTATAACTCGCCCATGTTGCTGTCCATCGGCTTTTTGGTGGGCTTCGCCCCCGTCGCGTTCTGGTTTGCCGGCGCGCTGCTGGGCAACTTTGGCATCATCGTCGGCGGCACCGCTGCCGGTCTGTTCGATGTTGTGACCGCGCAGGGCATCGTCAAGTCCCTCGGCATGGGCCTTATGATGGGCTTTGGCGTCGCCGTCGTCCTTAAGGACATCCTGCCGCAGGTCACCGGCATCGTCCGCGGCCTCGCCGCCGACAGCTCCACCGACACCAACGAGCAGTCGCTCATCTCGGGCTCCCTTAAGCTCGATGCCGGCATCATCGGCCTGGGCACCGCAGCCATCGCCGTGATCGTTGCCATCGCGCTCGACCTTGGTCCCGTCCCGGCCGTCATCGTCACGCTGTTCACCTTTGTCACCACCATCATGAGCGCGCAGAGCTGCGGCCAGACGGGTATCGACCCCATGGAGATCTTTGGCCTCATCGTCATGCTCATCGTGGCTGCCTTCGCACAGATCGCTCAGGTCAAGCTGTTCTTTATCGCCGGCATCGTAGCCGTGGCGTGCGGCCTTGCGGGCGACGTCATGAACGACTTTAAGGCCGGCGCCGTGCTGGGCACCAACCCGCGTGCGCAGTGGATCGGCCAGGCCATCGGCGGCATCGTGGGCGCCCTGGTCGCTGCCGCCGTCATGGTCGCGCTCGTCACTGCCTATGGTCCGGACGCCTTTGGTCCCGACAAGAGCTTTGTTGCCGCGCAGGCAAGCGTCGTCGCCACCATGGTCTCGGGCATCCCGAGCGTGCCGTGGTTTGCGGGCGGCTTTATCGCCGGCATCGTCATGTACTGGCTTGGCATTCCAGCCATGATGATCGGCCTGGGCGTGTACCTGCCGTTCTACATGTCACTCACGGCATTCCTGGGCTCCTGCGTCAAGCTCGCCTACGACAAGTGGTCCGCCCACCGCGACGCCACCGCTGGTCTTTCTGACGAGGAGAGAGCTGCCAAGGACGCCGCCTTCCAGGAACAGGGCCTGGTTGTCGCCAGCGGCCTGCTCGGCGGCGAGTCCATCGTCGGCGTTATCCTGGCGTTTGTCTCCGTGGGCTTAAGCCTGCTGGGCTAAGCTGAGCAGCTGCTCGACAGCAACCATATTGCCTACGATTTGCCCGGTCGGTAGCTTTCGCGGCTACAGACCGGGCTTTTTGATACCAACGCAAAGAAAGGCCGGCGCGCTGCGTTTAACAGCGCGACGGCCTTATTGGTTTAGCTATCGAAGCGTTCCTGCTATGAACCGAAGTTCGTTGCAGAATCTACGCTTGAAACGCTACATCTGCTTGCGACGACGATCGCTCAGCGTCACACCAGCGGCCACGAGGGTGATACCGCCGATGACGAACACCTCGCCCGCAAGAGCGGAGTCATCGCCAGTCTGGGCGAGCGCAGCGTCCGCAGCCTTCTTCTTGGCGACAGGAGCCTTTGCAGCAGCCTGCGCAACCTGAGGCTTGGCCTGCGGCTCGGCCTTGGGATGATACTTGTCGTACTCGGCCTGCGCGGCAGCCAGGGCATCTTTGGCATCGTCAAACTCGGCCAGCGCGGCGGCATAGGCGTCGTTGGTATCGGACAGCTTGGCATCGGCATCGCTCAGAGCAGCCTTGAGGCCAGCGGCGGCATCGACGGCGGCCTTATAGCGAGCGTAGGCAGCGTTCAGCTTGACCAGCTTCTCGTTGCCCGTCGTGCCCGCGGCAAGGGATGCCTTGGGGTCGACGGCCTCAAGATCGGCCTTGAGTGCCTCATCGTTGGCAAGCTCGGCCTTGGCCTTGACGATATCGAGGTTCGCATCGACGACGGCTTCGTTGGCGGCCTCGAGCTGCTTCTGGGCATCGGCGACACCGGCGACGGCAGCGTCATAGGCGGCCTTGGCGTCGTCGACCGCCTTCTGGGCACCGGCGAAGCGCTCGAAGGCCTTGTTTGCGGTGGCAAGCTCGTCCTCGGCGGCCTTGGCCTTCGCCTGTGCGTCGGACAGGGTCTGCGTCTTGGCGGCAACTGCCTGCTTGGCGCCCGAAAGAGCGGTCGCGGCGTGCACATCTGCGGCCTGAGCCTTGTCAACGCCAGCCTGGGCAGTGTCGTCGGCCTTCTTGGCATCGTTAAGCGTGCCCTGCTTGTTCGCAAGATCCGTCTTGGCGGCATCGCACTTGGCGGCAAGGTCCTTGACCGAAGCGGTAGCGTTGTCATACGCCTCGTTGGCCTGTTCGGACTTTGCCTTGGCGGCATCGCGGGCGCTGCGGGCCTTCGCCTTGTGAGCAGCGGCCTCGGCTGCCTTCGTCTTGCTGTCAGCAAGCGTGGCGTTTGCCTTATCGAGAGCTGCCTGGGCAGTTGCGGCCTCGCCCTTGGCGGCATCGAGGTTCTGCTTGAGGGACTCGATGTCGATTCCGCCGAGTGCGTCCTTCGCGGCGTCGTATGCCGTCTTCGCGGCGGCGGTGCCGGACTTGGCCTTCTCGTACTCACCCTTGGCGGTGTTCACGTTCGTGTCGGCCGCGGTATAGGCGTCGCGAGAGCTTTCTTGCTTATCCAATGCGTCAGAATAAGCCGTTCCGGCAGTCCCGAAGTTCTTCTGCGCCTCCGCCAGCTTATTCTGTAGCTGCTTCAGCTGCTCCTTCTGCTCCTGAGTGCCGCCTGCATTGTAAGCAGAATCGATATAGTCGGTGACGAGCTTCTTGAACTCGGAGACAGTGAAGTCCTTCTGCCCCGTGCTTCCACTATAGTCGAAAATGGTTACCTCGGAATCGGTGTTCTTACCGCTACCAGTTGCGATGCCGATAGCCTTCGCACCGGCATCGATGATATTGAGATAGTGTCCGCACTCATGGTAGATGCTGTTGTAGTGCTGGTAGATATAGTAGGAATCATATCGGTGGCTGCCGAGTTCGTCGCCATACTGTGCAACGTACTTATCGAATGCCTCTTTCTCCTGGGTGTAGAGACCGGTATATGGCCAGCCGAGGGTATCCTCGGTTTCGCCTCCGGTGTATGCTCCGCCGCCGCCCGCAAGGTTCTCACCTTGATCGAAATAGCAGTTCGAGTGTCCCCAGATGTTCGATGAATATGATGTATTAAGTGCGGCTGCCGCAGTCATGCGGAGGCTGACGCTGAGCTCCGACTGACCGTTCGCCTTGCGGAGGTTGTTCTGGGTATCGAGGTAGGTCAGGGCGTTGCGCATCTGCTCCAAGGAAAGCGGATTGGTGTCGCGAGACATGTCCTGATCGACGTACTTGTCATACCATTCGGCCTTGTCAGCGGCACCGGTCAGCATCGATGCGGCTTCCTGGGCATTCTTTTTCTGCGTGGCCGTGAACTGGCTGCCGCCGATGATGTAGTTCATGAAGCCGAACATACCCTGGTTGATGACATTCTGGTCTACGGTCATGTTCGACTTGAGGTCGGCAATCTGCTGGTTAAGCTTCTCGACCTCGGCGTTTGCGGCGTCGTATGCATTGTGCGCGTCGGTTACTTCAGCACGAGCCTGATTGAACTCGTTGTGCTTCTGCTGACGGATCTCGACGAGACGGTCGTACTCCGCCTTCTTGTCGGCCTCGGTCTGCTGGGCCTGCTCGTATGCCGTCTTCGCGGCGTCACGCTTACTGGCCGCGTCCTTGTACTCCTTGTTTGCCGCATCGTATGCAGACTGGGCAGATGCCACAGCAGCGTTGGCGGCGTTGGCCTTCTCCTGCGCGGCGGTGACGGTAGTCTGCGCAGCCTGCAGGTTCGCCTGTGCGGTGGCGTCTGCAGTCGTCGCGGCTTCGAGCGCGTCCTGCGCGGTCTTGAGCTCACCAGCAGCAGCGATCTTGGCGGCCTCAAGCGCGCTCAGGTCAACACCCGTACCCGAGACGGCAGCATCGAGCGCGGCCTGCGCCTGGTTGAACTTCTGCTGGGCGTTATCGCGCGCGGTGGTTGCGACTGCGAGAGCAGCGGCAGTCTCCTGCTTCTTGGCCTGGGCAGTCGTCAAAGCTGCCTCGGTATTCTGCTTTTCCTGCTGGGCGCTGGCCTCGGCAGCCTTGGCCTGGTCCAGATTGTCCTGTGCAGTAGTAACGGCCTTATTGGCGTCATCGAGCTTTGCCTGCGCGTCCTCGACGGCCTTCTTGGCGGCCGCGTACTCGTCCATACCCATGGCCTCGAGCTTGGCCTGGGCATCATCGAGGGCCTTCTTGGCCTCATCCTGCTTTGCCTTGGCGTCCTTGAGCGTCTGCGTCTTATCCTCGACACTCTTGTTGGCCTGTTCGAGCTGATCGTTCAGGTCGCCCAGCTTCTTCTGCTGCTGCTCGGTCTTTTCGACGGCCGCTTTAAGCTCGTCAATCTTCTCCTGAAGCGCGGCTACCTCGGCCTCGTTCTGCTCGGCGGCGTTATCGGTCACGGCCTGCGAGGCCTGATTCTTTTGCTGCTGCGCCTGCTTTTGAGACTGGCCCGCCGCGTCGGCCTTCTTCTGGGCGGCATCGTAGGCGGCCTGAGCGTCCTTGAGCTGCTTTGCCGACTCCTCGGCCAGCTGGGCAGCCGTCTTTACGACCGCTTGGTTACCGGCGGTAACGGTATTCTCTACAGAACTACCCCCCCCCTGAACAGAATCGCCGTTACCGGTTGACGGTGCGGCGATTGCCGCCAGCGGCGACATGAGCGGCTGAGCGATGAGGCCCGCCGTCAAAACGGTTGCGACGGCGCGGTTAGCAACGCCCTTGACGTTGACAGTCTTGGCCCGAGGCTCAAAGTGTTGTGGACTGTAGTTTGCCATGGCTTTCTCCCTTTGACACGGATGTATCCATACGTATCAAACGGTAGCTGTCGATTTTTGAATTCTGTTGCGCAACATTGGCGACCAGCGTATTTTTTGAAATTTACGCTCTCGTGCTTCACAATTTCGTCACATATGTAGGAGCTGGCGCATCATATTCTTGCGGGATCGAATTGAGCCTGTGATTTGCATTTGCTCCCGCGTCATCTGCCCTATCGAATCCCACATCCAACAGACGCCCTGCCCGCCACGGTGTAGAGTTAGGACAACGGGCGCGTTGCGCGGACCGCGCTGGAACGAGGTGGACATGGAACTCGACAAACAACAGATCAAGCGACTACGCGAACGCCATCACCGGCGCCACGGCATCCGCCCCGCCCATAGCGAGGCCATGGAGAACGCCACCCGCTTCCTAAAGCGCGCATTCAACATTCGCGAGGGTCGCGCGCCCTACCACGTAATCCGCAAGCGCTTTGTAAACGGGGCACGCCTGACCGGCTCTCACCTGTGCATCCTCATCATCGCCATGCTCATCGCAAGCATCGGCCTCGATATCGATTCGGACATCGCCATCGTGGGCGCCATGCTCATCTGCCCGCTTATGGGATCGGTCCTTGCCATGGCATACGGCATCGCCACGCTCGACCGCGAGATTACCGTCGAAGCCATCGCCAGCCTTGCGCTGCAGATGGCCTTTTGCCTGGTCACGTCCACGTTGTACTTTAAGCTCTCGCCCCTTGGCACCGCCACGGCCGCCATCGTCGACAACTCGACGCCCACCGTGTGGGACCTTGCCGTCGCGCTCGCGGGCGGCTTTGCGGGCGGGCTGGGCAACTCACGCGACCAGGAACCCGCCACGCTCATCGCTGGCGTGGCCGTGGCGACCGCGCTCATGCCGCCCCTGTGCGCGGCGGGCTATGGCATCGCCATTGCAAGTGGGTCACTGTTTCTCTCGGCACTTTATGAGTTTGGCATCAACGTGGTCTTTATCGCACTGGCTGCCGAAGCCGTGCTGCTTCTTTTGCGCGTGCCGCTCAAGCGCGACCTCAACGGCGACGGCATTGTGACCGCCGAGGAAAACGCCGAGGTCAACGAGCTATCGCGCAAGGTGCGCCGCCACATCATCGTGGGCACGGTGATCTTTGCCGTCCCCTGCATCGTTATGACCGCGGGGTCTATTGGTTCGGCGCAGGCCGGCGTGCAGGACGGCTACGGCGTCACCGAAACCACGCGCGAGCTTGCCGCGGTGCTACCGGGCTTTAAGGACTACACCGTCGCCGTCGAGACCTCGGCTACCGAGGGCGACAAGGAGGGCCTTGTCGAGCGCGAGGTTGTCGCCCACGTAACGACAAGCGAGGTGCTCGAGGCGCACGACCGCCGTGTCGCCCGCAAACTCATCGACCTCAATGTGCCCGAGCTCGATCGCGTTGAGTTCGATGTGAAGTGATGCGGGACGCGAGGCGGGCCCGGCGCGAGCGCGCGCAGCCACGGGGCACAGACGCAGCCAAGCGCAGCGCTACAGCTCGTACTTGTACACGCGGTAGATGTACTTCTCGGCTTCCATCTCGTAGGTGGCGATGGGCAGTCCATAGCGATCGTACTCGGCAAAAGTCTTGGCCATGCCCGATGCCACGAGCATGCTATTCGAATCGCCGACGCGCTGCGCACTGCTCGCATAGCCCGAGAACGGCACGGCGATCTGGTCCACAAGCTCGTAGGTGCGCACGGTCTCGTCCACCGTAAAGATGCGCCCAAACGAATGCGTTCCCTTGCTGTAGTCGGTCACCACCGCGGCGCCCAGCTGGCCCCAGTCGAACTTGGGATAGCGCTCGGTCGCACCAAAGTTGTTGTCGTATAGCAGCACCTGGTAGCGACCAGTCGCTGCCGTGTCAGAACTCGGCAGATACGTCACGCTGTGCTGGCCTGCGTTGAGCGAAAAATCGCCTTGGGCCTGCAGTAACTTGTCCTCAAAGCCCGAACCGGCCCAAAAATCGGGTGAGCCCACGGAAGGCTGTAGCAAGGTCATTTACGCAACATATGTCCAGCAAAAACGGGCGGTAGCCGGTACGGCTACCACCCGTTTTTCTCATATCTAGCCCAAAGCAGGCCAGTTACTTCTTAATGCCACGTCCCAGACGCTTGGCGACCGATGCAACGGCCTCCTCGCTGGCCGGTCCGCAGCTCACGCAGCCATCATGGGCACGCATCTGGCCGGTGACCTCGTCCATCGCGAGCGGCGCCACCTTCTCGAGCTTAAAGCCCTTGCCGGCGCGCATGTTTTCCTTGGCCACGCTGATCATGAGCTTGATGCGGTTGAGCTGGTTGACCTCGGACGCACCAGGGTCGTAGTCCACCGCGACGATGTTGCTCTCTGGGTGCTGACGGCGCAGTTCCTTGATCACGGCCTTGCCCACCACGTGGTTAGGCAGGCACGCGAAGGGCTGCGTGCAGATGATGTTGGGCGCACCGTGGTCGATCAGATCGAGCATCTCGGCCGTGAGCAACCAGCCCTCGCCCATGTTGTTACACACCGAAAGTACCGTACGGGCCTTGTCCGCCATGGTGCCGATGCGCTCGGGCGCCTCAAAGCGGCGGGACTTCTCAAGCATCTCCTCCACCGGCGTACGCATCCAGTCCACGAGCTTAATAAGCGCTTGCATGCCCGCGCGCGTAGTGGCAGAGCTTCCCAGCTCGTCCTTCTGCAGCTCGGCGTTGCTCATGGAGTACAGGAAGAAGTCGAGCAGGCCCGGCACCACGGCCTCGCAGCCCTCGCGCTCGATAACGTCGACCACGTGGTTGTTGGCCGTGGGATGGAACTTGACCAAGATCTCGCCGACCACGCCCACGCGCGGCTTGGTGCCCTCGCCCACGAGCGGCATGGTATCGAACGCGCGGATGGCTTCGCGGCACAGCTTGGTGTAATTATGCCTGTTGAACTTGGGCGCCAGCTTGCGGGCGCGCGCCATGTACTCCTCGTAGAGCGCATTGGCGGCACCGGGCGTAGCCTCGTACGGACGGCAACGATAGAGCATCTGCATCATCACGTCGCCAAAGAGCACCGCGTAGACCGCCTGTTTGAGCAGCGCCGGCGTAATCTTAAAGCCGGGGTTATCCTCGCCGAGCGCCACGGCCGAAAGCGAGATCACCGGGATCTCGGGGTGGCCGCTCTCGCGCAGGGCCTTGCGGATGAGTGCGATGTAGTTGGTGGCACGGCAGCCGCCGCCGGTCTGGCTGATAACCACGGCCGTCTTGGACAGGTCGTACCGGCCGCTCTCGATGGCCTCCATAATCTGGCCCGTTACCAGAATCGACGGGTAGCAAATGTCATTGTTCACATAGCGCAGGCCAGCCTCGACAGCGTCGTGATCGGTCGAGGGCAGCAGCTCCAAGTTGTAGCCAGCACCACGGAACACCTCTTTGACCAGGTCAAAGTGGATCGGCGCCATCTGCGGGCACAGGATGGTGTAGCCCTCCTCGCGCATCTGCTCGGTAAAGGGCACCTTGGGCCACGCGGTCGATGCGCTCTCACGCTGCGCTTCGAACGTGTACTTGCGGCTCGCGAACGCGGGGGCATCCGTGGAGGGCGCCACCGGCGCGGCGTCACCCTGCTCGTAGGCCTCGCCCGCTGCCGTGGCCTCGGCCAAGCGCTCGGCCTCCTGGTCCTTAAGCGCGGCCATGAGCGAACGGATGCGGATGCGCGCGGCGCCCAGGTTTGACACCTCGTCGATCTTGAGTACGGTGTAGATCTTGCCGCTGGCCTCCAGAATCTCCTGCACCTGGTCGGTGGTCAGAGCGTCCAGGCCACAGCCGAAAGAGTTGAGCTGGATCAGGTCCAGGTCGTTGCGCATCGTCACAAAACGGGCGACGGCGTACAGGCGGCTGTGGTACATCCACTGGTCGACGACGCGAATCGGACGCTCGGGCTTTACCAGGTGTGCAAGCGAATCCTCGGTAAAGACCGCAAAGCCAAAGCTCGAGATAAGCTCGGGCAGGGCGTGGTTGATCTCGGGATCGTTATGGTAGGGACGGCCGGCGAGCACAATGCCGTGGCCGCCGTGGTCCTCGACCCACTTGAGAGCCTCCTCGCCCATGGTCTGGATATCCTCGTGGAAGCGCGCGTCGGCCTCAAAAGCAGCGTTGACGGCGGCATCAACCTCGGAGCGCGTGATCTTGGGACCGCGCACGCGACCGCGACCGGCTTGCGCATCGGCCACACGGTCGACGGCGAGCACCTGGTACAGACGGCGCTTAAGCTCGGTCTTATCGTGATACGGCACAAACGGATACAGGAACTCGATGTTCTGCTCGCGGATCTCGTCGATATTGAGCGCCAGCGCCGTGGGGTAGCTCATGACGATGGGGCAGTTATAGCAGTTGCCGGCCGTCGGATCCTCCTTGCGCTCCCAACGCACGCACGGCATCCAGATGAAGTCGACGTCACGGTCGATAAGGTTCATCACGTGGCCGTGGCTCATCTTTGCCGGGTAGCACACGCTCTCGGACGGCATGGACTCGATGCCCGCCTGGTAGGTCTTCTTGCTCGACTGGTCGGACAGCTGCACGCTAAAGCCCAGGCGCGTAAAGAACGCGTGCCAGAAGGGGTAGTTCTCGTACATGTTGAGCGCGCGCGGGATACCCACGGTGCCGCGCGGGGCCTCGTCGGGGCTCAGCACCTCGCGGTTAAACAGCAACTCGTTTTTCTTTTTGAAGAGGTTGGGGGCCTCGGTCTTCTGCTTTTTGTGGCCGGCGCCCTTCTCGCAGCGGTTGCCGGTAATGAAGCGTCTGCCGCCGCCAAAGTCGTTGACGGTGAGCTGGCAGTTGTTGGAGCAACGACCGCAGCGGACATGCTTTTGCGTCACGGTGAGGTGTGCGATGTCCTCGGCAGAAAGAATGGTCGAAGTGCCGTCGGCGCCAGCGCGATCGCGGGCAAGCAGGGCCGCACCATAGGCGCCCATGCAGCCGGCGATGTCGGGACGCACGGCGTGAACGCCGGTGAGCTGCTCAAACGCGCGCAGCGTGGCATCGGACATAAAGGTGCCGCCCTGGACGATCACCTGGTTGCCGATCTCCTTGGGGTCGCGCAGCTTAATGACCTTGAACAGGGCGTTCTTGATGACGGAATAGGACAGGCCGGCCGCGATGTCGCCCACCGTGGCGCCTTCCTTTTGCGCCTGCTTGACGCGCGAGTTCATAAAGACCGTGCAGCGGCTGCCCAGGTCGACGGGAGCCTTAGCGTGGATGGCGGCATCGGCGAACGCGCACACGTCCATGTTCATAGACACGGCGAAACTCTCGATAAAGCTGCCGCAGCCCGACGAGCAAGCCTCGTTGAGCATGATGTGCTCGATGACGCCGTCCTTGACGCGCAGACACTTCATGTCCTGGCCGCCAATGTCCAGGATAAACTCGACGCCGGGCAGGAATGCCTTGGCGCCGCGCAGGTGCGCGACGGTCTCGATCTCGCCGGAATCGGCCTTGAGGGCCTCGATGAGCAGTGCCTCGCCGTAGCCCGTGGTGGTCACGTGGCCGATGGTGCAGCCGGCGGGGATGTGGTTGTAGAAATCGGCCATGATGACCTTGGCCGTGCCCAGGATGTCACCGTTGTTGTTGCCGTACCAGGTGTGCAACAGCTGGCCGTCCTCGCCCACGAGCGCGGCCTTCATGGTGGTGGAACCGGCGTCGATACCGATGAACACGCGGCCGGTGTAGCCGTCGAGCTTACCCTTGGGGACGACCTCGGTGTCGTGGCGAGTCTTGAACTCGGCAAAATCCTCGTCGGTGGCAAAGAGCGGATCCAGGCGCTCGACCTCGGCACCCTGCGTGTCACCCAAGCTGTCGATGGCCTCGATGAGCTGCGGGAACGTGCTGAGCTTGTTGGACTCGTGCGCCATGGCGGCGCCGCTCGCCACAAACAGGTGAGCGTTTTGGGGCACAATGCGGTGCTCTTCGTCCAGGTTGAGCGTGAGGTAGAAGCGGTGGCGCAGCTCAGAGAGATACTGCAGCGGGCCGCCCAGGAAGGCGACGTTGCCGCGGATGGGACGGCCGCACGCCAGGCCCGAGATGGTCTGGGTCACGACAGCCTGGAAGATGGAGGCAGCCACGTCCTCGGGGCGGGCGCCTTCGTTGAGCAGCGGTTGGACGTCGGTCTTGGCAAAGACGCCGCAGCGGCTGGCGATGGGATAGATGGTGGTGGCGTTGGCCGCGAGTTCGTTAAGGCCGCTGGCATCGGTGTGCAGCAGGGTTGCCATCTGGTCGATGAACGCGCCCGTACCGCCGGCGCAGGTACCGTTCATGCGCTGCTCGATGCCGTTGTCAAAGTAGATGATCTTGGCGTCCTCGCCGCCCAGCTCGATGGCGACATCGGTGGCCGGGATGAGGGTCTCGACGGCACGCTTGCTGGCGATGACCTCCTGGACAAACTCCAGGTCGAGCCACTGGGACAGCAGCAGGCCGCCCGAGCCGGTAATGGCGCAGGTCATTTGGGCCGTCGGCAGCACGGTCGCGGCACCCTCGAACAGGTCGCGGGCGCAAGCGCGGACGTCGGTGTGGTGACGCTGGTACTTGGCGTAGACAATCTGGTTGTCGTCGTTGAGCACAGCGAGCTTAACGGTGGTGGAGCCCACGTCGATGCCCAGGTGCAGGTTGCCGCGGGCGGCCTCGGGGTTGAAGATCGCGCCTTCGGGGGCCTGGGCAGCGGTGGCGGCGTCGCGGTAGTCGCCGTTGAGGGCGGTGAAGCGCTCCACGGCCTGACCCTCGTGGTTGAATACCTTGATGACCTTCTGGCCTTCGATCATCTCCTCGATATAGCCGTTCAGCGC
>ERZ857840.3623-NODE-3623-length-12891-cov-3.347616_pt1 | contig 12891 bp, 7 predicted proteins | sample MGYA00519760_ERZ857840 | MGnify/ENA primary metagenome ERZ857840 (study PRJEB31778, sample SAMEA3449371) | human gut metagenome | biome: human gut; feature: human-associated habitat; material: faeces | place: United Kingdom | collected 2010/2012 ... | reverse complement strand
TAATTTTACACCTGTAACTGATGAAGCTGGTAATATTACAGGATGGGGCAATGTGGCTATTGAAAAAAGCTTAAAGTAATTCAAGCGTTATTAATATGCAGCAAAAGTTGTCATATATATTACACTAGCCCAATATAATAATAAATGTAATGATGTCAGGGGCAGATTAATAATTTGCCCCTTAATTAAATGAAATGAGAGGAAGTATATGAAAAGATTCATATTAGTTGGTACGGCAATACTTGTTATTGCTGGTTTATACACGGGAAAGACAATGGCAAAAAATCGTGTGTCAGCATACGTTGATAAGACAGTTACGACATCTTCGTTAGACTTAAGCTTGTGTGTAAGTGGTGCGGGAATTGATGATAAGGGCAATATGCAGACTAACGGAATTAACACAATAGATGACACTATTGAACAGAGAGTATCTGTGCTTAATAGTGGCGATAAAAAAGATAATATTTGGAAAAAAGTTGGTAAAGCTATATCAATTGAAAATATATTTGTTCCATTAATCATACTGATTATTTTTGGCACGTTTTACTTACAAAACAGTAATAGTTTAGGAAATAAAGGATTTATATTTATAATGTATCCTCAATTTAAAACAGTGACACTATATATTAGTTTTATCATTGTAGAATTTATTGCTTATTTTATTGCAATGGGACGGCCGGCGATGAAATATAGATTTTACTGGATAACGCTCATAGAACTTATTCTTTTACCGCTATATCGTATGGGAATGTATAATGATTTTTGTATGCGTGCTTCTATACCATCTATTATGATATTGATGACTATAATGTTGAATTATTGTTTAGATAAACAGTTAAATAATATTTCTATAAAAAGACGAAAATTAGTGATTGTATTTATGTTGATTGGTTACTTGACATCAGCAACAGAAATTCAGCGTAATGTAAAGGAAACCCTTAATAATTCTCAAGATACGTATCTTCAGGAGACCTTTTATAGTCTTGCAGATCTGAAGCCTGATATGAAAAATCAGGTTGAGTTAAATCTTAATCAGTATATGGCATTGAATTATAAAGATTCATTCTTCTATAAATATATTGCAGTAAGATAGTATATCTATGAATTTTGTAACAAATAAAGGTGAAAAGAAATTAGAAAGCTACGGCTAAGGGAAATGATATGGGGATGTTAATAAAAAGAATATTTTCAAAGGATTATATTAATAGATATTATTTGGCTTATTATTCATTTGGTTTTTTAATTCTTATGGGTTTTATTATAATAGTTTTTTCTATCAAGGGTAATAGCTTTATATGGACTGCTGATAGATTTAATCAATTTTATCCTGTATTGTGTTATACATCACAATGGTTAAGAAAATGCTTTATCGAAAAGACTTTCTTACAATTTGATTTTACAGTTGGAATTGGAGAAGGAGTTATTCCCATTCTGAATATGTATGGGTTTGGGGATCCTTTTTTGCTATTCTCGGCATTTATTCCAGATAATATGATGCCCTTCTATGCATCTTTTTTGGTTATTCTTAAAATATATATTTCTGGAATTTCTTTTTCTATTTATTGTTTATATAAAGGTAAGAAAAGATGGTGTATTTTGGCTGGGAGTTTGATTTATAGTTTCTCATCATATTCATTATGCTATGGTCTTCAATTTTGGTATTTCTTAATGCCCATAATTACATTTCCTTTATTGATTTTAGGGATAGATATGCTGTTGAAAGAGGATAAGAAAGTACCTATATTTTTAGTAATAGCGGCTTTTCTTCAGGCTACATGTGGATTTTATTTTTTGTATATGGAAATAATTTTTGGAATTTTATATTTTTTAGTTAGTTATTTCTATGATAAGAAGATGAAAGGGGGAATATTTTCTTTTGTACGTATTACATTAGTAGGAATATCTGCCTATTTAGTAGGATTGTGTATGGCTGGAGTTTTGTTGGTTCCTTCAATAATAGCCTTTTTTAGCAGCACCAGAAGTGGAGATAAAGTACAACCGGGTATTTTATATGAAAGTAGTAAATATTTACAAAGTCTGCAGAATTTAATTATTCCGAGAGCTTTTGAGGATGTATTAGGTATATCAGTATTAGTTTTAATAGCTATTTATTTTACAATCAGGAATAAATATTGTTTGAAATATAAGACAATATTAATTGTCTTAATAATCGGCTTAGTATTACCCGCGTTTGGCTATGTAATGAATGGGTTTTCGTACACGACGGATCGCTGGACATTTATTATGCAGTTCTTTTTTGGTGTTATAACAGTAGATGTGTTAGATGAAAATTATTTAATAGAAAATGATTTTAATGTGTTTTATATTATGATTATGCCTGTTGTTCTATGCCTGCTACATATGATTAGCAGGGAACATGGGAGTGTCTTTCGTGGGCTTATTTATATATTGTTGTCGCTTTTTTTAATGCTTGTAATATATAAAATCAGAAGAAATGAATGGGAAGTTGAAGGGTTATTATTCTTTGTTATATTAAATTTATTTTTAAACTTGTTTATGATATTCGGTCCTGAGAAATTAGGAGGATCTGGATTCAGAGCAGGCTTTAAAACATTTGAAGAAGTAGATAAAGAATTGTCAGATAATCCAGTATTGGAGGTTGAAGATAGCAATACGTTTTATCGGATGGATATAATGAGTTCTTCTAGGGGTGAAGCTATGATTTTGGATTATTATGGGACTGCAGAATATTTTAGTATGATAAATAAAAATATATATGATTTTTATAATGGAATGATGGTTTCACCTGGGATGGGAGCTTCTACGTGGGTGTTGAAAAATCTTGATGGAAGAATAATATTGGATTCTTTATTATCTGTAAAATATATAGAAGATTTTCAGCAGGATAATTTGAGAGTAGGAGAATTAAGAGAGAACAGTTATTACCTTCCTTTGGGATATGTGTACACAAAATATATAGATGAGGAGGATTTTCTCAAATATAATCCTATGGAACGCCAAGAGATCATGCTGGAAGCAGTAATTATTAATAATAAAATAGAAGCAGAAGATAGTAAGCAAGAAAGTTATAATCCGAAATCTTTTGCTTATGAATCTATTGATTACAGTATTGAATATAAAAATATTGACAGAGATGATGAAATGATTCTGGTTAATAATCAAAGTAGCATAATTTTTAGGACGGATGTACAAGCAGACGGTGAGAATTATATCTATTTGGAAGGTATAAAGACAGATTTTGATATTGGCGAAGCGGTAAAGCTGAAGATTGGGAATAAGGAAGTGGAATTACCTGGTAAAGGTGTTCATGATGTAATGATAAATATAGGAACATCTAACTGTGCATTGTTGGAATTTTCAAAAGAGGGCATTTATGAAATTAAAAAAATATGTATGTATCATTTACCAGATGATTATATAAAAGAACCGATTAATAAATTGAGACAAAATAGCCTGAAGAATATTGAGATTGATGGAAATGTTATACGCGGTGAAATAAATAGTAAAATAGATGGGATATTGTTTTTAAGTATTCCTTATGGAGATGGTTGGGAAGCTCGTATTGACGGAGAGATAACTGATATTAAAAAAGCAAATCTTGGATTTATGGCAGTGACTTTGAAACAGGGGAAACATGATATAGAATTCTATTACACGACGCCGGGGCTGAAAATTGGTGTTTTTCTCACATTGGGAGGCTGGTTATTTATTATGGGATTTATAATTAAAAGATCCAAAATTAGAGAAAAATAGAAAAAAATATAAAATAGAAGGGGCTGTTACCAATAGCACGCCCCTTCTACACTGTTAGCACCAGAAGGCCTTTCAGAATCCATAGGCCGTATCCAGGAGTCATTTATAAATTTTGAAAATTTAGGTTGATCCTGTATCCAACGTTTTCCATATATTCCAAATAACATTTGGGTCCATCCAGCCATATGGATAGCAATTTTACCTTTCCTTTTAGCATGGGCGGCAAGATTCATTCCATACGCTCCGCAACCTATTATCGCAATATCGTAATCAAATTTATCCATCTCATTTTCCATATATGATAATGCCTCAAACCAATCCTTAAATTCTGTTTTTGTTCCTGCTATACTTTGTACAGCTTTTAAAAGATATAGGTTCCCAAATTCAGGTAATACATCAGGATTTGAAAATAGCAATTCTCTTTTTTCATATTGTTGTTTTATGGAATCAATAAAAGGGTGTATTACAAGAACCTTTTTTCCTTTCAATGTTTTAGTCCAAGGATTTTTCCATAGAAAAGGGGCATAATAACCCTCCAAATTTACTTTGATACAATGAGAAAGCTCTGTATATAAATACTTTTCTTCTTCTAAATAGGAACCTAAGATATCAATTGAAGGAAGATCTGAAATAACTAAATCTTTCCATTTATAAGCATACTCTACGTTATTTGGGAAAAAACCAGAGTAATGGCAAAGCGCATTTAGACATAAATCAGGATATACATCCCTCCCGCCATGCAATGCTTCCCTATATTTTTGCGTGTTTAATCCTTCTTGTATACTTAAAAAGCTGCAGAGATTATGCAATTCTGTAAAACCAAATTTAGTTATCATTATTCCTGTGGATAATGGTGGATAACTTAACATATGGTAAATTAAGTCATTTGCCTGTTGATCGAAGTATTGTACAAAATTATTGGTAAATCGATTTTCTTTGTTAGGAGTTATCTTTTTAAGAATTTCAAATAATACTCTTTTATGCATATACATCTCCAATAAAAACGTAATATTTATTTAAGTTAGTAGTTGCTTTTAAGAATAGGATTGTATAAAATGCTTGTAGGTTTTTAATTTTATCTTTATTAATCAAATGTTTAAGTAATGTAAGTATAACAGATATTTGAGAAAAGTTCTATAAATATTAACAAAAATAGAATCTTTAGGGAGTGAGGACATAAAGATGGGAAAAAATGAAGGAAGAATAGAGTTAAGTATCGGAGAGATATTATATTATTTATTTTTTTTAAGTATGCTTTTGGTAAAGGGAATGGGGTTATATGAAGGGATGAAAAGCTATAATATATGCCTGCTATTTGCTTTTGTATGTGTGTTTTTTAAGCTGTTATTAGAAAAGCATACCTTATTGGAGTTAAGCGGTATTATATTAATGGGAGTATTGGGATTGATAATATACAGAGTATCGGGGGATAAAGCACCTTTGATATATATATGTATGATAGTAGGATTAAAAGGTATCTCAATTGTCCGAATATTTAAGCTCGGTTTGCCAATTTGGTTTATGTGTATGTCTGTGAGAACTTTTATGTCATTAACAGGTTTAGAGAAGGGTTTTGTACTGGCTCATGAAAAGTTAAGTTTAGGGCCTATTTTGAGATGGAGTTTTGGTTATCCACATCCAAACGTTCTACAGATTTCCTATGCCGTATTGGCAGCTTTTATATTATACTTATCCAACAAAAGAGGAAAAGAACTGCGTAAACTATTAGTGTTGTTATTTGTAGGGAACTGTTTTGTTTTTTTGTATGCAGTAAGCTATACCGGATTTGTATTGACATCATTATTACTTTTTATATTTTACTATTGTGTTACAAGAGCAAAGTTTTCTTGCTGTGAAAAAATTATAATCAACGCTATGCTGCCATTCAGTGTTTTATTTTCAATTGTTGGTCCTTTACTAACGGGAGAGGGTATGTTGCTGGCTGGTTTTGATAAGCTGTTGAATAAGATTTTAAATATGAGATTTTTGGCATCAAGAATTTATTTATCTCAGGGAATTACTCTGTTTGGAGAAAATTTTTCTGATTCACGATTAGGATTTGCACTGGATTGTTCTTATGTTTCCCTTCTTATGAATGACGGGATTGTTTTATTCTCGATTGTGATAGTGTTATATGCAGGTGCTGTATTTTATTATTTAAAATCCAACAAGAGAAAAGAACTGGCAGTGATTTTAGCGTTTGTGATAACAGGAATTTCTGAGCCTTTTCTGTTTAATACTTCTTTTAAAAATTTATCACTTTTATTTGTAGGAGAATTTATAATTTTTCAAATGGCTCAATATTGTGAAAAACATTCAGATAGTATTTTAAGCACATGTATAGGAATAGATTTGTTCCCTAAAAAAATAATGATTAATATGGTGGGAATCTATATTCTTAAGGAAAAAATTAATAGAATATGGTATGAAGGAAAAAAAAGAATTATTTTGGTTTGTGTCAGTGCAGGCTTGCTAACGGCATGCATATATGGAGTTTATAATAAAGCTCCCGAAACTATATATATATCAGTAAGTAATACGGATTGTCCAGAAAGAGAAAAGTATTATTTGGAAATGGAAAACCTTCCGGAAGATTTTAATTCTATAGTATATGAGTATCAAGGGAAAGATGTACCATTGTATAAGTTCGATGGAAATATGATTATATTAGAAAGAATCAGAGATATTATAGGATGGTGGATTATAGGAAGCGTTTTTGTGGGAATTATGTTAATTATATATTTTATATTAACTGATGAATCTAAATTAAAGAAAGAGAGAGAGGATTAAGTCGATTGCAAATAAGGGGGATACGGGGAAAGAAGAATGTCGTAGGAAAGATAACTTTTCCTTATATTATTCTAACCATAATAGCGTTTCTATTATGTTTAAGATGTTTTTATAGTTTCTGTTGGTCGGATGAAAGCTTTTATCTGTCTTTAGTGCATCGTTTTTGGCTTGGAGATAGGCCGATTATAGATGAATGGTCAGGTATACAGTTTTATTCATTGGTATTGTTACCGATTTATGGTTTTTATATGAAAATAATCGGGAATAATGAAGGTATATATTTGTTTTTCAGACTATTAATTGTAATAAGTAATTATTTTTTGTCAATTTATATTTATAAAAGCTTAAAAGGAAGTACACACGAAATCCCGGCGTTAATAGGTGCATTAATTTATTTGCTATATACACGTGCTAATATATTGGGTGCATCATACTATAGTGTAGCATTACTGTTTTTTACATGGACAGTTTTTCTCCTTTTTAATTATAACCGGAATGAGACAAATAATATTCGTATGTTTACTATAGGCTGTACTATGGCTGTAACAGTGCTATCTCTGCCCTATTTGGCCGTTGTTTATATTTTGACTATTGGGTTTGTGGTTTGTCTTTCACCATTTCAAAGATACAGAAAATGTTTATTAGTTACTATTATGGGGACGGGATTTTGTGCGATTATTTATCTGGGATTTCTTTCGACTAGAATTAGTTTGTCGGAATTGACAATGTTTATACCTTATCTGTTTGAAGATGTTGAACATCAAAGTATGAATCCAGTTCTTTCAATAGTAGTATGGTTTGGCAGGATAGTAAATAGGTATAAATATACAATTGCTATTTCTATCATAAGTATACTTTATTTGTGTTTAAAAAAGATTCAGCATAAGACTATAGAGTGGAAAAGCACTAAGATAATTATTATAATTAACTTAATGTTAACGGTAGTAAATATATTATTTTCCTATAATGTTATTGGATGTAGTAATATTGCGATTGCTATTTTTTCCATAATATGTTTTTTGGGTGTGGAAAGCAACGATATGATATCAAAAAAGATTTTTAAGGAAGTATACTTTCCCGGGGTTGTATTTTCTATAATATTCCATATGGCGTCTAATACTGGATTGGACGCCATAACGATAGGATTTGTCCTGTGCGGAATTGCATCTCCAGTAATTGTGTTTGAAAGTGTTTCAAATATAACATGGGGGGTTGGAAAAACAAAGAAATGGATATGCTGCGGTGTAGCCGTAGCGGCGGCATTAGTGTTATTGCAGTCTGGTTGGCTTAGATTTTTTAGCGTATATCGAGATGATAAATTAGTAAATTTGACTGACAGAATAGAGCAGGGACCGGCCAAATATTTGTATACAACCCAAGAACATAAGGAACAATATGATGATGTAGTAATGACAATTAAGAAAACATTAGATGCAGATGCGAAAGGAACGGTGGTATTTACTGAAATGGTTCCATGGGCATATTTGTGCATTAGTAATTCTTATGGTTCGCCATCTCCCTGTCGATTTTGGGGAGGTCTAAATAAAGTACGGTTAGAGATGTATTATAATAATATGCCAGATAAATTTCCTGAATATGTAATGGCTGTGACTCCTGAATATGGAAGTTGTAAGTCTGTATTGATACAAGGTGATGAAATAATTGAACGACCAAATGAAAGAGGAACATCACAATGGCTGATAAATGAACTGGAAGGTTTGGAATATGACAAATTAAAATCAAGTTGTGGCATTATATACAAAAAGAGATAAATTTGCTTTATTTTTTAAGAATGGGTATTGCGTAAGATAACATGAAAGAATATATATTATTTAGTTAATTGTGGAAATGTTTTCAGATACCGTTTATACAATAATGCACTATTCCTACGTTGATTTTATGATAGAATAGGTTTGTCGGAAGAAAGTTTTCTGTCGTATTTTGTTTTTTAATGCTGATTATAGGGTTTGGTATATAAAGATAGTATGGAGTGATATTTGGATATTTATTTAGTGAGTTAATTATGTTTTCTTCCGCAATTAAAGTTCAATATTCAGATATATCTATATATGCTATTTGTATGGTAAATAAGAAGTTAGATATGATTTATATTAAAATTACAGGATATTTTCTGCTTGACTAAGTTATTTAACTATATCTAAAATTTCCTTTACATAGTTTTATGTAGAAAAATGGATATTTGCATGTTTGTTTTGTATTGTACTTAATAGTTTTTACAAATAATAAGATTTACTAAAATATAATGAATATAAAATTTTTGACACGTAAAATTCTTTAGTTAAGGAAGTAAGAATAATGATAACTATTAAAAATAAAGTATCTGTTATGAAAAAAGGTATATTATTATTATCAGCTTTAATAACTTCATTAGCGGTTACGATGAATATGGAGGTGATGATTGCTGCTGAAGAAGGAATTGTTAATTCTTTGTATCAGAACATATATAAACTTATCGAAATAATTAATCAGTCAATGGCAGATAGAAGACTCCTGGTTACTGTGTTGTCAATTGGACTATATTTATTGTATAAGAAGATCTGGATTGAAAAGAATATAGAAACAATAAAATACAGTAAGGGCCTGTCCTTATTTTTGTCTGTTATGCATACTGGTGGTAAGGCATTTGAATATGGGAATAGTCTTTCCATACTTTATACTTCCTCCATACGTATGATGAAAGCATTTATTTTAATAATTGGTTTTTATGTCTTCTATCTGGCAATAATAAATTATATTTATTTTTTACTTCATACCAACAGAGATATTGAGTTAAAAGAAAATAGGATTCGTAGGTTATATAGAAAACATTCATGGTTGATAGCATGGATTGGAATCATGTTAGTATTTATTTTTCATATATTGTTGCGTTATCCTGGTGTTATGGGCTATGATAATTGGGATGAGTTGGGGTATTATTTCGGTTATGATACTTATACTACAGCACAACCTGTCTTTCATACATGGATATTGGGGACATTTGTTAAGTTTGGTATATTTTTGGGAAGTGCAAACCTGGGTCTGTTTCTTTTAGTGATGTTTCAGGCGTTGATAATGTCTGCTGTTTTATCATATTCTCTTTTCCTCATGAAGAAATGGGGAGTTTTTTTGTGGATTAGGATTTTAGCAATGGGGATTTATTGTATAACTCCCTATTATGTTGGATATGTATCTTTTCCTGTAAAGGATTATTTGTATACTGCATTTTTTTTGTTATTTATTTTGAGTATAATGGAATTAATTATTCTCAAGCAAAGTTATTGGGAGAATTGTTTCCTAAAAAGTATATGGGTGATTTCGTCCTGCTTTATGATATTGTTTCGAAAAAATGGTATGTATATCTATGTGCCGGTTATTTGTTTATTACTAATAAAATTGGTTAAAAATTGTATTAATAAAGAAAGTGAAAAAGTACACTGGAAAAAGGTCCGTACTGTAATTATCTGTCTTATTCTTCCTTTGGCACTGGCCAAGGGAATATCGGGTTTTATTGAATACTATTATCATGTAGAACAGGATAGCCCCAAGGAAATGTTTTCGCTTCCTTTTCAGCAGACGGCTCGTTATGTCCGGGATTATGGGACAGAAGTTACAGAAGATGAAAAACAAGCTATAGAGAAAGTCTTGGATTACAATAGCCTTGCAGAAATTTATTCCGAAGTTACCGCAGATCCGGTAAAGACAACTTATCATGCTCAAAATACTAAAGAATTGATGGGTTATTTTACGGTATGGTTTAGACAGTTTTTAAAGCATCCTGTTTGTTATATAGAATCATTCTGGAATCAAAATTATTATATTTTTTCTCTGGATACTGACAATATTGTATATAATAAAAACTGTCATGTGGGTGAAGAAATTAAGATGGAATCAGGCTTACTTGATGTTGTTTATTTTGAAATACCTGAATGGATGCATGGCATTGATTCTGTTATGGTTAGCTATTATTCACTTATGACACGGTTTCCAATTATAGGAATGTTTAGTAATGTTGCTTTCTATATAATACTGATGATTGTAATCATAGTATATATGCTACATGATAAATGTAAATGGGAATTACTGGTTATGTTTCCTTTGCTGCTTTCTTTTTTTACGGTATTATTAGCGCCTCAGATAATGAATCAGCCCAGATATGCGTTTCCAATTATTTATGCGATGCCGACGGCGGTTGCTTTTTATTGTTATACAATAAAAATTAAAGAGGTAAATTTATGAAGATAAATAAAAAGGTTTTGCATTTTGGATTAGTAATGGCAGAAATCTTGATACTTTCCATATGTATTTACAGAACCTCAAAGCCAGAAGAGTTCAGTCAGATTTTTCCATATAAATCATTGGAGAGCGAGGAAGGGTTATATTTGGATTCTATTGGAGGTGAGGGGGGCTGTTATGTTGATAATAGTATGGATTCAAGAGAAAATTGTATTAGGACACCACAAATATTATTGGCGAAAGGCTCTTATGAAATAAGTATCCGTTATGATACCGTTGTAAATGATCAGTCTTATAGTTTTCGGTCTCAAAATCCTACATATCGTGTACTTAGTGGAAGGGAAAGACAACCGCTGGAGGGAAATAGAAAAGACATAGTGCTGCATGTGAACTATGGCGAGGCGGTAAATGAATTTCAGATTCAGTTTAATTATAGTGGTAATGGGTACTTGGCAATACATAATGTTGAAATTACAAAAACAAAAGAAAGGGAAAAACAGCAGCTTTTAATAGTCCTTTTTGTTGTTTTGATTATTGAGTGCGTATACTGGTGGAAGGAAAAAGAAATATGGAAAAGATGTTCGGCAGAACAAAAAAATATTTTTCTATTTGGATGCGGGTTGTTAATAATGTGCTCATACCCGCTCTTTTCTCCATATTTATATGATGCTCATGACTTAAACTTTCATTTAATGAGAATAGAAGGAATAAAAGATGGATTGTTATCGGGGGTTTTCCCTGTGAGGATACAGCCGTCTTGGCTTGGGGGAAATGGCTATGCAGTTTCTGTTTTTTACGGAGATTTGTTTTTATATTTTCCGGCTATTTTAAGATTACTGGGATTTTCGCTTTCTTTTTGTTATGATTTATATGTGCTGGGGATAAATGTTCTTACAGCAGTTATTGCATATTATTGTGCAAAAGAGTATAGTGAAAACCGATATATAGGCTTTTTAGGAGCAGCAGTATATACTCTGTCACCCTATCGTTTGACTTGTGTATTTGTCAGAGGTGCTGTTGGTGAATATACTGCAATGGCTTTTATTCCACTTGTTTTTTATGGTTTGTATTGTATTGCATTTAAAGAATTGACACAAAAAAATTTAAGAACAAGTGGATGCTTCTAGTTTTGGGATTTACCGGAATTATACAATCGCATATAATAACATGTGAAATTATAGGAATTCTTTTTTTTGCGATTTGCTTATTATTATGGAAAAAGATTATTCAGAAGCCAAGACTAATTACTTTGTTTAAGGCTGCAATAGGCTCTTTGGTATTAAATGCTTCTTTTCTTATACCATTTATTGATTATATGAAAATCGGCGGTATTCAGGCCACAGAAGCAAATACACATTCATATATTCAGTCAGAAGGTATATTAGGAAGTCAGTTATTTTCCATATTCCCCCATGCTTATGGAAGAACATATGGAATAGTCGAAGGAGCGAAGAGCGATGAGATGTCTTTGTGTATTGGATTGCCTTTTTTGATTGGTATTACGTTATGTTTTCTTTATTATATAAATGGCCGAAAGGAAGATAAGCAGGAGTATAAGAGGAATGTATCAATTTTGATTATATCTGGAATATTAATATTTATGAGTACAATTTATTTTCCATGGGATTGGCTGGCGGATAAAGGAAGATTGATGGGACTTATGGTTGAAAATATTCAGTATCCCTGGCGTTTGCTGGGTATTATATCTTTTTTCCTTTCCTTGCTTATCTGTTCTATATTGATAATAATATATAAGAATAATGCTTTATTAGCTAAGCGTTTAATGTTATTAATTGGGGCATCAGCAATAGTTGGGGGGGGGTATTTTATGAGTTCACTGGTTGAACATAATGAAACCTTGGTCATTAAAGATGAAAGCCAAATAGATGATTATGGGATAATGGGGGCAGAATATTTGCCCTTAGCAGTAAATGCATCATTATTGAGACCGGATTCCATTGACTGCGAAGAATTTGTTAAAATAGCGGAATATGAAAAAAGTGGAACAAATATAAAATTTAATATAATCAATCACTCTGAAAATCCAACGAATATAAGCCTCCCATTAGTTTATTACCGTGGCTATAGGGCTACAGATATAGACACAAAGACAGAACTGCAAATTATTTCGGG
>ERZ857840.3622-NODE-3622-length-12892-cov-3.373919_pt1 | contig 12892 bp, 10 predicted proteins | sample MGYA00519760_ERZ857840 | MGnify/ENA primary metagenome ERZ857840 (study PRJEB31778, sample SAMEA3449371) | human gut metagenome | biome: human gut; feature: human-associated habitat; material: faeces | place: United Kingdom | collected 2010/2012 ... | reverse complement strand
TGTATGCCACAACGGGATAATGCCGATGACTCGGTTGCAGGTATTGCCCTATGGTAAGAATCTGGCAACCGGTTGCTAACAGATCGTCCATCAATGTTTCGACTTCCTCCGGAGTTTCACCCAGTCCGACCATTATGCCGCTTTTAGATTTGACTCCCTTTTCGGAAATATGTCTGATAACCTGTAAGCTTGTATCATAATTTGCTGCACTGCGGACTAGTGGACTAATGCGGCGCACAGTTTCCATATTGTGTGATATGATGTCGGGGCCGGCGTCAATTACTAAATCTACTAACTCCATTCTGCCTTGAAAATCCGGAATCAGTACTTCAATGGTTGTCTGTGGATTCAACCGTTTTATTTCCCGGATGGTACGTGCCCAATGCTCTGCACCCAAATCAGGTAAATCATCCCGGTCTATAGAGGTGATGACGGCATGATCCAATTTCATCAGTGCGATGGATTCTGCTACATGGGTAGGCTCGTTTGCATCTAACGGATGGGGACGTCCTGTCTGTGTGTTGCAAAATTTACAGCTACGCGTGCAGATGTCACCGCCAATCATGAAGGTGGCTGTTCCTTTTCCCCAACATTCCCCCATATTAGGGCAACGCCCACTGCTGCATATCGTGTGCAAGCAGTGGGAGTCGACAATTCGCTTTGTTTCGGTGTATCGTTCGTTGGCACCGATATTAATTTTCAGCCATTCGGGCTTACGTACTCTATCCGTCATTATAAGTTGTTCAAGAAGAAGTTGGTCAACCGTGTGTACAAGTGTTGGCGGGTGTTGCCACCATATATTCCATGATTACGGTTCGTGTACACTTGCATATCAAATTGTTTTCCAAGCTGAACTAACTGTTCGGCATATTCTGCACAGTTCTGGAAGTGAACATTGTCATCTGCCATACCATGTACCAGCAACAAGTTGCCATGAAGTTTGTCGGCACGGGTGAAGGCTGATGATTCCTTATATCCTTCCGCATTTTCTTTGGGAGTGCGCATGAAACGTTCGGTGTAAATCGTATCATAGAAACGCCAGTCGGTCGGTGCGGCTACTGCTACTCCGGCTTTGAATACGGGAGTTCCTTCGCTCATGCTCATAAGAGTCATGTATCCGCCATAACTCCAACCCCAGATACCGATGCGGTCTTTGTCCACATACGTTTGTTTGCCTAGGTAAAGCGCTGTTTCCACCTGGTCTTTGGCTTCTTTGACGCCAATTTTTAAATAGGTACATTTCTCAAAAGCTTCTCCACGGCCTCCAGTGCCACGACCATCTACACATACCACGATATAACCGAGGCTTGCCATGTATGTCTCCCAGCTGATTCCCCAAGTATCCAATACCTGTTGGGAACCCGGGCCACTATATTGATACATCAGTACCGGATATTTTTTGGATGCGGAGAAATTAACCGGTTTCATCATCCAGCCATTCAACTTCACGCCATCTGTAGTCTGGAAAGTAAAGAACTCTTTTTGTGGTACTGCATATCCGGACAATGTTTGCTTCAACGCATCATTTGTAATAAGCGTTTTGAGCGTTTTGCCTGAATTATCGTTCAAGGTAACCAACATAGGAGTATCCAAGCTGGAGAACTTGTTCATATAATACTTCATCGATTTGCTGAAGAGAGGCGTATTGGTTCCTGCCTGTTGAGACAATTTGGTCTTTTTGCCTTTCTTATCTATTTTATAGACAGCCTTGCGCAGAGGACTCTCTTCGTTGCTGGTATAATAGAAAGAACCATCTTCTTCATCATATCCCAGAAAATCTTTCACTTCGAACTTACCGTTAGTAACCTTTTTAATCAAGTTACCTCCCATGCTATACCAATAGAGATGACTGTAACCGTCACGTTCGCTAAGCATGCTGAAATATTCGGGATAGAACTGGATGTTATCGAAAATATTCTCCTTTATGTAATAAGGAGATTCATCACGGAGCATTAGTTTGCAAAGTGTTGAGCGAGGATCGGCAAAGTAGAGGTCGAAACGGTCTTGATGACGGTTTAATGTCATGATAGCCAATTTGTTGGCATCCTTTGTGAAACGGATGCGTGGAATGTATCCATCTGCATCCAGCGGGAGTTTCATCGTACGGGTGACGTGTGACTTGATGTCATACGTGCGTACTTCTACTTTCGAATTGGGGTATCCGGCTTTCGGATACTTGTAGGTATATTCACCCGGATAATCTTTTAAGGCATCAATACGGGGTGCCTGTCCGGCAAATACCGGAAAAGAGTAGGAGGGAACTTCTGACTCATCGAAGCGGATGAAAGCGATCTGTGTATTATCAGCGCTGAATTCCAAAGCACGGTCGAAACCGAACTCTTCTTCATACACCCAGTCGGGGATGCCGTTGATTACAGAGTTCTGTTTGCCATCCTCCGTAATCTGGCTTTCACTGTTGCCATAAAGCAGCTTAACAAGAAATATGTTATTGTTGCGGACAAAAGCAATCATTGTACCGTCTGGAGAAAAGACGGGGACCTGTTGAGGTCCACCGTCAGACAGCCGTTCAATAATGTTGTTTGTCGTAACTCCCTTATCATTTCGTTTCAAAGGGTAAATGTAATGTACAGCTGTGTATGAATGCCTATATATAGGTGTCGTTTTAGTAGCAATCAGCAATTTCTGACCGTCGGGCGAGAACTGGTAACTGTCGAAGTTCTTGAAGTCACATTCGCGTGCAGTGCTTACATCGAAAATCACTTCTACTTTCTCGCCTGTTTTGAAAGAGTATTTAATGATCTGCGTGCCGTCGGCGTTCATCTGCGTGTAGTGTTCGCCATCAGGCATGGGGATTACTCCCTGGATATTTTCCGGGCGGAAACGTCCGGAGGTGATATCTTTTAAATCGAGTGCCTTTTGTCCTTGTGCCATTCCGGTCAGACAGAGAAGGCAGAGTAATAAAGTGATGCTGATCTTTTTCATCTGCTTTTATAATCGGTTTTGGTTTTAATTCGTACTTGCAAAAGTAACAATAAACTTAGATTCAACAAAGCCTGACCGATTTTTATATAGATTTGATAAGGATTATTGGGTGAGATTCAATATCTTTGTGAAAAGGACTTTAAACATTACCACTATGAATTCAAAAAGAAAAGACTTGCAATATGCTTCTGTCTTCTTATTGGCCGTAGCATTGACATTCCTGTTGGGGAAGGGGGATAATCTGTGGTTGGTATCGTGGGGTGACTTGATACCGAGTTTGTTTGTGCTGTTCATAGCAGGTGATTGTTTGCATAGTTCCCTGCTCCGTATCAAACGCGGCGAAGAGGATGGAGGAGCCCGGTGGAGTACTTGTTTCACTTTTCTGGTATTCAGTATTGTTTTTATGGGCGACTTGTTTTATATTGGCAACTTTATTGTGAATAAACTGTGGGGCTAAAGGATTAGTAGAAATTCTGCTTCACAGGTATTTAATAGTAAGATTTTCTTCTTAACTATAGCTTTTAGTTTACTTTAACTAGATAAATTAGTTTATGAACTAAAACTTCTCGTTATTTGCAGCAAACAAAGTTGCAGATATGAAAGGATTAACAGCAAAAGAAGAAGAAATCATGGGCTTTTTTTGGGAAAAAGGTCCCTTGTTCGTGAAGGAAATGTTGGCTTTCTATGAAGATCCCAAGCCACATTTCAATACATTATCTACGATTGTGCGTGGGTTGGAAGAAAAAGGTTTTCTAGCTCATTATACTTTCGGAAATACCTATCAATATTATCCCGTAGTCAGTGAAGAAGATTTTCGTAAAGGAACGCTGCGGAATGTGATTAGTAAGTATTTTAATAATTCTTACCTGAATGCCGTTTCTTCTTTAGTTAAAGAGGAAGATATTTCCTTGGATGAATTGAAACAGCTCATCGAGGAAGTGGAACAGGCTGACAAAAAACACTAATCTATTAAACGAAAATCTATGCTATGGGAGTTTTCTTCATTTATATATTAAAATCATCTGTTTGTCTTGTTCTGTTTTACCTGTTTTTCCGGTTATTACTTAGCAAGGAAACCTTTCATCGTTTCAATCGTATGGCTTTATTGGGAGTGTTGTTCTTTTCATTACTCATTCCTTGTATCGAAGTAACTACCCGGCATCAGGTTGAAGTGCAGCAAGCTGTGCTCTCCATTGAGCAATTGCTATTGATGGCAGAGTTGGAGGCTACTCCTGCCAATGTCGGCGCAGTGCAGGAGACGCCGACTATATCTTGGGTACAGATTGTTCTGCTGGTCTATCTGGCGGGTATTCTGTTTCTTGTCTGTCGCAATATCTATTCTTTGATTTGTCTCTTCCGGTTGGTACATTCCGGCAAACATGAGAAGTTGGAGAAAGGGGTTACACTTGTGGTGCACAATCAGGAGATAGCTCCGTTCAGTTGGATGAAGTATATTGTCATCAGCCGGAAAGACCTGGAGGAAAACGGGAGGGAAATCCTTATTCATGAAATGGCTCATATCCACCATCGTCATTCAGTAGATTTATTGGTGGCGGATATTTGTATCTTTTTCCAATGGTTCAATCCTGGTGCATGGTTGTTGAAACAGGAGTTGCAGAACATTCACGAATATGAAGCGGACGAGACCGTCATTAATGAGGGTGTAAACGCGAAAGAATATCAACTATTATTAATAAAAAAAGCCGTTGGCACAAGGCTCTACTCTATGGCCAACAGCTTTAATCACAGTAAACTTAAAAAACGTATCACTATGATGTTAAAAGAAAAATCGAATCCGTGGGCACGGTTGAAGTATTTGTATGTACTTCCGTTGGCAGCTATTGCAGTAACTGCTTTTGCCCGTCCTGAAATCTCTGAAAAAATGGAAGAAATTTCTGCTGTCAAAGTTAATGATTTGGCGGAAATTGTGCAAGAAAAGGTGCTGCAAGATACAGTAAAAGTATCTAAAGACGAGAAGAAAGATGCTTTGGTAGTGACTGGCGTGAAATCGAAAGAGGAGGAAGAAATTGTTATTTTTGAGGTTGTAGAGCAGATGCCGGAATATCCTGGTGGTATGAGTGCACTGCAAAAATATCTGTCGGAGAAAATAGCTGGTTCTCCGATGAAGGGTAAAGCGGGCGGTAGAGTGATGGTAGGCTTCACTGTGGCTGAAACCGGGAAGATAAAAGATGTACGTGTACTTCAGTCGGATGAAGCGTCATTAAATCAGGAAGCCGAAAGAATTGTCAGTGAAATGCCGGATTGGATTCCCGGAAAGCAACGAGGCAGACCTGTACCAGTGAAATATACTGTCCCTATAAGATTTGGGAATATCAGATTTGCAGAGAATAAGCAGCCTTTGATTTTTGCTGATGGCAAGGAGATTAGTATGGATGCTATGGAAAAGCTGGACCCGTCAACAATAGAAAGTATATCTGTGTTGAAAGATTCTACTTCGATAAAAGTGTATGGTAAACGTGGTGCGAACGGGGTGATACTTGTAAATACTCAACGAGGCAGTAAGACTAAAATACAGAATAAGGAAATCAGTTTTTCACAAAAAACAACCAGTACAGATGCTGTTCCCGATTTTCCGGTTAGTGGAACTGTTGTTGACGAGCAGGGGCGTCCGAAGGCTGGAGTCAGCATTATTGTGCCTAATACAAATCATGGTACGATAACGGATATAAATGGTCATTTTAGTCTGAAAGCAATGAAAGACGGCAATCTGTGGTTCTCATTTATTGGATATAAGCCAGTAAAAGCTTCTGTATCTTCTACGATGAATATACGAATGGAGCAGGAAGTGGTTGACCTGTTTCCTGAACTTTCAGGCAGTGTGAAAAATGGAAATACAGGGTTTAAGGTGAATAATGGTGTAACTGTGCATGGGATAAAAGGCGAAGAGCCTTTAGTCATTATAGACGGGAAAGAAGCTATGGAGAAAGATGCGTTGTCTAAGCTTGCGCCAGACCATATAAAAAGTATTTCTGTGCTGAAAGATAAATCAGCACAGGTTGTCTACGGAGACAAAGGAAAGAATGGGGTGATTATTGTAGAAATGTTGACGGATGATGAATATCAGACCCGTCAGAACAAGAAATAGAAGAAATCATGCATTGATTTGTTGACGGAGGTACGCTAGTATCTCCGTTTCTTGTTCCGGATGGAACCATTGTATTTCTTCATCTCTTTTGAACCAAGTCATCTGTTTACGCGAATAAATGCGGGAGTTTTGCTTGATTTTATCTATGGCAAAGGGGAGTTCCCATTCTCCATCCAGATACTTGAACAGTTCTTTATAACCTACTGTATTGAGCGAATTGAGGTGGCGATAGGGAAGTACCGAGCGTACTTCTTCCAGTAATCCTTCCTCCATCATTTGATCTACCCGACGGTTGATACGGTCATACAACTCTTCCCGGTCGCGAGTCAGACCGATTTTTAGAATGCGGAAAGGACGTTGCTTTTTTTGTTGGGTGCGGAAAGAGGTATAAGTGCGTCCGGTCATATAGCAAATTTCCAATGCATGAATTACCCGTTTGGGATTCTTTAGATCCACTATCCGATAATATTCCGGATCTAGCAGGCGAAGTTCTGCACAGAGTTGTTCAAGTCCTTCCTCCTCATATTTCTGTAGCATGAGTTGACGGGTTTCCGCATCAACGGTAGGAATATCGTCGATACCTTTACAAATAGCATCTACATACATCATTGAGCCACCTGTGAGAATCACGACCTCGTGTTGCGTAAATAATTTCTCGAGAATTTCCAACGCTTCTATTTCATATTGGGCGGCGCTGTAATAGTCTGTAAGGTGGAGTGTACCAACCAATTGATGAGGGACACGTTTAAGTTGATCGGGAGTAGGAGCTGCCGTGCCTATTTTTAATTCGGCATAAAGCTGTCTCGAATCGGCAGATACAATACTTGTCTGAAAAGTTTCTGCTAAGCGCAGGCTCAATTCCGTTTTCCCTACACCTGTAGGACCTATAAGAACGATGAGAGTAGGCATTGGGCTTTTAAGTATTAAGTATTGAGTATTAAGATGTGTGCGGAACTAAAAAATATTAGGTATTAACTGCCTGGCGCTGCATGGCAATTAATACCTAATACCTGGTACTTAATACTTAGAATTTTTCTTCTTCGTATGGAGTACTTGCGTCGCCACCTATGTCGAATCCTTCCTGATCGAAGTCTTCCATGTCGAAATCTTGGTCTCCATAGAAGTTTTCATCCAAATCAAGAGAACCGCTGGCAGCGGCCATTTCTTCAAAATCTACCGTTTGTTTAGGAGCATCTCCTGATTTCTTGGTACATTTGGCGCCATTCATATCTTTTCCGGTGATGATTTCGGATAGTTCGATGAAGAAACAACGTTCTGTTATGTAATCGAATACATATAGCAGTTTCTGTTTTTCATCTTCTACCAGTTCACTGATAGTAGTGTCTTTCATTACCCAGCTATCCATTTCCGGATTGTCGTCCATTTCTTCCAAGGTTACTTCTTTTCCTTTTTCCCAATCGTCATCGCAGATAAAGAAAGAAGTCATCTGGTCGTTTGTGTACCCTACTGATTTCAGTATTGCTTCATGGAAGTCATAAAAAGTAGCTTCCGGATCAATTTGTATTTCTCTGACAAAATCGTCAACTTCATCAGATATGATAGTAAATCTGTATATCATAATATGACTATTTTGAACTGTTTATTTAATAATACCACGTTCTGAATTACGGATGAAATCGATAATATAGTCAATTTCCGGACTTTTTTCAAATTCATCTTCTATTTTCTTCAATGCTTCTGTCGTGTTTAAACCACTTTGATAAATGATACGATATGCATTGTGAATACTTTCGATCACTTCATTGGCAAAACCACGACGGCGCAGGCCGATGATGTTGATTCCACTAAAAGCAATCGGTTCGCGTCCTGCAATGATGTAAGGAGGAATATCTTTACTGAAACGGCATCCGCCCTGAATCATTACATGACTGCCTACATGACAGAATTGATGCATCAATACATTGGCGCTGACAATCGCGTTATCATCAATGACGATTTCGCCTGCCATCTTGGTAGAGTTGCCGATGATACATCCGTTACCAACCAATGCGTCGTGTGCTACGTGTACACCCTCCATCAATAAATTGTTATTTCCCACAATCGTGCGCCCTTTAGCTGCCGTACCACGGTTGATTGTTACATTTTCACGAATCAGATTATTATCCCCGATTTCGGCTGTCGATTCCTCACCGCGAAACTTGAGGTCCTGCGGAATGGCTCCGATAACGGCACCCGGAAAAATCGTGTTTCCGTTACCAATACGTGAACCGTATAAAATATTGGCGTTAGCCATAATTTTATTGTTGTCGCCGATAACTACGTTCTTATCTATGAATACAAAAGGCGCAATTTCTACATTTTCCCCAATTTTAGCTTCGGGATGAATATACGCTAAAGGACTTATCATGCTTTTAATATATCAATTATTACTTATTTTTCACTATTTGTGCCATGAACTCTGCTTCGCAAACAACTTTCTCGCCAACAAATGCATATCCTTTCATAGTAGAGATGCCACGGCGGATAGGTGCCAGCATTTCTACACGGAAGATAATAGTATCTCCCGGCACTACTTTCTGGCGAAATTTTACTCCATCTATTTTCATGAAATAGGTAGAATAACGTTCAGGTTCGTCTACTGAATTCAAAACGAGTAAACCACCGACTTGTGCCATTGCTTCTACTTGAAGTACTCCCGGCATAACAGGTTCTTGTGGGAAATGTCCCTGAAAGAAAGGTTCGTTAGCTGTGATATTTTTGATACCTACAATGTAGTTAGCACCAATCTCAATCACTTTGTCAACCAGTTGGAAAGGATAGCGGTGTGGCAATAATTCGCGGATACGGTTTACATCCATTACCGGCTCACGGTTACAGTCGTAACTTGGCGCCTGTATTTCGTGCAAACGGATTTCTTTCCGCATTTGGCGTGCAAACTTATTATTGATAGTATGTCCGGGACGGGTAGCAATGATACGGCCTTTAATCGGTTTACCAATTAAAGCGAGGTCACCGATCACATCCAACAATTTGTGGCGGGCACATTCGTTTGCCCAAACCAACGGTTTGTGGTTGATATAGCCTAATTGCTCAGCATCCATGTGAGGTACTCTCATTACATCTGCCAACTTGTCGAAACTTTCCTGTGACATCTTACGCTCGTAGATTACGATTGCATTGTCCAGGTCACCGCCTTTGATCAGGTTGTTCTGGCGGAGCATTTCCACTTCACGAACGAATACAAATGTACGGGAAGCGGCAATTTCTTCGGGAAACTCGCTCAGATCGTTCATAGTGGCGAACTGATTGGATAAAACGGGCGAATCGAAGGAGATCAGCACATTCACACTGAACTTCTCGTCAGGGAGGATGATCAGTGAAGAGCCTGTTTCTTCGTCTTTTACTTCGATCTTATGTTTTACGATGTAAAAATCTTTCGGAGCGTTCTGTTCAACGATTCCTGCTTTCCGGATCTCTTCAGAGAAGAAACGTGAGCTACCGTCCAGAATCGGAAACTCGGGAGCGTTCACTTCAATCAGGCAATTGTCGATTTCGTAGGCATATAATGCTGCCATTGCGTGTTCAACTGTGCTGATCTGGATGCCGTTCTTTGATAAAACGGTACCTCTTTGTGTACTGGCTACGTTTTCTGCCAACGCATCAATAACAGGTTGTCCTTCCAGGTCAACACGTTTAATTTTGTATCCGTGGTTTTCCGGTGCCGGATTGAACGTGATCTGTATGTCCAGTCCGGTATGCAAGCCTTTACCTTGCATCGAGAAACTCTTGGCTAGCGTCTTTTGTTTCTGCATACGTATATTAATTATTTATTGATTTCCTTTTTTAATTGTTCGATCTCGCGTTGCAACTGTCCCAGTGTACGGTACATATCGGGCAGGCGGTTGAATACGGCACTTGAACGCATGAAGTTCTTCGCGTCGATAGCCGGAGCACCCAATACAGTCTTAGCTTCCTTGATGTCGCTGATCACACCGGATTGTGCACCGAATACGACGCCGTCGGCAATATGGATATGTCCGGCCAGTCCTACCTGTCCGCCGAACATACAATGGCTGCCGATCTTGACTGAACCGGCGATACCTACCTGGGCTGCCATTACAGTATTTTCTCCGACTTCTACGTTATGGGCGATCTGCACCAGGTTATCCAGTTTCACACCGCGGCGGATGATGGTTGACCCCATCACGGCACGGTCGATCGTGGTATTGGCCCCGATCTCGACATTGTCTTCCAATACAACATTCCCCAGTTGCGGGATCTTTTTATAATTCTCTCCTTCGGGAGCAAAACCGAAACCGTCCGAACCGATCACTGAACCGGCATGGAGGATACAATTATTTCCGATTTTACATCCGTTATAGATGGTTGTATGCGGATAAAGAATGCAGTTATCTCCGATAGTCACGCCATCACCGATGTATGCGTTGGGATATATCTGGCAGTTCTTACCCAGCTTTACCTGTTCTCCGATATAGGCAAAGTTGCCGACAAAGCAATCTTCTCCCATTGTCGCAGAGGCTGCAATGAAAGCAGCCGAAGAAATACCGGCTTTTTTAGGTTTTGACTGTTCTACCAGGTTGAGTAACATGGCAAGAGCAGAATATGCATTTTCAACTTTCACTAAAGTAGCGGTGATCTGTTCAGCCGGAGAAAAGTCGTTATTCACCAGAACAATGCTTGCTTCTGTATTATAGATATAATGTTCGTACTTGGGATTAGCCAGAAACGTCAGTGTTCCGGGTTGTCCTTCCTCTATTTTTGAGAAGTTGCTAACTTTCACTTCCGGGTTGCCATCAACGGTTCCACCAAGAAAGTCCGCTATTTGTTGGGCTGATAACTCCATTACTTATTTTGTTATATTGTATTTTGAATTGAGACTGCTCCACTAAGAACAAAGCAGTTTGCAAAAATGGTGAAAAATATTGGGATAGCCTATGCTTTGCAGGGAATAATTCCCTTATCATGCAGATATCCTGCCATTTCACGTTGTACAGCTTGTGCTGCTTCGCGGGCAAATGAGGCAAAATTCTCCGATTTATCTACGTAAATGATCGCACGTGAAGAGTTAACAAGCAAACCGCACTGATCGTTCATTCCGTATTGAGCCACTTCCTGCAAGCTGCCACCCTGTGCTCCGACACCCGGAACCAACAGGAAGTGGTTGGGAGCATGTTTACGGATGTCCAGGAACATTTTTCCCTGAGTTGCACCGACAACGTACATCATCTGTTCGTCGGTAGCCCAGTCCTGCGATTTCTTCAATACTTTTTCAAACAGACGTTCGCCGTTGGCATCTTCCGTCATCTGGAAATCCTGTGAGCCTTTGTTTGAAGTCAATGCCAGCAGGATTACCCATGCTTCGGGATAGATCAGGAACGGTTTTACGCTGTCTTCGCCCATGTAAGGAGCCACTGTAACGGCATCCACTTTGATATGGTCGAAGAAAGAGCGGGCATACATTTCGGAGGTGTTACCGATATCGCCACGTTTCGCATCGGCGATAATGAACTGGTCCGGATAGTTTTCGCGCAGGTAAGTAACAGTCTTTTCAAAGGCAAGCATACCTTTCACACCCAGACTTTCGTAGAAAGCCAGGTTCGGTTTGTAAGCTACACAGTAATCGGCTGTAGCATCGATGATTGCCTTGTTGAAAGCGAAGACAGGATCTTCTTCAGAAAGTAAATGCTGCGGGATTTTTTTTATATCTGTATCCAATCCTACGCAAAGGAAAGATTGTTTCTTTTTAATGTTTTCGAATAATTGTTGCTTGTTCATCTTGTCTTGTGTCAAATAGTGAAATTGTTATAGTTCAGCTTCTTTCAGGCGTTCTGCATTTTCGGCAACGGTCAGTTGGTCGATGCAGGCTTGTATATCGCCGTCCATGAAAGCAGATAAATTATAGATCGTGTAGTTGATACGATGATCGGTGATACGTCCTTGCGGATAGTTGTATGTCCGGATCTTCGCGGATCGGTCGCCCGACGATACCATTGTCTTGCGTTTGTTGGCAATGTCGTCCAGGTATTTCTGATGTTCTTTGTCATAAATGAAAGAACGCAGGCGGGTAAGTGCGCGTTCCTTGTTTTTCGGCTGGTCGCGCGTCTCCGTACATTCGATCAGGATCTCTTCGCTCACACCGGTGTTCGGGTTCTTCCAGACGTATCTCAAACGTACGCCCGATTCGACCTTGTTCACATTCTGGCCGCCGGCACCTCCCGAACGGAAAGTATCCCACTTAATTTCACCTTCATTAATTTCAACATCAAACTCGTCTGCTTCGGGGAGCACAGCCACGGTAGCTGCTGAGGTGTGTACACGTCCCTGAGTTTCAGTACTGGGTACACGCTGAACACGATGTACGCCCGATTCATATTTGAGCGTACCATATGCTTTCTCACCGCTAACGGTGAAAATAATTTCTTTATATCCGCCCGACGAACCTTCGCTGCAACTTGACAGGGCGACTTTCCAGCCTTTGGCTTCGCAGTATTTGATATACATGCGATAGAGGTCGCCGGCAAAAAGGGCGGCCTCGTCGCCTCCCGTTCCGCCACGAATTTCAACGATAGCATTCTTATCATCTTCCGGATCGCTCGGAACAAGCAACAGCTTGATCTCTTCTTCCAGTTCCGGAATGCGGGCATTACAGGCATCCAACTCTTCGCGGGCAATTTCCCTCATTTCAGGATCCTGCTCGGTATCGAGCATCTGCCGTGCTTCATTTATACCATTTAATGTATTGACATATTCGTTTCGGGTAGTCACGATCTTCTCCAGATCGCGATACTCTTTATTGAGTTTTACAAACCGTTTCATATCTTCCCGCACCGTATCCGCAGCCATATGCAGCACTTTATCTTT
>ERZ857840.3617-NODE-3617-length-12904-cov-4.783407_pt1 | contig 12904 bp, 8 predicted proteins | sample MGYA00519760_ERZ857840 | MGnify/ENA primary metagenome ERZ857840 (study PRJEB31778, sample SAMEA3449371) | human gut metagenome | biome: human gut; feature: human-associated habitat; material: faeces | place: United Kingdom | collected 2010/2012 ... | reverse complement strand
GGAAAACGTATTGGTCTGCGCACGCAAGATCACGGTCGGCAGCGGAGCCCGCATCGCGGCGCAGCTCTTCGCCCGCGACACGGTCGTCGTAGAGCCGTGCGCCGTGCTGGAATATCCGTCGGGCATCTACGCCGGCCGGTACGCCGAACTGGGCGACCGTGCGACGGCGGACGGCTATGTCATCGTCCGCGACACCGTGCGGCACAAGAAGATGGCCGCCTCCTACCGCCAGTCGCGCACGGCACGCGTGCGGGGGCTTCTTCATGCGGATGGCGCGGCGCAGGTGCAGGGGATCGTCGCGGGGTGTGCGGAGCTCAGACAGGCCGTCTACTTCTCGCCGCAGGGATACTACAAGGATATGCTCTACGACGTTACGCTGCTCGAAAATTCCGCCACGGCGCAACCGCTGTGGCACGGCGGCGCCGAGGCCGTGCGCAGAAAGGAGGCCGTATGCGTCGAGTAAAACGGGCCTCGGGCGGAAGGCTGCGCGCAGCCTCGCTCGTCGAAGCCGTCGTAGCGGCGGTGGTGCTGCTGATCGTTTTCACGGCGGCAATGGAGCTGCTGCCCCGTCTGACGCTGCGCGGGGACGATGCGCTCGCAGTTGCCGAAGCCGAATACCGGGCCATGTGCGCCTTCGACAAATACGGATCAGGCGTATGGCCCGCGGGCACGTACGTCGAGCGGTACGGCGGAAGCGAAGCGACGGTGCGCGTGGAGCCGTATCGGCAATACAATGACGTGCAACTCATAACGATCGAAGTCCGCATCGACGGCAGCCGCAAACGGATCGTACACAGACAGCTGGTGGAATGCGCCGAATGAAACATACGCTGCGCGGCTCGACGCTGGCCGAAACGCTTGTGATGATGCTCGTGGCGGGAATCGTCTTCCTGGCCGCCATGGAGGCCCTGACGCTCGTCTCGCGGCTCGTGGCGCGACGCGCGGCCGTGCTCGTCGAGGCGGGACGGCAGCGCGCCGGAATCTTCCGCCTCGGGCAGCTGCTCACAACGGCCGACAGCGTCCGCGGCGCAGCGGGCGGAGGCACAGGCGAGCTGCTGTACCTCTATCGTGCAGGAGGCGAGACGACACTGACGACGCGCGACTCCGCGGCGGTGTTCGTCGCGGGGGAGTTCCGCGATACGCTCCTGCGTCGTGTCGGGCACATGCAGCTCCTCCGCTGCGACGCGGCGGCCGATCCCCTCGAAATCGACGTCGGGAGCCATATGCTGAAACTCCCCGTGCTGCGGCCCGCATGGGAAAGCTACGGACGAAGAATCGCTGAAATCGAAAAGGATCATGGATACGAAGAGCCATAAACTGACGGACGCCCGACGCGAGATGTTCTACGCCGAGCTGCATGCACTGTTGACGGCCGGTCTCGACTTCTCGGCGGCCTTCCGACTGCTCATCGAGGGCGAGGGCGACCGCCGGACGAAAGCGCTGCTCGAAGGGCTCTACGCCGCCGTCGTGCGCGGAGAGACGCTCGCCGACGCCATGCGCCGAAGCGGGGCATTCCGCCCCTTGGAGTGCGGCGTGGTGCGCATCGGCGACGAGACGGGACGTCTGGCCCGGACACTCGACTTCCTGCGCGACTACTACCGCAAGCGGACCGCGCAGCGGCGCATGGTCGCCTCGGCCGTGAGCTATCCCGTCGTCATCCTCGCCGTGGCGGCGGCTGTCGTGGCATTCATGCTCTCGGTCGTCGTACCCATGTTCGAGGAGGTATATGCGCGTATGGGAGGAGAGCTGCCCGCGCTCACGAGGGGGATCATCGCACTCTCGAAAGCGTTTCCCGCCTATGCCGCCGTCGCGGTCAGCGCGGGAGGGGGACTTTATCTGCTCTACCGCGCCAACCGACAGCGCGAGGAGGTGCAGCGCTGGCGCGCGGCGATCCTGCTCCGCCTGCCCGTCGCGGGTGAGATCATCCGCAAGAACATGCAGGCGCAGTGCTGCAAACTTCTCGACCTGCTATGCGCCGCGGGCGTGCCCCTGCTCGCCGGCGTCGGAATGCTCCGCGAGGTCATCGGATTCCACCCCTACCGCAAGTCGTTCGACGAGATCGAGCGACGGCTCGAACGGGGCGATGCCTTCGCCGAAACACTGGCCCGATTCCCCGATCTCTACGACCGAAAACTCACGGCGCTCGTCCGCGTCGGAGAGCAGACGAACCGTCTGCCCGAAATGCTCCGCAGGCAGGGTGAGACCCTCACCGAAGAACTCGAATACGCAATCCGCCGCATGGGCGCGATGCTCGAACCCGCACTCATCCTGCTCGTCGGAATTCTCGTCGCCGTGATCCTAATCGCCATGTATATGCCCATGTTCTCCCTCGGAGGAATCATGGGGTAGTAAATACGAATACCAATCCTCTTTATTAACCTGAATCCAATTGCTTATGAAATGAACATTGTAGAGATGATACTCGGCCCCGAGTACATACCGCGATGACAAACCGGAAATCCTCCGCATGCCTAAAACTACCAAACCCAAACATTACGAACCATGAAACGAATTCTCAACTTCTTCATCCTGCTCCATGTTTTCTGGACATCTGCGAGCTATGGACAATCATCCGAAGATGATAATGATCAGTATGTCGTGCGAAACGCCAGCCCTATCGTACCGGCATCCCCCAATGCCTCGTCATTGGGAATTTATGGAAACATTCCGGTCGGTCATTACACCGGAATTCCGGAAATAAAGATTCCCCTCTATGAAATCGAGACACGCGATTTTACCCTGCCGATCACGCTTTCGTATCATGCGTCGGGGATTAAGGTCGCCCAGGAAGCGAGTACCGCAGGCTTGGGATGGGCCTTGATTGCCGGAGGATGTATTGCCCGGGAGATAAGGCATATGGATGATTTCGGATCCGGCGGCTATTATTCCGGTCCCTCTCTCCCGGAATGCACCGAATCCAACGATGCCTCAAACCCGGAAGATATAAGGTATCCCAATTACTTAAACAAGACGTTCGATTCGGAACCGGACATTTTCACCTACAACTTCAACAATATGTCCGGCCGATTTTTCTTCGAGCAGAATAAGGACCGCGAGACGGGTCCGGAATATCGCGCCGAGGCGATTATCGCCAATAAAAGCACGTGGTTGAAAATCGTTTGTCATAGATATTATGAGGGCGGATATTTCATCCGATTCGAGGTTTTCGACGCATACGGCAATACCTATCTGTTCAAATCCCGGGAGCATACGAGACCTTATATTCGTAATTTAACAGAATTTCCGGGAGAAGAACACATGAATCGATACGATCAACAGGACTTTGATCCGGTAGAAGGCAATGACGGAAATACAACAACCGCATGGTATCTGGATGAAATCATTACGACGAAGAAAGATACGATCAGATTCGAGTATGAAACGGAGAAACTATTCAGTTCGGTCGGAGTGAACGAGACGGTCGGCCAAATAATGGCAGTACACAGCGGTCCGAGGCCATTCTTTTCGACACCCCCGCCTTCGTTCAAGCATTATAATTTAACCTATCTGAAGCGCGATCAACTGCTGCTGAAAAAAATCACTTTCAACCGTGGAGAGATAGATATATCGTATACGGATCGAGTGGATATTGCCGCTGCGGACTGGGAACCCAAAGCAAAAAAAATAGATCGGCTGACAGTGAAGAATATCTCCGGCGACAGAGTTCTCGATGTGAGGTTCGGGCATTCGTATTTGGGGACCGTCGTCGGCAATCCGGAACATGCGGACCATCGGGAACGAGAGCAAACGGCCCTGAATTGCCGGCTGCTGCTTGACAAGATATCCATATTCCGGAACAATGGAGAGTTGGATCGGAATTATGTGTTTTCATACAACAGGAACCCCCTGCCGCCAAAGAATTCAAGCAGTACCGATCATTGGGGATATTACAACGTAAATTCCAAGTCGACTTCCGACCAGACCTTTCATTATGCACCGTCATACTACAGAACTTATAGAAATTCCGAAGGACAAATCCAAACCGGAATATGGAAAGGCATCAACAAGAACTCGTGCTCGGACCGAAGTCAATACGGCGTCCTGACTTCGATAAAATTTCCGACCGGTGCAGAAACGCATTTTGAGTATGAGTTGAATGATTTTAGTAACGGCTTCAAGGATTCGGCCGATTCATTGATCCGATCCGGAGGCGGACTGCGCATTAAAACGATATGCGATCTGTCGGATAAAGGCGATACGATATCGGTAAGAACATTTGCATATACGGATGAAACCGGGAAATCTTCCGGTACTTTGATGTCGGTACCTGAATATCACTACAAGGTTACGGCAGGCGATGCGTCGGATGCGAGTGCGGTCTGGGGGTCATATATATACGGAACTTCGCATTCCTATCGGCCGATCACCGGATCGGCTGCCGGAATGCATGTCGGATACTCCGTTGTCACCGAAAGAAATATCACGAACGGAGTAGATAATGGATATGTAACCTATCGGTTTGAAAACCATGCAGACGGCAACAACGGTTTGGAGGATCTGATCATACCTGATTTTCCGACGATTCCGGCATTGGACAACGGTTTGCCGAAAGAGATCAAATATTATGACAATCAGAATAATCTGGTCAAAGCAATCGTATTCTCTCACCATCAAGTAGAGCAAACCAGTATCAAAGGTGTGATGTGTCACTCGCTTTGCAGGTCGAATAGCCCTCTGAACATCAAATTCTACGACCTGTATTCCGAGAGATGGGAAATGTATGAAAAGACTGAATACCAATATTTTCCGGATAAGGTAGCCATCAAGACGGAATATGATTACAATGACGGGAATTGGCTGCCTAAGGAGGTGTCGCGGAGTGTGATAAGCGGAAACAGCGAGGGTCATTATCTCACCCGCTTCACCTATCCGACGGATCTCGGCGGACAGTTGAAGTATTTGGTCGATGCGAACATGATCGGAGTTCCAGTCGAAGTTACCGAATATAAAAACGGCAATATCGTATCTGGCTCTAAAACAGAATTTACTCAAGTAAATTACTCCTATCAGCCTCGAGTTTATTACAAACTCAATACGAGTTCCGGAGATTATTACACGCAAATCACCATGAATTACAATCATCCGTATGGGAACGTATACCAATCGATGAGAAGCGATGGCGTGCAGACAACGTATCTGTGGTCTTATAACAGGCAATATCCGGTTTTGGAGATTAAGAATGCGAGCTATCAACAGGTTTATGACGCATTGGGTAGATCGGCAGTTAATGCTATCGAGAATTACGACGGTAAAAGTTCCGACGTGCCGGATTTTCAAGCCTATGGCGCCCTTCTTCGCAGTCGCTTGCCGGATTCCCGAGTTTCGGTATACACCTATAAGCCGTTGGTCGGATGCACCAGTATAACAGACCCTTCAGGTCGAACGACGTATTATAAGTATGATTCGGCCAACAGGCTATCCGAAATCCGGGATGATCAAGATACAGGGAATCTTTTGCAAAAATTTGAATATCATCTGAAAAATAATTAGGGGGATCGGTTATGAAGAGAATAATAGTTTTGTTCACGATCTGTTCGTGCATCTGTGGAATGTCGTTCGCACAAACGGCGGCGCTCAATGGCGGTAGGATCGAGCCGCGTCAGCTCACCGTCCAAGATACGACCTCGGTTATTCTGTATAGCACCGAGGCTGCATCGGGAGGCTCTGCTCCAATCGTATACTCATGGGAATCGAGTGCAGATGCTCTTGCGTGGTTTTCTGTTCCCGACGCAACCTCGGAATCCTGTGAGTCGCGGCCTGTGTCCGGAGGCATTTATTATCGTCGAAAAGCCACTTCCGGGGATCGGATCGCATACTCGAATACGGTGGCACTCTCCGCAAACAACGCAATCGGAGTAACGAATGACACCAATTACATCGTAACCTATACCTACACGGCAAAAAACAATGCGTCCCATGTCGCGGATGTCGATTACTATAACGATACGGGGCATCCGGATCAGAACATACAGGTTGGCGCTGCGCCGGACGGGCGAAGTATCGTCACCCCCTTTTACTACGATGCCAAGATGCGTGAAAGCCGTAAATACCTGCCGTATGCTGCGAGCAGCTCTTCGGGGCTTTATCGTTCGGACGCCTTTTCGGAACAGGCCCAATATTACAACAGTCTCTATGGAGAGGGTGCTCATTCCTATATGGAGCATCTGTATGATAACTCACCGCTGAATCGGAAGGTGGGTTCTTACAATGCCGGAACGGTTTTCCGTACAGAAGACAGGAAACAAACGGTCACTTATGATACAAACGCAGAAAACGAGGTGGCGTATTTCACCGTCACGGCGCAAGGGCTGTCGTTTTCGGGCTTTCATCCTCCTCATACGCTGTTCAAGACCACGGAAACGAACGAGGACGGTATCGCAGTAGCGATATACAAAGATTATATGGAGCAGACCATCCTCGAACGTACTGTCGGTATGTCCGACAGTACTACGACGTACGATACCTATTACGTCTATGACGATCGGGGCAACCTCTGCTATGTGTTACCGCCCGAACTGAGCAAGACGATCGAAGGGCGAAGTCCCGGAACGTTGCCGGATACGGCAATCGCTGAACTGGCCTATGTCTATAAATACGACGGGCGCAAGCGGTGTATCGAAAAACGTATGCCCGGCACAGATCCGGTCTATATGATCTACGATAACAATGACAGACTGGTGATGAGCCAGAACGGGAATATGCGCAAACAAAATCAATGGGTTTACACCGAATACGACCGGTTGGATCGTCCCACCCGCCAGAGTATACTCGCGAGTGCAGAGGCCGTCGCACCGTCGACGCTTCAACAAGATTATGACAAGTCTTGGGAAAATTCGTACACTCCGCTGAACTCCGGTTTTACGGAAACCGCCATGCTGTCGGTGACAGTATACGATGCCTATGTCTACGAGGACGAAATGGAAATCATTCCGATGAACCGCGTCCCCGTCGGAACGAATATCCGGGGCTGGACATTCAGAATAACACGTATGGACATGCAGCCGGAATCGCCCGTCGACGTAATTTACAGTATGGACATTAATGGAAAAGAGTGGATGGTCATAACTCATTATGACGGTGATAACGTGGGGGTAAACTGTAATTCGAGGATCGATGCGACAGCAGAATCTTTGGGCCTATTATGCGACGGCGGTTGGTCGTTACCCGATGACGAATATACATTCACCATCAAGGACGATCAGGACTATATCGTGACGAAGAACGATCTTCCCGAGGGGAATGATCAAGAATGGGGCTTCGAACGAGTCGTAAGAATCCGCCCGCGTTGAAAACATCCCGATCGTACCCCATATTAACCTAACAACGATTACAATCATGAAAAATAAAATATTGACCTGGTTGGCTCTGTCTGTAATTTTCTGTCTGTCGAGTTTCGAAACGAAGGCTCAGAGTGTATATATTCAGGATATAATTGAATATATCGATAAAAACGGACAAGAATTCGATGCTCTGATTGGCGTTCGAGGGATTCGCTATACAGAGAGCCTGAATCTCCCGAAAGTGACGGTACTCGAAGGCGATTACATCGTGATGAAGGCAACGAGTTGCACGTATGTAGAATCCGTAGAAGGGGGACACCTCTACAAGCTGCATCTTGAAATCGCTCCGGCCATGGACTTCGGGGAGAGACTGAGGAGTCATATTGAGTTTACCTTTGATTTGGAATATGACAGATGGTGTTCTGTGGACTTTTGGACTGTACAGCCCGGATTGAGCATAGGTGAGATCACTCCTTCCGAACAAGATATCGCCTACCGACAGTCTCCTCAAATCCTGACCTATTCATCGGATGACCGCCCATCTATTCAATCCGTCCAATGGCAGCAAAAGGACGTCTATACCAGTGACTGGATAAATATTTCCGGAGCAAACAGCTACACCTATTCTCCTAGACCGCTGTCCCAAACGACGGAATTTCGCGTTGTCGCGAGAAGCAAAGGCGCCGATATCGAGCATACGGAGCCTGCAATCGTTCACGTGAGCCCCCAGTTGGTCGGCGGGACCGTATCGGGAGACCAGACGATCTTTCCCGACGGCATCCCGTTGCCCTTCACCAATTCAACAGCGGCTTTCGGGGGCAGTTCGGACATCACCTATCAGTGGCAAGCTAAAACCGAGCAGGGGAATTGGACGGATGTTCCGAATGCGAAGGGGTTGAGTTATGATCCGCCGGCATTGACGACTACGACCAAATTCCGTCGCAAGGCCGTCTCCGGCGAGGAAGCCGCATACTCGAACGTGGTTACCGTATCGGTCAGAGAGCCGATCGCGGAGTACCTTTCGTTCCGACCGATCGCAGGCGTCGTCTCCGAGGAGGATCGGGATATGCGTACCGCGGGGTTAAAAACATACGAAAAGATCGGAATATTGGGGGCCGATACAGACGTCGGGAAATTCATCGAGCGGGCTTTCTATTACGATTATCGGGGGCGAATCATCCAAATCGTAGAGACGAATCATCTGGGAGGTCTCAGCTATTACAGTACCGAATATGATTTTGTCGGAAATATTTTGAAAAGCCATGAACTGCATACATCGGACATGCAATCGGCTTCGCCGGCCAACACTGCCGATCGCAGCGGTAGCCATCGGAAACTCACGGAGTTCACCTACGACCACCGGGGGCGGTTATTGACCGAAAAAACAACCCTCGACGACAACGAGCCGGTAACTGTATCCTATGCATACGACCCGTTGGGAGAACTCCGCAGCAAGAGGATGGGAGCCGATCTGCTCGTCGAGACCTACGAATACAATTTGCAAGGATGGCGCACGAACCATACCGTCAGCGCCGGAGCCGACACACTGTTCGAAACGAAGTTGCACTATTACGAACCGCGATTCGAAGGTACGACACCGACCTATACCGGCAATATCTCCGAATGGGAGTGGCAGCACGGCACCGATGCCGAAACAAACGCATACGCTTTTGCCTATGATCGGGCGGCCCGGCTGGTCGAGACGAAGCAATATATCGACGGAGTGGGCTCCGACGGCTTCGTCGAAAAGGGAATAACCTACGATTCCAACGGCAATATCCAGACGCTGAGCCGTACTGCCGCCGGTTCCGAGACGGAAAATTACCGGTATACCTATGCGGGCAATCGCATGACGCAACTGCATGACAGTACGACGGGCGCAAGCCATTCGTTTGCCTACGATGCCAACGGAAACATGATTCGTGACGGTGCGAACAATCTCGACATGACCTACAACAGTTCGAACCTGCTAAAAAATGTCGAACAGGGCGGTGCGATTCTGGCAAAATATTCGTATCTTGCAGATGGACGGAAACTCACGGCGACGGAGTCCGCCGGCAATGGGTTGTGTTATCTGGGTTCTTTGGTATATCGCACGCAAAACGGAACGTTCGACCTGGAAAGCGCCTCTTTCGGCGGGGGACGGCTCGTAGTCTCGTCGGAGGGTCTGGAAACGCGTTATTTCCTGACGGATCATCTGGGCAGCGTGCGGCAGGTCGTCGCCGCCGACGGTTCGGTGATCGAACAGAACGATTACTATCCGTTCGGCAAACGATGGGCTGCGGTTGCGGCTCCGATTTCCGACAACCGTCATCGGTTCTCCGGAAAGGAGGAGCAGGCATTTCTGAGTCTTCCCTATGTCGATTTCGGGGCGCGCATGTACAATCCCGATTGGGGTCGATGGTTCACGCAGGATCCGCTGGCAGAGAAGTACTATCCGATCGGACAATACTGTTACTGTGCGGGGAATCCAGTTAGTTTTTTAGACTTGGATGGTCGAAAATTATATTTCGCTCCTGGAGTGTCAGAATCTTTCAAGCAAAAGTTTGCGGAAACAATTCAATATATGAACTTATGCGGCACGGCAGGAGATATTGCCAAGCTACAAAGTTCAAATAATATATATTATATTGATGAAGCAACAAGTATCGAAGGAACACAGTTTGACCCCAACACCGGTACGATTAGTTGGGATCCCAATCATTTAGTAGAAACAACAGATGGGAAACTATTATCTCCTGCAACGGTATTAGCTCATGAAGCGGACCATGCCCAGAAATATGACAGTACGATACAAAGCAATGACAATGAAGTAAAGCAACAATATAATGAATCTGTCAAGAGCCACTCGGATGAACAATATTCAAAAGGAGAAGAACGACGGGTAATTACAGGTACGGAGCAAGAAGCAGCTCGTAAACATGGCGATATCAATAAGCAGCAAACAACGAGAACTAATTCAAATGGGAAACAGGCTAATGTGAATATCGCTAATATGAAACCGAAAGAGATATCAAGATACATCTACGAAACAAACAATCAATATTATGATTAAATTCATTGAATTATGAAAAAATATATTATCACCTTGATACCCTTCTTGACCTGCATATATGTCTGGTGCCAATCGAATCCCCATAAGTCTTGCCATCCAATAATCGACAGTGCGATTATATATTACTCAGATGAGGCTCCATGGGGTATATTGAGAATTACGACAGTAGAAATGCATGATTTTCTGAGTGATACTACGAATCGGGGGAAAATAATAATAAAGAATAGAGATACATTACAGTTCATTCGCAATAGGATTACGCATGCTAATACTATTGCTTCCAGGCTTAATATCGACACTTGGATCGTAGCACTACTCTATTCTCATTCTTCTGATACGATTGATACTCTTGCATTAAATGGATATGACTATTTGCAATATAATAGGACAATATTCCGGGATAGCATTTTAGCTTATTATTTAATCGATCTTATTCGATCGAGAAGTCCTGTTTGGAATGAACGAGCGAAAAATTTTTATTATGATGGGAAATACAACCCTCTTCCAAAATCATTTTGGAACACTGTTCCGGACGGACGATAACGGATTATATATTTTGTGAATGAGATTCTCTTAAATAATCCCTGATAATGGCAGACGATATTGTCTGCCATTTTGCATAGTTTTGAAATATTGTATAATTTAGTTAACTTGCCTACGATTCATATTGACGGGGATAGGGGTTGTATTATATCTTACTTTCCGACGGTACAAAGATCGAGGTGTGCAGACACGATGACAGCGAATCCACGCGTTATGTAGGTTCTTTGGTACATAATGACGGGACATTCGAAAGTACGGGCTTCGGTAGCGGACGCATAGTGGCCACGTCGAGCGGAATGGCAACGCGCTATTTTCTGACGGATCATCTGGGCAGCGTGCGTCAGGTCGTCTCCGGCGACGGTTCAGTGATCGAACAGAACGATTATTATCCCTTCGGCAAACGATGGGCTGCGGTTGCGGCTCCGATTTCCGACAACCGTCATCGGTTCTCCGGAAAGGAGGAGCAGGCATTTCTGAGTCTTCCCTATGTCGATTTCGGGGCGCGCATGTACAATCCCGATTGGGGTCGATGGTTCACGCAGGATCCGTTGGCGGAGAAGTACTATCCGTGGGCGCCATATTGTTATTGCATAAATAATCCTGTAAAATATGTTGATCCGAATGGGTTGGACATATGGGAAATTAGCCCAACCGGAAATATTACAATGATAAAGGATGATAAAATAACTAAAATTAGTTTTGTTAACCAAAAAGGAGAAGAGACGAAAGGCTATGAATTCAGCAAAATGATATTTCGTATCGAGAAGACAAAGATCAGGAGGGGAACTCAATATATCTTTTTGAAATCAAAGGAGATGATAAAGCAGAACAAATTTATAATCGAAGTTTAGTCCATACACAAAATAAGCAAGAGTTTGAATTAGTAAGAATTGGAGATGATACCTCTGAACGAAATATTGTAGGTACATCGCAAAGTCAAGCACAATCAGGAGTTGGAACTACTCTACTTAATAGAAATTATACTATTAGAGAGCATTATCATAACCATCCAAGTGGGAACAATAGACCATCAAATGCAGATAAAACGTTTGCTAAAGATGTAAGAAAATATAATCCCAAAGCATCTTTTTACATAAATGTCTTCCAGAGAGTTAATGGTAGAACACGTCTAACTAAGAATGCATATTAATATGAAGTATGTCTATTTGATAGGATTACTAATTCCATCTCTTCTATGGGCAACCCCAGAAAAAGAACGAAATAAGAACGTTACGTTATACGAAATAAAAGACAAGCGTTTTGAAAAAGTTCTTGATGAGGTTATGTCAGATGTTCATGTACATTTGAGTGAAATGCAATATAGGGATAAATTTTCTATTATATTTATACCGCCTCATATTGATACAACTACATATTTTGACGTTAATCCTGATAATTTTGAAGTTGCTTCTGAGGAACAAATGCAAATTGAGAAGATTGATTATACCGAAATATTAATCTATTGCACACATAAAAGATATAATTCAGGTGACAATAACAACCTTTTGATTTATAATGAAACAGAATTCGTCGTATCAACTCCGGTTAATTCAGAAATATTACAAACTACAGACCGAAAAAAAACGATTCGAATTTTGCCTTATGTTACAAGTTTAGATGACTATTATGTTTGAAGTTACCGTTATGATTCCATATCAGGCTTTCAAATGCTACATTCACCATTTAAATAAATTAATAATTTTTTGTGGCCGACTATGTAACATAGTCGGCTGTCTTTTATATGTTATAATTTTTTCTTAACTTGCCTACGGTGATTTATACCGAAGGAGATATGGGCTTGTACTGCACCTATCTTTCGACGGGACGAAGATTGAGGTGCGTGGACACGACGACAACGAATCCATTCGTTATGCAGGTTCTTTGGTAGATAATGACCGAATATTCTAAAGTACGGGTTTCGGTAGCAGGCGCATAGTGGCCACGTCGGGCGGAATGGAAACGCGCTATTTTCTGACGGATCATCTGGGCAGCGTGCGGCAGGTTGTCGCCGCCGACGGTTCGGTGA
>ERZ857840.3615-NODE-3615-length-12907-cov-5.708372_pt1 | contig 12907 bp, 10 predicted proteins | sample MGYA00519760_ERZ857840 | MGnify/ENA primary metagenome ERZ857840 (study PRJEB31778, sample SAMEA3449371) | human gut metagenome | biome: human gut; feature: human-associated habitat; material: faeces | place: United Kingdom | collected 2010/2012 ... | reverse complement strand
CTCCGACACGGCGGCGGTGGAGCGGGCGGTGCTGAAAAACGTGAAGGACGGGGACATCGTCCTGCTCCACGACATGACGGCAAGCTCGGTGCAGGCGGCGCTGGACATTGTGGACGTTCTGAAAAACCAGGGCTACGAGATCGTCACGGTGTCGGCGCTGGTAAAGCTCCGGGGCGTGAAGCTGAAGCCGGGAAAGACCTATACCAGCTTCCCGGCGGAGCTGAAATGAAAGGAACACCCCTTGGCTCTCCCTTTGGGAGAGCTGTCGCCGTAGGCGACTGAGAGGGCTTTGCACCCCGGTTTCCCCTCTCCGTCCTCGCTGCGCTCGTCCACCTCTCCCAAAGGGAGACGCAAGGGGTGCTTAAAAAAACAGACACAGCAGGTTTTCCTACTGTGTCTGTTGACTGCTTGGCGACGGCACTTACGACGCCTGATTTTCAAAGGCGTTGACTTCGCTGGCGGCTTCCATGGCGAAGTAGGCGCGCAGAACATCCTCAGCCACGGCGGCGAGGGTCGAACCGTGGGCGGCCTTTTCGCCGTAGACGGCTACGGCAACTTCCGGGTCTTCCATGGGGGCGAAGCAGATGAACGCGCCATGGTCAGAGCCGCCGGAGGAGTGCTGGGCGGTACCGGTCTTGCCGCACACTACCACCGGGAAGGTGTCTAAGTCCTTGGGGCCGCCGAAGTGGTTACGGGCGGTACCCTCGCCTCCCGCGATGACCAGACGCATACCCTCAATATAGGTATTGTAGGTGGTGGAAGCAATTTCCATCTGGCTCATGATCTCGGGAGAATTTTCCTTGATGAGGCTGCTGTAGTCGGAGGCGACCACGCGGCTTAAGAAGGTGGCCTTCATCCGGGTGCCCTTGTTGGCCAGAGTGGAAGCGTAAACGCACAGCTGCAAGGGGCTGAACCGGTTTTCGGCCTGTCCGATGGCGGCCAGAACACGGTCGCCTGCGGTGATCTGGGAGTTGACGCCGGTCTCGCCGTAAGCGGCCTTCTTACTGGCCTCATCGGTGACCCAGCCGACCTTTTCCGTCAGCTCAATGCCGGTAGGAACGCCCAGACCCAGACCATTGGCGGTTTCGTTCAGCATCTCGATGGTCATACGGCTGCCCAACTCATAGAAGAAGTAGTTACACGACACCTCCAGCGCCCGCTGAGCGGTCAGCTCGCCGTGGGTAACGCCGGGGTTGGATGTCCAGATCAGGCATGTGGGAGAGAAGCCCGGGTACTTGGTGAAGACACCCTGATCCCGGATGATCTCGCCGGGGAGGTACAGGTATCTGCCGAAATATTCACTCTTCGGGTTTGTACTACGGTGCTCCATAGCGGCAATCAGGGTACACATCTTGAAGGTGGAGCCGGGGGCGTAGTTGGCGCCGAAGGCGCGGTTGAAGAAGGGCTTGAGGGGGTCGGCCTCGATCTCCGCCCAGTCCTGGTTCATGGTGGCGAGATTGTAGGTGGGATAGCTGGCACAGGCCAGAATCTCGCCGGTCTTGACCTTCATGACGATGACCGCCGCGCCCTCCGCGTCCAGGCCGTTACTCTCATCCTTGGAGGTGTTCTTCTCCGGGTCGGTCAGCTCCTTCATGATGTTGGCAAGAGAGTCCTCGGCAATGCCCTGAAGCTCCAAATCAATGGTGGTCTCCACATTGTTTCCGGCGATGGGGGTGTAGACCTCGCCGGTTTTCTGATTCACGCGCCAGAACTGCTCGACGATGGTACCGTCCTTGGAAACCACGTCCACGCGCTGGCCGTCGATGCCGTGGAGGTAATCCTCAAAGGCTTCCTCAAAGCCGGACTGGCCGATGTAGGCGTCCATGGAGTAGCCTTCCTTCTCGTATTTTTCCCAGTCGGCGGCGTCCATGCCGCCCATGTAGCCTAAGATGTGGGCGCCGTATTTGGTATGATATTCCCGGACGGTGGAGGATTCCACCATCAGACCGGGGATGTTCAGCTCCAGAATGGCGGACAGATTCTCGTCGGAGATGTCCTGAATAAAGGTGTAGGTAGGCAGCTTGGAAATACCGCGAAGATCAAATTCGTAGCGCATACCGATGACGGCGCGGGCGTCCTCGTCCGACCAGCCCTCGGGGATTTTGTAGCGTCCCCGCAGCTTTTCAATGAGCAGCGGCGCGGTGATGTCCGAGTCCAGCGACCGGTCAACCATGAAGCTCTGGAAGTGGTTCTGCCAGGAGGTGGCAAAATCGTTCAGAGTATACTCAAAGGGGCGGGTCTTGCTCACGGGGAAATGGTCGTTATAGCTGAGATTCAGCTCCCGGCATTTCTGCACAAGGGAGTACAGCGCCTCGTTGGTCTGGCCGTAGGACTCGATAACGTAGTGGTTGAACACCAGATTATAGCTGGCCCGGTTGCCCACCAGGACGTTGCCGTTGCGGTCAAGGATATCACCACGGGCGGCACGGACGGTGGTAACGGTGGTGTATTTTGCGATGTTGTCGGTGTTGCCGTTTGTCTCGATGATCTGAAGGTCAAAAAGCTTCACGGCGAACAGCGCCAGAATCGAAATAAACAGAATCAGAAGCAGGATAGCGCGAAATCGGCTTATTCTTTCCATGTGGTTCCTCCAATAAGACCAATTTTATTGATGAGCGGGTACAGCAAAATCATGACGCCGAAGCTGTAGGCGGCGGTGAACAGGAAGGAAAAGACCCGATCCCACCGTGTCAGCCCCAGACCGATGCCCACGATGAACAAGCCCATCTCATAAATCGTCAGCGCAATGCCGGCGCAGATGACAATGGACGCTTTGGTGCGCCTGAGATAAGCCTGCCGCAGCAGCGTGGCGACGATGCCGACGGCGCACAGAAGCCCAACGCAGTAAGGCCCTGGCGCGGAGCCGGAAAAATAGTAAATGGTGGACGCAAACAGGACAAACAGGCTCCCCACATCCACGCCCTCGATGACCGTGATCAGCAGGATATACACCGCCGGCAAATCGGCGGTTGCGCCGAAAATGCTGACCCGGCCCATGATGACGTCCTGAATGGTCAGAAGCAGGATCCCCGTGAGCACGTACAGCGTCCATTTCAGGATCCGCTGCTTTTGCAGCTGGGTCAGATGGAACAGCTGGGAGAGGCTCCATTGCCGGGGGTCGGGCTTGAATTCCGACTGTTTGGACAGTTTTCTTCTTGCCATGGCGCGTCCTCAGCCCACGGGGGTGGTCGGTTGGGTGGCGGCGGCGGTTTCGGACGGGGCGGTGGCAGTCTCGGAGCCTGTGGACGTGCTGGGGGTGGTCACGACCTCGGTGGTGTAGGCGGTGATGATGAAGACCTGCTCCAGGGAGTTAATGTCCGCGGCGGGGTCCAGGAGGGCGAATTTGGCGACGCCCGTTTCCTCATAGCCTGCGTCCACCACGGAGCCGATGATCAGGCCACGGGGGTACACCGTGGAACCGGAGGTCACCACCTGATCCTTATTGCGGATGATGGAGTCGGAGGGCAGGTAGTTCATTTGGAGCAATGTGTCGTTGCCGCTGGTGTAGCCGCCCTTGACCATGCCGTTGTAGCCGGAGGTGGAGATGGTGCCGGAAATTTCCAGCGTGGAGTCCAGAACGGTCTTGACGACGGCGTAGTTCACGCCCACCTCCGTCACCAGACCCACCACTTCGCCGTTGGCGGTGATGGCGCACAGGTTCTCCCGGATGCCCGCATTGGTGCCGCGGTTGATGGTGAAGGTGCTTTCCCAATCGGAAGAGCTCCAGCCGATGATATAGGCGTCCACCAGCTTGTAGTCCTCGTTGGTGGCCTTCAGCTCCAGAAGCCTGCGCAGACGCTCGTTTTCACGGGAAACGGAGTCGGCCTGACGGGCGACGTCCTCCATCTGGGCGATGCGTTCCTCCAGCACCTTGTTTTCCGCGTCCAGAGCCTCGTAGCGGAACATATAGCTGTAGTATTTTTCTGCCGTGTTGGTCAGGGTGGTGCCCGCAGCGCGGAAGGGGGCGAGAACGCCCTGCACGATCACGCTGGGAAGACTCTGGTTGGAAATGCCGCTGTAGATGGCCAGCGCCGCCGTCAGCAGCGCGGCGATCACCAGAATGATCTTCACCTTGGTACTGAATAGATTTCTCATAAGGTATCCTCCATCACTTCCGGCGCTGTGCGGCAAAGGGTCTCATACAGCCGGCACACGGGAAGTCCCATTACATTATAATAGTCGCCCTCCAGCTTTTCGCAGAACAGCGCCGCGCCGCCCTGGATGCCGTAAGAGCCGGCCTTGTCCATGGGCTCGCCGCTTTGGACGTATTTCAGAATCTCCTTCTCGCTGAGGGGACGGAAATGCAGGCTCGTCACCTCAGTAAAGGTCTCAACCCTGTCCCCATACAGGATGGTGCAGCCGGTCATCACCTGATGATCCCGCCCGGAGAGAAGCCGGAGCATAGATGCCGCTTCCGCCTCACTGTGGGGCTTGCCCAGCACCTTTCCCTGACAGACCACGATGGTATCCGCGGCGATGACGATGTCTTCTTCCTCCCGGCGGACGGCCAGCGCCTTTGACCGGCTGACCCGGGCAACCTCGTCAAAGGGCGGCTTTCCGGGATCCATGGTTTCGTCGATATCCGCCGCCCGGACGGTGAAGGGAATCCCAAAGAGGGACAGCAGCGCCTTTCGCCGGGGCGAGGCGGACGCGAGAATGAGCTGCATAAGGTTCTCCTTTCGATGCGGAGGGATTTTATTCCACACCCCGTAAGTACAGTCCCCGGGTACACGCGCCGGGGTCGAGGGGTTCGGGGTTCATGTAATCGTTCAGCACGCGGTCAACTTCCTTGGAATTTTCCGTGGTGAAGTACAGCCGCGTCGCCCATAAGCCCAGCTTGGCAAGATCGTCCTGCCGGTCGAGCCAGCTCAGCTTCTTGCCGTTGAGCAGCACGCTGCGGCAGCTGTCGCCGTCCCGGATGACCGGGAACTCCGCGCCGGTCTTGTCGATCAGGCGGGTGGCTTTCAGATGGCAGGTGCATTCGTTGGTCTTGTTGTGGATGAGGCAGTGCTCCGTCACCATCAGGGGCAGCCGCCCGTAGGCGATCAGCTCGGCGTTCACCGCCTTGCTCATGTCCCGGATCTGGGGCAGGGTCATTTCAAAGCTCACCGTGGCGGAAGCCATTTCCAGAGAACGCATGACGTTCATGGAGGCGGAGTTGAAGATGTTCAGGCCGAAATCCCCGTGAACCCGCATTCCGGCCTCCCGCACGGGGGCGATCAGGCCGAGATTGCCCACCAGCGCGTCCCGGACACCGGCGGCGCGGAGGACTTCCAGGCTCTTTTTGATCCGGGGCAGCTCCCCGTCGTGGACGATTCTGGGCAGCACCGCCGCCAGACGTCCCCGCTGCACCAGCCGGGCGCAAAGCTCCCCGTCGGCGAGCAGAATGTGGATGGGAACGTACAGCATGGTGGTTTCCAGATCCAGAAGCATGGGGGTCAGCTGCTCCCGGGAGGTGACCTGAATGGTCAGGCCGGGCAGGCCCGAGGGGCCTTTGTATTCCGGCACGGGCTTGGGCTTGCGCAGCACCTGCTCCTCCCGCCGGGCGCGGATGGCGGTGAGCTGATTCAGCACGTCCCGGCGCATGGCGTTGATGGCGGAGGCGGAGATGATGAGACCGGGATCCACCCGGGTGCGCACCTCCACGCACCGGTAGGGCGTGCCGCCGGTTTTGGAGACCCGCTGGGCGAGCATCGCCCCGGTGATGGAGATGTTCTGGGCGCGTTCCGGCACGGGGCCGTCGGAGCGGCATGTCCGCCCCTCCGGGTCGGTGGCGATGACGCAGCTGCCGTCCACGGTGACCATGGCCTGGAAGCGGACGTCCACAAGGGGGGTCTCCCCTGCTTCGTAGGATTGCCGGGCGGCCTGGAGCCACTGGGGATCGTCGGCGGTTTCCTGGCGGACGCCGAACATTTTGGTATCAATACGGCCGGTATAGTAGCCGTCGGTGAAGCCCTGGCGGTTGAAGGCGGTATACAGGGCGTCCATCATGGGCTTGGTGACGGTCATCTCGTCCAGCGCCTTGCGATAGACGGCGGTGACGGTGGCCACGTATTCCGCCCGCTTCATTCGGCCTTCCAGCTTCAGGGAAACCACGCCCATTTCCTGCAATTCCCGCAGATAGGGAATCAGGCAGTTGTCTTTCAGACTCAGGGGGTATTTTTCCTGCCAGTGGGTGTAGCCGTAGCTCTGGCGGCAGGGCTGGGCGCACCGACCCCGGTTGCCGGAGCGGCCGCCGATTATGGCGGACATATAGCACTGGCCGGAATAGCACATGCACAGCGCGCCATGGACGAAGACTTCAATCTCAATGGGAGAATTGGCGCAGATGTAGCGGATTTCCTCCCGGCTCAGCTCCCGGCTGAGCACGACCCGCTTCATGCCCATGGCGGCGCACAGCAGCACGCCGGGCAGAGAATGGACGGTCATCTGGGTGCTTCCGTGGATGGGAACGCCGGGGGCGATCTGCCGGCACAGCTGCACCACGCCCAGGTCCTGAACGATAAAGGCGTCGATATTATTTTGTGCCGCGTGGCGGATCAGCTCCCCCGCCTCCGTCATCTCCCGGTCGGAGACGAGGGTATTGAGGGTCAGGTGAACCTGCACGCCCCGGACATGGCAGTATTTAATGGCCTCCACCAGCGTCTGGGGAGTAAAGTTTTTCGCGCTTTGCCGCGCGTTGAATGCGCCGCAGCCGAGGTAGACGGCGGAAGCGCCGTTCTGAACGGCCGCGCGCAGAGCCTCCATTGACCCGGCGGGCGCCAATAATTCCAGCATAAGCTCTCTCTCCAAAATTCGGTTTCGGGGCAGACCCCCGCACAATACTGTATCGTACAGTATAGCACAAAGAAACGAAAAGTTCCACCCCCGAAGGGAGAATTCAAGAAAAATTCAAGGGTATTTCACATTCCAAGCGCTTTTCCCGGGGCAAACCCGGGGAGAGATTTCCAAATTCGCCCCAATTTCCCGAAATGTTCAAGAATAATTCAAAAACGACCTATTGACTTTTTTGGCACTCTGCGGTATAGTGTGCTTAGCACTCAGAGAGATGGAGTGCTAAAGACAAAAGGAAAAGGAGGAATACGATGGAACTGACAGAGCGGAAAAAGAAGGTCCTGCGGTCGGTGGTGGATTTGTATATCCGCACGGCGGAACCGGTGGGCTCCAAGGCCATTACCGAGCTGCCGGACATGAAGTATTCCTCCGCGACCATCCGCAACGAAATGGCGGAGCTGACCACCATGGGTTATCTGGAGCAGCCCCACACCAGCGCGGGGCGCATCCCCTCCGCCGCCGGCTACCGGCTGTACGTTGACGAGCTGATGATGGACTACCGCCTGTCCATCGACGAAACCAAGTCCATCAGCAGCGCCATCGAGGAAAAGATGCAGCGGGTGGATAAAATGGTGGAAAAGGTGGCAAAGCTGGTATCCCAGGCCACCGATCTTCCCGCCATCTCCGCCGCGTCCCGACAGGGCAGCGCCTGCGTCAAGCGGTTCGATCTGATCCTGGCCGGACAGGGAAGCTTCATTCTGGTGCTGATGCTGGGCGGCGAGCAGGTGGTGAACAAGCTCATCAAGCTGCCCCTGAATGTGGGCGAAACGGATTTGAAGCTCCTCAGCGCGGTGCTGAACGCCAGCATGACGGACATTCCCCTTGATGGTTTCACCGCCGAGCTGATGGAAAAGGTCATGCGTTCGGCGGGCGCGGCGGCAAGTCTGGTGCCGGTGATTCTGGACTTCACCCAGGAGACGCTGAAAAACAGCGATTCCACCAGAGTGGCCGTCACCGGTCAGGCAAGGCTGTTGAGTTTGCCGGAATACCGGGACGTGGACAAAGCCCAGCGGGTGATGGACTCCATCGACGAAGAGGCGCTGGCAAACCTTCCCGCCGTCATGGAGGGCGCGAGCGGCACCAAGGTGCTGGTAGGCCCCGAAAACGTGGCGGATGAGCTGAAGGATACCTCCGTTGTGATGACCAAGTTTGACATCGGCGACGGAATGCAGGGCATGATCGGCGTGGTCGGCCCCACCCGGATGGATTACGCCAAGGTGACGGCGCGCCTGAGCTACTTCGCCGAGAGCCTGAGCAAGATGTTCGGCAAGCCCGAGCAGCCCCAGCAGCCAAAGCTGCCGGAGCCGCCGAAAGAATAGAGTAAATCAGGCAGGGCTGGGGAAAATCCCCGAACCGCAAAAGCGGAGATTTTCCCCCACCCTGCAAATGGACAGGAGGTCACAGACGTGGCAAAGAAGGAAAAAGAAGAAGTAAAGAAGCAGACCCCGGAGGAAACACCTCAGGAACCTGCGGAGGAAACCCCGAAGGAGAAGACTCCCGAGGAACCGAAGCAGAAGGAGATTAGCCCCTGGGAGGAAAAATACAATTCCGAGCATGACGCCCGGCTGCGTCTGGCAGCGGAATATGACAATTTCCGCAAGCGCACCACGAAGGAAAAGGAGCAGTCCTACGGCAACGGCAAGGCCGACGCCGTAACGAAGATGCTTCCCATCTACGACAATCTGGAGCGCGCGCTGAACCAGCCCACGGAAGACGCCGCCTACAAAAAGGGCGTGGAGCTGACCATGACGGAGCTGCTGAAGATCCTGAATGGTCTCGGCGTGGAGGTTTTCGGCGAGGTGGGCGACACCTTCGACCCGAATCTGCACAACGCCGTGATGCATCTGGACAGCGAGGAGCATGACGAAAACGTCATCACGCAGGTGTTCCAGAAGGGCTTCAAAATGGGCGATAAGATCGTCCGGTTCGCCATGGTGCAGGTGGCAAACTAAAAACGTAAACAATTTAGCTTTAATATATTAGGAGGAAAACATTATGTCTAAGATTATCGGTATCGACCTTGGTACTACCAATTCCTGTGTTGCTGTTCTGGAAGGCGGCGAGCCTGTTGTCATCGCCAACGCCGAAGGCAACCGTACTACCCCCTCTGTTGTTGCATTTTCCAAGACCGGCGAGCGTATGGTCGGTCAGGTGGCAAAGCGTCAGGCTGTGACCAACGCTGACCGCACCGTGTCTTCCATCAAGCGTCACATGGGCGAGAATTATCACGTCACCATCGACGGCAAGGGCTACACCCCTCAGGAGATCAGCGCCATGATCCTGCAGAAGCTGAAGGCGGACGCCGAGGCTTATCTGGGTCAGCCGGTCACCGAAGCCGTCATCACCGTCCCCGCTTACTTCTCCGACGCACAGCGTCAGGCGACGAAGGACGCCGGTAAGATCGCGGGTCTTGACGTGAAGCGTATCATCAACGAGCCTACCGCAGCCGCTCTGGCTTACGGCCTCGATAAGGAATCCGAGCAGAAGATCATGGTTTATGACCTTGGCGGCGGCACCTTCGATGTGTCCATCCTGGACATCGGCGACGGCGTCATCGAGGTTCTGGCCACTGCCGGCGACACCCATCTGGGCGGCGACGACTTCGACCAGAGAATCATGGATTACCTGGTTGGCGAGTTCAAGAAGGCCGAGGGCATCGATCTGTCGAAGGATAAGGTCGCTATGCAGCGTCTGAAGGAGGCTGCCGAGAAGGCCAAGATCGAGCTGTCCGGCGTGACTTCCACCAACATTAACCTGCCCTATATCACCGCCGACGCCACCGGCCCCAAGCACCTGGACGTGACCCTTACCCGGGCGAAGTTCAACGAGCTGACCGCCGATCTGGTGGAGCGCACCATGAAGCCCGTCCGTCAGGCCATGTCCGACGCGGGTCTGAGCGCTTCCGACATTCAGAAGGTGCTGCTGGTTGGCGGCTCCACCCGTATCCCCGCCGTGCAGGATGCCGTTAAGACCATCACCGGTAAGGAAGGCTTCAAGGGCATCAACCCCGACGAGTGCGTGGCCGTTGGCGCTGCCATTCAGGGCGGCGTACTCACCGGCGACGTGCAGGATATCCTGCTGCTGGATGTCACCCCCCTGTCTCTCGGCATTGAGACCATGGGCGGCGTGTTCACCCGTCTGATCGACCGGAACACCACCATCCCCACCCACAAGAGCCAGATTTTCTCCACCGCTGCGGACGGCCAGACCTCCGTTGAGGTTCATGTCCTCCAGGGCGAGCGGGAGATGGCTGCCTACAATAAGACCCTGGGTCGCTTCCAGCTCACCGGCATTGCTCCCGCACCCCGTGGCGTGCCTCAGATCGAGGTTTCCTTCGACATCGACGCCAACGGCATCGTGAAGGTCTCCGCCAAGGATCTGGGTACCGGCAAGGAGCAGAACATCTCCATCACCGCTTCCACCAACCTGAGCAAGGAAGACATCGACAAGGCCGTTCACGAGGCCGAGCAGTACGCGGCCGAGGATAAGGCCCGCAAGGACGAAGTGGACACCCACAACGCCGCCGACCAGACCGTCTACCAGACCGAGAAGACCCTGAACGAGCTGGGCGACAAGATCGACGCTTCCGAGAAGGCCTCCATCCAGTCCGCCATTGACAACCTGAAGGAAGTCAACAAGGGTACCGACATCGAGGCCATCAAGAAGGCCACCGAGGAAGTCCAGCAGGCGTTCTACAAGGTTTCCGAGAAGCTGTATCAGCAGGCGAACCCTCAGGGCGGCGCACAGCCCGGCGGGAACACCCAGAAGCCCGGCGACGACGGTGTGGTTGACGCCGACTACGAAAGCGTTGACTAACAGATAAGCCTAAAGGGGCGGCGAACGCCGCCCCTTATCGGCGTATTTTCCCGAGTTGGCAGTTGAAAGTTGACAGCAGCAAAGGTTGCTGCATTTTATCCATGGCTGTCAGCTGTCCACTGTCAATTGTGGAAGCTATAAATGAGGTGAATTGAGTATGGCAGATTCCAAAAGAGATTACTATGAGGTGCTGGGCGTTAATAAGGACGCCAGCGCCGACGACATAAAGAAGGCCTACCGCAAGGCCGCCATGAAATACCACCCCGACCGCAACCCCGGCGACAAGACCGCCGAGGAAAAGTTCAAGGAGGCCGGAGAAGCCTACGAGGTGCTGTCCGACGCCGACAAGCGGGCGCGGTATGACCAGTACGGCTTTGCCGGGGTTGACCCCAACTTCGGCGCAGGCGGCGCGGGCTACGGCGGCGCCGGCTTTGGCGGCTCCGGATTCGGCGGATTTGACGGCTTCGGCGACCTGGGAGACATTTTCGGCGAGTTCTTCGGCGGCGGCCGCAGCCGTGGCTCCCAGCAGAATGCGTCCCGCCGGGGCGAAAACGTCATGGCGCGGCTGGAGCTGACCTTCGAGGAAGCGGCCTTCGGCTGCGAAAAAGAGGTTGCTGCCCAGCGGATTGAGAACTGCCCCAACTGTAAGGGTACGGGCAGCGCCGACGGCGTGATCGAAACGTGCAGCCAGTGCCACGGCACCGGTCAGGTGCGTTCCGTGCAGAATTTTATGGGGATGCAGATGCAGTCCACCACCACCTGTCCCACCTGCGGCGGCCGGGGCAAGGTCATCAAGAACCCCTGCACCACCTGCCGGGGCAAGGGCAAGGTGCGCAAGACCAACCGGGTCAAGGTGAAGATTCCCGCCGGCGTGGATGCCGGACAGAGCGTCCGTGTCCGGGGCGAGGGCTGCGTTGGCGTGGGCGGCGGCCCGAACGGCGATCTGCTGGTGGAAATTTCCATCCGGCGGCACCCGATCTTCACCCGCAGCGGGACGGATGTCCTGTGCGAAGTCCCCATCACCTTCACCCAGGCGGCCTTGGGCGCCACCATTCAGGTGCCGACCCTGGACGGCAAGGTGGACTATGAAATTCCCGAAGGCACCCAGACCGGACGGGAGTTCGTCCTGCGGGAGAAGGGCATTCCCGAGGTAGGCAACACCCGCCGTCGGGGCAACGAGCGCTTCACGGTGGTGGTAGAGACTCCCACCAGACTGACGAAGGAGCAGAAAGACCTCCTGCGCCAGTTGGACGGAAGCGTGGATCAGTCCCCCAAAAGGAAGAAATTTCTCAACAATCTGAAAGACTTTTTCGGTTGATCCGAAAAAAGGCAGGGCAGCCACTTGCGGCTGCCCTGCCTTTTGTGTATAATGAGAAAAACGAAAAAGGGGGCTTCCGCTATGAAACGCGAGGACTACATCAGCTGGGACGAATATTTTATGGGCATTGCCATGCTTGCGGCCAAGCGCAGCAAGGATCCCAACACCCAGGTCGGCGCCTGCATCGTCTCCCAGGACAACATCATCATCTCCACCGGCTATAACGGTATGCCCAAGGGCTGTTCCGACGACGAGTACCCATGGGAGCGGGACGGCGACCAGACCAAGTACCCCTACGTCGTCCACGCGGAGCTGAACGCCGTGCTCAACGCCAACGGCCGGGATTTGCTGGGCAGCAAGCTGTACGTGGCGCTGTTTCCCTGCAACGAGTGCGCCAAGGCCATTATCCAGAGCGGTGTGAAGGAAGTCTATTACCTGTCCGACAAGTACGCCGATTCCCCGGCCACCCTGGCCTCCAAGCGGATGATGGACTCCGCCGGCGTGAAATATACCCAGCTCCGCCCCACCATGAAGGCCCTCACCCTGGACTTCACACCCCCCGAGGCAAAGTAAAAGAAAACCTCCGCAGGACGAAAGCCCTGTGGAGGTTTTTCGCATATTTCGGAAGAAGAAAACCTCCCGGCGGGGATGCAGCACATCTTTCATAACGCAAGAAAAAGAGGCCAGTTGGAGGCCTCTTTTTCTAATCTTTGGGAAACTCTGCGCTTTTCAGCGCAAAATGTTTCGATTTTTACACCAGTGCTGCGGTGATAATGGCCATCTTATAGACCTCGTCGGCATTGCAGCCACGGGACAGGTCGTTGATGGGGGCGTTCAGGCCCTGCAGGATGGGGCCGTAAGCCTCAAAGCCGCCAAGTCTCTGGGCGATCTTGTAGCCGATGTTGCCGGCCTCGATGCACGGGAAGATGAAGGTGTTGG
>ERZ857840.3601-NODE-3601-length-12939-cov-4.090577_pt1 | contig 12939 bp, 11 predicted proteins | sample MGYA00519760_ERZ857840 | MGnify/ENA primary metagenome ERZ857840 (study PRJEB31778, sample SAMEA3449371) | human gut metagenome | biome: human gut; feature: human-associated habitat; material: faeces | place: United Kingdom | collected 2010/2012 ... | reverse complement strand
AAGCCGGTAGGCTTAACAAGGAGTACTATTATAAGCACCGAGAAAACAATAGCGTCGGACAGCTGGGTGGAAATATACGCCCTGCCGAGAATTTCTATAACGCCCAAAAGTATGCCGCCTATCATAGCGCCGGGAATTGAGCCTATACCGCCGAAAACCGCCGCCGTAAACGCCTTTATGCCGGGCATTGAGCCGGTGGTAGGTATCAGCACCGGGTACGCAGAGCAAAGCAAAACGCCCGCTATTGCAGCCAGAGCGCTGCCTATTGCAAAGGTCATTGAAATGGTGCGGTTGGTGTTTATGCCCATAAGCAAAGCGGCGTCCTTATCCTCAGATACCGCGCGCATTGCCTTACCCATTTTACCCTTTTTGGTAAAGAAGGTAAGCCCCACCATTATAAGCACGCAGGCGGCAACGGTAACGAGCGATTCGGGCGTGATTATCAGCTTGCCGTCAAACAGTGAAATTGATTTAAACGGCACCACCGATGTGAACGCGCGGGGAGTGCTGCCCCAGATTATAAGCGCCGCATTCTGTAAAAAGTAGCTCACGCCGATAGCCGTTATAAGCACGGCAAGCGATGTTGCCTTTCTCAAAGGACGGTAAGCAAGGCCCTCAATAAGAATACCCAATACCGTACAAACAGCCATTGAAATAAGTATAGACAGCACCGTGGGGATACCTAAGTTTGTGGAGCATATGTAAGAAACATATGCGCCTACCATAATAACATCTCCGTGCGCAAAGTTGAGCATTTTCGCAATGCCGTAAACCATTGTATAGCCGAGCGCTATTATGGCGTAAACGCTGCCGAGACTTATTCCGTTTATTAAGTTGGAAATTAAAGTCATTGCTTACACCCCTTTTAAAAACGGGAAAACGGGGTCATATAAGACCCCTTTTCCCTATTAAACCGAATACGAATTATTTATCCATACCGACATATGCGCCGTCTTTGATTACCATGCCCTTAGGAGACTTGGAAACCTCACCGGTGTTTTTCCATGTCATCCCCGTACCGGTAAGACCGTCAAACTTAAAGGAAGAATCTGTGAACTGTGCGGTCAAAGTCTCGCATATATCAGCCGCCTTATCGCTTGCCTTTACACCCTTTGCCTTGCATGCTTCATAGAGTGCGTAAACGCAGTCATAGGTATCTGCCGCGAACTGGTTCGGAGTCTCGCCGAATTTCTCTTTGTACTTCTTAACAAAGTTCTGCGTCTTTTCATCGGTTGCGTCAGCTGTGAAGGGAGTTAAAAGCATAACGTTTTCGGCAAGCTTTGTATCAAAGTTTTTAACTGTGAGTATACCGTCCATACCATCAACACCGAAGAATTTGGGAGTATAGCCCATCTTGTTTGCCTGGGTCAGTATGAGGGATGCCGGAGTATGGTAAATCGGGAGGAAGAGCAGATCCGCACCCTTTGCCTTAGCATCGTTAAGCTGTGCGGAGAAGTCGCTGTTGGTATCATCCGGGAAGGTGGTAGTGCTTACAATCTCAAGACCTTCTTTTTTAGCCTCGGCCGCGAATTTCTGATAGATACCGGTTGAATAAGCATCGCCGTTGTTGTAGATTATCGCAATCTTGGTGCCGAGCTTCTGCTCTTTAATATACTGAGCGGATGCAACACCCTGGTTCGGGTCGGTAAAGCACATCTGGAATACATTGTCCTTGCGCTGAACGGTAACGTTGCCGTCGCTGACGGGCTGACCGCCTATAACGTCGGTAGAAGAAGCGGAAGGAGTAAGCTGGAAGATCTTATCGGAATTGGTTTCGGTGGAAACAGCAATGCAGGGCTTTGTGGTAACAGTACCCATAAGGATCTGCATGCCCCAGTCTTTCAGCTTGTTGTAAGCGTTGACTGACTTTTCGGCGTCGTTTTCATCGTCTTCAAACTGCAGCTCGAACTGTACGTCCTCGCCCTTTGCGTTGATTTCCTCAACCGCAATTTCAGCCGCGTTTTTAACTGCCTGGCCGTAAATAGCCGCCGCACCGGTGATAGGTCCTATACCGCCTATTTTGATCTTGCCGCTTGAAGAGCCGCCGCTGTCTTTAGAGCCGCCGCAGCCGGCCATGGCGGTAAGAACGAGAGCAGCCGACATAGCCGCGCTCATAAATCTTACAAATTTTTTCATTTTAAACAACCTCTTTCAAAGTTTTTTTATATTTAACAGCCCGAAAGCTGAAAAACAACAATAATAAAAAATGACCTTGCCTTTTTTGAAAAGCAAAGTCAGCGGATTTTCAAGCCCTATCAGCTTTTTACAGGCTCAACAAAAGCCGTTTTGCTTTTCATATATATATGTTTTGAAATTCCTATCAATCTTATAATAATTAGCTGTAGGAAAATAATGGCGTTAATTACAAAAAGGGACACTGTGCTGACGACAGTGCCCTCTGTAATACCTATTAAAGAAGCAGACGAAAATTCAGGTGCAGTATTGGCATCCGTTGACGGTTCATATGATGTTGACATTGATGAAACACGCATTGCTCTTCGTCCTTTCTTTTTTGTTGCACCCATTTTATCACAAGCATATAATCTTGTCAAGTCTGCTTTAGCGATTTAAACCAAATTTCCGCTTTTTAATAAAAATATATGAAATTCTGTTCGCATTTTGTAGAAAATTAAAGAAAACGCGGGAGAGATTAAATTTATGCTTGCATATTTATTCACATTGTGTTATGATTTATGCAACGAAAGCAAATAAATATGCATTTGGAGGAATATATCATGAATAAAAAAGACATTAAAAAAGTAGTTCTCGCATATTCGGGAGGACTTGATACATCAATAATCATTCCGTGGTTAAAGGAAAATTACAACAATCCCGAAATTATCGCCGTATCCGGCAACGTGGGTCAGGCAAGCGAGCTTGAGGGGCTTGAAGAAAAGGCGATTAAAACCGGCGCTTCCAAAATATATATAGAAGACCTTACAAAGGAATTTTTGGAGGATTATGTTTTCCCCTGCGTTCAGGCAGATGCGCTTTATGAGGATTATATGCTGGGCACGGCGTTTGCACGCCCCCCTATAGCAAAGCGCATTGCCGAAATAGCAATTGCAGAGGGAGCCGACGCTATTTGCCACGGCTGCACGGGCAAGGGCAACGACCAAGTAAGGTTTGAGCTTGCAATAAAGGCGTTTGCGCCCGATATTACAATAATCGCCCCGTGGCGCGAGTGGAGCATTAAATCAAGGGAAGAGGAAATTGAGTATGCCGAGGCGCATAACGTTCCGCTTAAAATAAGCCGCGAGACCAACTACTCAAAGGATAAAAACATCTGGCATTTATCCCACGAGGGACTTGACCTTGAAGACCCGAAAAACGAGCCGCAATACAACAAGCCCGGCTTTCTTGAAATGGGCGTTTCTCCCGAAACGGCGCCCGATAAGCCGACCTATGTAACGCTCCACTTTGAAAAGGGCATTGCAACAGCGGTTGACGGCAAGGAAATGGGCGCCGTAGAGCTGGTTGAGACCCTTAATAAGCTGGGCGGCGAAAACGGTATAGGCTTGCTTGACATTGTGGAAAACAGGCTTGTGGGTATGAAGTGCCGCGGCGTATACGAAACTCCCGGCGGCGCAATTCTTTACAAGGCGCACAAGGTGCTTGAAACCATTTGCCTTGATAAAGAAACCGTACATTATAAAGCGCTTGTGGCTCAAAAGCTCGGTGAGCTCGTATACAATGCGCAGTGGTTCACCCCGCTTACAAAGGCCATACTTTCCTTTGTTAAAACAACTCAGGAAACCGTTACGGGCGATGTCACCTTAAAGCTTTACAAGGGCAATATGATAAACGCGGGCGTTTCTTCGCCGTATTCGCTTTATGATCCGGAAATTGCCACATTTGACGAGGATGATGTTTACAACCAGTCCGACGCTACGGGCTTTATAAACCTCTACGGTCTGCCGACAAGCGTTTACGCAAAAATGAAAGCTAAAAACGGATTAAATTAAACTTAAAAACCTATGCCGCCCGATTATACGGACGGCATAAGCCATAATCTGAGAGGTGCAAAAATGGGAAAAATGTGGGCAGGGCGCTTTAAGAGCGCGCTTGATAAGCAGGCGGACGATTTTAATTCTTCGTTTCATTTTGATAAGCGTATGTATAAGCAGGATATTTCAGGCTCTGTTATGCACGCGAAAATGCTCGGGGATAAAAAAATAATAACCGAAGAAGAAAAAGCCGAAATTATAAAGGGGCTTTCAGGCATTTTAAGCGATATAGAAAGCGGAGCTCTTCCGCTTGAGAGCGACGCCGAGGATATACATATGTTTATTGAGGAGGAGCTTACAAAAAGAATAGGCGACCCCGGTAAAAGACTTCACACGGCGCGCAGCCGTAACGACCAGGTAGCGCTTGATGTAAGAATGTATATGGCAAACGAATGTGAGGAGATAGGCGGACTTATTTTAAAGCTAATCACCGCAATAACCGATAAGGCAAATGAAAACGTAAACACAATAATGCCCGGCTACACCCATTTGCAGCGCGCGCAGCCCATAACCTTCGCCCACCACATTTTAACCTACGCCTTTATGTTAAAGCGCGATTTTGAAAGAATTGCCGACGCTGAAAAAAGGATGATTTCCCAGTGCCCCATCGGTTCCTGCGCGCTTGCCGGCACTACATACGATACCGACCGCTATTTTGAGGCAGAGCATTTAGGCTTTACCGATATTTCGCTTAACAGCATAGACGGCGTGTCCGACAGGGATTTTTGTCTTGAGCTTTTAAGCGCGTTTTCAATACTTATGATGCACCTTTCGCGTTTTTCCGAGGAAATAATACTGTGGTCAAGCTGGGAGTTTAAGTTTATAGAGCTTGACGACAGCTACACCACGGGATCGAGCATTATGCCGCAAAAGAAAAACCCCGATATGGCAGAGCTGGTACGCGGAAAGACAGGCCGTGTTTACGGCGATTTAATGGCGTTGCTTACAACCCTTAAAGGTCTGCCGCTTGCGTATAACAAGGACATGCAGGAGGATAAAGAGGCAATTTTCGACGCGGTTGATACGGTAAAGCAGTGCCTTACCGTATTCGCGCCGATGATAACCACTATGAAGGTTCTGCCCGACAATATGTACAAGGCGGCGCAGAAGGGGTTTATAAACGCTACCGATTTAGCCGATTACCTTGTTAAAAAGGGTATGCCGTTCAGAACGGCTTATAAAAAGGTAGGCGAAATCGTAGCATACTGCATTGAAAACGGACTGGTGCTTGAAACCGTGCCGATTGAAAAATATAAGGAGCTTGACAGCCTGTTTGACAATGACCTTTATAATGAAATTTCGCTTGAAACCTGCGTTTCAAAGCGTATTTCGGCAGGCGGTACGGGAGAGCGATCGGTCGAGGCACAGATTGCATATTTAACCGAATTTTTGCATTAAATGCAAAAAAACTTGAAATATGCGTGTTTGTATGCTATAATATTTTTCAATTTAATAAGCTATGTGAAGTATGCAGGAAATTACGGACTTTTTGTCCGTTTCCGAAGGAGTAACACTCTCAGGTGTCGCAATGGTGTGATAAAACTGTATACGGATAGCGCTCCGGAGAAATCTGTTTAACGGATGCCGAAGGTGCAAGGCGTGTAAAAATGCCAATCTCTCAGGCAAAAGGACGGAAGCTTTATTAACGCGGTGAAAGCCGTGTTTCAGTGCGTTTTTACGGAGTTGAACCATATCGGTTCGGCTCCTTTATTTTTTTCAAAAGGGGAGAAATTAAAATGTGGGATTCATTTATTGAAGCCGTCACAAAAATTAACGATTGGGTAAACGGTGTTGTGTGGGGCTGGCCTATGATCATCATGATTTTGGGCACGGGTATTTTGCTCACAATCAGAACGCGTCTGCTTCAGGTGCGTAAATTCGGCGAGTCAATGAGCAGCACAATCGTACCCGCCGTTAAAGGCATGGGCAAAAAGAAGGGTAAAAAGGATAAAAACTCGGTTTCGCAGTTTGAGGCGTTTTCGGCCGCGATTTCCGGCACTGTCGGCACGGGCAACATTATCGGCGTCACCTCGGCAATACTGACAGGCGGTCCGGGAGCGGTGCTTTGGATGTGGATCTCCGCCTTTTTCGGTATGGTTACAAACTATTCCGAAAATGTTTTGGGTCTTTACTACCGTAAAAAGGAAAAGGACGGCAGCTTCAGCGGCGGTGCGTTTTATTACATAGCCTACGGTATAAAGCAGCGCTGGCTCGGAATGCTGGCGGCAATATTCTGCCTTTTGGCGGCGATAGGAATGAGCGGCGTTCAGACAAATAAAATCACAGGCTCATATACAGCCGTGCTGAATAACGATTCAACCGCGGTTAAGCTTATAATCGGCGGAATAGTGGCGTTTTTTGCGGCAATCGTTATAATCGGCGGAATCAAACGCATAGGCAGAATTGCTTCCATGCTCGTTCCGTTTATGTCGCTTTTATTTATCGCAATGGCGTTTGTCATAATCGGTAAAAACCATACCGCAATTCCCGAAACCTTTCGCCTTATATTCACAAGCGCGTTTTCTTCAAAGGCGGTTGCGGGCGGCGTCGGCGGCTTCGCATTCTCGCAGATAATCAAAAAGGGCCTTGCCCGCGGTGTCTTCTCGAACGAAGCGGGACTCGGCTCTTCGGTAATAGCTCACTCGGCTTCTGAAACACGCGAGCCTGTAAAGCAGGGACTTTGGGGCATATTTGAGGTCTTTTTTGATACCTTTGTTATCTGCACCTTAACCGCTCTTGTAATTCTTACAACGAATATCGGTTCGGGCGCATACCAAAACGGTACGTTTTTCGGCACAACAGACGCGGCAGGTAATTTTGCAGGCGCTTCAGACTCGGCAACGGCGCTAAGCGCGTTTTCCTCTAACCTCGGAACCTTCGGAACGGTTACGTTTTTAATAATTCTTCCGCTTTTTGCCTTTACCACCGTGCTTGCGTGGTCATACTACGGAGAAAAGGCGGTTGATTTCTGCTTCCGCCATATGCCGGAGAAGAAAAGAAAAATTCCGGTTATGATCTTCAAAATACTATTTATTCTTCTTATAGTATTCTCATCGCTCATCGGCTCAGATCTTATCTGGGCGCTTGACGATACCTTCAACGGTCTTATGGCGCTGCCGAACCTTATAGCGCTTGTGTTCCTTTCGGGGCAGGTCGCGCGCATTACCAAGAATTATTTCGACCGCAAAAATGGCAAGAACGTTGAGCCGATGCTCTCGGCGTACCCCGAGCAGAATGAAGAATTCAAGGCGGATATCGAAAAGGAATAATTTGCTTTGCAAAACCGCAAGCGGCGGGTCAGGTGCATTAAGCGCCCGACCTGCCGTTTTTTTATTTCATCAAGCAACGGAAATAATTACCGCAGCGGATAAAGCCTGTAATAAAGTCTTTCAGCCGAAAAAATATGATTCGGCTCTTGACAAATACCCCACTGGGGTATATAATAACGCACAGAAAGGAAGATAGCCTATGAAACAGGAAGAATATATTATAAGCGGAATGTCCTGTGCGGCTTGCTCTGCCTCGGTTCAGCGTGTAGTGTCGCGGCTGGAGGGCGTTGAAAGCTGCGACGTTAACCTTATAACCGGGAAAATGACCGTAAGCTATGATGAGCAAAAGACCGGTCAGGCTGATTTTACCCGCGTGGTTGAAAAGGCGGGCTTCGGAATACGCCCCGACACGCCGGAGAAAGCAGAAAAACCGAAGACTGCCGAAAAGAAAAAGGACGGCTTCGGCGATACGGTTATTTCGGCTGTGTTATCGGCGCTGCTCCTATACATTTCAATGGGGCAGATGCTGACAGACAACCTGCCCGTGCCGCCGTTCATGAATATATCGGGCGACCCTTACGGCTTTGCGCTTACCCAGCTGCTGCTTTGCATACCCGTAATGTTCATCGGCAGGCGATTTTTCACTCACGGTATTCCCCTGCTTCTGCGCGGCAACCCGAATATGGATTCGCTTGTAGCCGTAGGTGCGGGCGCCTCATTTATTTACAGCGTGGTTATGACCTATATGATACCCTACAATATGCACGCGGTGCATAATCTTTATTATGAGTCGGTAGCGGTGGTAATAACCCTTGTGGCGCTCGGCAAGCAGCTTGAGGAGCACAGCAAGCGCAGAACTGCCTCGGCTGTGGAAAAGCTTATGCGCCTGTCTCCCGATACCACGCGGGTATTGCGTGACGGCAAGGAAATTACAGTGCCCACAAAAGATGTAGCCGTCGGCGAAACGGTAATTGTAAAGCCCGGCGAGAGCATACCGCTTGACGGCAAAATAATAAAGGGAGAGAGCAGTGCCGATGAATCTATGCTTACCGGCGAAAGTCTGCCGATTGAAAAGACAGAGGGCAGCCTTGTTACTGGCGGCAGCATAAATATAAGCGGCGTAATATACGTTACGGTTACGAAAGTCGGCAAGGATACCGCTCTTGCAAAAATAATTAAATTTGTTGAGGACGCGCAAAATAAAAAAGCCCCCATTTCAAAAACAGCGGACAAGGTTGCCGGCGTGTTTGTGCCGGCAGTGATTACAATCGCGGTCATTGCCGCGGCGGCGTGGCTGATTGCGGGAAAGGATATTTCCTTTGCACTCATGGTATTCACAAGCGTGCTTGTTATCGCCTGCCCCTGCGCTTTGGGGCTTGCAACGCCCACAGCGGTAATGGTAGGCACGGGGCTCGGCGCCGAAAACGGAATTTTAATTCGCAACGGCGAGATTCTTGAAATAACCCACACCGTAAAGGCGGCGGTTTTTGATAAAACAGGCACCGTGACCGTCGGTAAGGCAGCGGTGACCGATATTTACGCCGACGATAAAGCGCAGCTTTTGAAAACGGCTGCGGCTGCCGAGGCTGACTCCGCTCATCCGCTGGCGCAGGCGGTTGTAGCATACACCGCCGAAAACGGCATTACCGTAGCAGGGAGAGCCGAAAAAAGCGAATATATTTCGGGCAAAGGGCTTAAATGCCTTATAAACGGCGAAAATATTCTGCTCGGTAATACCGCACTGCTTGCAGAGGGCGGCGCGGATATATCAAAATACCGTGAAATTGGCGAAAGGCTTGCGAGTGAGGGTAAATCGCTTATTTACGCTGCCGTAAACGGCGAGTGCATAGGTCTTATAGCCATTGCTGACCAAGTGCGGGAAACATCTAAAGACGCTTTTGCCCGCCTTAAAAAATTAGGCATTAAAACCGTTATTTTATCGGGCGATAATAAAGCCTGCGCCGAGTATATAGGCGCGGCGGTAGGTGCTGATGAGGTATATTCCGAGGTCCTGCCCGAAGAAAAAGCAAAGATAATTTCCGAAATAAAGCAAAAATACGGCGTTGTTATGATGGTGGGCGACGGCATTAACGACGCGCCCGCTTTGACCGAGGCGGATATTGGCTGCGCAGTCGGCGGCGGCAGTGATATTGCAATTGAAGCGGCGGACATTGTGCTTATGAAAAACGACCCGCTCGATGTGCCGCGCGCAATCAGACTCAGCCGACTTACAATAACCAATATAAAGGAAAATCTTTTCTGGGCGTTTTGCTATAACGCAATCTGCATACCCATAGCGGCAGGGCTGCTTTATGTTTTCGACGGCACGCTTTTAAGCCCAATGTTGGCGGGGCTTGCAATGTCCTTAAGCTCGGTATTCGTTGTGGGCAACGCTTTAAGATTAAGGAGTAAAAAGCTATGAGCGAATGTGAATGCTGTAAAAAGAAAAAACACCGGGAAGAAAAGGAATATAAGCTGCTTATAAACCGCCTTAACCGCATAGAGGGGCAGGTGCGTGGCGTTCGCTCAATGCTTGAAAACGACGCATACTGCACCAACATTTTAATTCAGGTGTCTGCAATTCAGGCGGCGCTCAACGCCTTTAACCGCGAATTGCTTTCAAACCATATACACACCTGCGTGGCGGATAACATACGCGCGGGCGATGATTCTGTTATCGACGAGCTTACCGCCACCCTGCAAAAGCTGATGAAGTGAGGTGATATAAAATGAAAAGAGTAATATCCGTACCCGATATGCACTGCGACGCCTGTGTCAAGCGCATAACAAACGCGCTTAACGCTGCAGAGCTTAAATTCAGCGTATCGCTTGAAAACAAAACCGTGACAATAGACGGCTGTGAGCACTGCCTTAAAACCGCAGTGAATGAGCTTGAGGATCTCGGCTTCACGCCGAAGTGCCTATAAGCGTTTTATCCTTTTGTTACAAATAAAAGCACCCGCAATACCGCTTTTTTATTTGACGGTATTACGGGTGCGGTTTTATTTAATTCCCTGTTCTGTTTCATCAAACAGAGATGAGTCAAAGAAATCGCGAACAGTTATTTCAAAACCGTCACAAATCTTTTTAATTGAGACGATTCCCGGGGCCTTTACTGTTAAGCATGCTGTAAACAGTTGACGGCGATACACCGGATATATTTGCCAATGCGTTGATTGCAATACCGCGCTCTTTACAAAGCTGAATTATTTTGGCAGCTACCGCTTCTTTCGTATTCACTTGAAAATTTCCCTTTACGATTTATCGTAATTCGATTTTAATTAATTGTTAGATATATCGCACATGGAGGGAATTTATTAATGAAAAATTCGGTATGCTTTATAGGTCATAGGAAAACTATGGAAACAGAAAAGCCAAAGTAATATTGATGAAAGCTATGAATTGCTCATTGTCTGAGACCTCCTTTTCTCAGACTTAATGCTACCACAAAATCTTTCTCTCACTAAATGCAATCGTAAATTCTACTGTTGCATTTACTTTGAGAATTTACTGCAGAAAAATATTTTATTTAAACATTAATTTGTTATTGACTTTTGCAATCGTTTTTGATATAATAGTAAAGCTTTAGAGCGAATATCCGGGTGTGGCGCAGCTGGTAGCGCGCTTGACTGGGGGTCAAGAGGCCGCAAGTTCAAGTCTTGTCACTCGGACCAAAAACCGCTGAAACATTGGTGTTCAGCGGTTTTTTTATGCTTTAATACATATAATAAGGCCTCTTGATTTTTAGGATAAATTTTAGAAATCAAGAGGTCTTAAAAAATGAAAAAAATTACACTAAATTCTGGCGCAACAATCGCAGAAACATTTAACGATTTTATTATTGCAAAAAAAGCAAAAGGTCTTGCCGATAAAACATTGACAAGTTATCAAAGCCATTTTCAAGCGATATCGCGGCATTTGGATATTACACAAGAAATCAATCATTTAACCAAATGTGAAACTGATAACATGATATCAAGTATGCGTGACAGCGGTCTTGCCACTAATAGTATAAATAGTTATACACGGCTGTTAAAAGCTTTTTTATCTTGGTGTAATGAGGAGGCAATAACTCAATTTAATATTAAAATATATCGCGGTGAAGAAACTGTGAAAGAAACATATACTGACCGTGAATTAGCAATACTTTTAAAAAAACCAAATGTGCGCGAATGTAATTTCAGTGAATATCGCGATTGGGTTATTATTAACTTTCTTTTAAATAGCGGTTGCCGCGCCGCAACTATTAGAGCAATACAAATACACGATATTGATTTAGAAAACGGCATTGTGCATTATAGGCATAATAAAAACCATAAGTCACAGGTGACACCGCTTTGTAGTGAGATGATAAAAATATTGCGCGAATATTTAAGATTTAGAGCAGGCAAAGATACCGACCCATTATTTTGTACGGAATATGGATTGCCTCTTACCGAAAATGCTTTACGCAAATCTATTGTGCGCTACAATACGCGGCGCGGTGTAAGTAAAACAAGTATTCACCTGTTCCGCCATACATTCGCAAGAAAATATTTGATTGATTGCGGCGGTGATGCATTTACTTTGCAAAAATTATTAGGACATTCAACTTTGCAAATGACAAAACATTACTGTGCTATTTTTGACGCCGATATAACAAAAAATTATGATAAATTTTCACCTCTTGCCCAAATGAAACAAGGAGGGGAGCGGATAATGTTAAAAAAGCCTTGAACACGGAATACGATGCGTTTTACGGTTAATGGGTATAAATCTGATTTATTAAATAAGAACAGCACAATTACTGTTAATATGAATATACTCCAATAAATAAAATGAGCAGAAGTTTTAGTTTCTTCTGCTCATTTTATTAAAATATAAACTCGCTTTTTTTATCGCTTTTCATTTGGTATTGCGGTCTTTTCTTTCCTGTTGCTATCGGTGGTGTAATTATAATTGTTTTTTCGGGATAAAGCTCATTATTTATAGCATTATTTTTCTCAATATTTCTATTATTTATTTCTATACTCTCTGCCGTATTAGGTTGCACGATTGCCGTTTTAGAAAAACCGTCAGCCGTATAGTTTTCAAAATCAATTCCGAGCGACGCACAATTATCATTTTGGTTAGTTGCGCCGTGCGTTTGGGGAGTTTCGTAAAAATCATAACAATTACTGCCGCTTTGGACTAAATATCCTTTATCAATCAGTTTTAAAAATTGGTCACGATATGTTGAATTTGGGATACCGATAGTTTGTCTTATATCGGCAGGCGACAAAGCAAATGAGTAATTATCAGCATTGGAGGCAAAGTAGAGATACAGCCTTAAAGCATGCGCGCCGAGGTCACGGCTTGCGAATTGCCAGTTTCCATTTTTTATGCCTAGGAAATCACTTTTAACCTTTTCTCTGTGAACTCGTATAATTCTTTGGTTTGGATATGTTTCAATCATTTTAAATCTCCTTTAAATATTATTGTTCATAAATAATTCGTCAAGTGTTTGCCGAATTTTATTTTCAATGTTTACCGATATACTTTCCAAAACTTCTTGAGTTATTTCTTCTTTCATTTTTTGCATTTCTTTAATTTTATTATGGTTTTCTAATATTTTTTGTTTTTGAATTTTGAAAGAAAGATTTGCTCGTTCATTTGGTGTTAAATCTTTAAGAAGAACCTGATAA
>ERZ857840.3591-NODE-3591-length-12971-cov-6.466011_pt1 | contig 12971 bp, 13 predicted proteins | sample MGYA00519760_ERZ857840 | MGnify/ENA primary metagenome ERZ857840 (study PRJEB31778, sample SAMEA3449371) | human gut metagenome | biome: human gut; feature: human-associated habitat; material: faeces | place: United Kingdom | collected 2010/2012 ... | reverse complement strand
CTCAGCAATAGCTCCCCAGATTTATTTACTACATCTAGAATTCTAGTACAAAACACACTAAAGTGCAAGGAGTAATTCATTCATAAAAACATACAAAATGAATTTTTTTATCTATTATTCAAAACCATAATGTCAAATGATAGAGGGTTGTAATGTTACAACCCCAAATTTGATAAAAGCTTTATAAATTTCTTCTCATTCATCACATCATTTGTCACATACTCACCATTATAAAATAAGGCATAGGTAGTAATGGGTGTTGGCGCATTTTGCGCCTTTTCTTTTGTATCTAAATGAATCGCTTTAAATGCGATATTTAAATCTTTTGAAACATTCTCAATCACTGGAACATATTTCGCATTAAAAGGACACTGATTTGTATAATATAAGACAAAACCTAGTTCGTCTATATGACAATCTTTCGCACAAGATTTAAATTTAAGTGAAACCGAATCCTTTAAACTTAAATACCATAATTGAATACCATTGTTCGCTTCATCACACACTTTAAAACCTTTATACGCAAGAAATTTAGGATCGGCAAGATACGATGTTTTCTTTTTGGTAGATAGAATACAAATTCCATCCATACCCTTCTTCTTACTATCCTCAATACACATATTCAATAATTCACTCGAATAGCCATGACCCTTTAATGATCCAGAAACCCATAGACAATCAATATACATAAAATTCTTGGCATCGAGTGGAATCCACGCATTCTTTGCCGGAATATATTCAATAAAACATTTCCCTCTTACGCTTGATTTAATAAAGACAAGACCTTCTTCAAAACGACAAGACAACCAATCTTTCTTTGATCTTACTTGTACATCTGAATTGTTACTAATTGCACAACAAATGTGTTCTTTTTCAATATTTTCTTTCGTTACATATACATATTCCATATTTTTTTAACCTCGTAATCAGTATACTAAAAGGAGTTGAAATCAATCAACTCCTACATGTTTTATTTATCGAATTTAATAGCAGCCTGTGCCGCAGCAAGTCTTGCGATTGGTACACGATATGGTGAACAAGATACATAATTCAATCCAACTCTATGACAGAATTCAATACTTGCAGGATCCCCACCATGTTCTCCACAAATACCTAATTTAATATTTGGACGAGTACTTCTTCCAAGTTCAGTTGCCATCTTTACTAGTTTTCCAACACCTCTTTGGTCTAAGTGTGCAAATGGATCTGATTCAAAGATTTTTTTATCATAGTAATCTTGTAAGAATCCTCCTGCATCATCTCGAGAGAATCCAAATGTCATCTGTGTTAAGTCATTTGTACCAAATGAGAAGAATTCAGCTTCTTTTGCGATTTCATCTGCTAATAATGCAGCACGAGGAATTTCAATCATTGTACCAACATGATATTTCATATCGAATTCAGATTCTTGAATCAATTTGTCAGCTACATCACATACAACCTTTTTAACATAGCGAAGTTCTGCAACATCACCAACCAATGGAATCATGATTTCAGGTTCAATCTTCCAGTCTGGATGTCTTTCATTGACAGCTAATGCAGCCTGAATCACTGCAGTTGTCTGCATTTCAGCAATTTCAGGATACGAAATAGCCAAACGACATCCACGATGACCCATCATAGGATTGAATTCATGTAAGCTAGAAATGACAGATTTCAATTCATCCAATCCAATGTGCATATCCTTAGCTAATTGTGTAATATCATAAGAGTTTGTAGGTAAGAATTCATGTAAAGGTGGATCCAAGTAACGAATTGTCACTGGTAGACCTTCCATAGCTTCATAGATTCCTTCAAAGTCACTTCTTTGCATAGGCAAGATTTTTTCTAATGCGACACGTCTTTGAGCTGCCGTTTTAGAAACAATCATTTCACGAACCGCTTTAATACGATCCCCTTCAAAGAACATGTGTTCCGTACGAACTAAACCAATACCTTCTGCACCAAATTCATGTGCTTGTTTTGCATCATGTGGTGTATCGGCATTTGTACGAACTTTTAATGTACGTCTTTCATCCGCCCAGTTCATAAAACGTTCAAAATCACCTGAAATACTTGCAGGAACGGTTTTAATAGCACTACCATAGATATTTCCTGTTGAACCATCTAAACTGATCCAATCTCCACGGTGATATTTCACACCATCAATTTCAAAATATCCTTCATCATCATGCATCTTGATATCGCCACAACCACTTACGCAGCATGCACCCATACCACGAGCAACAACAGCAGCATGACTTGTCATACCTCCACGTACCGTTAAGATACCTTGAGATACGTGCATACCTTCAATGTCTTCTGGACTTGTTTCTAAACGAACTAAGATGACTTTGTGGTTACGACTTGCCTCTTGAATCGCTTCTTCTGCACTAAATACGATTTGACCACAAGCAGCACCTGGACTTGCTGGAAGTGCTGAAGCAATTGGTTCAGTTTTCTTTAATTCATCCGCATCAAACATTGGGTGAAGTAATGAATCTAATTGTTGAGGTTCAACCATCATTAAAGCTTCATCAATAGTAATCATACCTTCATCCACCATGTCGCACGCAATCTTTAATGCAGCCTGAGCCGTACGTTTACCATTACGTGTCTGCAACATGAATAACTTACCTTTTTCAATTGTAAATTCCATGTCCTGCATATTACGATAGTGAGTTTCCAATTTTTTAGTGATAGCTACAAAATCATCATATGCTCCAGGAGCTACTTTTTTTAATTGATCAATCTTTTGAGGTGTACGAATACCCGCAACAACATCTTCACCTTGGGCATTCATTAAGAATTCACCATACAATTTATTTTCACCAGTACTTGGATTACGCGTAAAGGCAACACCTGTACCACAATCATTACCCATATTGCCAAATACCATCATCTGCACGTTAACTGCAGTTCCCCAGCTTGATGGAATATCATTCATCTTACGATAATAGATAGCACGAGGATTGTTCCAAGAACGGAATACAGCCTCAATAGCACCCATCAATTGTTCTTTAGGATCTTCAGGGAATTCAGATTTTAATTCATTTTTGTAGAACGCTTTAAATAATTCTACTAATTTCTTCATATCTTCAGCATTTAAATCTAAGTCATCACTAATGCCTCTTTCAGCCTTTACTTCATCGATGATCTCTTCAAAACGCTTTTTACTCAACCCCATAACAACGTCTGAATACATTTGAATAAAACGACGATATGAATCATATGCGAAACGCTCATTATTTGTTAAATTTGCAACTGTTTCTGCAACTGTTTTATTCATACCTAAATTTAAAATAGTATCCATCATACCAGGCATACTTGCACGTGCCCCTGAACGAACAGATACTAATAAAGGATTGGCTTCATCCCCCAATCTCTTTCCAGACTTCTTTTCCAATAAATCTAGATATTCCATGATTTGAGCTTTAATACCATCATTAATTGTTTCATTATCTTCATAATATTGGTTACAAGCTTCTGTAGTGATAGTGAATCCATAAGGCACAGGCATTCCTAGTTTAGACATTCCAGCTAAGTTGGCACCCTTTCCACCTAACAATTCACGCATCGTTTCATCGCCTTCATTAAATTCATAGACATATTTTTTATCCATAATAATTTACCTCCTTTTGTAACCGTTTACATGTGTAAACTATTATAACATACAAATTTACATAATGATAGTTTATTTTAAAATTTCACAAACAAAAACCTATCAGTTTTCACCAATAGGTTTATCCACGCTTAACAACCGCACTTTTTTGTCTAAATGCTATACCAATTTTTACAATATCTTCAACACCAAAATCGTTTAATTCTGTATCATATTTCATATCTTCAATTTGTTTAAGTGCACTATTAGCCAGTGAATCTAAATCAACATTTATATCTTTCGTATGTTTAAACTCAAAGATAAATCCAGGTATTCCCTTCACCATCGGCACTAATTCAATATCAAACCGACCTAGTCCCGATTCTCTATTTGATCTTACCTTAAATTGACTTCCTAGTACAGCACATAATCCAAGCATCATTCCATGATAGAATGCTTCACCAGCCCCATCCATCGTTGATATACTTTTTAACATAAAATCCTCCAACAAAGACTGCAGTTTACTTGTATCTTTAGAAAAGATAGCCTGATGAATTGAAATTGAAACATTATTTTGATTTGTACGATTCAATACTTCTTTTTCATATACATATAAAATTTCTTTATTAGGAATAGCCACATCGCACATATAATTTCCATCATTTTGCGGATATATTTCGGCCACCTTTAGATACCCCGCAACCAACAAAAAACTATATATACTATTAAGATTACTTTGAACTTCAGGATATATTACACTTGTATCTACATACGTTGTGACAGTATTTCCACAAATCAATTTATACAAATTTTCATTAATTTCAGGTGTTGCGGTTCCAATGATTTCACCAATAATATCATTACTACCTGTTGATTGCCAAAAAGCTTTTGGAAAACATTGATCCGAAATATAATTGATTACAGACCAAGGATTAAATATTTCCGAATTTCCAAAACGATATCCATCATACCATTCGCAAATTTCTTGATATTTATCTTCATAATCATAATATGCAAGCATGTCTCTGACTTCTTCATTTGTGAAGCCAAAATAAGAACTATAATTATTATCTAATATGGAGTTCGTTTTTAAATTGTTCATCCCACTAAAAATACTTTCTTTTGCGACTCTTAGAATACCTGTTAAAAATCCAAAAGCCAAATGTGGATTGTCTTTTAGACCACCCGAAAAAAAATTGCGCATAAAATCAACAATTTCATTATAAAAATCACAAAGATGATCCTGTTGAATGGGCGTATCATATTCATCAATAATAATGACACACTCTTTATCATAATGTTTGTGAAGTAATAAAGATAAAAGTTGAAGCCCCATTTGACAATCAACCTCATTTATATTTTCACTCGCAAAACGATGATACTGCTCTTTTTCGTATGAGCTTAGTGCAGAACTACTCTCCAATTCATTATGACGCATAAACTCTAGAGAAATCAATTTACCAATTTTTTGAAAAGTCTCTTGCCAACTCGAACATTTAACATCTTTAAAAGACAAGAATATCACAGGATATTGACCTTGATGTTTTGTATAGTAATCCCCACACTGCCATATATACTTATCCTTAAAATAAATAGATGTATCTTCCGGTGTTTTTTCAAAAAACACACGCAACATATCCATATTTAATGTTTTCCCAAAACGCCTAGGACGCGTGAAAAGAGACACCATCGGTATCGCATTCAAAAAATCACGAATCAATAAAGTCTTATCTACATAGTAATAATTCGTTGTTGCCGACTTAAAATCAGAAACACCTATTGGTAAAGGCTTTTTCGGACTTAAAATCGCATTATCAGGAATCAGCCAATTGCGCCCATCCTTTATTGCACCAACTATTTCTTTTTGTTTACACATCTGTTGAATTCTACGAGTCGATACCCCCTATCTTTTTAGCAGCAGATTCACAAGATATATAGTTCATATAACTCCTCCTAAACATACTTCTACTCTAAGTATATCCGTTTAAGCGAAATACATAAACTTCATTTCGTTTGCATTTCGTTTATAAGCAAAAAAAAAGAACTAGAATACACTAGTTCATACTTGCACGCTCTCTACACTTACCACAAACAGAATAGTTTGGACAAGCATCTGTACACGCATTGTCTACGACTGTTCTTAACTGTGCTGGCATCATTGTTGTGATTTCATCATCATCATATCCAACCACAAGACTTTTCTCTGATAAAAGAATCGGTCTTTTTAGAATCGATGGATTTTCCTGAATCAAAGTAACCAATTCCTTCATCGAATAATCATCGATATCTTTTTGAAGTGCCTGGAATGCCTTCGAACGAACCGAAATGATATCTTCCGTTCCATTTTCACATCGCGACAATAAATATTTAATTTCACTTTCCTTCAATAATGAAGTAAATATATTCTTTTCAACAAATTCAATTTGGTTGTCTTTTAACCACTGTTTTGCCTTACGACAACTCGCACAACCTGGAGAAGTATATAAAATTACCATAATAATAGCCTCCTACAACTAATTATATCATAATACTAGGTTTGAATTAAATATTTGTATCTTAATTTTAAATATGCTATATTATTCCCTAGTGAGGTCAAGAAATGGAAAAAGCTATTTTATCAAGAATCAATTTACAACGACAAGATACTCATATTGCACAAGAATATTTTGATACAATATCAGACTTAATTGATACACAAGAAGTACAAGCCCTAAAAAAATGCAGCCAACACATGGCTACATCTCGCTTTCAACATTCTTTAAACGTTTCTTACTATTCCTTTATAATTTGCAGAAAATTCGGTCTTGACACCTATAGTGCAGCACGTGCCGGTCTATTACATGATCTATATTACTATGATTGGAAAACAGATGATAAGCGTCCTCTTGAAGGACATCATGCGATGATTCACCCAATCATTGCCCTTGAGAACGCTAAAAACATCACATCAACAAATCCAACCATTGACGATGCCATTCTACATCACATGTGGCCATTAAAAACAAGCCACCCAAGCACAAGCGTTGGATGGATCATTCAAGCTGTAGATAAATTCTGTGCTATCACAGAAATGGGACATCAATCTCTATTTCGAGTAAGTCATTCCAACAATCTATTAAGCTATTGCATACTTTTTACATTCCTATTCACAATATAGGCAGCTAGAATTTCCTAGCTGCCTTTAGTTTTTCCTTAAATTGTTTTAGCCATAAAGAACCATCTTTATCCAATCCATACTCACCCATTTGAATACTTGGCTTTTTCTCCCCATGGAAATCACTTCCACAAGTAATCAATAAATGATGTTCCTTCGCTAGTTTTTCATAATATACATTCTGTTCAGGGGTATGATAATTACTATAAGCTTCAATACCATCCACTCCAGCATCCAATAACACCTTGAACATCTCATCATTTTTATAAAACGTATTAAACGGATGTGCTACAATCGCAAGTCCACCAGCCTCATGAATCTTTTGAACCGATTCGACAAAATCAGGCATTGGCACATATACGAATAAATCGGATCCATATTGACATTTATCCCAAAAGAAATTAACGGGTGCCGGATCACTTCTTTTTCCGCCTGGAATATAATCCTTAAAATCTGGAATATCTTGATAACGAGGATCATTGAACATATGCGTACACATCACAAACCAAGGATTCTTACCATTCGCCTCTTTCAAAACAGCCTCTTCATCAATTTCAACACCATACTTCGCTCTTAATTTATCGCAACGAGTTGAAAATGCATTTCTAGACTTCACTTGTGTTCCTTCCAATAAATTTTGAAAATAGGTATCCTCTAAATCGATACCATATCCAAGTAAATGTACATCTGTATAACCAATACTTGTTGAACACTCAATGGCAGGAATCACTTCAATATCCGCTTCTTTACCAAGTTTGATCATTTCCTTAACACCACTGATACAATCATGATCACTTAATGCAATGGTTTTTAATCCTCTTTCTTTTGCGATTCCAATCAATTCTTCAGGCGTAAACTGCCCATCCCCCGAATAACAGGAATGCATATGCAAATCAAATTCATTCATTTCTATAACCCTCTTTAAATCACATAGAAAAATATAATCACAAAGATACCTAAAATAATGCGGTACCACCCAAAAATTGTAAAATCATGGCTCTTCACATAGTTTAATAAAGCTTTTATCGCAAATAAACTCACCACAAAAGCCACGAAAGTTCCTAGTAGTAATAAGAACAATTGTCCAAAATTAAATAAACCTACCTTTATAAAATATTTAATGACCTTTAAAAGACTCGCTCCAAACATGACAGGGATGGCCAAGAAAAACGAAAATTCACTTGCGACCGTTCTAGAACAGCCACAATATAAGCCACCCAAAATCGTTGCGCCAGACCTTGAGGTACCTGGAATCAAGGCTAGACATTGAAAGCAGCCAATCTTTAAAGCCGAAAGATAATCAACTTGTTCAATCGTTTCAATCTTTTCTTGTCTAGGATTCTTCTCAACCAAGATAAAAATAATCCCATACGCAATCAGTGCTACCGCAATCACAAAGTTTGCCGACAAATATCCCTCAATAATGTCATCCAACAATAAGCCAATAATGGCAGCTGGTATGACGCCCACAATCACTTTAGACCAAAGTTGTAAAGTCTGTTTTCTCTTTTTAAACGATTTACGCTTATCAAAAGGATTCAATTTCTGATAGTACAACACTAAAACCGCTAAAATACTGCCAAACTGAATAACCACCTTGAACACTTCAAAGAAAGTAACCGGTTCAAGTGGCCAAATACTCGCAAATAAAATTAAATGTCCTGTCGACGAAATCGGCAGCCATTCCGTTATCCCCTGTATGATTCCTAATAAGATTGTCTTAACAATACTGCTTAGAAATGTCATTCTTCATTCCTTTTAGCTGCATACGCATGAACCATCTGTTTAAAAATTTCGCCCCTAATCTCATAATTTTTAAACTGGTCAAAACTAGAACATGCAGGACACAATAAGACAACATCACCAGGTTTTGCGAGTAACACAGCCTTTTCAAATGCATCCTTCATGGTCTCAACACTCATTTGACTTGTAAAGATATCTTTAAACTTATCTTTTGTCTGACCAAAAGAAATACATTTCTTCACTACACCATCATATTGTTTCAAATCATCAAAAGAAATATGTTTATCTTTGCCACCACAAAGTAGAATCACATTCTTCTCAAATGCAGATAAACCTGCACAAGCCGCATGCGTATTTGTAGCCTTAGAATCATTGTAGAAACGAACATTATCAATAGTATCGACATATTCAATACGATGTTCTACACCACTAAATTCACGAATCACTTCTTGAATATTAAATAAAGAAACACCCATCAAATAGGCCATACAACTTGCCATCATCGCATTCCCACAATTGAATTCACCAACAATTTTTAAATCCGATAAAGTAAACAACTGCGTATCTTTATAATATGCATACTTATCATCTTTATATAAATCGACATCTTTTCTTTTCAAAGAAAAATCAATCACATGACAAGGAATTTTTTGAGCATACTTCACAATATTTTCATCATCCACATTACGAATAAAGTAATCATCCGCATTTGTGTTCTCATAAATACGCATCTTACTTTCATAATACGCTTCTAGACTATCCATATAATCTAAATGATCCGGTGCCAAATTTGTCACAGTTGATACATGAGGTCTAAATGTTTCAATTCCCAACAATTGGAAATTACTTAATTCAAGAGCTACATTATAGTCTTCATCCGTATATTCTAAAGCCAATTCGCACAAAGGCGTACCAATGTTTCCAGCAACCAAACTCTTCTTTTGTCGATTCAACATCTCATATAATAACGTCGTTACGGTTGTCTTACCATCTGTACCTGTTACGGCTGCATAATTAAAGTTCTTGGCATAACGATACGCCACCTCAATTTCTGTATAGATTTTTGCGTTTTGTTCTACAAAATAATGTACGAAAGGAACACGATAAGGAATACCAGGATTCTTTACAATAAACACATACTTCTTTTCTTTTAATGAATCTGGATGTCCCCCATCAAACACTTCGATACCTAACGATTCTAATTCTGTCTTTTCTTTAATCGCATTCGAATCCGTTAATACAACATGATACCCATTCTTTAATAAAAGCTTGCTAACGGCAATCCCACTACGGGCAGCCCCAATGACTAATACAGTTTCCATCTACATTACCCCCAAAACAAGTCCAAGAACCGCTAAGATAACACCAACAAGTCTAAAACGTGTAACAACCTTTTCTTCAGACCATCCACACATTTCAAAGTGGTGATGCAAAGGCGCCATCTTGAAAATTCTCTTATGTGTTTTTTTATAATACGTAACCTGTATAATAACGCTGCAAACTTCTGCGACAAAAACAAAACCAATAATAATCAATAAAATTTCTTGTTTTAAGACCATTGCCACAGCAGCAATCAAGCCACCCAAAGCCAATGATCCCGTATCACCCATAAAGATTTGAGCTGGATGCTTATTAAACTTCAAATATCCAAGTAACGCAAAGATCACTAGACAAATCAAACATGCCACATTATATAATCCTTGCATCAATGCGAATACCACAAATGGAACAAGCGCAATTACCATCTGGCCTGCACACAATCCATCTAAACCATCCGTTAAGTTCACCGCATTCGTTTCAGCTGTAAACATAAAGAATACTAAAATAAAGTAGAACCATGATAAATCGATTGTCACATTAAAAATAGGAATCCAAATATCTGTAGTTGAACTTGTACGATATAAGAAGAAAAACACAACCGCTAAAATAGACTGAAGTAAAAACTTATGAGCTGGTTTTAACCCCTCATTATTCTTTTGTACAACAATAATATAATCATCTATAAATCCAACAACACCATACCCTACAAAGGCAAGTAGAATAATCATTGTATTCATATCCAATTTGAATGGAGTAAAGAAAGAACCTATAATATAGACAAGTGTTGGTACAATAATGAAGGCTAAGCCACCCATAGTAGGCGTACCATTCTTCTTTTTATGGCTTGCCAACCCCTCTTCTCTTTCTGTTTGTCCAAACTTAATTTTATGTAAATAATCAATCAATCCAGGCATAATCAGCAACATAATCACAAGCGTAACTAAACACATACCCAAGATTATTAAGTAATTCGAATTCAACATTCCATCTTCTCCTCTTTTTTTAAAACATTATCATTATAACATTCTATTGAGTCTTGAACAAATTTTAATTCAGGGGTTGAAATAAGGGCTTGTTAATGGTATTATAGTTAAGCGATTGCGTAAATGAAAGAAAAAGGAGGACATTAAGATGTCAAGAGTATGTGCAGTATCTGGAAAAGGTCCTTTATCTGGAAATAAACGTTCTCACTCAATGCGTGCTTCTCGCCGTAAATGGAACGTGAATCTTCAAAAAGTTCGTGTTGTAGTTGATGGAAAGCCACAAACTATCCGTGTTTCAGCTAGAACATTAAAAACTTTGAAGAAACAAAACGCTATTTAATTTTAGATAATTAGGATCCTTAAAAAATTATGCATAAGATAAAAAAAGAAGAGATATACTCTTCTTTTTTTCTTTATGTTATAATGAATTTGAGGATACATATATGAACAAACAAGACCATGACGAACTACTAAACCAAGGTTTAACTCAAAAAGAAATAGATTCTCTTACACAGAAAGGTTTTACCAAAGAAGAAATGATACAAGCTAAAGAATATGATAAAGAAATCAAAAAAGGATCGAATTTCATTGCATGGCTTGTCGATTTGATTACTTGGTTTTTACCTTAAAACAGCAGCAATCACTGCTGCTGTTTATGTTTCTTCTTATTTAAATACATATTTTGATCCGCCAAATCCTTGATACTCACAATATCCCCCGTCAGCAACAAGGCTGAGCCATAAAATACAGAAGGCAAATAATTATATTTTTTACGCTTCTTTTCTATGAAACTTTCAAACTGTGAAGTACACGCCTCTTCAATCCGACTGTTTTTTAATAAGACAAAGAATTCATCGCCACCAACTCTGTAACAATAGCCATATTTGGCATATGCCTTCTTAATACAATCCGCAATGATACTCAAACACAAATCCCCTTTGACATGGCCAAACACATCATTGACATGTTTTAAATCATCCACATCAAAGACAATCAACATACCATTTGTATAATTCATTTCTTCAGAGCGATTCAAAAAACTATTCTGATTTAGTAATCCGGTCAAACCATCTAACTGATTCCACATTTCGCTACAATATATAAAATATAAGACCGAAAGTAAGGTGACACAAAGTCAACTCACATGAAGATCTGGACTAAGATTTGTATGATAGTTTCTGCAACCAAGAAGATCATCAATGGATAAATCAATGCTTTACTGCGGTTTTGAAACTGTTTTGAGACAAAGATCGTAGACAAAGATAAATATAATATCGATATAAAATACGCAAAGATATAAATAAAGAAATAAGGCCCCCTAGAATATATATTTTCTTGACTTACTGAAAATACAACGGGATCGAAAGGGCCAAAATCAAAAGATATACGATTTCCCATAAAATTGCCAATTTGAATTCCCACCTAAGTTTTGTCTTCTTATCCAATACATACACCAAACATATACAAACCGATGGCATAAGACCAAAACCAAGATAGTTCGATACTATATTGATCCAACGAAATTTCTTTGGTAAACCATCCACTTTTAATGTAACGGCTTCTAATAATGAAATCAGTGCAATCAATCCAAACGCAAATAAAAATCCACGATTTTGTTTTTTATTTAACGATTCACTTAATTGCGTCAAAACGCACATGAAACAAAGAACGAAAATATCAATTGCCGTTAAAACTTGAACCTCTCATCACCGCAGTGACAAGATTCTTGGGAACAGGCTTCTATCGAAACCTTTCTTACCAAGCTATCCCCGCAGTTCCTGCGGTTGTTTTATTAATTTTAACTAATTTTCTAATATGCCTTGCATCAATATATTGATAGATGCATTTACATCTCTGTCATGATTTGAATGGCATTTTGGGCATGTCCATTCTCTTACTTTTAAATCTTTTGTTCCTTCATTCTTGTATCCGCAACAATGACAGGTCTGACTGCTCGCATAGAACGTATCTACTTTCTTGATTACTTTTCCATACCACTCGGCTTTATATTCTAGCTGTGTTGTAAACTTTGACCAGGATGCATCCGATATAGATTGGGCTAGATTGTGGTTTTTAAGCATGTTGTCGACTTTTAAGTCTTCGATACAGATAACGTCATATTCTCTAATGATTCTTGTAGATAGTTTGTTGATAAAATCCATTCTTTGATTCGCTATCTTTTCATGAAGTC
>ERZ857840.3584-NODE-3584-length-12995-cov-2.831453_pt1 | contig 12995 bp, 27 predicted proteins | sample MGYA00519760_ERZ857840 | MGnify/ENA primary metagenome ERZ857840 (study PRJEB31778, sample SAMEA3449371) | human gut metagenome | biome: human gut; feature: human-associated habitat; material: faeces | place: United Kingdom | collected 2010/2012 ... | reverse complement strand
CCCGCGACACTCGGAGTACAAAACCGATGCTCTACCAACTGAGCTACACCAGCATGAAGCCCGATTTACGGGCGTCAAATAGATGTTTTATTTGCTCAATAGCTGCACACGGTGCGCCATCCCGAATTCTGGACCATTTTTGCCGCCAGCTTCGTAGCCTCATCATCAATGCAAATCCGTTTAAAATCTTTGCTCGTGATGATCTCGGCAGAACCGACTATGTACCGCAGATTTTCGTTGCCGGATTCAAAGATGATAACCGCATCATCATCCGCCACACTCTTTTGCAGCATATCAATAAACGCGTCATAACTGTCGTCATCATCGTCCGCATCTGTGTTTCGCAGACCAGAAATGCCGTTGTAGCAACCAAACCCAAAAACAAGATTGCCGTCCGCATCCTTGTCTTCCCACAAATCCACTGTGTCTTCACAGCCGTAAACGCGGCTCATATTTTTACGGAACTCATCGGCATCCTTCACATGGAAGTAATTTGTCCGAATCGCGCAACAATAATTTGCCATATTCTACCTCCTCAAAGAGAGTTTTTATATGAACTCCCACTCAGCATTGAAGCGAATATTTTCGTTAAGAATACTGTCCAAATACTCGTCAATGTACTCTTCGGCATCTCTGCCTGCGGGAATTGCGATTTCCATTTTGCATTCCGGATGGAAACAATCCGGTGTCAGCATGATGGTCCTCCGCTCCACTTGAGGACTTTGCGGCCGCTGCTTCCAATCATCCATGAACTGTTCCCACATATTGGCCTCCACCAAAGTCAAATTTTATTTTGGGTTCCATATAGAAGATAAGCGACACCTTTACTGTGGCGTTCATCAAACCAGTGCCAGATATCTTCCCGGTCAGTGCCGGCGCTGAAATCTAGAAACGGAGCTTCGATCTGTTCAGTTTCCGGGTTCATGGGGATGTCTCCAAACTCATACCACAGCTGTTCCAGAACGGTATCACTGTAACGTTCCATCACATCCTCCTTAAAGGCAAGTTTCAGTCGTCCTCAAATTGGCAATTCTCTTCATCCAGCACATCGGAATCCGAAATGTACTCCAACGGAGAGAGAATGTTGATCTCATCAAGATGCTTCTTCGCATATTCAATGGCCTGTTCTTCCGTGAGGTCGTCAGGCACATCAATATGAGAGTTATATGTGGCCATGCACTGGACTGTTACCAGCAAACGCTTCATGCTTACCTCCTAAAATCTAAGTTTTATCAGCGAGATGTCTTGATGATGATCTGGTCTTCACAGCGAGAGACGCCGTCAAAATCACGCGGATGGTAGTCGAGACCTTCCAGATCATCGTCCCATTCGTAAGACTCAAAAAGGATCTCCGGATCATCATCCAGACACTTGCTGTTCAGGATTTTCACGAATTCACTCAGTTTCATTGTTGCCCTCCATAAAAGTTAGATTTTATTTGGCGTTCCATCCGAGGAAGGAAACCAAATCCTCAAAAGTAGGAGCCACAATCTCAACACCATCCACTTTGGCCATAACCAACCGATCATCATTTGCGGGGACCATGTCGCACGGGCCAAAGTAATCTGCTTTCAACTCGTTCTCATTGAAAATCCGCACAGGTAACTGCACCCCGTCAACGTTAATGCTCTGCAATTCAATTTTCCTCATTTTCTCCACTCCTTTTCATAAGCGCACTTCACCATCAGCGCAATGTATGAATGATGACCTTCCCGCCGCTGCGGTATGCGGTATCAACATCAAGCGGTGTACTCTGCCACTCTTGTGCCTCATACACCCACTCGGACACCTTAATACACACCTCCGGATCGTCATCTTGGCACTCGCTTTGCAGGATACCGATCAATTCACTCGCTTTCACTCTGATGCTCCTTTGTTCTCTCGGATCTGGAATCCAAAATGGCAATAGCCATACTCGTCGGAAAGCCAACCCGAAATCTCATCCATCAGGTCTTCGTCTGTGATGTCGTTATACCCGTCGAATGTGTGGTCAACTTCGGTCGGCAGGTCGTCTGTTTCTCCATCCGTGTCCCACTTGATATCATAGATATGGACATTGATATGGCTGTCGAGTTTTTCAAAGCGCTCGACCTCTTCATACGCCTTGTTGATGGGGCACCACTCGCACTCATCTGCATTGCAATGCCCCTTCTCCATTTCTGCACGGCAATACTTGCTAAAGAGCGTTTTGAATGCCCGCAGTTCATCGTTTGTCATAGGTACACCTCCTTAAAAGTTAGCCTTCATTTTCCTCCATTTCATCAAGCCACAAGCTAAGCCAAGAATAGATCTCGTCGCCGAGCCGCTCGTTGAATTCAGGGTGTTCATCCACACTGATTGGGCAATCGATCTGCGAACACTCGCCGCTTTCCGGCTCATAGATATCAATTTCAACGTGTTCGTCATCAAAACGAAGTGTAAGGTCTAAACGTCTTTCGCGCATATTTCTTTCTCCTTATAAGATATCCTCAAGAGGCTGCGCAGATATGGTTTCCTCGCGCAGAGGCGCGGGCTGCAACCATCTGGGTGCAAAGCCATCCCGTAAACCATCTTGGCTGATATTGCTGAAGAAAGGGCTCGGTTTGATAATGGGTTTGTCGAGTACAACGTGATACAGAGGGTCTGTTCCAGGTCTGTCCTGCACCATCTCTACAGTCCCGAGCGTCCCGGTCCACTGCTCAGCTTCATACGCTCCCGCCAAATCGAGCATCACTCGATCTCCGGGATAATATTCATATTTCTGTTCCACAACATCTGTCTCCTTATAAGATCGCATCCAGAGAGACAGCGACCAATTCGTCGCCACCTCCTTCCGTACATCTCGCAATGAAATCGTCGACGGAAATCATATACCAGTCTCCATAGGCAGCAAAGTGCTTCTTCTCATAAAAGGTTTTTGGCCCAAAGGTTACTTCTCTGTGATTCAACCTGTAACAACTTGCGCCTTTATTGACATCCCAATAGGTTGTCGCTTGCAGCTTGTTGCCCGCCGCCCAGCGGATTCCTTGTGCATCCAAGAAATCCATCAAACATTGCGCTTGTTGCTGTGTTGGTGCTGCAATGATAGCTCTATTTGGCAGCATACGAACTCCTTACAGAATCAAATCTAATGCATCAGGGTCGATTTCGATTTCCGATTCTAGTTTTGGTTCAAGGCCACGGCATATAGCCATGAAGTCTTCTGCGCTGATAAATTGGAATTTCGGATCGTCTGGCCAGCACGGGTCAGACGGCCCATTCTCTTCGTACCACTTGCGCGAACAGAAGAGAACTTCACCGTTTGGTTCAATGCTATAACATGTGTTTGCTTCGTAAAGGTCCCACCAATTTTTGATGGCTCTCCAGTGATAGCCGCATTCCTCAAGCAACTCAAGGAGCGAGTCCGCTTCATCAGATGATGAGGTTGTAATAATTGCCCGTTTTGGCACAAGGCTTTTATCAATCATCGTCTTCATCGTATTCCTCCAGTGTAGCCAGGGGGATCACATCGTAGTTCCCGTTCTCACCACCAAGGAACTCAAACAATTCCTGCTGTTTATCAGGAGTCAGATCCTGAAAGTAAATCTCAAATGTTCTCATATACAACCTCCTTGTCAAAGCGTTTAATCTTCTATGGTGTCGCTACCGGGGATCGAACCCGGACACCGTTACCGGCAGCGGATTTTAAATCCGATTTGTCTACCAATTCCAACATAGCGACATAAAACCCGGCGGACACCACGACCGCCGGGTATATGAAAACAAGAGGAGCAATTACACATGAGTTTCCTGAATCACCAGCCTTGAGGAAATCCCTTGGCCGTTCACAACAAAGCCGAACCTGCTTCAAGGATTTTGTAAAACTTTATCCTTTTGCGGCATCAGCACGCCTCTTTGAATCTTGATCTTTGACGAAAGAAAAGACCTTTGAGCGTTGACCTTTCAGACTTGATCTTTAACCTGTAACCTTTACAGTTGATTTTCATCACCCGTCTAAGTCCCACGCATCAAGCGCAAGCCATAAAGGAGCAATGACTTGTAAATCCAGCATTATCAATCTCGCATGATAGCCGAAAAAGAATATTCGATTAACGGTCGAATCCTTTTTTATTGACGCCGTTTTTATTTGTTTAACCTGAAAGAATCGGCGAACTCACAGGTGTTGTGGTTGAGGGTTTTCGGTGACCCAGGAATTCATGTTTATGCCTTAATACTCGACTTCGATTTTAGTGATGGCATTGGATACAGACAGAGCCGCATCCACATTTGCCGTAAAGGATGCAATGTCTGCTTCCATTTTGGCAAGGATATTCTGAATGCCCAGGGGATCGACCAGCTCATAGCTGTTGGCGTCGATATATGCCTGCATCTGAGCCTTTGCGGAATCGGCATCGACCTTGTCTTTGCCGCCGTACAGGCCGTTAATGTAGTTCTCGGCTTTCTGCTGGATATAGGGGCCAGAGTTGCGGTTGATTTCCGACTGCGCGATCATCATCTGGCGACGAATCTCATCGTAAAGCTGCTGTTCGAAATCAATACCGTGGTTGTTCATCTCGATGGCTTCAGCCACAGTGTAAGTGATTCCTCCGATATCAACCGTTGTCACGGCATTGGACTTCACAACCGCTCTCTTGATTGCGTTACGCCGAGCAATCAAGTCGATCGCACTGTCATAGCTGGCACGGATCGTCTTGGTGCAATATTCGCCGACATCCACACCGCCGATTTTCTTATCGCAATGGCGCTTGACGTCCATATACTTGCCGCCAGCAATCGCCTTGGTAATGCGGGAATCCAATACTTTCAGTTCGGCCAGTGCCTGATGCACGGTCATAGTTTCATGTGTCATTTGCTTTTCTCCTTTGAATTTTGATTTGTGAATTGGATTTAAAGTCAGCCGATGTCGATAGGCTTCAAATCAAGAACATCCTCACATTCGTCAAAACCGTACCACCGGGATGCTTTATACTGCCGCTCTGCCAACTCCTGGTTACATTCAGTGGCCTGCTGCACCAGAGCGACACGTTCATATCCAGATAACAATTCGCTCTGCAGGCTGCTCTCGATAGTCTCTTTTTGCGCCCGGTAACCAACTGCCCATTGCCGGCTCATTTCAACCCTCATATAGAGCGTGACAATAACAGCGAGAATAAAAACCACGCAGCCGATCCCGATAAATAGCTTTTCGTGATCTTCTACCAACACATATATCAGGAAAACTACCATGAGGGGCACTAACCCTCCGAACATTCCTATTAAAATGCCAGCCATACCGAAATTCTCCTTTCGTTACACCTTCTCAAAAGTGAGAGTTTTGATCGGACGCTGATTTTGCAGTGAATCGTACATCACTCTTCGGCTGACTTTCATTGCATCAGCAGCTGCCGTGATAGACGGGTAGATCAACCCGGTTTGTGTGCAGCGAATTGCAACGGGTTTTCGCGAATGTACCTGCGGTGTCCGCCCTTTCTGAAAATCTTGTAAGATGCTTGTCGATACCGTTTTGAATCCAGCTCGATCAACTTCGGTCGGAATTTCTCCGTTTTTAATTCTGCGATACAGGCAGGTCAACGAAACATTCAGCATACGAGCAGCTTCTGCAATCCGCAATCTGGAATGCTGCTCTCTGACAGCTTCTTTGGTAACCTTAGGTGCCTTTGCTGGTTCGGTGGCGGGCTCGACGACAGGCTTACTGTCAAATTTCTGCTGGGCCACCTGCACAGAAGCAATGCAGATTTCAAGCCCTCTCCGCTTTGCTTCCTCTGCGGTTTGCAGAATGAATTCGGCTATGTTGTCCATATGTAATTCCCCTTTCAATTTTTAAATTGCATTCTCAAACGCAAATTGAATTCTGGTATCGGTATGCGGTAATATTAGGAGGCTACGACATGAAAACATTCAAATGTACCCGCTTGCGGCTTGGCAATTATCTGATGGAAAAGGGATTCTTCCCCTACCGTGTGGAGCCTGACCCGTATCAAATCTACCCAGCAAAAGACATGAAAGGAAATCACCGCATACCGATTGGTGCCACAACCGGGATTTGAACCCGGACGCCATTTGGCAACAGATTTTGAATCTGCCTTGTCTACCAGTTCCAACATTGTGGCATAAAAGCCCGGCCGAAGCCGGGCAAATGATTATTCCGCGGGGATAGGTTCCTCAACCAGCTTGATTTCCTTTTCAGAAAGCCAAGCGAGGGTCTTATTTTTGAAACGCACGAGGACTGCAAAGTCCTTATTGTCAGGGTCCAACCGCTCCACGATGCCGATACCGTTCGCCTTGTTGCGAACCTTGTTACCAATTTCAAACTGCATTTGTACTCTCCCTTTCTATTTGACGACGAAGTTTGGATCTCCTACTGCCTTTACGGCAGCAATGAGCTTTTGCAAATTGGTGTCCATCGGATGGTCACACCAATCTTTGATGGCGCACTTCATGCACCCTTTAATGCTGCATTCGTTCTGCATGACTCATCCTCCGAATCAGTTTCACGGTCAGGATCGTAATGGTGGGCAGATAGCACAGAACGCAGACCAAGTGCTGTCCTCCAATCAGGCAAACAGTGCCGACAGTCACATAGGCACCAGCCACCCAGGAAGCGAAATTGGAATGGTTCCCGTCATTGAATTCCGAAATCAGAATTTCGATGACGACCAGCGTTACGCCGATACAGGCCAGAACAAACACCAACATCACTTCTCGCCCTCCAGTCTTGCGATGGCCCGCATAAATCCGGTGGCAACGGTGCAGACGCCGATAATCATAAACCAGAACATAGCACCCATTTTACTTTGCCTCCTTCTCTGCCAGCTTCTTCTTGCTCTCCGCAAGACGTTTTAGGTAACGCTCGAACGCCAGGTCTCTGAAGACCAAATCGATATTTGACATTGTGTTCCCCTCCTGCTTTTGTGATTTATATTTTGGTTTTGGGCATAAAAATAGCGTCTGCCCAAAGGCAGACGCTTGAAAGTCGGTTGCTCAGTCCAGATATTCAGTTTGAATCAGATCATAGAAAGTAATATCTATATACACTTTTCCAAATGCGATTCCAATTTCGGCACGATCGGCCGCATCCAAAGCATCGCAAAAAGCGGCTACGTTGTTAATGTCGGCAACGTCTGGGAATGAAATTGATATACAGCCAGCTTTGCTTAGCGGCTGTACCGATGTGGACACGCTAACGTCTGGGAACATCGGTTTTAAAGCCACGCCCAACTTCTTCAAGGTGTTTTTCAATTCCGTCATGCGATGTGGATTTACGATTTGGACTTTATCATGGGTTGCGTCTTCTTCTTGCAATTTGCGAATTTGGTTCAGAAGAACCTCCTCAATAGCGTCCAACGCCGCCTCTTCATCAAGGGACAAGTCCTCCCAGTCTTTACGTTCCAAATAATCAACTCCAATTCTAAAGGGAATTACAAATCCGATTTTAGGTTATCCGACCGGTTTTGTCAACCGATTGCTTTTCAGATTTGATTTCAGAACTCAAAAATACCCCCGGAACTGTTATTTGTTTCGGGGGTACGGTTTCAATTCTGAAATTTTAGACCTCTTCCGTGATGTTATACACGGTTCCGGAAGCAGTCACAAATCTGATGTAACCACAGTCCGGCGTGCAGTAAAACTGCTTGATGGGTGTCGTGTGCCAATTCGTCAGACCGGAACGGCTTTTCAAAACTGCACACCCGTTTCGAATTTCGAATTCGAACACAGGATTCTCCTTGAACCACTGTTCCCGTTTCGGATTCACGCCACTGAATCCGCTTTCCAACGTATACCATTTATCCATAGAGGCACTCCTTTTTTTTGATTCGAGATTTGAAATACGATTCAGAACTCAATGACGGCCCCGACTTGTGTTCGGGGCCGCTGGTTCAATTCTGAATTGGAAACCGCAATCATGCGGCGGGCTGCTCCTTGGTTTCAGCAGCCGGCTCCGTCACAGCTTCAGGTACGGGCTTAGATTCCTGCTTCTTACCCTTGGTCCGAGACTTCTTACCGGTTTCGGTTTTGGATTTAGACTTGGAATTCTTTTTCCCCTCCTTGATGACCTTGACCTCGCCTGCGGCGGGCACGTCCTTGGCCTGCTTAAAGTCTACGCCGTAGGCGGTCTCGGTGATGAGCTTGTTCAGAACCTGCGCCAGCACATTGGCCAGCTTGCCGGAGTTGAGGGTAGAGATTCGCTTCACCTCGCGCCCCAGCTTGGTATAGGCGTGCTGGAGGAACTTCACATCGTGGCTGGTAATCCGAATCCGATTTCGGATTTCAGTTTTGGTTCCGGATTTGGATTCGGACTTGAACTCCTCTTCCTCATAGTAGATCTGGTCAATGACCCGCTGGAGCTGCTTGAGCAGCATGGTGTTGCTGGGCTTACCGAGGTCAAGCTCACGGGATGCCTGCTGCATCGCGAACTTGTTCCGGATGAGTTCCTTCTCGGTGGTGGTGGCGCCGATTTCATCGGCAACGTTCAGGCAGAGAAGCTGGTTAAACTTTTCTACGTAATACTTCCACTGGGGAGAGCGGAAGGCGCTGGGGAAAGCAGAGAAGCACTCTGCCAGAGAAATCTGCTTCACCTTGTCGGTGATGACGCGGGTAACGGTCTGGGTTTCCTTGTCGGCGTTGTCCTTGTAGACAACGACCTCGTAGGTCAACCGGGTCAGAGCATCCTTGAGCGGAGACTCTGCACCCTTGCTGATGTCGAGGAACTCCTGCTTGGCGAGCTTGGCATACTCGGCCTGCAGATCGTCCATCTTCTTGGTGATGGCGGGAAGCTCGTCGTACTTCTTGTCGGTGAGAGCCGCATTGTACTCCTGAGCCTGGTCCTTCATCTGGGTTGCGATTTCCTGCATAGTCATAATAATATCTCCTTTGTGTTAAAAAGTAGCAACCTTGGTTGCTCAAGAAAGCGCACAGGTCAGAACTTTACGACATAGACACTATCATCGGTGCTATGCCTGAACTAACCTGTGCGCTTGAATTCAACAATCAAGGTATCTCAGCACATTCAGCGGACGTTCCTTCTCTATGCGGCGACCCTAAGGCCCTCTTGCGAGCTTCCTCGGAAGTCCTCATAGAGTGTACTAATCGGCTTACTCAGCACTTTGCTACCAGGTTCGCACATCCTCAAGCCGAGTTTAGTCTCGTGCGTAACTGTGCGGATTTTCACTATCTCGAACGCACGGCTTAATTCCGTGCCACACCGACGACTGAATGTATCAGTTACCCTTTTCTTTTACGTCTTTAAGGTAGACACCTGCTACCCGGCTCTGTTTTCACAGAGCCGGGAGCGGAGCGGCAAGCCGCCGCCCCACACCGGACACCCAAAGGGGGGAGACACGAAAAAACGCCGCCCGTTTTGGGCGGCGTTTTGTTCCGATTTTTTACTTGATACCGTACTTTTCAAGGGTTTCCTTTGGGAAAACGTTCCGGGCCTTTTCCGCAATCCGCAAAAGTTGCTTGTTAAGCGTTCCCCGGCTTACTCCCAATTTTGCGGAAATATCGTTACGGCTAAAGCCTTTTAGCCGATATTCAATGATTTGTTCTTGCGTGGCGGATAATGTCAGCATTTTCACGAGTTTTTCCAACTTTTCCAGACTTTCCGCCGTGGTCAGGCCGTCCCCGTCGCTTCCCACGTCATACAGCTTAGGGGCACGGCGGACACGTTCCGCCGTTTCACTTTCCGGGGCTGTGTCCTCTGTGTAGCCGTCTCCAAAGTACGTATATCCGGCGGCGGTGTCAGCCATTGCCGCCCCCTCTGCCCGGATAGCACGGCGGCAGAGAATACACGCCCATTGGAAAACAGTCTTGATGCTTTTCCGGCCATTTGCGGCCGTTCCCTCTGTCAAACTGTCCACCGTCAGGCCGTCCACGGCAAGGCGTTCCCAAAGGTAAGCGGCGGCGATTTGGTACAGATCCACGCCGCAACCGATAGAATAGTTATTTACCAAAGAAAACAGAACGTTTTCAGCGTGTTTTACTGCCTTATGTGCGGCTTTTCCCTCGCTTTCCCAAACTTTTTTAGTGCTTACAAGGCTTGCGTATTGCTCCATGTTCCCGGCACGTTTAGCGGCGGCGGCGGCGTGGGCATAGTCAGCGGCGGCGGCTGTTGCCTCGCTTTCTCGCTCCCTTTGTTCCTGAATGACGGCGGCGGCGGCGTCCACCTTGTCCCAATAGGCGGCGGCGGCGTTGTACTTGCGTCCGTTTGCGTCCTCGCCGCCGATAGCTCCAAAGTGTGCGGTTAAGTCGTGCCGCATGGAAACAACGGGCAAGGTATTGTCACGGCTTAACGGAGCGTTTGCACCGCCGCCCAACTTGCCGCCCCACGTCACGCCACGGGCGGCGGAGGTGGTAAGTCCGCTCTTTGCAATCAGAGCACGACAGACAGAGCGGGCGGCCCTTTGTGCGAGGGTGTCCAGCACGGCGGACACGTCCCGGACACGGCGGAGCATAGCGGCGGAACGGTCAGCGGCGGAACGGGCGGACACGGCGGACACGGCTTTTACAGTAGGCACAACGGGCATTTTCAAAGCCGCCCACGGCGTTTTCTCCCCTCTGTACTCCGTGGGAAGTGTGCGGAAATCATTCTTTCCAACTTTTCCGGTGTAATTCAGCGTATTTTTCATGTGTTTGTCCTCTTTTCTTGTATTTTTTGCGGTGTATTGTGGGGATTGTGTAAGATTTCCCCTTGCCGATACTATACTACTGCTTAACGTGATTGTCAACAAAAAATCTTGTTACCCAAAGGGGGGAGACACCCGGACGGCGGCGGTACTGTCTCCGCCCTCTGCCCTGTCCACTGTCCGGGACGTGTCCGCCCTCTGCCCTGTCCGTTGTCTGTCTGTCTGTCTATGGCGTGTTTCCACGGTTTACGTCATAGGGGGGCATTTACACCTTGTACAGCCACGCCAGACCGTGACACAGATGGTGTCATTACATCATATCCTCAATTCCTATATTCCCCTCGATAATAAACTCAGAAATCATCACCCGTTAGATCACCACTTCCCTGCCAAAATAATCGTAAGGCGGTTTCGTAGAAGCTGTAGAGCAAGAAAGATAGAGGCTGCAAAGGTTACTATTCTGAAAAATATCTCGTCAAGAGTAAATTTGCAAAAATGTTTACAAAGTCTTGATATTCACACAAATTTAACAAGTTTTTGCCAATTTAGATTGCAAATTGCTTTCCTTTTGGGCTGTTTTGTGGTATAATCCAAGTATAGAAAAACAGGAAAACAGACCGAAATGATTAGCGGAAAGGAGCTTATACATGGTCGTTCAGTTCCCACAGAATACGGTGAGCAACACCGAAACAGAGACAGTCACAGAAAGTACGAACCAAACCTCTCAGATTGGTCACTCCCCTGCTCGTAAGATCGCTCGCCCTGCGTCTGTCCAGATCACTGGCGGTGCTTTTGAGGAAGAGGTCCCTGAAAAGAAGAAGGAAGCTGCTGAACCGATCAAGAGCTTGGATGACATCCAGCATATCAGCCAGTATCTCATCCAGAATGGTCGCTACCGGGACAATCTTTTGTTCGTTGCCGGTATCAACTTCGGACTACGGTGTGGCGATTTACTGAAACTGAAGGTTGGGCACATCCTGACAGAAAATGGCACAGCTTATCGGGACAAGATCGTTATCCGAGAGCAGAAGACAAAGAAGATCCGAGAAGCCTATTTGAATGATGCTATCTGTGACGCAGCCGATCTTTACTTTGGCTCTGTCGGTATAGTGGATCTCAATGACTACCTGTTTAAGAGCCAGTGCAATCGAGTGAAGAGCAAAGGGACTCCGATGACAGTGCGCAGTGTTGAGCGTCTCCTCAAGGAGATCATCAATGACGAATGCGGTCTAGATGTACACGCCAGTACCCACACACTCCGAAAGACATTCAGCTACCATATTCTGATGAATGCTCCCGACCGTACCAGAGCCGTCGAGTTCCTGATGAAGATCCTTGGCCACAGCTCTCCCTCCGTCACACTGGCTTATGCAGGTATCACCAAGGAAGAGATTGAACAGAGCTACAAGAACTTGAACCTCGCTAAAGATACTGCCACCTTCCAGTGGTCTCTACGCGGTAAGCTGGTATCATAAGTAGCCCGATCACGAGCGTCAGCTCACAGGGATTCATCCTATATAGGCCGCTGAGCCGAAGGCGAAGCAAAATAAAAAACAAAAGACACGTCTTGGCGTGTCGACGCGAGCCGTCACCGGGAAGCGAGTAAATACGGAGTGTCGAACGCGACGCTCCACTCGACCGGCCGGGAACCGGTCTCGAAAGGCCGTCAGCGGCTTTTATAGATTTTAAAAAGATTGAACGCAGCGACCTGCGTATCTATAGAGGAGGTGATCTGCCGATGGGCAGTTGAATATGACAGTGGCCCCGTACCAAGCCGGTGGCTGATGCCGGACGCTGACGATCCCGATTATTTTGTGGTAAAGGAATACGAATGCCGTCGTGAGGTAAGCGGTATCCGGGAGGGTAGCTCGTCCCCTCCAGCATCCTGATGAGTGTGCACCTTGGAAACTGAATATACCCAAGAAAATACCATCTCAAAAGGCATTCTGCTCACCCCAAGGTGAGCAAAACTTTCAAAAAACCCTGATTTTTCAATGGGTTCAGAGGCTGTCTCTATAAAAGAATATATTAGGATAGCTATCATCGCAACGGAGCTAAGAACGAGAGGTCTCTTTAAAAAGCTGTGTAGCTTCGCTACGATGATACAACCTGGCCCGAAAAGGTGAGCAAGCCTGCTGCCACAAGGGTTTCGGGGCACAAAAGTGCCTTTTAAATGAAATTCCACATAATGACAAAGGAGGGAACGACCATTATTGTAAAAGTTATCGACGCACCAATGGGCACTGGGAAAACATCAGCCATGATCAACTTCATGAACGAGACCGGTAACCGGCGCCGTTTTATTTTTGTGACTCCGTTTCTTGCGGAGGGACAGCGGGTAATTGATGCCTGCCCGAACCTTCACTTTCAAGATCCGCAAGCTACGCAAATCGG
>ERZ857840.3578-NODE-3578-length-13023-cov-2.234346_pt1 | contig 13023 bp, 10 predicted proteins | sample MGYA00519760_ERZ857840 | MGnify/ENA primary metagenome ERZ857840 (study PRJEB31778, sample SAMEA3449371) | human gut metagenome | biome: human gut; feature: human-associated habitat; material: faeces | place: United Kingdom | collected 2010/2012 ... | reverse complement strand
GGGAGGTATCAGCAGATGAATTTTTTTGAATCAATAAAACTTGCATTTACAAGTATTTCAGTAAATAAAATGCGTTCCTTTCTTACAATGCTCGGAATTATTATAGGTATAAGCTCTGTTATAACAATTACAACTATCGGTAATTCACTAAAGCAGACACTTGCTTCTACAATGAATGATTTAGGTGGAGCAAACCGCATATATGGATATGTCGAACCATTCTATCCGGACGATGATGAAGACTGGGATACATGGGTATATCCAGATATGGGCGATGATGATTATATAACAGATGAAGATATTGCTGATTATAAGGCTGCTTTCCCTGATGAAATTAAATCTGTAATTGTACAGAATTATTTAGCATCAGGTGCAATTTTTAAAGAAGGCGGCCGCAGTGCCAATGTCGATGTGCAGGGAACATCAGGCGGTTATCTTGATATTACGGGTCTTGATATTTTACGCGGAAGAGATTTGACTTCTGATGACTATTCACAGAAAAGACATACAGCCATCGTATCAGATTTATTTGTCAAATATGCTCTTTCACCTGACGAAGACCCTATCGGAAAAGAAATAACAGTTTCACTTCCTGATGGAGGCGCATATTCTCTAGTAATAGCAGGTGTATATAAATATGATAAACGGATTTTAGGAAACGGTGAAAATGGCAAATCAGAAAAAGAGCTGTCAACACCAATCTACATCCCTGCTTCAACTTCCAATGCTTTATCAGACACACCTTCTGCCGGTTATGATAACATACAGATTGTTGCCAATAAAGGGGTTGATGCTACAACATTTTCAGCAGAAACTGCAGATTACTTTAACTCAACAGTATATAAGGACAACAAAGATTTTAATTTTTCATGCCAGGACCTGGCATCTGAACTTTCCACAATTAACAAAGTTCTTGATGTAATAACAATTGCAATTTCAGTTATTGCAGCCATCTCTCTTGTCGTTGGTGGTGTTGGTGTTATGAACATCATGCTCGTAAGTATCATGGAGAGAACTAAGGAAATCGGTATCAGAAAAGCTCTCGGAGCTAAAAACTCAAACATTAAAGCGCAGTTTTTAATTGAGGCAGTAACTATATGTCTTATCGGCGGAATTATCGGCATAATAATCGGAATCACAAACGGTTTCTTAATAGGAATGCTTGTTAAAACTATCGGTACTTCCCTTGCAAGTGATTACATGTCACTTCTTACAATTACGGTAAGACCGTCAATTACTGCAATTGTAATAGCTGTAGGTTTCTCAATGCTTACAGGTGTTATCTTTGGTTCATATCCTGCATCAAGAGCTGCGAAGCTTTCACCTATTGACGCTTTAAGATATGAATAATTACTATGGGCTGGTCCTCACAGACATTGCTTAAAATAATATATTATGCTATAATGCATAGGAAAAGTAAATTTACTTTTTCCTATGCATTATTTTTTACAGGGAGATGCTCATGAAAAATTTTAATACTAAAACCATTTTTAAATTTAAAAAGCTTATGTGTGCTCTGCTGACACTTATATTTATTACAGGAGCTTTTACATCTGTAGCAGAAGCTAAAAAAGATGACAAAGAAGAGCAAAAATTTACAGGACACTGGCAGTTTGTAAATGCACTGGAAGACATTCCGTCATGTGGAAATGTTCTTATAAGCTACGCAAAAGATACCACTAAAATATTCTATGGCTCTTTAAGTGCTTCCGGCAACAAAAATGTCAAACCGGCACTTGAGAAAAAGGAACTGCAGCTTGATGATAATACAGGCAATGCTTTTATGCTTGTTCAGGACGCACAGTCATTTTATATAAGACTTGCCAATAACAACTATCTTAAAATTTCAGGCGATTTGACAAGTGCTTATCTTGAAGAGACACCAGATATTGAAGAAGCTACAGCATTTAATATAGAACTTATAGGTTATGGCATAAGCAATTATTCATATTACCGTATTTATATGCCATACGGTCTGTCTGATTTATCACTCGTAGTTTCAGAAGGCCAGATAACATTAAGTTCTGCCTGCTACTCAGGTTTTTATTTAATGGCTGAGTCTACCAAAGCAAAAGAACCACCATTTGGTAAATTTACCGGGCTTATAAGATTTCTGGCAACAGTTGTTACAGTTGCTCTCGTACTTATAATGCTTCATTTATACAAAAAAGATATTTTAAATATTATTTATTTTGGGATTTCAACTATATGTGTTATTGCCCTGCTCGTATTCTTCATGATATTTGCAATAACTTCTGACCGTCCCGGACTGTATGTATTACATAAAAGCACATTTAACACAACTGCTTTAACAAATGAAGACACAAGAGAACAGCATAATTCATATTTTGAGATAATAGAAGATGGAAGTGCGATATTCTCATTTGAAGGAGAATCAGAAGGCAGTTATATATGGGGCTGCTCAATTCATGACGACAATGTATTTACCACTTCCTCATCAGGTAATTACACCAATGGATTATACACAATCTGGCTGCGCCCATTCTCAAGCGGAACTTATGATGTCGTATTCTACTACTATGATGTAACAAAAGATATTTCAACTACAAAAGAATGTAAAACTTACCATATTGAAGTTAATGAAAATAATCAAATTACACTTATAGAACCACATATGGGAGAAGTGTAGATATGATGATTCCAGGGCAAAAAGTCCCTCACACAGCAGGAGTGCATAGCATGGAACAACCCGTAAGCATCATATCTTTCCCCTATATTACAAGACGGTTGCTTTACGAATGAATTTTAATAAAATTTCATTTGTCAAACAACCGTCTTATTATTTTACTATAATTTTATATGCCACATTCAGCCACTTTCAAATCATCATGTAAAATATCATTACAGCCAAATACGATTTTATGACTTAATAACACATCATACTATAACCAGAATCTTACGACTCAAATGGGCGGATACGATAAGTTGCTCCGATCTCTTCACAGATTTTTCGGCACTGCTCTTCTTCTTCTTTTGTTATTGTTGTATCGACTGTTGTCATTACAACATGTGGAAGTTCTTTTGCACATTCTTTTGCAAAACTAATCATTGCATCATATGATTTGCCTTTAAATTTAGAGCAGACTAAAGCCTCATATTCATCTTTATCAGGATTGTTAAGACTTACTGAAACTGTGTCTATGAGTCCTTTCATTTCCGGAACTATATCTCTGTTGTTGATTAAATTTCCTACTCCGTTAGTGTTAATTCTTATAGGTTTGTTGTATGTTTTCTTGACGAAAGCGGCTACTTCTTTTAACACATCAAAGCTCTCTGTAGGCTCTCCAAAACCACAGAATACTACTTCATCATATTCGTCCATATTGAATTTCTTAAATTCATCTATTACTTCCTGTGCAGAAGGCTCTCTCTCAAGCCATAATCTGCCTGATTCGCCCATTCTGTCCATTGTTTTTCTTAAGCAGAATGTACATGCATATGGACATTTGTTAGTCAGATTGACATATAAATTGTTGTGAACTTTGTACAATATTTCCATTTATATTTCCTCCTTAACGCTTTATCCTATGGTTTTAATGTTCCAAGCAACTCTTCAAAACATACTCCATCGGTAAGCGGAATTTCCATCTCAATTGACTTTAAAATGCACTGCTTTACAAAATCAGCAGCTTTTCTTACTGATTTGATAAAATCAACATTATTAACTGCATCAGCGGCAATTATTGCTGAAAAAATATCGCCTGTACCTGAGCGTGATTCTCCAACTTTTTTTGTCTTAATTATGCAGCTTTCTTTCCCATGTTCAAAGCAGTAATTTCCTATGTAGCTTCCACACGGAATGCCTGTTATAACAATCTTTTTCGGACCGTCATTTGCTAACTGCATTGCCATTAAATCAAGCTCATCTTTGGTCCAGTTTTCATGATACTGTGTATCCGTTAAGATACATATTTCAGTAAGATTTGGTGTCAGAATATCGGCAAACTGAACGAGCTTTTTCATTTCAAGACAGGTCTGCATTGTATATGTTGGATAAAGTTTTCCATAATCTCCCATGACAGGGTCTATAATTGTAATATTGCTATCTGTCTTAAACATCTCCATAAACTTCTCTACAATTTCTATCTGCTGCTTAGAACCAAGAAAACCTGTGCATATTCCATTAAACTGCAAATTAAGCTTCTTCCATTCTGTCATATATGCTGTCATTTTGTCGGTATAATCATCAAAGAAAAAACTGTCAAAACCTGTGTGATTTGACAGAATTGCTGTAGGAAGCGGACAACCCTGAATTTTCATTCTTGATATAATCGGCAGTTCTACCGCTATAGAACATCTTCCAAAACCTGACATATCATTTATTATGGCTATTTTTTTCTGTTTATTGTGGGACATAATCTGTTACTCCATTTTTTGATTTTTTTACATCTATTAATCGCTGGTTTCTGCTGCCGCGAAACTTAAGCGAAATGTCCTTTTCTTCAAGTACAAATTCTCCATCAACCAAAACATCTATACATTCAAGCATATCTTCCGTATACTGCGTATAGACTCTGCCACCCTCAATCAAATCATAATCAAATAAATATCCGGTGTAACACCAGATATCTTTGTTCGGGTAAGTATGGCGTATTTGTTTTAATAAAGAACAAAGCACTTCCTGATTTTCAGGCTCAAACGGTTCACCTCCAAGCAGGGTAAACCCCTGAATATAATCAGGCCGAAGTAACTTCATTATATGCTCTTTTGTCTCTTCTGTAAAGGGTTCGCCATAAGAAAATTCCCATGTCTGGGGATTAAAACAACCCTTGCAGTGATGCCGGCAGCCCGACACAAACAACGAAATTCTTACTCCGGGTCCGTTGGCTATGTCACAGTTTTTTATTTCACCATAATTCATTTATTTGTTCCTCGTCTTTCATACATATGTCAATTAACCTGAAAAACTTACAAAGCATATCCCTCATGTTATCGCTACAGCAATAAAGTTCTCGTGCAGACACTGACTTTTACCCTATGTCTGAGTAAATTAAAGAGTTCAACCCATCACCTGACGGTAATGGGTCTTATGTTTGAATTTATAACTATAATTTTGTATTCCAGCTTATATTTAAGCTGATATTTTTTCTTATATTGTGAAAATTATATCTAAGTGATATTCTACAAATGAAGAACTCTGTCTTTTATTTCCTGTGTTCTTCCCTGATTCCAGAACTGTGTTCCTATATACCCACATGTTCTTCTTGTAACAAACAGCTTATTCTGGTCACGGTTTCCACAGTTAGGACATTCCCATACAAGCTTTCCGGACTCTTCTTCTTTGATTGCAATTTCTCCGTCATATCCGCACACTTCACAGAAATCACTCTTAGTATTAAGCTCTGCGTACATTATATTATCATAGATAAATTTCATTACTGAAAGTACAGCCGGAATGTTTTTCTGCATATCAGGAACTTCAATATAACTGATAGCTCCGCCCGGTGACATCTTCTGAAATTCTGACTCGAATTTTAATTTGCTGAATGCATCTATTTTCTCGGTTACATGTACATGATAACTGTTTGTAATATAATTCTTATCAGTTACTCCAGGGATTATACCAAATCTCTTCTGGAGACATTTTGCAAATTTATATGTTGTGGACTCCATAGGTGTTCCATATACGGAATAGCTGATATTCTCTGCTGCTTTCCACTCAGCACATTTATCATTGAGCTTCTTCATTACCTGCATTGCAAATTCTTTTGCTTCAGGGTCTGTGTGTGACTTACCTGTCATTCTTACACACATTTCATATAATCCCGCATATCCTAAAGAAATAGTAGAATATCCATCATATAATAATTTATCAATAGTCTCACCTTTCTTAAGACGGGCTAATGCTCCATGCTGCCACAATATCGGTGCGACATCAGAAACGGTGCCAAGAAGTCTTTCATGACGGCATCTTAAAGCTCTATGGCAGAGCTCAAGCCTGTCCTCTAATATCTCCCAGAAACGCTTTACATTTCCATCTGAAGAACATGCAACATCAACAAGATTTATTGTAACGACACCCTGATTAAATCTTCCATAATATTTATGTGAACCATCAGGATTTCTCTGTGAATCTTCAACAGTCAAAAATGAGCGGCAGCCCATGCAGGTATATACATCACCCTGTTTTAACTCTCTCATGACTTTGGCTGATATATAATCAGGAACCATTCTCTTTGCTGTACATCTGGCAGCAAGCTCTGTCAGATACCAGTATTTTGAGTCCTCTGTAATGTTATCCTCGTCCAGAACATATATAAGCTTTGGAAATGCCGGAGTAATCCATACACCTTTTTCATTCTTGACACCTTTAATTCTCTGTTTTAAAACTTCTTCTATAATGAGAGCCAAATCATCTCTTGTCTGACCTTCCGGTACTTCGTCAAGATACATAAACATTGTAACAAATGGTGCCTGTCCATTACATGTCATCAATGTAATAAGCTGATACTGTATTGTCTGTATACCTCTCTCAACTTCATCTCTTAACCGTTTCTCAGTTATTTTTGAAACAATTGCTTCATCTGTACTTTCTCCGGTCTCAATTCGCTCTTCAATAACACCTTTATGAATCTTCTTACGGCTTATATCAACAAACGGTGCAAGATGAGACAATGTAAATGACTGTCCACCATACTGGTTACTTGCAACCTGTGCAACAATCTGTGTTGTTACATTACATGCAGTAAAAAATGTATGAGGTTTCTCTATCATTGTCTCGCTGATAACAGTTCCATTCTGAAGCATATCCTCTAAATTAATTAAATCGCAGTTATGCTCTTTCTGCGCAAAATAATCAGAATCATGGAAATGAATAATTCCTTCCTGATGTGCTTTTACAATTTCCTCAGGAAGCAAAACTCTCATAGTAAGGTCTTTACTTACTTCTCCTGCCATGTAATCTCTCTGAGTAGAATTAATTATTGGATTTTTATTGGAATTTTCCTGCTTAACTTCCTCATTTATATGTTCAAGCAGTGATAAAATCTCATTATCAGTCGTATTAGCTTTTCTTGCAAGCTCTCTCTTATAACGATATCTTACATACTTCTGCGCAACTTCATAACCACGCATCTCCATAATAGCAGTCTCAACTATATTCTGTATATCTTCTACATGAATAGCATGCATCTGTTCCTGAACCTGTGAACATACATTATCTGCTATGGCTTCAATCTGAAATTCGTTAAGCTTATGAATATTCTTAACTTCATCGTTCGCCTTAATTACCGCATTTAAAATTTTTTCTTTTTCAAAACTGACTTCAACGCCGTTACGCTTAATGACCTTAGTCTTAACATCCGTAACCATAATAAACCTCCCAGGTAATTCAAAAAATCATGTGAACTATATATTGTAATTCTTTTACACAAAAATACTATATCTTGATGTGCATTATATATATTAGTATATTTTATTATAAATGTAAAGACTAATTTCAAAATTGAAAGCACAAAATTTTTTTCAATTTTCTAAAAAGTTGCATTTTAGCACTAATTCTCACGGTTTATCTGATTTATTTAAATCTTAAACAGCATTTGTGCAACATCTTCACATGGAACAGGCTTTGAGTAGTAATAACCCTGCGCATAATCACAACCAAGATTTCTTAACATCTGCGCCTGTTCTTTTGTCTCTACACCCTCTGCTATAACCTCAAAATCAAGCTTCTTTGCCAGATCTATAACAAATTTAATCATATCAATGGTACTCTGAGGTTTCTGTTTAGCCTGAATAAAACGCATATCAAGCTTCAAAATATCAATCGGAAGTTCCGTAATCATATTAAGTGATGAATAACCGCTTCCAAAATCATCCATTTCTATGACAAAACCACGTTCTTTTAATTTTAATACACCTTCAATAAGCTGAAGAGAATCTTCTGTATAGGCAGTCTCCGTTATTTCAAGATGTAAATCCTGTGGTTCTAACTTATATTTGTCAAGAATACGCCCTAAAGTCTTAGGTAAGTCAGTATTATAAATATCTTTTCTTGAAACATTAACAGAAACAGGAACGCGCTTTAATCCCATATCTTTCCATTGTGCAATAACTTCACAGGTTCTTTCCCAGACATAAGTATCAACATCTGTTATAAACCCATTCTTCTCGTATACAGGAATAAAATTATTCGGAAGTAAAAATCCCTGCACAGGATGATTCCAGCGCACAAGTGCTTCTGCACCTACTATCTGTTCTGTATTTAAATCATATTTTGGCTGAAAGAAAATTCTGAACTGTTTTTCTTTAATTGCAGCCTCCATATCATTTATAATCTGTTGTTCAACAAGCAGTCTCTTTCTTAAAATATCATCATAATAGCTTGAAACTTTATCATATCTGCCCTTAATAGATGACAAAGCCAAAGTAGCCCTGTCACACATTCCCGCAACAGGCATTGACATATCTTCAATTTCATAAATACCGAATTTGACATATATTTTCATGGCAATAGGATATGAAAACAGACTGTTCTGATATACTTCTACAATATGTGTCATATCAACATCACCCGGAACAAGCAGGAAAAACCTGTCTGCATTTGCTCTTGCACATATACCCTTATATCTTGAACTAAGCTTGCTAATCTGCCTTGCCATAAATTTAAGCAGATTATCACCTTCTGCGACTCCATAAGTATCATTTACCAGTTTAAAATGCTCTATATCAATAACTATAATGTTATATGCTGCCTCCGGATTATTCCGAAGAATCATCGCCACATTATGATAAAAGCCCTCTCTGTTGAGTAACCCTGTAAGTGTATCATGCTCAACAACATCAAGAGCTTCTTTAGCTTCATTGAGCTGTATCATATTATAAAGGCGCTGTTTAATTACAAGTGGTTTGTATGGCTTGCCAACAAAATCCCACGCCCCCATAGAAAGAGCCTTAACCTGAGTTTCATCTTCATTATCCTTAGAAACTGCAAGCACCGGTACTGCTGCCATATTCGCATGAGAACGCATACTCTCTAACACCTGAAACCCGTCCATAACAGGCATTCTAAGATCAAGCAGCACTGCTGAAATATCATCTCTTCTGTGCAGAATTTTTAATGCCTCATCGCCATCACCGGCTTCTATAATTTCATATTCTTCAGCAAGAAAATGTCTCAATATCTGTCTGTTTACTGCCTTATCATCTACAATCAATATAATCTTTTTGTATCCCAAAACCCAAGCCTCCTTAAAAACTATGTGAAACACTCTTTGCAATATACTACTGCAACAACTTCATACACTCATCTCTAAGTTTCAAAAAAGCTCTATAGTCTTCCTCTACATTCCCATCTTTAGTTCCACGCAAAATTTCAACTATATCTGAAATTTTATCGTAAAGAGCTATAAGCCCTACATTAGCCAAAATACCTTTTAAAGAATGGGCACAGTCAAAAGCCTCTTTCGTCTTGTTCTGTTCTATCAATTTTCCAAGTTCATCAAATGCCTCGTCTTTTATTACCTGTTCAAAACATTCATAATAAAACTGTTCATCATCAAGAAAACGCTGCATTACCTCTTTTTTATCAAATCCATACTCTGTTATTTTATCAAAAAATTCTGTCATTGGGATATCCCTTTCTTTAAAATGTTAAATATTTGCACTTATCTCCCTGCATTCATGAAGCATTGACATTTTAAGCTCGTACATTGCAGGAGACATATCCACATAATGTGTATGTGGATTTTCAAATCGCTGTTCTTCTTCCCATATTTCGCCACCAAGCTGGCTTCTGACATAAGATGCCACATCATTTAACCCAGGCACATTATATACAAGCTTTCCATCCTTAAAAATCTGTGTGGCGAGCTCTTTTACAGTACAGTTTTCAAAAAATCTGTTTTTCCACGGTTTTTTCGGGTCTACATATCTGTACGGTGATGAAAAATCAACTTTCTCATCAGCAAGAGCTATCAAATCTGCTATTGCTTTTCCTTCCTCATCATATACACGATACACTCTCTTTAATCCCGGATTAGTTATCTTCTCTTCATTCTCTGACACTTTTATCTTAGGTATAAATTCTTTATCTTTCTCAACTGCACATAACTTATATACAGCTCCAAACACAGGCTCTGACCTTGATGTTATAAGTCTCTCACCAACACCAAAACTGTCTATGCATGCGCCCTGATTTAAAAGAGACTGGATAGTATATTCATCAAGACTGTTAGACGCAACTATCATGCAGTCTGAAAGTCCTGCCTCGTCAAGGATTTTGCGGCATTTCTTTGAAAGATACGCCAAATCGCCACTGTCTATTCGAACACCCTTAAGACGTTTTCCAAGCGGCTTTAAAATATCATCAGCTGTTCTTATGGCATTCTTTATCCCACTGTTAAGAACATCATAAGTATCTATAAGAAGTACACAACTGTCCGGATAAACTTCTGCATATTTACAAAACGCTGTGTACTCATCTTCAAATCTCATTACCCAGCTATGTGCCATTGTTCCACTGACAGGTATGCCTAACATCTGTCCTGCAAGAACTGTCGCTGTACTTGCAGCGCCTCCGATAAATGCTGCTCTTGCACCATACACGGCTGCATCTATATTATGTGCTCTTCTCGCTCCAAAATCAGACACTGCTCTGCCATCAGCAGAGCGCACTATTCTTCTTGCTTTTGTCGCAACAAGAGACTGATGATTAAATTCAAGTAATATTGCTGTCTCTATAAGCTGTGCATCTATAACCGGTGCAACTACGGTAATTACCGGTTCATTCGGATACATAATCGTTCCTTCAGGAAATGCATACATATCCCCTTTAAAAGAAAAGTCTTTCAAATATAAAAGAAATTCTTCGGAAAATAATTTAAGACTTCTGAAATATTCTATATCTGCTTCTGAAAAATGGAGCTCCTGTATAAATTCTATTATCTGTTCAAGGCCTGCAAAAATTGCGAATCCTCCCTGGTCAGGATTTTTGCGGTAAAAAACATCAAATGCAACTTTCTGCATATAATTACCATCACAAAAATATCCATTGCTCATTGTCATCTCATATAAATCCATAACCATAGAAAGATTTCTTGCATCACACTGTCTCATAAAATCAACCCACTTCCTTTTAGCTATTACTTATTATATCAGATTAATTTATTGTTGCAATATTTTCACTAAAAAGAATACCATAATTTCCATTTATTATACCAGAAATTAAGCAGGCTGTTCACAAGTCTATACTGTCATATGATTTGATTTACGCGGGCAGCACGCATAAATCCGTACCAGCTTAAGACCTTACCGGCTACTACTACAGCAGTTTCTCAAAGCTATCAATTACTACAGGTTTAGAATAATAATATCCCTGATAAAATGTTGCATTATACTTGTCAAGATAATTACACAAAAACTCATCTTCCACACCCTCAATGCAGGTCTTTACGCCTATACCATTTGCACATTCTACCATGTGATGAACTAATGTCTGATTAAGCGGCTTGTCATGTATCCCCTTTACAAAAGACATGTCTATCTTAAGCTCATCTATTGGAAGCTTTAACAGCAATGCAAGAGATGCCGTACCCGTGCCAAAATCATCTAATGCAATTTTAATTCCCAGGCTTCTGAAATAATTCATTTCATCTTTCAGGAATTCACTGTCTAAATCGCGGCATCTCTCTGTAAGTTCCAGACATAAGTCCTGCGGTGGGAATTTTGTCTGCTCCAATATCTGATTTACTGACTCCCTGAATTCAGGTCTTTCAAACTGTGACAGTGATATATTTACATTAACGATAAATGATGGTATCTTTTTCTTTATTCTTAATCCGTCTGTAAGTGCCTGCTTAAGTATCCAGTTTCCAAGCTCAAAAAAGCCTGGGTCTTCTTCCATCCATGGGATAAAACGATTTGGTGGAACTTCACCATACTGCTCATTTTTCCATCGAAGCAGTGCCTCCATTCCGATTATTTTCCCATTTTCCACATTAACAATAGGCTGGTATTTTAAATAAAAACCCTCACAATTTCTCTGTATACTCATGTGAATTACACTTATAAGCTCCAAATCATCTCCGTCATTGTCAATTCTTACTTCATTAAAAATCTGAAGTTCGCCATGTTTTTCATGCTTTGAGCGGTTAAGGGCATACGCCAGCGAACTTTTAACAGACTCAAATGATCCAATATATCTGTCCAAAACTACTGCACTGGCAGAAATTCTGACCGGAATTACAACACCTTTTACTTTTATATTATTTTTTATTAAGCTCTGTATTTTTTCATAAAGCTCCCTTGCGGCATTTTCATCACTGCCCTCTATACACAGCGCAAACTTGGCGCCATCAAGCCTGTACACAATGCCCTTACCCTTTATAAGTTCACGCAGAATATCCCCCATCTGACGCATCACATTATTTCCATTTGAATATCCGTATAAAAAATTAATACGGCTGAACATATTTATTCCTATTTCCATTACAATTGCAGGCTTTCTCTCAACCGTAATTTCCATAAGCTTCTGTATGAATGCATAATCGCTGTACAGATTGCTAACAGGGTCTATACTGTCAACAATTCCATGATTTAATATCGTCCCTGAAAACAAATCCGGCTCCCCATCAGTTCCCTCTAACACTGTACACTGGCATGTACACACAACATAATTTCCAAATCTGTTCTTCGCCCTGTATTCAAAATCCTGCCATTTTGTCTTCTTATTATAAACAGCATCAAAATTCTTCAAATACTGCGGCAAATCGTCCGGATGAATATATTTTTTCCATATTTCACCGGCATCATACATAAATTCTCCCGGCAGATTAAAATACTCTACCGCATCTGCTGACCATCTTGAAACATTTGTACCCATATTACACAGGAAGATGTAACTTCTCTTTGCTGTAATTGAAAATGCCTCAAATGTTCTGTCCTCTAATCCCGTCTTGTCTAATTTCATTTCCATATGCACATCTCCCTAATCTGCTTCGCTTATTCTGTCCGATATACTATTACCCTGTATGCCTGCTCGTAAATCTGTTATATATTTTTAAT